>Ga0209023_10000584_pt1 | contig 54497 bp, 46 predicted proteins | sample LakOneMetagenome_FD_187468 | JGI IMG/M metagenome (GOLD analysis project Ga0209023, IMG submission 187468) | Freshwater and sediment microbial communities from Lake Erie, Canada (SPAdes) (version 2) | ecosystem: Environmental > Aquatic > Freshwater > Lentic | place: Lake Erie, Canada... | reverse complement strand
TTCGGTGCAACCGTAGTGGCTGCCGGCGAATCCTCGGTTTGAGTCTGTTCGTCTTTGGATTGATTTTCGTTTTCCATAACCCGTTTTATATAACATTTAAGAAGCAAAAAGACTTTGTTGATCTCTTCCGGCTTCGGAATTCTTATCGATTGTCGGTGGTGTCGGGTCGTTCGAATCCACGGAAATGGGCGCCTGCTTTGCACCTTGATTGTGGGTCTTGCTGGACCGCGTTTTTCCGGTCGGTTTCTGCCTTTTTAGCTTCTCGGCGGCAAGGGCGGGAAGGCTTGTCCGGTACTGCTCTAGTGCCATTCCCAGGTATCGGATCACACCTTCATTGAAGTCGCCGTTGTTTACCTCAGAAATGTCGATCTGCGGAGCGAAATCGTGTGATCTGATGCTCAACACACATTTGCGTATGCGATCGACTTCCGGTAGAAGTTGTATCACGGCAGTAAGGGTGCATGCGTCGAAAGCGTACGGCTCTTTCTCAGTAAGTACGATCGGTTCCACTCCGGATACGATCGCGGAGGTGTGTGCTTCGTCAGCACACGGTTCTTCGCCCGCGGGCTGGTTGTCTTTTCGGGTGGCGAAAACATCCGGCTCATTCGTGGCACTCGCAGAAGGCTCATCCGGCTGCGGAGGATCCGAAGCGATCATCTGCTCCCGCTCACCCTCAATCGATTCGGCAGCCACAACGGTAATGTCTTCGACCGCCTCCGACACGTTGTCCGCATCGGCGAAATCTCTTTCAAATTCGGGCCTGCATTCATCAGCGTAGGATGAACCACCACTTTCAGTGTCCAAAGTCTGAGAAACGACGCCAAGATATTCGTCACGAGCTTCACGCGGCTCCGAATCTAAAACGATTTCCTGCAACGGCACGGGAGGAGTAGATATCGGATCAGCCTGTATCGAAGGTGGTGTCACGGCCGTGATTTGATCTTGACCCATACTAACCACGGTTGAAGGTGTCGCAACCTTAGACTCAACGTGTCTCGGCTGATCTGCGCTGTGCTTTTCGATCTCTCGCAACCTTTCAAGGAACTTGCTCAAAAAGAGATTCTTGATCGTTACTTCCTCATGGGCGCGGCACATGTATTCCGCTCCTTTCCACATTTCGAGGCCAAGTTGGTAATTAGCGGGACCGCTGCTTCGAAATCCCTCCGTTCGGCTCGCCTCGGTCGCAAGCGTGGTCGCCGTAAAGATCAGCTGTTCGATCTTCTCTCTATTGTCGAGCGGTATGAAGGAACCGCTGTTCAGAATTTCCATGTTTATTCTCACTCCAAATCGCTGCCTTCAGCTTTTTTTCTCGGCCCTAGTTGTGCTGCGCTCCAAGCGCGAAATATCTCGGCTAGTAACTGATCACGAGCCGAGATATTTTTGGATAAAACGTCTATCTAAGCCGCGACTGAGTACGCAGCGGGCCGATATGGCACATCGGAGTGAACAGGAGCCGACCGCTCCTGGTTTTTTCGCAATATCCTGGAAAGTGTCGAGTGCGTTGTTCCGATCGAACGAGCCGCCCGGCGCAGATTTCCGTTGCTTTGCTTGAGTGCATGCTCGATAAATTTCGCTGCCGCCTTAATATAAACGGTGTCAAGATCATCGGTATCGGCATCCAGCATTACGGTGACTATATTCTTTCCCGCGGGCAAATTGTATTTTTCGCCTTCCGGTGGAATTGCCGACTGCTCGGATGCTTCTACTAACTCACGTTCCGGCCGTGTTAGCTTTTGAATGATCTCGAACGTGATCGACGGTGCATCCAAAGCTTCCACCGCGAGTCGCGTTGCAAAGTTTCGAAGCTCCCGAAAGTTACCTTTCCACTCCAGGTTTTGAATTGATTCAAGAGCATCGTCATCCACAACGAACGGCCTATCTCGTCCGATCGCCGCTCTTTCCTTTTCTATCTGCAGAATAAACAACGAAGTAATTTTCTCTCGTTGATATCGGAGCGGGATCGTCTCAAGCTGAAGGATATTCAAACGGTCAAAAAGATCAGGGCGGAAGGAGCCATCGCGAACCATCTTCTTCAAATCTCGCGACGTGGCGGCGACGATCCGAACATCTATTTCACGCTCGTAGGTGCCGCCGACTCTGCGTATCCGCTTTTCTTCCACCGCCTTTAGAAGTTTCGCCTGGAGTCCAAGGGTGAGTTCTCCTATCTCGTCAAGAAAAAGGGTTCCGCCTGCGGATGTCTCAAAGAGTCCAGCTCTGGCTGAAACCGCTCCCGTAAATGCTCCCTTTTCATAGCCGAAAAGTTCCGATTCAAGAAGCTCCGATGAAAAACTCGCGCAGTTAACACTGACGAACTCCCGCTTCGATCGGGGGCTTAGCTCGTGAAGTTTCCGGGCGATGGTCGTCTTGCCACTCCCGCGCTCACCGGTGATAAGAACGTAATGAGGAACTCTTGCATATAGAGCTATCCGTTCATCTAGTGTTGACCTTCCGAAGTCGACGTCGGTACCAATATTATTCGGCTTCTCCATAAGGCAGATTCTCCTCGCAAAAAATCGTTTCAAAATGTAACCTTCATAAGTAAAAACCCTCGGAAGCGGGCGAGGTTACGTTTCAAAAATAATTTTTTTCATGAGGGCAATTCAAGCCTGTGATCTGCAGGACACAAGCACGAATTTTTTTATTGTTTCAAGGAAGGAAACGTCCCGATTTCTTTCGGAGCTTCTTGATGCCAAGCGATCTCGTTGCCGGATATTTCGCGAACGACATTTTCGGCTGGCGCGCACAACCACCCTGGCAGCTCTACCGTTTGCTCCGTAACCAGTGTTTCGTAATCTCCCTGAAATTCCGGAAGAAAGCTTATATCGGTCGACTCAGGCGGGTACAGTGTTAGGATCCGCTCAAGACATATGTGCGGAGACCGTTCCGGGAGAAAGAATCGTTGTTTTCCGTGCTGAACGATATTTACGAGTCCCATCCCCCGGAGTTCGCGGATCTGTTCGAAGGTCAACGGGCAGATCTCCGTAAGCAACTGTCCTTGAAATCGCGACGATCGCACGGTAACATCTCCGATCAGGTTAACGCTGTTCCTTTCGAAATCAACCGCCCTAAGCACCTCGCTTGCTGTCGAAGGCACGTTCGACCGGAGTCCAAAATGCTGACGAATATCCCTAAGCCATTCTTCCGATATCCTGACCCCGACGAGCCTGGTTCCCTCTTCCGTTGTAGTCCTGACGATATTGAGTGCGTCATGGCTGAGCGTTTTCAGATATTTCCAGATGGGCAGCAGGGCCCCACTCAGCATATGGACGGTTCTGTCCTCGAACGGTGGGATTTTGTTTTCCTCCGTTACCCACCAAGCTTCAACCTTGGTTCTTGGGACGATGCGATAACGCTGATCGAGTTCGTTCTCCCGCAAATAGGCGACATTGCGGCCGGACGGCTTTGTGATCGAGAAATTCTGATACCGCTCACCGGTCTCGGGGTCAGTGTGAGCCAAAGTTCTGCGTACCGCAATGAACGTTCCGTCACGGCGGTCCTGGTAAAAATGATGTATCTCGCTGGCTGCCATGTCCTGAAATCGTGCGGGAGTCGTGGCAACTTTCAGATCCAGTTTGTAATAGACAGTCTTTGCTCCGGTCAATGGGTCTGAGTTTAGGACCTGTGGCGATCCCGACGTTTTGACCGACATCGCCTTCAGATCCTCCATCCCATCATCGAGCTTTCCTTTTTGTTTAAGGTATTCGATGGTCTCAAGAAACGTGGAGTAGAACACGTCGAACAGGGCATTCTGTCGATCCACTTCCAACGACAAGAGCCTGTTAAGGAACCGCGGAATATTCGTCTTATCGCCGTCAGGGATCACCTCATCCCCGTCGACGATCTTCACAAGCCCCATATCCCTAAGTGCCTGTTTGGGATCATCCATTCCCTCAATCTCCCGGCCTTTCATGATGGCGTTGAGCACTACGCTTAATGCCGAACGACCCTCTCTCGATTCAAGATTATATTTATCAAGGTTACCGGCCTTCTCGGCACGTCGGTCGCCCTTTGTAAGGGCTCCCATATTGCCAAGCCTTCTCGCGATGGTCGCGGAGAAGCGTTTCTCGCCGCCTAGTTCGGTGAAGACAAGCAGATAAACCGGCGGTGCGACCTGACCGGTGCGATGTGTACGCCCGAAATCCTGTATCTGTTTATCGGCCGACCACTTCAGTTCGGCAGCGATATGGAGCCGTCTTTGCCGGTTTCCAACATTTTTACCGGCGTGAAGACTGTCTCCGGTCGATGCCACTTCTGACATCACGGCAATCCTTTTGTCGCCATTTTGAAAGGCATTCTTTTCGTGAAGGTTAATGAGCTTCGACGGTACACCTGAGAGTTGTCGCGGCCGATATTCTAAGGTCCCGTTCGCGGTTCTTATGAGACGTTTCTTTCGGCCAGTCATCTCCGCGATATTCTCGACCCCGAAGTAGTTTACAAGCTGATCGAGTGGATGTTCAGGTACTTCGAGAACCGACAGCTTATCAAGGAGTTCGGCTCTCAATTGCAGGGCCGCGCGGCTCTCGACCTGATCGCCGTTTACGTCAACGAGAGGCACGTATTCGATGGTTCCGCTGTAGTGATTAGTTCTTTCCTGGAAGCAGGCAGTTGGGAAGCAGTTTGCTACTAACCGGGTAAGTGTTTCCCTCGGGCTGAAATCCAGGCTGTCTATCGCTTCCTCCTCATCAGCCGCGCGTTCGATCTGCTTTTTCGTTTGGCTCTCACCCGTACCGGTGATTGATACCACGATGGATTCCTTTCTTGCCAGTGCGTCTTCGATCTCACGGATCAACGTCGGGACTTTGAATGCGGTTATCAGGTTCCGAAAGCAGCGTTGATGCTCAGCCCAGAACTGATTGAGGGCACTGCTTCGCGTGGATTTGCCAGAATTTGTTAGATCGAGAGCACGATGGATGTTCCGAAAAACCTCCTGCCAGCCCTGTGCCATGTTGTCATACATGTTCCGCTGAACCGGGGTGAGCTTATGGATGACCTCGCGGAATTCTACCGACAAGCCGGATTCGGGATCGGTTCCCATGCTCAAATTTCCGCACAGGTATCGGCCCATCGCCTTAAGATCGCGGCATACCATCTCCAGGGCACCCACGCCTCCCGACTCGATTTCCTCCGCGAATTGCTCGAAGCCGAGCGGAAAGTTGGTCCCCTCTCCCCAAAGCCCGAGGCGCGACATGTATGCGAGGTGCCTGACCTCACCCGCCGATGTTGCCGATGAGTACACGACCCTAACATTCGGAAACTTTTCGGGATTCTGGATCTCTAATACTGCAGCGCCGGTCTGAGTCGATTTGCCGCGGTCATCCGCAAAAGCATACTTTGCCTTATGGCCTTCATCGAAGATTACAATTCCCTCGGGCCCAAGCCATCTCGTGATCTGATCGATTCTCTTATTCCCCTTCTTCGATCTGGCGATCAAAGAGCGATACGTGCAAAAGACTATCCCATTTCGAATGTCTATCTCTTCATCGGTGGAAAAGTCATTTATCAGTTTGATAGGAGGCTCGAGTCCAAGTCTTTTGAACTCATCGCAGACAGCTTCGATCAGATCGGCCTTTACGGAAAACCAGACGGTCCGACGTCTGCCCTGAAACCAGTTATCGAGCACTATGCCCGCGAGCGTAGCAGTCTTACCAGTTCCGGTTCCATCCCCAATACTTATTCCGGCTCTTGCTCCGTCCGCAAGTCGCTGCTCGTGGGCTTGCCCGGAATAAATGATCCTTTCAAGCTGCATCGCCGAAAGGCTTCCGGTCTCGGAAAGATACTTCGGAAGGTGTGGCCGGTATCGGATCGGCGGCGGTTCCACGTTAGCCAGGCCGGGTGGTTCAACGATCACGCCCGGATGTGGAGCCCCTCCGATAATAAACCTCGGGGAATAGACCTGAACGTCCGGCTCGCCTTGAGTTGGTTCTGCGGTCGTGACTTCATCGCTCGAAATCGGCAAGGGCGTAGGAAGCTCTCCTGAACTTCGTTCCTGGATTGGGTACATCTGTTTTTTATTGATTAAAGACCGAGATTGATCGATGAGACTTGCTCGAATGCGTCCTCGATGGAACTAGCATCGATGTTAAAACTGGTCACCCTTTCCGCAGACGCCGGTGAATTAATTGCGGCCTGCTTTGTGCCAATAATGAGTACCGTTTTTACATTCGTGCCGTTGCAGTAGAATTCCTTTCCCGGCAATTCGATCGACGCTCGCACGTGGATCTCTGGATTGAGACTGCTCCAGAACCGGCTCCCCGTGCGCGAATTTGGCGAGCCGTTCTCACCGAGAATTACAGCGAATCGTCCGCCGCTGTTTAGCCTACGCAAAGCCGATTCGACATGGCGAAAGCCATATTCAGGGCTGTTTTGCTTCATCCGGCCTCCGGTAGAAGAAAACGGTGGATTAGCTATGACGACGTCCGGGAGTAGGTCGTGAGGCAACAGGTCATCGATGAACTCGGCATCAAACGCGAACGGGACAAAGCCCAATGCTCCGGCTAATCCTCCACGTCTTGGATCGATCTCGTTCGTGATTACTTTGGCCCCGGCCGCCATCGCCCATACTGCGAGACTGCCCGTTCCGCACGATGGTTCGAGAACGGTTTCGCCCTGTCTGATATTAAGAACATAGGCGGCAAGATACGCGATCGTTACGGGCGTCGAGAACTGTTGATAGATGATCTGGCTTCCGCTACGCCATGTCTGTGTCGGAACTCTCTTTTGCAAAGGTCGCAGTATTTTGGAAACGGCGCCCGCCGGATCGGTGGTGGTCAGAAGATCCGGACCGTATTTCTCTTGAATGAGGAAATTAATTGCAGCCTCGGCGATCTCGTGATAGACATGTGCATCGAAATTCCACTCTACCTTTCCATCGCCTTTGCAGATCTCAATAAGCTCTTTATTGGAGATCGTTCGTTCGGCGTCCACAATTTTGGCAACTTTGTGGACTAGGATTCTTAAGGAGGTAGAGGAAATAGTCGGCTCGCACATGACGCAAACTATCAGCCGCCCATTTTTGATAGCGATATTCCCGCGAGTTCGTGTCTTGCCACGTCGAAACATTCGGGGGTCAAGGCTGCGCGCCACTCTTTAACTTCCAGATGCTTGAGAGGAGCTTCCGCGATCAGGGCGTCGTCGATACCTTTGAATCGTTTATCCCAGGTGAGTATTCGGACTGGGTGATCGTAGTCCAAGAATTGCTGCTCGCGGACTCGTAAAGAGATCAGCGATGCCAATGCTCGCGCGACATTCGGGTTGGTGAAGCAATCGGCGTCAAACGCAATTTCCAGCTCTTTTTTCCGTGCAGCTTTTACGATCTCCTTATGGGACGTTGCGACTCCGCTGTTTCCGACCACATATCGATCCGGAAAAAACTTTTGGGCGATTGCGGCCTTCAACGCTCCCTCTGTGACTAGCACTGTTTTTGGATTCTTGCCTTGGAAACCAATGGCACCTTCATGGTGTAGCGGCGTGCCGGGCCCACACCCATATGGCTGACGAACTGACGAGAGCCACAGATATTTACCCGATCTGTTTGGAATATTGTCCAAACTTTTCATTTGACACGCCTGGATCGAACCTTTCGAATCAAGGAACGGTATCAAAAGCAGATCGGAACTATAGTCAAAATCACTACCTAGTTGCAGGCCCTTATTTCGCCGTCGCGAGAATCCGGGTACACCTATGAACGGAGGAAGAACCTCATCCTCCTTCAAAAACGACCTTATAAGAGATCGAAGGAGGCGATGCCGGTCCTCAACCGACTTGGGGAATATGCCGTAACGACAAAACTGAGGGCAATTTTGGTCGATTAGCGTTTCGCCTTCGAGACTTAACTCGCACAACCTAGATGCAGGCGATAGCTGAATCAACTTTCGATAGACTTTATTCCTCACATCGATCGACATAAGCGGGGGTGGCGCCGAGTGGAAACGTAATCTTTTCGAAAGTACGTTGCGGGTACGTAAGTGACTCCCGAGGTCCGAATAGTAGATCCCCCACCCTTTGCCACTAAGCCTGTCGGCGTTTGTTGCGGACCGTGCGCAAAACGAAATACTCTGATCCCTTGTGGTACTGCACCAGTCCGGTTTACCACAGATACGGCACGGAGATTTTCTTGATACCCGTTTATATCCCGTTAACATCACCTTTTCCCAACCCCTTCCAGCCGCTTTTTCATTATTTTCCGATACCGCCCCGGTGCATTGCGACATTTCGTATTGACAAATGTCACTTTTCACCGCATGCTTTGAATGATGGATAGGCGGCAGGAACCAACAATAAAAAAACTAGGTGTTTTTACGCTTGCTCAAGGCAAGGCCCTGGGGATAAGTCAACAAGAGCTGTCTCGGCTTGTCGCGGCAAAAGATCTTGTCCGTCTCCGACGCGGGGTCTACCTCCACCCAGATGCTGATCTGGACAGAGACGTCGGTTTTCAAATTGCATATTCGATATTCGGCCCGGATTCTGCGATCGGGGGACTTTCTGCACTTTATCATTACAATCTTGCTGAACAAGTGCCGGGAGAAATATGGGTAGTCGTTCCTCCGGATAAAAAAACAAGGGTAAAGGGCTATAAACTAATCCGAACTAAAACGAGACTTGACCAAGAGATCGTTAATGAAAAGGGCTATCGAATAGTATCTATCGAGCGGGCGGTTCTGGAAGCTCTTAAGTACATCACCAAAATAGGCGAGCGAACCGCAATAAAAGCTGCCCGCGAATCTCTCACAAAAGGAAAGACTACCGAAGCCAAACTTGCAAGAGCAGCCAAGCGACTCGGGCTTGAGTCAGTACTGGCTAAGCATCTGGAGGTCATCGTTCCATGACCACTAAAGCTAAAGGCAGTTCCGTGAGACAAAAGCTCATTAACCTGAGTGTTGAGAAGAGTGTTCCGTTTCAGAATCTGGAAACGGCGTTTATTCTCGAACGGTTGGTTGCACGGCTGACCGCCGACGAAGAACTCCGAAAGCACCTTGTTTTCAAAGGTGGCTTTGTCGGGTTGAAAGTTTATGAATCATCCCGTTACACCGTAGATGTTGATGCCTTGGTATTAAATGCAAATGTGGACTCTGTCTTGGAAGGTGCTAAACTATGTGCAGAGATTGATCTGGACGATGGCGTTTGGTTTCGGTTCGAGGATCAGGTCGACCTTACCACACAAGGTGAATACGGCGGCATCCGACAATCCTATAGAGCCGGAATTGGTGAGATTCTGAGAGATCTCAAAAAGGCTCAAATTGTCCATTTTGACGTCGGTATAGGCGACCCGATAACACCAGGGCCAAAGATCCTCTTGACGCCCTCGTTACTTCTACCTGACGAAGACATTAGCTGGTCGGTTTACCCAATCGAAACCATCATCGCTGAAAAGCTTCACGCTCTCATCGCTCACGGAGACATCAACTCCCGGTCCAAAGACATTTACGACCTGGCAACCTTCCTACCAAAAGCCGACGCCAAGGTTTTGGGCGAAGCATTGAAACAATGCTTCGCATTTCGCAAAACGAAACTGCCGCAAAGTATTTGCACTACAGTGAGCGAACTAAACACGCGGAGCCTCGAACGCGGCTGGATCAGCGCGACCGCTTCCGTTCCTGGGAAGCCTGAGTTCAAGACTGCGTTCGACCGTGTCGTCGAAAACATCGGTAAGATGGAGAAATTGTTTCGCCTTCATCCCTGATCGAAAACGCTCCCATAAATAACCGTCTTCCAGACACTATCTCGGCCTGGAAATCCAGCGGACGATACTCAAAGACGTCTACCAAAGGATCGGTTCGAGCACCGAGCGAAATACGAACGCAAAATCAAGCCCGATACTCCCGAATATCCGACGAACATATCGACGCAATGGATTTCCAACGACAGTTGCTTAAGTTACGCGCCGCAGTGGAGCTCGATTTCGAATTTTACCTGTGGCGGCAGGCTATTTCCGTTTGAGAAGTTCCGTCGAATGTTCGGTTACGCTGGCGGCCTCAAACGGCGGATCGTTGAAGAGTTTGTTGGTCGGTGTCGTCGTCTCGGTTTGCCTGGGAATATGCGGATCTGACCAGTCCGGCTTTATGAAGAACTTGGAATAATTAAAAAAGAACACCGAGGCGAGCAGGAACATTATCACCGCAGCTGTAGCCGACCCGAACAGCAGCTCGGGGCCAAGGAGCCTCAGCTTATAGTAAACAATTTGAGAAAGCAGTAATGCAAGTCCTATAACACCGGCGGTCGAGATCGACACGATGCCCAGCATCCGCATCCGTCGCTGCCCTTTCGAACAGTTGCGCTATCTCCGCCGAAGGCTTCTGTAGCGTCAGTTCCGCTACGAACGCATCCAGCCGCAGTCCGCACGCCCGACAATAATGCTGGGATGTATCGTTTTGTGCGGAACAGTTTGGGCAGAACATGATCGTTATATTGTACGACAGCCAAGCAGATCGGTTCGATAAAGTTATTCAGTTTTGTCAGCTACGGGGCTACAGAAATACCGGAATAATTTCCACCCTAAAAATGTTGCCACGACTGCGCAGACAATAAACCAAGTCAGGCTTCCCATAAGATCTGCCAGGTACTGGACCCGGTCGCTAAAGAGCCAGCCGAGTCCGACGCATAAGCAGACCCACAAAATCTCACCGAGTATGTCCCAGATAATAAATCTTCGCCACGGGTAAACCGTGATCCCGCTGCTCAGATTTATCCACGGCCCAAGCGGGCCGACGAGCCAGCGGCTGAAAAAGACGCCATAACCGCCCCAACGCTCCATGTAAGCCTCGGCTCGCTTCATTTTGTCTGTGCCGCCGAATCTTTCGGTAATGCGACGTACGAAACCCCGGCCACCCCAGCGGCCCGCACAATACCCGATCTGATCGCCGGCGATCGCACCTGCACTGCCGAATACCAAGACTTCCCATAGGGTTAGTTCGCCTTGAGCAACAAAAGAACCGACCACCAGCATCATCAACGTATCGGGCAGCGGAAGACCGGCGGACGTAAGCACGAGAATGCCGAATAGAGCCGGCACTCCATATGAAGTAAGGAATCCTAGAAGCTGATCGATCATGACGTAATTGCCTAAACGCTCGATGCCTGGCTAGGCGTGCGGAAATACCGGAGCAGCTTCCAACCCAAGAAAGTAGCCGCGACCGCGCCGACAATGAACCAGGTGAGGCTGCCCATCAGATTCGCCAGATACTGGACACGGTCGCTGAAAAGCCAGCCGAGCCCGACACATAAGCAGACCCACAGCACTTCGCCAAGGACAACCCAGATCATGAATCGCCGCCTCGGATAAACCGTGACCCCGCTGCTAAGGTTTATCCAAAAACCAAGCGGGCTAACAAGCCATCGGCTAAAGAAGATACCGTATCCACCCCAGCTTTTCATGTAGGCCTCGGACCGTTTGATCTTTTCGGTACCGCCGACTTTATCGGTTATTCGGTGGACAAGACGCCGCCCGCCCCAACGCCCCGCACAGTAGCCGACCTGATCGCCGATGATCGCACCAACGCTACCTGCAATTAGTACCTCCCACAGGATTAACTCGCCCTGTGCAACAAACGAGCCGACCACGAGCAAAATTAGCGTATTGGGGAACGGGATTCCCGCCGAACCGACGACGAGAATACCAAACAGCGCCGGCACACCATATAGAGTGAGCAATCCCAAGAGTTGGTCCATCATGGCGTTGGCGACTCTTCAGGCGGCGGAGGAGGTGGTGGATACGGAGGCCGGACGTGGACGATAGCGCCGCTCAGTATCGCTCTAATGTCATCCATCGAGCGGCCCTGCTGCGTTGCTATTTCCCTCAAAGGCCGCTTGTCCGGTTTGTTAGGCAATCCAAGTGCCCCGTAAATAATGTGCGGCGGAACATGGTACGCGTGTGCGACGTACCCGACATTCATCCAGCCTTGGATCGGTTCGTCCGCGTGATACTGCCAGTAGATGGCATCGCGTACCGCCCGAACGGCATAGAATCCGGTGAATCCCAGGACCACGACAAAGGCCGCAACGACCATCCATTGCCGCCAACTAAACGTTTTCAAAGTTTTGAGGATTTGTCGTCGCACGAATTGAGTATCCTGAGTGTCAACGTCTCGGCCACAGCCTTAATCAAAGTGCCGGATCGAGAATGCACTGACGAGATTGTATAATCTACCGGCATATATCCTTGATATAACCAAACCAAAAAGAGGCTGTCTGGTATGCTGTCGCACCAAGGCTCGTTTCGTTTTCTATTATAGTTTGAAAGACCGACTCCAGGTTCATCGTCGATGAGTTATGAAAGGAATCTATACGGTTTTGCTTTTGATCGCGTCAAACGTATTTATGACGATCGCCTGGTACGGGCATTTGAAGTTCAAGGAAATGAGTTGGTTCAGCACCTTGAGCCTTCCGGCCATTATTCTACTCAGTTGGGGCCTTGCGTTATTCGAATACGCATTTCAGGTCCCAGCAAACCGCATCGGCAGCGACATCGAAGGCGGGCCTTTCACACTCTGGCAGCTAAAAATCGTTCAGGAAGCAATAACGCTCATTATATTCACGGGCTTTACGCTCATCTTTTTCAAAGACCAGTCTCTCAAGTGGAATCATCTCGTTGGCTTTGCCTTAATGATCGGTGCCGTCTATTTCGTTTTTAAGGACTGACGTACCGAATCCGTTGTCAGTATTGAGCAGACGCTGTTGAGCAGAAAGGCCCCACCTAGTTGTGATTTTTCCGCTCAATGAAAAATCTTCTTAATTACTACAGAATCCTTAAATCATTTATCAACAATGACTTGTACCAGCCCTTCGGTTTGGCACGAAGCTTGTAATAGGTAATATCGCAGATTGGGAAACAATCGAAGAAATTATAAGGAGAATAAAAATGAAATTATTTAATAAAAGAAACATTGTAGTCGGTGTCACTGCTCTGGCTATCGGCGTAACCGCCGTTTTTGGAATTGCTAAGGTTTTCGGGATTGCGAAAGTGTTCGGGCATTCATCGGAAAGCGTTAGCGGAAACGTAACCGCCTTTATATTAAACCCTGAAGGCAAGCCAGACGGAGCGATCTTGAGCACTGGAGACCAGGTTCATTTCGGAGAGGAAACCGGTGGGATCGTAACCCAACAGATCAAAATCGGCGATGCCATTACTGTTACGGGACGAGGCGGTTCCAAGACTGGTTACGGGCGCGAGTTTCATGCCGAGACTCTACAGATCGGCGGTAACACGATAACCATCGTTCACGCGAAACCAGGACCGCCGCACGGCGAAAAGCAGCCCGGAGACGATAAGGGTCCGAAAGGCAAAAGGCCGCTACCTCCCGGCCCGGACGCAGGTGCTCCGCGGCCAAATGCAGAGAAGCCTGTACCTCCCGCTCCAGATGCAAACGCTTCACGGCCGAACGGTGAAAATCCCACTGGCGAAAACGCCCCGCCGCCGCCCGCGCCGCGTGAAACGGTCTCCGCGAACGGGAATGTCCGCTTTGTCCTGGTGGGCGGACGTGGTGAGGCACGCGGCCTGATCCTGAGTGACGGAACCCAATTGATGCTGCCTAAGGAAGTGAACGACGCGAACCTGGCCTTCAACGAGCAAGCGAGCGTCAGTGCCGATGGCGAGGCCGCGAAAGGCGAATTCGGCGTATTCATCAGGCCGGTTCGATTGACGATCGGCGACCAGACCTTCAGCTTCAACCGCTAATAATAAAAGCGAAATGCGGCGCGGATTGGTTATCATAACGATTATCAATCGGCGCCGACGCTTTTTTGGTAGTGATCAAGGTGGGCAAAATGAGCTTACGAACCAAACTTTTAATTATCACTGCGGTTTCACTCATGGCCTTGCTCATCGCTTTTTTTTCCGCGTGGCGGACGGCCCAGATGAGTCGGACATTTGCTCTGCGGCAGGCCGAAGGAAGCGTTGCTCAAGCAGCCCGCGAAATATTGCATCGAACAGACGAGGAAGCTCAAAAGCCCAAACGCCGCCCGCTGCCGCCGCACGAAAAAGAGATCTATGAACGTTACGGAGATGATTCTCCCACAAGCTTGGTCGCCCTCGCTTTACAGGGAACTGCTGAAGTATCCGGCGGCTTTTGCGATCGAGCTGGCGCCCCGGCAAATTTTATTTCAGCGGATTCAAAAAGCGGGAACTTCTCGGCAAATGAGATGCAGATCGCACTAGCGGCGTGCCGCCAGATCACTTCAAACTCGGATTTTAAGACCCAAACGATTAACCTTGGCGACGACACTTTTCCCGTGGCTTCGGCTTCCGAATCCGCCCCAAATCCCAACAATTTCAGCGGCGCCTTTGCGTTCCGGCGCATTCCGCAGGCAAGCATTTTCGGCGATTGGCTAAATCTGATGACTCAGCTTTTTTTGCTGCTTTCGGCGATTGGGTTGTCAGTGTTTTCGTTGTGGACGTGGCGCGGTTGGCAGCGTGGCATGAGGCAGGTCGAAGACGGAATGGCGAGTATCTCCCACGACTTGTCTGCGAGGATCGAGCCGCCGCAGGCTTTGGAACTAGGAAAAATCAGCCGTTCGATAAACGAACTCGCGTTGCATCTCGAATCGAATTTGCAACGCGAGGCGGAACTCGAAAAATCGCTTGTCAAAAACGAAAAGCTGGCGGCTTTGGGACGCGTCGCCGCATTTTCAGCAGCTTTGGAGACGTAGTTGCCAAGGCCATATCTCGGAAGCCAAAGCTTTCCTACGGCTGCCACAACCTCCTCCGTTGCGAGTCTTGCATATTGATCGTTCGGATCGTCTTCGTTAACGGTAAATCTTAATGTTTTTGGCTGACGAACGGGAAAGTAATACGGATCGCCGTGCGGATTTGGAAGATATTTTCGACCATTCTGTGGATCAGTCTCCGCGTAATTTTCCTGAATGAATGAGCGTGTCCGGCGAATCAAAAACAGGCGCATTAAATCGCGCCAGTCGTCTGCGTAAGTACTTTTTTCGAAAGCAGCGAGTGAACGAAGCGAATTTTGTAACGTGCCTTGTAATTCTGCCTCACCTTTTTCACGAATTAAAGTCTCCGGTCGAACACCGACATCTTTGTCTTCTGGGACAAAGAGTCTAAGCTGTGCGGACAAGTCCAAGTAGGTTTTATTATATGGGGTTGCGGAAAGAAGGATGCAACGGCTATCAGTGAGACGAATTCGCTCATGTATTACCCTGTACCGTCTTCCTTCACGATTTCGCAAGTTATGACTTTCGTCAATTAAAATAGTTCGATAGCGTCCTGAAAGCTCCGGCAAATCTTTAATCACCTTACTTAGGGACATTACCTTAGCATTCAGGCCATAATCGTCCTTGTATTTCTCCCACATCGTCACGAGGTTTTTAGGACAAATTATCAAGGTGCTATGTCCGTACTCGTCTTCGGCAAGCTTTGCTAAAGCCGTCGCCATGATCGTCTTTCCGAGTCCGACCACATCGCCCAATAGGACTCCGTTTCTCTTATTTAGATGATGCGCCGCAATTTGTACAGCAGCTTTTTGATAATCGAAGAGAACATTCTGAAATTCCTTCGGTATGCGGAATTCTGAAAGGCCAGACCGTGCCTCTTGCGAAAGATGGTAGGCGATCTTTAAATAAATATGATAGGGAGGGACAGGTTCCGGTCTAGCCCAACTTGTATCAATGATCTCGGCCAATTCTGCTGAGATATCCAGGCACCAACGATCTTCCCACCGATCGTTGAACCAGGCTTGAAGCTTCTTACATGCCGTGTCGTCTAGAACGTCAACGTTCAGTTCGCCTTGTTTCGCCAAACCAGCAAAAGTTAGATTGCTACTACCTACGAATCCGATAGTCGGGTTATTGTGATCTTCTCGATGAACCAGATAGAGTTTTGCGTGAAGCTGATGGCCCAAAAACAGTTTGACAACAACTTTATTGCTTTTAAGCTGTTTACTTAATTTTCTAAGCGCAATTTCATCACCTTGTGTCGGAAGGCCGAATGTAAGTTGGTCGCGAAATTCAAGAGCGATTTGCTTCTTCAACCGAATAGCGGTTGCGTTGTCTACGTCTTGTGATTGTGAAAGACTGAAATATCTCCTCAGCTCATCTTGCGGGGCAGCTTGCATTCCCACAAGTAGGCGACAGCAGTTCTCCGGCTCGTTGCCCAATTCATCAATTTGCGTCGCGATTCCTTTCCAGCCCCGTAAATTAAAATATCCTACGCAAAAATCTGCCCGTTTAGCCACACGAAGACTCTCTTGCAAGGTAGGCAAGAAAGATAGTTCAATATTGTCAAATATTCTGGGCATTTAAGGTTTATTGGAAAGACGAGCGAAACTGTGTATGAAATTATAATAATACTCGCAAGGAAAGAGCAATAAGGCCATAATTTAAAAGAGTTTTTGTTTCGATAGTCGATGCAAGTCAGGTCGGCGTCGAAATTCACACGATTAGGTCGTCATTTGATTATCGGAGGCAGCCGACATATAAATTCCCGTTTCACATTCAAGTGCAGTCGATCGCCTTCTCGTTGCTACCTAATCGCGACGGCACTCCTATGATTGTTAAGGACAATTTTTCTGTTGGCTAAGACAGGGGTACAATTGCTTCGGCTCGTCAATTTGTTTGGCATCAAAATCACATATGGTATCCGGATTGTCAGATCTTCTTTCAGAAAGCTTTTTATTTGATCGCGCGCAGATCGACGAACAATACAGAAAGCTCTCCGAAAAGGAGCTGGAAAACGAACTCAGCGTCTACCGTGAGCACCAACTAGCCCAGTCGCCAGCAGTCGAAAAGCGCGTCCGCGATAATTCTTCTAATCTAAAACTTTTCACAGGTTCAACTGACCCCGTCTTGGCCCTCCTCAAACAAACGGCGTTGTACCTTGATCAGGTGGTGATCGCTGATCCGGTATTCCCGTTTACGCATCCATGGAGCGAGCATGCCAAGACGATGAATGAAATCGTCGGGCTTAAGAGCGATGGAGCAATAGACCGACGTAAACTTGCACTTTCCGCTCAATATCTAAATGGTCTGAGCCCGATGCTTCGCGCGAATTTTGTTGTTACTTTGCCAATTAGCTCTCTTTTCGAGCCGGCAAAGGATATCCCGTTCAGAGCTTCATCAAATGGTTTCTCAGATGTCTTGCCGCAACCACTGCTGGATTATTATCGTGAACGAGCCATCGTTAATTCCGTTAAGAAAACAGATGAAGGAATGATAATTGATGGAACAAGTGAAATTGGGCGTTCCATTTATGTTCGTTTCAAGGATCATCTTGCAGAGGATGCGCGTGGCTACCTTTTGATGGACCAGATAGTCCGATCAGTTGATGAGGAGAAACTCAAGATTGAAACCATCTCATTTATGCCGGAGGCTCCTCCCGACAAAGCAAGATACGACGCTTGGGTCTATCAATCGATAAATCAAACGGCCGAGCATTCATACAAACGATTGCTTACCGAAAACCAACTCGCTGCGGGCTTCGAGGCTAGTTATCTTTGCACGACGCCGTTTACGTTTGAATTGCTGGAAGAGTTTCTCCCGGACGACCAATCCGTTCCAGATAATACCGTTAACTCGCTTCTCAAATTCGACCTTCCATTCATGGATCAGATTGACACCGAAACGCTGATGAGAGTAAGGCTCGAGGATGGCGAGGCTTTTCAGAATTTTCGAAATGAGCTGGACAGCCGATTCCGAGAGTTACGATTGGTTAAAGACCCGGATGAATTGAGAGTTAAGTCCGAGAATGTGTGGCACGAAATCTCTAACATTCAGATTACTAAAATCAATCAGAAGGTCAAACATCTAGAGTCCCAACTAAAGGTTGATATTGCTATCGGCGCAGCGGCCTTAGTCGGAGCCGTTCAGACCGGAGGATTTAGTCTCATAGCTTTGGGGATCGCTATGGCCCAAGGTTACAGGTCTTACAAAGAATATCAGTTTCAGAGACAACAGAATCCATCGTTTTTTCTATGGAAGACTTTGCGAGGATGAAGATTTTATGGCTCGGCGACGTGGCTGAGAAGATTGAAGCTATAGATCGTCGGCACCCCAAAGAATAACACCCACATCATAATCCTCTCCAGATGCCTCAGCTATTTTAAGCGTCTCAAATATTTCCCGTTCCTCCTGTGTCTTCGGAAGCCCGAACAGCGGCTTCGTGAGAATGGAATCTTCGCGGTCCTCCTTCCTTTTGAGCAGGTCCGGATCCAAACCCAGTTCGCCCCCCAGTCGTTTGGCCAGGGTACGATCGATAGTCCTGTAGGACAAGAGAATTTGCTCACGATCCGATTCTGATTCGCATGCCGTCCGAACGACGTCGTAGATCTCCCATGCGATCTCTTTCTTTCGCCCTTGCTCCGCGTACTTGAGCAAATAGAGCATCGGCATAAGCGTTCGCGGGTGAACGGGAGCATATTTCTTGAGTACTCCCAGAAGCACATTAACGTCCAGGGCGTTGAACACGTCAGCTGCGAAATTGGAACCGTTCCTCTTAGTCAACCAGAAGATCTGCATAAGATCGGACCATCTGTGTGGCGGAACCCTTGAGATATCCGCGGCAATCTTATTAGCGTCGAGAGCCGCGATGATCTTCGCGACCTCGGACGGGAAAAACTCAAAAGTTATGCCTATGCCTTGCGAGTCAATGTCCCAATCGCTGACGCTAGCCCCGGTCATGGTTTTGTGTATCGCATCTGCGAAATCGGAGACCATCGATCGCATCAGCGGCACGCCCAGGCGATTCAAAATGCTCATACACTCGTTGATACCTTCGACATCCCCCTTTCGAACATGGCTCAACCGGAGTCGCATGACATTCCAGTCTATGGAACTCCCGACTTGCTTGCACCAATCTTTGCTGTGCTTACAGAGGTTTCCGCCGAACAACCACCCGATCCAACGATAGTGATCAGGATGTGTGGTCGCGAGCAGTGTCGCGACGGTCTCCGGATCCCACTTCCCAACTACCAGCGCACACAGGTCATCGTTGAGAATTGCAAGAAGTTTTTGGAGATGCTCCCAGTCTTCATTGGTCGCCGTCGAAATAAGTTTCAAAAGAACATCTTCGTGATCGCCGAACGCGTTCGAAATCATTTCTTTCCATTCGCTTGTCCTCGAGTGCAATCTATTTAGAGCCGACGCCACGAGGCCGGCGGTCGGCAGCCCGTCGCTCAAAGCTACGCCGATCCAAGAGGACCAGGCCGTCGCATCTTGGTAGTCAAGCCATTTCTCGACATATGTGTTGGCTGTGTCGGCTCGATTGCCAAGCCAGGAGAGCAGAAGTGCCAGCCTTTTGGGTTTGTAACCGTTGAGATCAAAATCGCGAGCCAGCAGTTGCTCGGTTGACGGGTTGCTCACCGGGTTTTCAAGCGCCGCGTTGAGAAAGGCACGGGCCCACTGACGATGCACCGTGGTGTAACGTCCCCGAATTTTAATCAGGACGCGGCGCTTGTAGAGGTGCTCAAGAACATCCAGAATCCACTCCCGGTCGATCGGACCGCCGAACGCCTTTGTTAGCGTTGATACTTGGCCCAACAGTTCGTCGACCGACATTGGTCGTTCCGCATCCGCAATTTGCTCTATCGCGAGAGCTGTCACCAGGATGTCCGCTCGGTCTTTCGAGACCAATTCTTTGACTTCGCTGTTCACCGAACTCCAACCTGCCCTCAAAAGAAACATGAACTGCCAGACAGATTTTGCCTGTTCTCCGTAGTCCCGCATTCGAAAATCAAGGCCTGGCCCGAAGCTATCGATCGCGATCGCCTCATGGTGGGATCCATCGCGGTGTTCCATAAGAAGACCCACAACCTCGGGTTCGTTCTCCTTCAGAAAGGCAGTGACATAAGGTCGATAAGCTTCCCAGGTGAGAACTACACGACTCTCAAAATATCCCGCCTCCGGGTCATGGTCGTCGGTATCCGGTCGATCTTGAGTTAGCGTGAAGATCACCCTCGCAAGCGTCGTCGCGGCCGTGGCGATCTTACTGATATCATCACGACGCAGGTGCAGGTTGGCATCGTCAAGGATCACGACCGTTGGTTTCGTCACGAAGCTCAAGAAAAGCATGATCTCTCTGACCATTTCGCGGTTGTCGCAATCATTCGGAACAATATATCGAAAAACACGGGAATCTGGAATCCTCAGAGCGATTCCAACTGCGAGTGTTGTCTTTCCAGCTCCCGATCCGCCCGAGATCATCAGGAAGCTGTGATCTTTTAGAACCTCAACCGAATCGGCTGTCCATGAATTGTCGGTTAGTGCTCGGATCGTGCTCGGCGACAGCTGCACGAAGTTCACCACGTCCGCTAGGTTGGGTGGCCCCACCGCCACTATCGCTTCGAACGCCTTGTAGGGAAATGGTATTCCCTTCTCGTCGTATCCCCTTGCAACCTCGGCGATGGCGTACCACCGGCCCTTCGTTTCCAACTGCTCATCGAGCGAAAACTTTTTGACCGGGATCGCCGAATGGTGGGTCGGACACACAAGCATCAAATTGCCGGGGGAATCGTCTTGGGAAATCGAGTGTTCTTCGATGTGATGAATTTGGAATGGCTTACTCGAGTTCCCGTCCGCGCAATAACAGCATGACGAATTTGAAAGGAGAAGCAGTTCAGTGACGGTTTCCTCGGGGATCGGCTCCCGTTTAACCGCAGTCTCGATCTGCTCGGTCTCTTGTGCAGTATAGAATTTCCCCAACTGGACCTTGTTAAAAGATTGAAGATTACTTACGGTATGACCGTTCTTTCCGATCTTTTCAACCAGATCGCTACGGAGCCCGCGACTGAGCAATGAGTTTCTTGTTCTTTCCTTCATGGTCCGATTCCAACAATGCACGGAAGGCTTGGAATTCAAGTGCCTCCAACCAAGCCCGTGTTGCAATGATACCGTTAGTTGGTCAGTCGTTTCTTCTTCGAACCAAACAAATTTGTCTTAAAAGGATTCTGACCTATTAGTGGTTTGCTCTGACACTACCAAAGTGAATAGCGGTGAAGGACTGATCAGTATTCCGTGGTCTCTACTCGGTCCGACTAGTTCGTCGGTGATCTTGTCGCGATTGGAAGCCAGTGATAAAGCCACGCAAGCCTTTAGCATTCCTTTTTATCGCGACTGAACGGCCGCTCAGCCGTTCAGCCTCTTCAGAATACAGCGGTCTCCCTAATTCAGGATAAATCGGCCGGCTCTCATGAACCCGTCTATTGGGCAGTGTTCCCCCTTCTCGACGACCTCCGGTCGTCCAAAGAAAATTGAATTTCGAGTCACAGAATAATTTTGGCCGCTCGATTCAAAAATAAACCAAGATACAGGAAAATGGCTTATCAGGAAACCATTCGGATTCCAATATAGAGGGTGAAACCTGCTAGCACACTGGCTTTTCAGGAATCTAATGGCCTTTCTAAACCTAGGCACATAGATTGCCATATGGGGTCCGGAGGTAAGTATGAACGATAAGTTTATTGTAGTGCCAAGGGCAGAGTTGATTGAAACATTGAGTAATTTGCTAGATGAGAGAATTGAGGCTCAGCTCGCCCCGCTAAAATCCATAATCGCAGTGAAGCAGAAAGAGGCTTGTTCGGCAATCGGGATTACGGATGATACTGCGAGAAACCGAGTCGAGCAGGGAGAAGTCTCGGCTCTTCAACGCGATGGTTCCAGACTAGTTTATTTTACTTTAGAGGTAATGCCAGGATTAAAACCTCGAAGAATTCGGAGTAGGAAATGAAATAAAACCTCATTCAAATGGTTAGTAAAATGGTTAGAAAGAGAAAAAGGCCTCCATATAGGACGCCTTAACTGTTGTAAATATTGGTGATCCGAGCAGGACTCGAACCTGCGACCCAGTGGTTAAAAGCCACTTGCTCTACCGACTGAGCTATCGGACCATATCGGTGTTTCGGTTACTGGTTAGCCAAAATGCAGTCAGCAACCGAATTAGACATATTACAATTTAGAACTTCATATGGCAAGTTCCATCCTGATATTCGCACGCACAAAGTGCGAATTCGGGTCGAGCGGAGTCTCGACAAAGCCGAATTTGCGATACAGTTTGATCGCAGCGACCTGTTTTGTGTTTGATTCGAGAATTATCCGTCGCTTGCCTTGGTCCCGCGAATATTCGATGCAGGCATCCATCAGCAGATTGCTCAGTCCGAGGCCGCGATAATTCGGCGAGACGGCCATCTTTGCGAGTTCAAACGCATCGTCGATCATCTCGATCAAAGCGACCGTCCCGGCCGCATTACCGTCAACGACAGCAAAAAATATCTGCCCGCCCTTTTCGATTATCTCTTCGACCGGATGATCCAGTATCTCGCGGTCATGCGATTCGACCGAATACGCCTTTTCGATCCACTCATAATTTAGATCGGCGAAATCCCGAGCAAATCGCTCGTCAAACCCAACCACCTCAACGTTTTCAGCCTTTTTCACCTTTAAACTCTTACCTTCTAGAGCTTATCTAAACCAGCCTTCCATCACCGAATCCTTAAGAATGATAGTCTGATCACGCTCAGGTCCAGTCGAGATCAAGCCGATCTCGACCCCGATCTGATCGGAAAGAAAACGCACATATGTCTGAGCTTTCTCAGGCAATTTGTCGAATTCAGTGGTGCCGACCGTATCGCACATCCATCCCGGGATCGATTCGTAGATCGGTTTAATTTTCAGCAGTTCGCTCGAGACTGCGGGAAACGTATCGACCCGTTTTCCGTCGATCTCGTAGCCGACACAGACCTTTATTTCTTCTAAAGCGTCGAGAACATCGAGCTTTGTCAGAGCAACCGAATCAAAACCGTTCAGTTCCGCCGCATACTGCGTCGCGACCGCGTCAAACCAACCGCAGCGTCGCGGACGCTTAGTGACCGAGCCGTATTCATTGCCGCGTTGACGAATGAGATCGGCCATATCTTCTTCCGAATCAACCATTTCCGTCGGAAACGGCCCTTCACCGACTCGCGTTGCGTATGTTCGCACAATGCCCAAAACGCCGCTGATATGATGCGGCGGAATTCCCGCCCCAACCGAAGCACCGCCCGCTGTCGGATTCGACGAAGTGACATACGGATACGTCCCATGATCGACGTCAAGCAACGTCGCCTGAGCGCCTTCGAGCAGGATCTTTTTGTTAGCTTTCTTTGCTTCGGCAAGAAAATGCGAGGTCTCACAAACAAACGGCCGCAGGCGTTCAACGAGCGGCGATATTTCCGCCAATATCTCGTCCGCCCGCAACGGCTGTTGTCCGAAAAGGACGATAATGCGGTTCGCCTCTTCGAGATTGCGTTCGATACGCAATTTTAACAATGCCGGGTCCATTGCATCCGCAACGCGAATTCCGCGTCTTCCCGCTTTATCCTCGTACGCCGGCCCGATCCCGCGAAGCGTTGTCCCGATCTTTTCATTGCCCAAACGCTCTTCGGATGTGTGATCGAGGGCTCGGTGGTATGGCATGATCAAATGAGCACGCGACGAGACTTTCAGCCGCTCGGGCGACACCGAAATTCCCTTTTCGGCGATCTGATCGACCTCTTCGAAAAACGCCTTAGGGTCGATAACCATGCCGTTTCCGAGGACGCAGGTCTTGTCTTCGTGGATGATGCCGGACGGCAACAGCCTCAAAACAAAGGCTTTATCGCCGACATACACACTATGTCCGGCATTATGACCGCCCTGATAACGCGACACAATGTCGAACCTATCCGCTAAAAGATCAACGACTTTTCCTTTCCCTTCGTCACCCCACTGGGCACCAATTATTACAATTATCATCTGTTTAATTTGATCCGTACGCCCCGTTATCCCACTCTTCCTTTAGGAGTCCAAATATCAAGAAATCGTGGATTTTCCCATCGCGTTTTACGTGTTGCCGCTGCACACCTTCTTTCTTAAATCCGTACCGTTCCGGGATAGCCGCACTGCGAGTGTTGCCGCTCGCACATCTGATTTGAACACGGTTCATTCCGAGTTTGCCAAACGCAAGTCCAAGCAAAAGACCGCAGGCCCGGCTCGAGATACCACGCCCTTCTTCGCCCTTGTCTATCCAGTATCCGATCTCCGTGACTTTTGCTTCGTGGTCAAAAAATGGAAACCCAATCGCTCCTATTATCTTTGTCCCACGCGTTATTACAAAGTTCAGCACCTTTAGAGACTTCGAACCATTGACCGACGCTGTCACCCATTCCTGCGCGTCAGAAAGTGCGTAATCCGGCTTCGCCCATTCCATGAACACGCGAAGGTGATCGTAATTCGACTGAACCAAGCTTAAGACAGCGTCGACATCGGTCGCCTTTACCGAGCGCAAACAGATCTCATCGTCGATCCGAAATGTCAGCTCCCCAACGTCCATCCATACAACTCCACGTAATTTTTCGCCGCATTTTCCCACGAATTATCGACCGCCATGCCATTTCGTTGAATTTGCTTCCATGCCTGCTTGTTAGCATATGCAAATCGAGCTTCGTAGATCTTTTCGAGCAATTTATCTGCCTGAAACGGGCCGAATTTAAAACCGTTTCCGGTTCCGCCGACGGCGTCCCAGTTCTGCACGGTGTCATCCAATCCACCGACGGCACGGACGATCGGCACAGTGCCGTATCGCAAGCTGTACATCTGATTCAACCCGCACGGCTCAAATTTCGACGGCATCAGGAACATATCTGCTCCGGCCTCGATGAGATGGGCGAGCTTTTCATTGTATCCTACATAAACCCCGACCCGGGTCGGAGCGTAGTCGCGAAGAGCTTGCAAAAACTTCTCGGAATCCTTCTCGCCAGATCCCAGTGCAATGAAGAACCCGCCAGAAGCCAAAATGTCACCTGCACCTTGCCTAATTAGTTCAACGCCTTTTTGAGAAGTCAAACGCGTCACGCTCGCATAAATTGGGCGATCAAGTTCGATCGGTAAATGAAACTGTTCGAGCAAAGCACGCTTGCATTCCGTCTTACCTGAGAGATCGTCGATCGAAAAATGTGCAGGCAATTCGCGGTCGGTCGCGGGATTCCATTCGTCGTAATCGACGCCGTTGGTGATGCCGATCAGGCGGTTCGCACGCCGACGTGTCAGCCAATCCAGATCATGACCGAACTCAGGAGTTTGTATCTCGTGAGCATAGCGTTTTGAGACGGTTGAGAGCGTATAAGAAACCTCAAGTCCTGCCTTCATTGCTGAGGCGTAACCGTTGAAATTAAAGCTATTTCGGGCAAACTCCGAAGTAAACCCCAAAGCTCCAAGTTGGCCCATTCCAAAGCCGCCTTGATAAGCCATGTTATGGATCGAAAACACTGTCCGTGTATTCTGCCAAAACGGCTCATACCGCCTTCGCGAAGCCAATTCCACGGCCGCAAACCCGCAGTGCCAATCGTTCAAGTGAACTATGTCCGGCGCAGTTCCGATCCGCTCGAGCAGAGCAAGAGCCGCGTGGTTAAAGAACGCAAACCGCTCGTAGTCTTCGGTATAACCATAGATCGAATCGCGATGAAAGAGCGAGGGAGCGTCGATCAAAAATGTCGGCGAGCCGTTAGCTTCGCTGTAAAACGCCTTTGCGTGATATGGTTGGCCCCGCCATGTCACCCACAGATCGTCGATCGCGGTTTTCCAAAGATATTCGCCTTTCGTCTGCCAATAGCACGGCGTGATGAGCAGCGAATCGATACCTATCTGCTTTAGCGCCTTTGGCAAAGCCCCGGCGACATCGCCAAGCCCGCCGGTCTTTGAATATGGAACTGCCTCGGCAGAGATGACGGCTACGCGCAAGTTATTCGCTTCCTTTCGAACCCGATCTTGGTCATTGTGTACCAATAGATTTTAGCAACTGCCTCGCCATTCGTCTATTTGAGTGATTATCCGATTCTTCTAACGACCCTTCTCAGCGACCTCTGCGTCCCATTCTCTGCGTACTCCGCGTGGAAAAACTCCAGGCATGATTCCACGCCGGGTTCACCAAGATTTCGCAGAGGACGGAGAGAAAGAACGTCAACGGGCCATCTATCTTGACAACAACCCCAATAAAAGCTTACAAATCTATGTCCACTCAAAATTTGACCTATGTTCCACGAAGGCCAGCAGATCGGACCTTACACGCTTATCCACCGGCTCGGTCGGGGCGGTTTTGGCGACGTTTGGCTGGCCGAGCGGCGGTCGCAGTTTTTAACAAAACGCGTCGCGGTCAAATTGCCGCACGACGATCAGATCGATTTCAATACCATCCAACGCGAAGCCGGGCTGTGGGAAGAAGCCAGCGGCCATCCTAACGTGCTACCGATCATCGACGCCGAGGTTTATGAGGGACAGGTCGCCATCGTCAGCGAATACGCCGACGGCGGCTCGCTTGCGGACAAGCTCAAGGATGTCGGCACGACCACTGTAAAAGAAGCTGTGGATCTGACCATGGGAATTCTCAACGGTCTTGAATTTCTGCACGGCAAACGCATCATCCATCGCGATATCAAGCCGCAAAACATCCTGCTCCAGGGCAACACGCCGAGGCTCGCCGATTTTGGCATTTCGCGGGCGATGGCGACCTCAGGCGTGAGTTCGACCGTTATCGGAACCGACGCGTATATGTCGCCCGAGGCGTTCGACGGTAAACGTACCGTCCAGACAGACATCTGGTCGACCGGCGTCGTGCTTTACCAATTGCTCAACGGCACGCTTCCCTTCCCGCAGACGCATCCGACCGAGCGAATGTTTGCCGTGCTGACCAAAGATTTTGAACCGCTCGATGCCGGTGTCCCCGCTGATCTGCGTCAGATCGTCGCGACAGCTCTAGCGAAACTGCCCGAAAACCGTTTCAAATCCGCCGCCGCTATGCGCGAGGCTCTGGGCCATGCCAAAGTGCGGATCGATCACCCGACCCTCGCCCATACCGAAGTATTTGACCGCTCGGCAATGCCAATTGTGGCTCCATCGTTTGCGGACGCACCGACCGAGACCGACCCCGAGGCAACCGTTATTCGCGTCCAGATTCCGCCCGAACAGGAAACCGTCGTCCGCCCCGCCGAACCAAACGCTCCTGCCTCGACGCAATTGGCGTTTTCCAGTGGCGCAAAGCCGCCGGAGGCGTCACCGTGGGAATTTCTAGGTGACGAAAAACAGTCCGAGCCGTTCCCGTCGCTGTCACCAAAGCCCGAATTTGGGATTGAAAAGGCAAAGAGCTATATTGAAGAAAATCCACTCGCCGGAATCATCGGTGTCGGCGCCTTGATCGTCGGCGGGTTCTTTTTGCTGCTGGCGTTGTATGCATTGATCCCTTCGGCGTCGAATAAATCAATGGCAAATAATTCTGCCAACCGTGCCACCAACATAACAATCAACACTCCCGCCAACATAGCAAATTCCGCAATGACAAATGCTCCGGCAAACAAGCCGGCGAACAATGCCAATTCCTACACTTCCACAAATTCAAATATTGCGGGCAATTCGAGTAATTCTTCCACAAATTCTAACTCGTACAGTACGTTGACTCCTTTTTGCCGGGGCTATTCGGATGGGTGGAACGACGGATATAATAGTGTTGCTGGTACTACCTCTCGAGATGACGTTTCCTGTCCGCCCGAAAAGGACTACAAAGATACCACCTACGGCGGCGGCAAAATGACTGGATACTATCAGGGAATGACGGCCGCAAGAAGCAAGTCCAATTCAAATTCAAAACCCTAATAAATAGAAAAGCGGACCGGAATATTCATTCCCGATCCGCTTTTCAAATTTCGATCATCGATGATTAGCTCTGCATCGATGCCAAAAACTCTGCGTTTGTCTTGGTCTTGGACAGACGTTCGAGAACCACTTCCATCTGCTCGACCGGCGATAGCGGGTTGAGCACGCGGCGCATGACCCAGACGCGGTTGAGGTCTTCTTTGCTGAGCAACAGCTCCTCTTTTCGCGTTCCTGACCGTTGCAGATCGATTGCCGGGAAAAGACGTTTGTCCGACAGCTTACGGTCAAGATGAATTTCCGAGTTACCGGTTCCTTTGAACTCCTCAAAGATCACATCGTCCATACGCGAACCCGTATCGATCAATGCCGTCGCAATGATAGTCAGCGAACCGCCTTCCTCGATGTTACGGGCCGCACCAAAGAACCGTTTCGGCCTCTGCAATGCGTTAGAATCGATACCACCTGAAAGGATCTTGCCCGACGGCGGCACGACAGCGTTATGAGCGCGAGCAAGACGCGTGATCGAATCGAGCAGGATGACAACATCGCGTTTGTGCTCGACCAGGCGTTTTGCCTTTTCAATTACCATATCCGCAACCTGCACGTGGCGTGTCGGCGGTTCGTCAAATGTCGATGAGATCACCTCGCCCTTGACCGACCGCTGCATGTCCGTGACTTCCTCAGGACGTTCGTCGATCAGCAGAACGATAAGCGTGACCTCTGGATGATTTTGCGTGACCGAATTTGCGATCGTCTGCAAAAGCATCGTTTTACCTGTACGCGGCGGAGCAACGATCAATGCACGCTGTCCCTTACCGATCGGTGTTACGAGATCGATAACGCGGGCCGCGATCCTCTCTGGATCACCCTCGATCTCCATCTTCAGCATCTCGTCAGGATAGAGCGGCGTCAGATTGTCAAAGAAGATCTTCTCGCGCGACTGGCCGGGATCTTCGAAATTGATCGCCTCGACCTTGATCAGAGCAAAGTAACGCTCGCCTTCTTTCGGCGGCCTGATCTGTCCCGAAACCGTATCACCCGTCCGTAGGTCGAATTTACGTATCTGCGAAGGTGAGACGTAAATATCGTCCGGACCCGGCAAATAGTTGTATTCCGGAGCCCGCAGAAATCCAAACCCGTCAGGTAGCGTTTCAAGAACGCCCTCGGAGAATATCAATCCGCTCTTCTCGGTCTGTGCCGCGAGCAGTTTGAAAATGAGTTCCTGCTTTCTCAGGCCCGTCGCGCCTTCGACGCCCATCTCGCGGGCAATATGCGTCAGCTCGCTGATCGACATATCTTTGAGATCGGCCAGATTCAGCTTGCCGTCGTCGTCTTTGCCGGCGGGCTGAGCCTTTGCGGCTTTTGGCTCTTCACTGGGCTTTTCGATCTCGACTTCGACCTCGTCGTCGATCCTCTCTGGAACGATGTCCTCTGCCTTAGCCGTTTTGGCTTTGCGGGGATTGGTGGTTTTGGTTGCCATGTTTGTAATTTGGTTGGATTGTACTTTCGATCAAATAGTTACGGGTTTCACAATGTCCTCGAATAAAAATCGATGCAATACAGTAAATCGAGATAGATCAAAGGTGAAGAAAATTGTATGGATTGTTTGCAGTAATACAAAGAAAACAAGCCCAAGAGCTTTTCCGAAAACCCGAAGTTTTAGGGATAAGTAATTTTTACATCATTCAAATCAATAAATCAACTAAAAAATTCATGATTTGCTTATGGCTTGTAATATTTCTGACCAAACTTCGTCGCGGCCGTGGACTTTTGTCGCCGAATACGTCAGTATCCGGCTATCCGTCAGCACCGATTTTGCCAATTTCAACGATTTCGCAAGCTCCGTTTTTGACGATTTATCGGCCTTGGTCGCGACCACGATAAACGGCTTTTCATGGTGTTTCAGCCAATCATTTAACTGAATATCCAGCGGTGTCGGTGCGTGCCGCGAATCGATGAGCTGGATGCAAAGAGCGAGTTCCTGCCGGTCGGCCAAATACTCCTCTGCCATCTTGCCCCAGTCGGAACGCATAGTTTTCGAGACCTTTGCGTAACCGTAACCCGGCAGGTCAGAAAACAAAAAACTGTCATTGATCAAGAAAAAGTTTATACTCTGCGTCCGGCCCGGAGTATTTGAGGTCCGAGCAAGGCCTTTGCGAAGCAGTAGCGAATTGATCAGAGATGACTTCCCTACATTCGAACGCCCCAAGAACGCTATCTCCGGCCGCCCGTCAACGACCCAATGCGATCGCTCAAAAGCACTCTTTACAAATTCGGCTGAGGTAACTTTCATTAGCGCGAATAAGCACTTTCAGCCATCGACGCCCTTGCTTCCAGCATGCTGCTCATCATTTTCCGGCGTCCCGCTAGAAATTCTTTCGCGTCGGGCAGGCTCATGGCGAGTGCTTCGAGATTTTTGGCGTAATTCGGATTAGACAGGGCGGTGCGGACCTCTTCGACAAACGGTTCGATCTTGGCAAAGACCATCAGCGACTCGCCATTGGATTCGAGGAACATCTCGCGGTCGATCGCACCTCGATTTACAAAACTCGACGCCATATCCCAATAGCTGACGACCATTCGGCAAAAACCGCTCGTTTTCGGATCGACCATCGCCTGTATGATGTCTTGGCCGGTCTCGGGCATAAAGGTCATAAACCAGTTGCGCCCGTCACGCATCGTCGCCTCACGGCGAAGGTCGTACAGACGCATTATCAGATCGGCAGATTCAGTTTCTTTGCTCATAAGTATCTCTAGTTACTCTAGTGTAGCGTTTATTTCAGCGACAACACCATCTCCGGTCCACAATTGTGGAGTTTCGATCGTATCGGCGGCATCGTCCTGAATCAACGCGATCCGCAAAACTTCGTCGATCATATCAACCGTGTGAATCGTCAGTTCGTCGCGAACTTCCTCAGGAACGTCAACGAGATCTTTCTCGTTATCTTTTGACATTATGATCGTGCGTAGCCCGAATCGATGCGCCGCGAGTAATTTTTCCTTGACGCCGCCGATCGGCAAAACCTTGCCTCTCAAGGTTATCTCGCCTGTCATCGCCACATCATGCCGCGCCGCTTTTCGCGTCATTGCCGAAACCATCGCGGTTGCCATCGTAATTCCCGCCGAAGGCCCGTCTTTCGGTATCGCACCCTCGGGCACGTGAATATGAAGATCTTTCTCGCGGAATATCGCGGGATCGATTCCCAATTCTTCCGCCCGGGTGCGAACACAGGTCAGAGCTGCCTTCGCCGATTCCTGCATCACTTCGCCGAGTTTTCCAGTTAGTGTGACATCACCTTTACCCTTGACCATCGTCGCTTCGACCTGCAAAACGTCGCCGCCGACCTCGGTCCACGCAAGTCCGTTAACCAAACCGATCTCGCTGATCCGGGCGATGTCCTGTTTGCGGAAACGGATCGTACCGAGCAGTTCCTGCACCTTTTCAGCATCGACCACAACGCGAAAATCGTCCTTCGCATCCGACGCGACATATTGCCGGGCGATCTTTCGCAAACACGAACCGATCTCGCGTTCCAGATTTCTCACGCCGGCTTCACGCGTGTAATGACGAATTGTTTCTAGTATTCCGTCGTCGGTAAATTTCACTTTCGCGGCATCGATACCGCTGTTTTCGCACTGTTTGGTGATCAGATGCTGTTTAGCGATCTCCATCTTTTCGCGTTCGGTGTAACCCGACAAACTCAGTATCTCAAGCCTGTCCTGCAACGCCGGCGGAATGGTATGCAGCACATTCGCGGTCGCAATGAAGAAAACTTCCGACAGATCGTAATCAACGTCTAAATAATGATCGCGAAACGTACTGTTCTGTTCCGGATCGAGCACCTCAAGCAAAGCCGCGCTCGGATCGCCGCGATAGTCGCGTCCGAGTTTATCGACCTCGTCGAGCAGAATTACCGGATTCTTTGTCCCCGCACGCTTCATCAACTGAACGATCTGTCCCGGCATCGAGCCAATGTATGTTCGGCGATGCCCGCGAATTTCCGCTTCGTCATGCACACCGCCGAGCGCGAGCCGCACGAATTTGCGTCCCGTCGCGTTCGCGATCGATTTGCCTAATGAGGTCTTGCCAACGCCCGGAGCACCCACAAAACATAGGATCGTACCCTTAGGATTTTTAACAAGCTGGCGAACCGCCAGAAACTCCAATATCCTTTCCTTGATCTTTTCGAGCCCATAATGATCCTCATTTAACGTCTTTTCAGCCTCGCCGAGATCCTCGATCTCCTCCGAACGGTCTTTCCATGGCACGCTGAGCAACCAATCCAAATAATTACGGCTGACCGTGCTCTCGGCTGACATCGGAGGCATTGCTTCGAGCCGCGAAAATTCCTGCATTGCCTTGTCCTGGGCTTCGGCGGGCATTCCGGCGTCGATGATCTTGGCTTTCAGGTCTTCGAGCTCGGCCTTTTCGTCCTTGCGGCCTAGTTCCTTGTGAATGGCCTTGATCTGTTCGTTCAGATAGTATTCGCGCTGATGCTTGTCCATCGCTTTTTTGGTTCGCGAATGAATATTGCGGTCCATCTGGCGCTTTTCGATCTCGTTATCGAGAAAATCGACCAGTTTCTGCAAACGCTCCTGCACCGAAACCGTCTCGAGCAGATCCTGTTTCTCATCAACCCCGATCCTCAACTGCGACGACATCGAATCCGCTATCTGTGCGGCCGAAACGCCGCGCAAACTCGCGTGCAGCGCATCGGTGTACGCATCCGGCGAAACGCGCAAAAACTGCTCGACCTGAGAATGTATCTTTTGCAGCAAACCGTCCGTGCGGTAGCCTGACTCGTCCGTCGAAGGCACACGCCGCACATGCGCATAAAACATACCGTCCGAATCATGCTCGACACGCACCGCCATCCCGCGTTCGCGTCCCTCGACGACGACTTTGATCTGCCCGTTGTCCTGCCGCTGAGCCTGGACAATTCGCCCGAGCGTTCCGACGGTGTATATCTGATCCGCATTGGGCTCATCGATCGAAGCGTCATGCTGCGTCGCGAGAAAGATATTCCGCTCGCCCGTCATCGCCTGCTCAAGCGCCCGTACCGAACTCGGACGGCCGATCTTAAATGCAACCTTGGTGAAGGGGAAAATAACTACGTCACGGATGGGAACCATCGGGAAACGTTCGATATCCGACGGCATCTGGTCTGAAAATTCTTGCATACTTCGGGAAATCCTCTTTTCGGCTTCGCTATCGTTTTTCTTTTATCGTTGGATTAATTATATTTACGCAAAATCAGCGGACAAAAGCAACAATTGGAGCACTCATATGGCCGCTTTTCTTTCCTACTTTCTGTGTATCGGTATATACGTCGATTAGTGCTGCTTTTTTAGAAATAAATGACTCTAAAAATAATTCGCAAAAAAGGCTCTGAAAGCCCGTTTTTCAGTTGCAAAACAGATTTAAAGTGTTCTATATTGCGGTTAATTGATTTCGGCACTTTTACCTCCCCCACGGTCATAAATGTACTACACGCAGGTGTGCAACGCCGATTGTTGTCCGACCGCCTGTGACATTAAATTCAACAAAAGAGGAGTGAGGAAAAATGTCCATCACAGTATCAAAGCGCTCATCGAGCTCAAAGATCCGTTTGCTTATCCTGACTGCAGCGGCAATCGCAGTTTGGGTCGGCTTGCCATTCATTCTGCAAAATGCGACTTCGCACGCAGATTCGACCCCGACGACGTCCACACTGGTCGCCAATCTTTCGGGATCGCCCATCGCCAGCGTTACACCGACCGGGATCGGCGTCTACACGACAGCAATGCTCGGCACCAACACCGCGACGCGTTCGCTGCGTGTCGAGGTATCGACCGTTAACCTGCCTGCCGGCACCAGCCTGACGGTATTTCATAAAACCACCAGCATCGGAACCATCATGCTCGATGCGATGCATCACGGCATATTACTTTTGACCACGAACAACGGCGGCGTGGTACCCATGGTCGTTTCGGGCGACGCACTTTCAGTTAAGAACGGAACTGCAGTCGTCCTCAGCGGTGCATTCACGGCTCCGCCGACACCGACCCCAACCGCGACACCGACCGGCACGCCTACCGGCACACCGACACCACACACGCCGACACCGACGCCGACCGGCACACCGACGCCGGCCACGCGCTTGTTTGCTCCGTTGAGCGGAGGTTCGATCGGCGGCATTGTACCTCGCGGACTTGGTGAATATACCTCGCAAGGCACGATGCGTTTACTCGAGGTTTACGTCTCATACGTAAATTTGCCCGAGAACACGGTATTGGCTGTATCCGTTGGTGAGACAGCGATCGGCAACATCACGCTGCACAATCACGGCGGTTGTCTGCGACTCGGCAATACGGCCGGAACGGCAAACGTCCCGGTTATAACCGCCGGCACAACGCTCACGATCAAGAATGGCACAGCAACGGTCCTCGCAGGCACGTTCTCGGCCACACCGCCGACACCGACGCCGACACCGACCCCTAGCGGCAGCCCTTCGCCGACGCCATCGCACACACCGACACCGACGCCTTCGCCGAATGGAACTCCGGCCCCGGCGACTGCTTTCTCGGCAAATCTGCGTGGTGCCAACGAAGTTCCGGCCGTTACATCAGACGGTCGCGGTTGTGCATTTATCCGCATCAATTCGGCCGGCACAGAGATCAGCGTTCGCGTAGCTTACGTACATCTCGGAACGGCCGCAACGACGATAACGATCAACGGCCCGGCGGCAATTGACGCCAACGGCCCGGTCATCTTTACCATCGCCAATACCGGCGGCACATCAGGAATGACCGCACCGCAGACGTTTGCGGTCACTGCGGCCCAGATCGCCCAGCTCCGCAACGGCGTGTGGTACGTCAACATCTCGACCACCGGCAACACGACCGGCGAGATCCGCGGCCAGATCCGCTCAGTCAATCGCCGTGCCGATTTCACCGGTGACGGCCTCTCCGATATCGCGGTCATGCGTACCGTTAACGGTGCGGCTCCGGACAATGCTTCGAACGAATGGTACATACTCAATAGCGACGACAGCACTGTCAGTCTGCAGAGAATGGGCCAGGTCGGCGACATCAACGTTCAGGGCGACTATGACGGCGACGGCATTGCCGACATCGCGATGTTTACGCCTTCGACCGGAATGTGGCAGATCCGCCGCAGCGAGACCGGCGAGGTTTCGAACACTCGTTTTGGTATCGGCGGCGACGTCCCTGTCGTTGGCGATTATGACGGCGACAGCATCAACGACATCGCTGTATTCCGTCCGTCAAACGGCACGTGGTATATCAGCCGAAGTTCTGACGGGTCGGTCACAACGACGCGTTGGGGACTGAGCGGCGATCGTCCGGTCACCGGTGATTTTGACGGCGACGGTAACAACGACCTCGCTGTATTCCGTCCGTCCGACGGCAACTGGTACGTCAACCGCAGTTCCGACGGCGGACTGCTCGCGATGCACTGGGGAGCAAATGGCGACCAGCCGGTTGCCGGTGATTTCGACGGTGACGGCACCGCTGACATCGCTGTGTTCCGCCCGAGCGACGGCAACTGGTACATCTATCGCAGTTGGGACGGTGACGCCCGTGTCTATCACTTCGGCCTCGCCGGCGATATCCCGACAGCGTGCGAATTCGACGGTGACGGCATAACCGACATCGCCGTATTCCGCCCGGCCGACGGCAACTGGTACATCATGCGAAGTGCGGACAACTCCTTCGGAGCCTATCACTTCGGCTTACCAACCGACCGACCGCTACCGGCGATCTACACCCCGTAGACATCCGCCACAAATAACACGAATGGCACGAATGGCACGAATTGGAATAACCCCCAATTCGTGCCATTCGTACATTAGTCGCCCCGCCTCTAATTGCATAACCAGTCAACTTGAGATAAATAATTCAAGCCAATCAAGATTTCAGGTCAGGAAGGGCGGCTCGCCCCCCCGCCAAACTTGAATATGAATCAAATTTAAGCTAAAAAATTCAAGTCAATCAGGATTTCAGGTCAGGAAGGGTAGCTCTGCTCCCGCCAAGCTTGAATATCAATTCAATCGAAGTTAAAAATTCAAGCGAATCAAGATTTCAGGTCAGGAAGGGCGGCTCTGCCCCCGCTCTTAGATGCTATGGCACAAAAGTGGTCAAATAGAAACCTTCCCGGTGCATTGCATTTCGTAACCGGCAATGTTCTCGATAGAAGGCAGATCTTTCGCACCGATAAAAACTGTGAAGCATTTCTAACCGTGCTGCAGGAACTCAGAGAGAAGATGGAAACAAAACTCTGCTCGTTTGTCTTAATGCCAGACCATTTTCATCTCGTCTCCAATCCCCGCAACGGCAAGATCGTCGAGTGGACCGGTGCTCTAAAAAGCCTGTCCGCAAAAACTCTCACGCAAATATGTCCCGTGAATTGGTTCATCCAGCCCGGCGGTGAGAATCAGGTCTGGCAGGAGAGTTTTAAAGCATTCCCGCTTTGGAGCCATTGGATGATCTGGCAAAAGGTCAACTACATCCATTCAAATCCGATCCGGGCCAAATTGGTCGTCTCTACGAAAGACTATAGATGGTCGAGCTTTCACTCGATCTACGGCGGCACGGACGATCCCCTTCTCCAAACCGACAAAGACTGGCGTTGGCCCGAAGATGCTGAGAAACTCGACAAGTCAATGAAAGAGTGGTCAGAAGAAAGGAAGCAGAAGCAAAGGAACTCTCCCTTACCTTGAGTTCCTTAGGTTAGGTTGAATCGATATTCAGTTGAGCGGGGGCAGAGCCACCCTTCTCGACCTGAAATCTAATCTGTATTGAAATCCTCTGATGCAGCTATATTATTCTTCAAGTCACAGCGATTGAGTCACCATTGCCTTTCTCACAGTCAGGAAGGGCGGCTCTGCCCCCGATTCTTCGCCAACTATTTTCTATTTACTTTCTCGCCCTTTCTTCCATTGGTCACCGGCACGACATTTCTTAGGTCAAGGACGAGGATGCCTCGATCGTCGATGTGGGGATTTTGGAAACGCATTGTTCCGGTCATGTGGATGTTGAATTGATTGGCCGCGTGCCCGGCACGGATCTGTTTGGCACCGTCCTTGCCGTTCGGTTTTATCGGATACGAATCGTCGGAACGCGGGTGAGCGTGCTCAATCCCGAGCGACGAATTTGCGCGGTCGAAATAAATAAACGCCGCCTCGGGCGACCTCAAAGCCTCAAAAGTAAACCGGTTGATCACGATCACACCTTTCGAATTTATCGACGCATAGTGACCGACCCTCACACCCTGTATCGGTGCCCATTTTGCTTGTTCCCACTCTCTTTCCATAGAATTGTTTCCTCCTACCTGCTTCGCGATTAATCTAGATTGGCGGCAGAAAAATAGTGTATCATATGTCTTTGTATGTTGCATCTATGCACTTCCGATCTGGCAACTGAAAACTGAAAACTGGTGCTAAACCCTTCCCGCATACCTCTCCGCTCTCAGCGTTTAATTTTGGATATTAAATGTAGAAGTGTTGGGAGTACGGAGAAGTGCGTGCAGAGTGGATCGATGCACTTGCTGATCTCGACGCATCAACATCCGCATCAACCGTTGAACGCGTGTGCATCAACTTGCACGGCCCCGGATCCTGCGATGAGACATTGGATTCCTCACAAAAACCACCAAAAATAAAAGTTTCTCGCCCCCAAAAAACAGGGTTCTCAGTCGCTTTTTTCGGGTTCTGATCCCCTTTTTTGTGGTTACCGGCCCTGTTCTCGGAGGTTCCCGGATCTCCAATTTGGCTGCGAAACAAACAAAAGGCACGAAATAAGGAAGAAGATCTTCCCTTTCGCACCTTTCGTAAATTTGGCGGTTAAACTCTTATTCTGACAACTGACTACCGACCACTAACTAAGCCGCTTCTTCCGTTCGCTGGATCACCTCGAAAACAGGGGCTTTTCGCTCGATCATTTCTTTCGTGACGACGATCTCGCTGACCTGCTTTTCGCTCGGCAGATGATACATCGATTCGAGCAGGACCTCTTCCATAATCATCATCAGCCCGCGTGCTCCGACCTTGCGTTTATGCGCCTGATTTGCGATCGCACGCACCGCTCCTTCGGTAAATTTGAGGCTGATATTATCGAACTCAAATTTACGCTGATACTGTTTGATCAACGCGTTTTTCGGCTCGGTCAGGATCGACATCAATGCAGCCTCGTCGAGTTCCCGCAGAGTTCCGATGACCGGCAGACGCCCGACAAATTCGGGGATGAGTCCGTAGTGAATGAGATCCTCGGGTTCGAGTTTGTTGATCGAATCGACCTGCCGCTGACGATTGGTCTTGATATCGGCCTGAAAACCAAGCGACTTATTACGAAAACGTTTCTCCACGACCTTTTCCAGCCCGATAAAGGCACCGCCGCAGATAAACAAAATGTTGGTCGTGTCGAGCTGCTGAAAATCTTGCTGCGGATGCTTGCGGCCGCCGCCGGTCGGGATATTGGCCGTAGTTCCCTCGAGAATTTTAAGCAATGCCTGCTGAACGCCTTCGCCCGAAACGTCGCGGGTGATCGACGGATTGTCGTCTTTGCGGCAGATCTTGTCGATCTCGTCGATGTAGATTATTCCGTGCTGTGCCTTCTCAATATCGCCGCCGGCCGATTGCAGCAGACGGTTCAGAATATTTTCGACGTCCTCGCCGACGTATCCCGCCTCGGTCAAACTGGTCGCATCAACGATGCAGAACGGAACCGAAATAACCCTCGCAAGTGTCTGCGCCAAAAGGGTTTTGCCGGTTCCCGTCGGCCCGATAAGCAAGATATTCGATTTTTGCAGCTCTATATCATTGCGCCGCTTCGCCATCTCGAGCCGCTTGTAGTGTTGGTAAACCGCTACCGACAGACGCTTTTTCGATTCGTCCTGGCCGATGACGTATTCGTCCAGGTGAGCTTTTATTTCGTGGGGTTTCGGGATCGACGTCCGTGCCGCAACGCTGTCTGTCCGTTCGTCGTCATTGATGATCTCGTTACAGATATCAATGCACTCATTACAAACATATACACCGGGACCAGCGATCAGCTTGCGCACATCATTCTGCGATTTCCCGCAAAACGAACAAGTCAATAATTCTTCCGGACGGCGAAATTGGCTCATAATCAGTTGTCGGTCGTCAGTTGCCGGTTGTCAGTTAGCGGACGCTTGCTGTCGGTTGGGCTTTTTCGTAATGAGCGTGTCAGCCCGTTTAACATTCTACCAACCTCGCCGCAGTGCGTGAATAGTCTGTCAGCTCCAATTTGATCAATATAGTGCAAATTCACAGCGATCTGTATCTGCGTTTCCGATTCCATTAGAGATCCGTATGCAACAGAAAGATGATACAGAAACTCTTTTGTAGAGTCACGCCCTTGACCTTCAGCAATATTCGACGGAATAGAGACAGCAGCACGCTTCAACTGGCTCGCTAAACCAAAAACTTCAGTCTTCGGAAATAGTTCAGTTGCCGTGTAAATCTCAGTAACAAGCGTCATCGATTTTTGCCACACCAACAATTCCTTGTAACTTTGTGCAGACATAGCAGAAATTCTGAATCTATCTGAAAACCAAGAACTACTCTTGCCGACAACTGTCAACTGACCACCGACAACTATTTCTCGCGGTGTTCAATTACCTCGTCGATCAGCCCGTATTCTTTCGCCTGTATCGGCGTCAGGATGCGGTCGCGTTCGACGTCTATTTCGACCTGATCAAAATTCTGGCCGGTATGTCTAGCGATGATCGTCGATGTTAGTGTTCGCATCCTGATGATCTCTTCGGCCATAAGGCGAACATCCGTCGCCTGCCCTGAAGCACCACCCGACGGCTGGTGGATCAGCACTCGGCCATTTGGCAACGCAAAACGCTTGCCCGGAGCACCGGCACACAACAGCAGAGCACCCATCGAAGCACACTGGCCAACACAGATCGTCGTTACATCGTTTTTGATGAACTGCATCGTGTCATAGATCGCCATTCCCGCCGTGATCGAACCGCCCGGGCTGTTGATATACAGATTAATATCACGCTCAGGGTCTTCGGCCTCAAGGAATAAAAGCTGTGCTACCAACAAGTTAGCGACCTGATCGTCGATCGGCGTACCAATAAAAATGATGCTGTCTTTTAGCAGCCGCGAGTAAATATCAAACGCCCGCTCACCCCGCGACGTTTGCTCAACAACCATTGGAACTAACATATTATTCTCTCTCACCGAATTCGAATTTACTTAAGACAATGCTTTAGATTTGTACTGATAAGTTGTTGAAAATATGGCGATTGCCAATATTGAAAATCGATTTTACAACTTTTTACCCAAAATGCAAGCCATATTTCGCTTGCGGCTCTTCCCTTGCGAACCTTGCGTCTTCTCTTTGCGACCGTTGCGTGAAATATATCTCCCGATATATTTCTACAAAAGCGGAAACAGACAATTTACGACTTCGTAGTCTTTTTCTTAGCCGCGGCTTTCTTTTTCACCTCTTTAACAGGCTTTTCTTCGGCATCTGGCTGCGCGATCGACTCGTCGACCCATTCGCCCTCGGTCACTTTCGCTTTGGCAATAACGGCCTCGATCGATTTCCGCGTTTTCAGATTGTTCCGAATATTCTCAACCCCGCCGCCCTGTTTTTCGAGCGACTCGCGGATCTCTTCAGCCGAAGACCGGTAATATTCCGCCATTTTCGCGATCTCTTCGTCAACTTCAGATTCTGCAACCTCGACCTTTTCGATCTCCGCAACTTTGTCGAGCAACATAGCCCCGCGAACATCCCGCTCGGCCTGCATCTTCATATTGCCATACGCCATCTCAACAAACTGGGCCTCGATCTTGTTCAGATCGACCCCACGCTGCTGCATATCCTGGGCAAAATTGTTCAGCAAGTTACGGGCCTGATTCTCGATCAAAGTCCCCGGAACCTCAAACGCATTCGCCTCGATCAGCTTCGCGATAGCATTATTCCGGACTCGAGCATCGGCGTCGGCCTTGGCATGCGTTTCGAGGTCTGCCCGAAGCTTTTTCCTAAGATCGGCGAGATTCTTATACCCTTCGTCCAGGCTCTTGACCCATTCGTCATTGAGTTCCGGAGTCTCCATCAGCCCGACAGACTTGATCTTCGCTTTGTAATGAACAGTTTTCCCTGCCAATGCATCCGACGTAAAATCAGCGGCGTACGATACGGTAAACTCCTTCTCGTCGTCCTCCTCAACACCGATCAGATTGTCCGAAAACGATTTCTCAATAACCTCGTCACCCAAAACAACCTCAATGTCATTCGCCGTGATCGGTTCACCGCTCTCATCGCCATCAAAAACACCGACAAGATCAGCGATGACTGTATCGCCCAGCTTAGACTTACGTCCCTCAACCGGTATCAACGCCGCTTCCTTCTGTAGACGATCCGCGATCAGATCTTCGATCTCGCCATCCTCGACCGGCTTCACGCGACGGACAACCTCAATTCCCTTATATACAGGGGTTGGAATTTCAGGCATCACCTCGACGTGAATATGCAGTTTTATCGGTTCCGAACCGTTAACTTTAACATTCTCGTGATCGTCTAGATGCAACTGAGGTTCCGCCAATGGATGAAGTCCATGGTGTTCGATCGCCGCCGCAACCTGCGTCGGGACGACCTCCTGCAGCGTTTCGCTCTTGATCTCTTCCTTAAACCGCATGCGGACGACATCAACCGGAGCAAACCCTTTGCGAAAACCCGGAATGCTCGCGTTCCGGGCGTATTTCTGGCTTGCCTTGGCGTAAGCGGCCTTGACCGCGTCGGCGTCGATCGTCAAATGTATCTCTCGTTGTGTAGGGGAAATTTCCTTTAATTCACTTTTCATTTACCAGAAAAGAATAACAAGTCAGTTGTCACTTGTCAGTTGTCAGTTGTCAGTTTTTGTTAGTATTCGAATGATTATCGTTGAAACTGAAAGTGACCGGTGCAATTGTCCCATTTCTGACAACTGACAACCGGCCACTAACAACTGATTTTGGTGCCGAGGACGAGAGTCGAACTCGTATGTCTTTCGACGCTAGTTCCTAAGACTAGTGCGTATACCAATTTCGCCACCTCGGCAAGTCAGAACCACCTGCGTAAGCGGGTGGTTGGCGACTAGTTCGAGATTATTATCTGGCAAACGCTCACGTCAAACCGCCAAACAAAATTGATCCCACTCATCGGCCGTTAACGCAGGCGGTTCTGACTATTTGTGCAGATATTTCTTGTCGTACTCATCCCACGACATATTTACGTCCATCGGGCCAAGTCCCGCATGAGGATCGTTGCCGAGGGCCTTTGACTCGGCCTTGAGAAACAGCTTGTAAGCGCCGTATCCGACCGCACCAAAAAGCCCGATCCAAAATACATACCAGAGCAGCGTCCCGACCCAGCCGAGCGCCCACAAAAGCAGCATTCCGACAAACACAAGAGCGATCGCACCAAGGATAAGTTTGATAATGTTCATAATTGCAACCTCCGCTTCTTGAGGATTAATACGAAATCCGACAGCCGATGTTCGCACGTTTTTTTTCGGTGTCGTATAATTCACGTTCGTAACGGGAAGGAAATATTTTGAGCAAGCAAATCATTACAATCCAGCACGTCGCAGACGAACTTAACGCATCACTATCGGGCAATGGCAGCGGTCCTGCAACCGACGTCACCCACGACTCGCGGCAGGCTCGAGAAGGCACGCTCTTTGTTGCTATCAAGGGTGCGACGGTTGACGGCCATCGCTTCGTCGAAGACGTAATGCGTCGAGGTGCGGCGGGCATTATCTCGGAATTCGATCCGCCCGCAGAATTTTCAGGTGCATGGCTAAAGGTCACCGACGCCCGCGAAGCCCTCGCCAAGGCCGCCGCCGTAATCAATGGCAACCCTTCGCACGAACTCGATCTCGTCGGCATAACTGGCACAAACGGCAAAACGACGACCACCTATCTTTGCTTCGCCCTCGCCGAAGCGGCCGGAAAAAAAGGCGCGATGCTGACGACTGTCGAATATCGCATCGGCGACAAAAGCGAAGAAGCCGTGCGAACAACTCCCGAAGCATCGGACACGAATCGATTCTTACGCGAAGCCGTCGACGCCGGATGCACTTCGGCGGTGATGGAAACTTCGTCGCAGGCGATCGATCTGCACCGCTGCGACTGGCTGCGTTTCAAGGTCGCGGTTTTTACAAACCTGACCCGCGACCATCTCGATTACCATCTGACGATGGAAAATTACTACGACGCCAAGAAAAAGCTCTTCGACGGCCGCCTCGGCGAAAAACCGGGCTCGTCGGTCATAAATATCGACGACGAATGGGGGGCAAAACTTTCTGCCGAACTGCGTGAGGTGGGCGATCGCGTCGTGACGTTCTCGCAAACCGGCGATGCCGATCTTTCGGCGTCGAACATTGAAGTTTCGCTAATTCGCGGCACTTCATTCGACCTAAAAACACCAAATGGCACCGTTCACGTTACTTCCCCGCTCGTAGGCCGTCCGCACGTATACAACATGCTTTCGGCGACCGCAACGGCATTAGAATTAGGTCAAGATCTCGATTCGATCGTACAAGGCCTATCGACCTGTGTCGGTGCTCCCGGCCGTTTCGAACGCGTGCCGCACGAAGGAGATTTCGCCGTCGTGGTCGACTATGCTCACACGGACGATGCCTTGCTAAACACACTGCAAACCGCAAAAGATCTTACTGATGGCAAAATCATTACGGTTTTCGGCTGCGGCGGTGATCGCGACAAGACCAAACGACAGCCAATGGGCAACATCGCCGGTGAATACAGCGATCTGGTGATCATAACGTCCGACAATCCGCGTAACGAAGACCCGCTGAAGATAATTTCCGAGATCGAGGTTGGGGTGAAAGAAAAAGAAGCAAACTACGAGGTGATTCCCGACCGACGCGAAGCGATCTATCGTGCCATTTCATTCGCAAAAACAAACGATGTCGTCATCATCGCCGGCAAAGGCCACGAAAATTATCAGATCATCGGCAGCGACAAATTCCACTTCGACGACCGCGAGATCGCTATCGAAGCACTTACGAGGCTCGCCGAAAGCTAAACTTGACCGGAAGACTTTACGAGCGTTACCAGCAGGTCGCGTTGGGCGATTGAGAGCGGGTCAAATTTGACACCGAACCCGATCTCAAACACGTGGTTTGCGACTTTGCCGCCAAACTGTACCTTCATCCCGTCGGCCAGCGGGACAAATAATTTAACAAGTGTGCCGTCCTCGACCTCGCCGGAACTAAGCACAAAGCACCCGTCAAAACTAACGTCGCTCAGAGTTCCGACGTACCGGACGCCATCGATCTCCCACTCGACCTCGATATCAATCGGGTATCTATTTGTTCCCCGACGGTCAATGCCGCCGCGTCTGTCTTGACTTAACATTTGCGTCTATTCTTCGCTTTCAACGATTCTGTTTCCTTTATTATTTAAGTAGTAATAGACCGGCAATCCCAATAAAATCAACAGTGACCCAAAGAATGAGGACGTTTTTGCAAACGACTTCAGTCCCGCCCCGACGTTACCGGCACTTATCAGTGAGATTCCTTCCGTTATCTGCGGCAAGTCATTTGAGAACGTGATGTATAAAAGCCATCCCGTGACTAGCAAAAACACCACCGGAATTATCGGATAACCAAACGCCCTGTAAGGCCTTTCGAGATCAGGGTATTTCCGGCGAAATACAAATATCGACGAAGTCACCAAGCCGTAAAATATCCAAGAACCGAACACCACGTAATCGGTCAGCGTGTCGAAAGAACCTGACAACGCAAGTATCATCGCCAGCACCATCTGAACTAAAAGTGCCTTGACCGGAACACCGGTGATGCTCAGCGTGCCGAGCGGTTTGAACATCAAACCGTCATTCGCCATCGCATATGGCACCCGCGAGCCCGAAAGGATCGATGTATGCAGCGTTCCGAGCGATGAAAGCATCAAGCCGACCGTAAACAGTGCGACGGCCACACCCGCTCCGAAATTTGCCCCGCCGCCAAAGAACATGCTCACCACGACCTTTCCGACCGAAGAGCTTTTCGAGATCGACGCGATCGTTGTCGGATCGAGAACAAAGAAATAAGCCACGTTCGCGATTATGTACAAGACGATCACCAATATCGTGCTGCCGATGATCGCTAGCGGAATATTGCGTTTTGGTTCGCTCACCTCACCTGCGACAAACGTGAGATTATTCCAACCGTCATAGCCCCACAGTGCCCCGAGCATCGCCGCCCCAAAACCTCCGATAAATGTATAGCTCGGTGAACCAACCTTCACCGCGTCCGCGACTCCCTCGCAAGTACCGCCCGTTGCCGCCAACGAAAAATGCGAAAAATCACCCGTAACCCAGATAAATGCACCGATACTGACAAACATTATCAGCCCGATCTTGACGCCCGTCAGAGCAGTCGCTATCTGTCCACTGACACTAACCGAAGCACAATTCAGCGTGGTAAATATCAAAATTACCATCAACGCCACGAGTTGTAGCGTCGTGATCTCAAACGGCGTACTGCCCAAATTGAAACTAAACAGCGTCTGTTCAAGCTTCTTATCCAAAAAATCGTTCAACCCGATCGCAAACGCCATTCCGGCCGCTGCCTGCGAGCCCGGTTTTGCAATAAACATCTGCATCCAGCCAAACAAAAAACTCGACGCCCGGCCATAAGCATCCCGCAAAAACACATATTCGCCGCCCGCTTCCGGTTTCATCGCCGTCAGCTCTGCATAAGTCAACGCACCCGCAAGCGACAGCAGTCCAGCGGCGACCCAAGCCAGCAAAACCCATGTCGGCGTGCCGACGTTGCAGGTCATGACCCGTGCTTTCAGAAAAACGCCGGTGCCGATGACGTTGCCGATAATGATCGAAACCGCGGCAATAAGGCCGAGGCCCCGGATCAGCGTTTGTTTGTCAGTTAATTGCGGATTCATAAAATTCAGACTTGAGTAGCCAACATATTACGCCAAAACGACTTTCAAGTGAAATTTTATTCCGTGATAAAATCGCGCCTGTGCTCGAATTCGACATCACCGCCGATCAACTCATTTCCGCTCTGATGCACATCGCGGCAAGCGAACCCGTCTGCATCCTCGACAGTTGCGGAGTCGGCCATTTAGGATCACATTTGTTGATCGCCGGGATCGAGCCACTCAAAACGATCGAAATATCCCATAACGACCCGTCCGAAACTCTTAGTGTTTTAGACGAAAAACTCACCGCCGATCTCGCTGCAATATTTACGCTTTCTTACGATTTCGGTCGGAAAATGCTTGGATTTGGTGAGACGGACAAATGCATCACGGCAACCGAACCAGACGTTTGCATCGCCCAATTCGATGCTCTCATTATCCACGATTACGACACTCACAAAACATTTCTGACCGGCAACACGAATAAATTTGGAGCGCTTCAAAACAAGCTTGGATCAAACATTTCAGATTTCAGATCTCAAAATTCGAATTCTCCGGCCGTAGTCACCTCAAATTTCACAAAACCCGGATACCTCGCCGCCATCGAATCGATAAAAGAACACATCCGCAGCGGCGACACGTATCAGACAAACCTAACACAACAATTGACCGCCCATTTGCCGTCCGATCTAACTCCACAGATCATTTTTCAACGTCTCCGAAAAGATCATCCCGCACCATTCTCCGCGTTCATCAGCCGCGACGGTTCAACAGTCATATCCGCCTCACCCGAACGATTTTTCTCCACCCGATGCACAAGCCCGCACGTTAGTAAGGGCGACACACTCACCGCAGCGTCAAATGAATATGTCACCCACATCACTACATCCCCGATCAAAGGCACGCGCCCAAGAGGCACCGACCCAAAACAAGACGAAGCACTAAAACACGATCTCCTAACCAGCCCAAAAGACCTCGCCGAAAACACAATGATAGTCGATCTGCTCCGCAACGATCTCGGCCGCGTCTGCGAATACGGCAGCGTTAACGTTGAAAAACTCTGCGATCTCGAGGAACATCCCACGCTCTTTCACCTCGTTTCAACCGTCAGCGGCGAGCTGAAGAAAAACACAAAACCGTCCGGCCTCCTCAAAGCCCTCTTCCCCTGCGGCTCTATCACCGGTGCCCCAAAGATCAGCACAATGCAGATCATCGACGAGATCGAACCATCCCCGCGCGGCCTCTCAATGGGAGCGATCGGTTACTATGTCCCAAGTCCAAAGTCCGAAGTCCCAGATAAGGAGTTTTCTTCGGAGTTGGGACATGGAACTTGGGACTTATCCGTCGCCATTCGAACGATGGTCATCCGCGACGAAACCGCCACATTCAATGTTGGCGGCGGCATAGTCATCGACAGCGATCCCGAAAGCGAATACGCCGAAACGCTGACCAAAGCCAAAGCCTTACTCGAAGCTATTGGTGGCCAATTCACAAACTAATAACAATCGGTCGCAAAACCGAACTTGCAACTCGGAACTCGGAACTCGGAACTTAGAATTTGGAACAAATTCCCTCCTCCGGTGTCTAACTCTCCAGATCAAAAAAAGGAGAAAACCAAATGACCCGTCCAAACATAAACGTCACGCCCCTGATCGATGTCCTGCTCGTACTGCTTATCATCTTCATGGTCGTCTCGCCGCTAAAACCGAGCAGTTTTAAGGCCCGTATACCGGGCGAGCCAAACCACGACCCCAATATCAAGGTAAACATAGACACGCTCGTCGCCGCGGTCGGGACCGACGGCACGATCCGCCTGAACAACGAATCTGACCTCGGCTCGACAAAAGATGCGGCAAAGCTCACCGAACGGCTTCGGAGCGTTTTCGCCGAACGCATCACAAACGGACAGATATCGGATACATTCGCCGACGACAAAGATCGGCCGGCCACCGACCGGATCGAGCGTACCGTATTCATCAAGGCCCCGCGAACAACCGGTTACGGCGAAGTCGCCAGGGTCGTCGATGCAGTAAAACTGGCCGGAGCATACCCGATCAGCCTCCAGATCGACGACTTGCCGTAAAACTGTCGGCAATGAGCGGAGAATGTCGTGTTATAATTCAAACGTCCGACAAACGGTGATCGCGGTCACCGCTCCCAACAAGTTTGCGTCTCGATGGCAAATTATTACGACGTTCTCAAAGTTTCACCCAAGGCCTCGGGTACCGAGATCAAATCGGCATACCGCCGCTTGGCGCGCAAGCTTCATCCGGACCGCAACAACGGAAGCGAGGAAACAGCATTAAAATTCGCCGCTATTGCCGAAGCTTACGAGGTGCTCGGCAACGCCAAAGAGCGCGTTAAATACGACCGCCGCATCCTTGAGGTCCAGTTCAGCGGCGAGGGCGACTCTGTTTTCACATCGACCAACCGCCATGCCAAACGCTGGCGGCAAATGGTTTACGAGAAACGCTACAACGACATCATCGACCGCATGATCGCCGAAGAGCGCCTCGAAGCAATGGCATTTCAGCGCAGCGTTTACCCAACCGTCGCCCTGTACGTCACTGCGATCCTCTCAACCGCCCTCCACCCGCAGATATTTATCACGACCGGAAACATCGGCAAAATCATCATCGTCGTGCTATTTATCGTCGGCATAATCCATCTCGCCGGACGCGTTCGCGATGGCTTTATCCGTTACACTGAGGAAGAAGATGATATCCACGAATCGATCCTCGACGACAACGTACGCAAGGTAAAGCCGTTCTCCCGAGTTGTTGCCGCGGGCGTCCTGATCCTTGGTTTTATCGTCTGTCTCGGCATCGGGTATTTGATCGGAACACAAATGCACTTTGCGGCAAAGGTTCTCCCCGAGATGTTCGCTGATTCGTTCGAACCCGAGTTTTTCCTTTATCCGCCGATCGTGACGTTTTTCGTTGATCTGATGCATTCTTTCGCATCGCGTCTCGAAAAGTAATTTCCTCTCTTACTTTTCTGCCTTTGCGTCCTTAGCGTCTTCGCGTGAAACCTCTCTTTTAACGTAAAGACGCCAAGTTCGCTAAGGAAATCAAAAGAACGCAACACTTGATCGACGCATAAAGACTTACCAGCTCCAACGGTTGACAAAGCAGGATGCAATCTATACAATTTGGAGTTTGTCTTAACTGACTATAAATAAAGATGGCTAATCATAAATCAGCATTAAAACGCGTTCGTCAGAACGAGAAACGAAAAGAGATCAATCGCAGCAATCGCAGCAAACTTCGTACATCGATCAAAAAGGTCCGTGCGGCGGTTACGAGCCACGATAAAGCGGCGAGCAGCGAACAGCTATTGTCGACAGTTTCATTGATCGACAAGGCTGTGAATAAGGGCATTATTCACCGCAACACTGCTGCCCGTCATAAATCGCGTCTGACCAAACACGTCAACGCCCTTGCGTAAGCACTAAAGTTTTTACCACGGTTAATTTTGGAAGCAAGCCATTGAGTTGGTTTGCTTCCTTTTTTTGTTACAATTCTCTTCAATGGAAACGCCGCGACAGTTCAAATATTTCGATCTAATCATGGCCGCGTTCGTCGCGGTTTTGCTCTGTTCAAACCTTATCGGCGTTCACAAGGTATCGTCCGTCAGCCTGCCGTTTTACGGCGAATACATCTACGGCACCGGCGTTCTATTTTTCCCGCTCAGCTATCTTTTCGGCGACATTCTGACCGAGGTTTACGGCTATGCACGTTCGCGAAAAGTGATCTGGGCCGGATTCGGAGCCTTGATATTTGCGTCCCTGATGTCCTACGTCGTGACGGCATTGCCAGCCGCAAAAACAATGTCGCCCGAGTCTCAGGCTGCGGTTAATCTCATTTTCGGCCAAACCTGGCGAATCGTCGCCGCATCTCTGATCGCATTTTGGGCGGGCGAATTCGTAAATTCATTCGTCCTCGCCAAAATGAAGATCGCAACTTCCGGCAAATATCTCTGGATGCGAACCATCGGCTCCACATTCGCCGGCGAAGCTGTCGACAGCCTCATCTTTTACCCGATTGCCTTCCTCGGCTCGCCCGGCTGGTCAAACGAACAGGTCATAAGCGTAATGATCGGCAATTATTTCCTAAAAGTCTTTTGGGAAGTCATCGCCACGCCCGTCACATATAAGGTCGTCGCTTTCCTCAAAAAAGCCGAACACGAAGACCATTACGACCGCGATACGAATTTCAATCCATTTACCCTAAATGCCTGATGCCTTTGACCCTGCAAACTCCGATAATTGATCTCGACAAACTCGGCGTCGGCAAACTTTCGGCGTTGATGTCGAAGAAACTGGCAGTTGCGGTCGCAGAAATTTGCAAAAAGCCGGACGTGACGACTGTTACGGTCGAAGATCTACTCAATTACTATCCGACCCGTTACGAAGACCGTTCTAATTTTCTCTCCGTCGATCAACTAGAAGACGGAATGGACGCAGCTGTCGAGATCTATGTTCGCAATGCCGACGGCAAACAGGTCGGCCGCAATCGCGACCCGCGTAAACCACCACTATTCATATTTGAAATAACCGGCGGCGATGCAGGTCGGCAGATGAAGCCGGTCAAGGTAAAATGGTTCGTCTCAGGCCGAAACGCCGGGGACATCGTAAATTGGTACCGTGACCGCTTCCCACGCGGGACACGCATCGTCGCCTACGGCATGTGGGAAGAAGATGATCGAGGCTTTTTCTCCCTAAAGGTCGCCAAACCAGACGAGATAGAGATATTGCCTCAGTCAGAACCGCCTGCGGTAGCGGGTGGTTTAATTCAGCCGTCACTTTCGTCTGCCGTGAGCGAGACGGTTATTCCACCACCCGCTAACGCAGGTGGTTCTGACGCGGATGAAGAAGAAAACTCCTCCGACCCATCCCTCGCCACCATCCATACCGGCAAGGTCCCGGTCTATCGCAAACTTGGCCCGTTTCAGACAAAACGCCTCCGCGAGATCATCCACAGCGTCATCGCCGCTCTTGATCTCGCCTCAATAGCAGATTCGATGCCCGCCGATCTGATCGAACGCAACCAATTGCTCGCTCGCGGCCATGCGATGGCCGAACTCCACTTCCCGCCCGACGACACTTCGATCGCTGACTACGAGATTTTCCGAAGCCCTGCACAGCGTCGTCTGATATTCGACGAGTTTTTCTGGCTCTCATTCTCGATGCAATTGCTTCGCGGCGAACGCCAAAAAGAACCGAAAGGCACCGTCATCGAGATCACCGACACGACCAAAGAACGTTTAAAACAATTCCTGCCGTTCACGCTCACGAACGCCCAGAAAAAGGTTGTTAGCGAAATATTCGATGACCTCAAATCCGATGCCCCGATGAACCGCCTTATCCAAGGCGACGTCGGCAGCGGCAAGACGATCGTCGCCTTTCTCGCCATCTACGCCGCCATGGAAAACGGCTACCAAACCGCCCTTATGGCCCCGACCGAAATTCTCGCCGACCAGCACGCTCGCAATGCGAAAATCTTGTTCAAAAACTCCGGCTATCGCGTCGAACTTTTACTTGGCAGTACAAAGGCCGCCGAAAAACGAAGGATCCACGAAGCACTTGCAAACGGCGATATCGATCTCATTATCGGCACGCATGCGATCATTCAGGACGCCGTCAAATTCGCCAAACTAGGCCTCGCCGTCATCGACGAACAACATCGCTTCGGCGTGATGCAGCGTGCTCAATTAAAGGCGGGCGGGCACAATCCAGACATCTTGGTGATGACCGCGACGCCAATACCGCGTTCCCTTGCAATGACCGTTTACGGTGACCTCGACGTTTCGATAATCGACGAAATGCCGCCTGGCCGCACGCCTGTCAAAACCGTTGTCGTCGGCGAAGATAAACGCCAGGGCGTCTATCACGGCATCGAACGCGAGATTAAACTCGGCCGTCAGGTCTATGTCGTCTATCCGCTGATCGAGGAATCCGAGAAATCAGACCTCAAGGCCGCGACCGTGATGTACAACGACCTCCGCACAAATCACTTCCCGCAATACACTGTCGGCCTGCTCCACGGGAAAATGAAGTCTGCAGAGAAAGAAGAGATCATGAAAGAGTTCGTCGCCGGACGTCTCGATATTCTCGTCTCAACCACCGTCATCGAGGTCGGCGTAGATGTGCCGAACGCGTCGCTGATGGTCATCGAACACGCAGAGCGATTTGGACTGTCGCAGCTTCACCAGCTTCGCGGACGCGTCGGTCGCGGGGCCGATCAGAGTTACTGCGTGCTGCTCGCCGACTACAAACGCACCGCCGTTGCCAAAGAACGGCTCGGCATCATGGAACAATCATCCGACGGGTTCAAGATCGCGGAAAAAGATCTAGAACTCCGCGGCCAGGGCGAAATACTCGGCACTCGCCAGTCCGGCATCCAAAATTTCAAACTCGGCAACATCGCTCGCGACCTCGACATCCTCATCCCAGCCCGCAACGAGGCCGAAGATTACCTCACAAACCGTCGACTCTCGCCCGAAACATCCGCAATGGTCAAAATCGCCCGTGCCGACAAAAATGTAAGGTTTGGCAGCATTGGTTGAGTCAATTTCATATCATCTTTGCCCGCATCGTGGCGATTTCTTAAACTAAAAAAGAATCTTTAACGCAAAGACGCCAAGTCGCAAAGATTTAGCCAATTTGCCGTTGCGGCTTTGCTCCTTCGCGTCTTTGCGTTAAAAGCTCTTTCTATGCGCATAATCTCTGGCATCTATCGCGGCCGCGTGCTCAAAAGCCCGGCGGACAACAAAACGCGGCCGACCTCGGATCGCCTGCGCGAAACTCTGTTCAATGTCCTCGCTCCGCGAATCGATGACGAGACCCGTTTCCTCGATCTCTGTGCCGGAACCGGAGCTATCGGCATCGAAGCCCTGTCTCGCGGTGCCGGCTTTGTGACATTTATCGACAAATCCAAAAAATCCTGTGCCCTGATCGAAGAAAACCTCGACAAACTCGAGGTACCCGAAGACTCGACTGAGATCATCGGTCACGACGCCGAAAATTTTACCGGCCGCGAACACAAACTTGGTTGGGACATCGCCTATTACGATCCGCCCTACGATGCGGACTATTCGATCGTTTTTCACGAGTTCGGATACAACAAAACATTGCTCAATGACGGTGGCATTCTGGTCGTTGAACATCACACAAAAAAACACGTCCCCGACGAAATTGGCTCGCTCCGCCGCTGGCGGGTGCTGAAACAGGGCGAAACAAGCCTCAGCTTTTACGAACGCTCGTAGATAATGAAGATACTAGTCTGGCTCATACTCGCCCTGATCTGGGGCACCACGTGGATCTTTATCAAGATCGGTCTCGACGATCTGCCGCCGATCGCATTCGCGGCGGCGAGGTTTTCGCTGGGCGTAATTATTCTGTTTTTTATTATTAAGTTCCAAAAAATTCCGCTGCCGAAAACCGCGAAAGAGTGGCGCCTCATCGCTCTGACCGGCGGGCTGCAGTTTTCGGTGAATTACAGCATGGTCTTTTGGAGCGAGCAATATATTACGTCAGGCCTCGCGGCCGTATTGCAGGCGATGATCACGGTTTTCGGGCTTATTCTCGCGTGGTTTTTTCTGCCGAACGAACGCATTACAAAACTCAAGGTATTCGCCGTCGCGATGGGCATCATTGGCGTCGGTGTTATCTTTTACGACCAATTAAGCGTGCAGAGCTTTATGGCGTTTCTCGGCTGCCTTGGTGTTGTGATCGGTTCGTATGCGGCTGCACAGGCATCAATTCTCGTAAAATCAAAAGGCGGAGCGATCCATCCGGCGTCGTTGGTCTTCTGCCAAATGCTTTGCGGCCTGCCCGCGATCATCATCTATAGCCTCATCGCCGAAGGCAATCCCCTCACATATCATTGGGCATGGAAAGCCGTCGGCTGCATTCTTTATTTGACGATCGCGGGAACGATAACGGCCTTCTGGCTATATTACTGGCTGCTCGAAAGGATCGAATCGACCAAAGCCATGATGATCTCACTCGTCACGCCTTTGCTCGCGGTCGTAATCGGTGCGATCGTCCTCGGCGAAAAGCTTCCGCCACAAACCGGCATCGGCGGTTTGCTAATTACAGCGAGCATTGGCTTGATAGTTTTTAGAAAACCAGCAATTCGACCGCAGATCAACGCAGATGAACACGGATAAGAATTTTATAATCTGCTTTTCCTAATCTGCGTAATCTGCGTTAATCTGCGGCTAAGACTCTTATGCACTTCAAATTCACAACTGCAGGCGAATCGCATGGCAAGGCCCTCGTCGCCATCGTCGAGGGCGTGCCTTCCGGTTTGCCGATCGACATCACCGCGATCAACCTCGAACTCTGGCGCCGCCAGCAGGGTTACGGACGCGGTGGCCGCATGAAGATCGAGACCGACACGGTCGAGATCTTGTCGGGCATTCGCCACGGCAAAACGCTTGGCTCACCGATCGCTCTGATGATCAAAAACGACGATTTTGTTCATTGGCAGGACGTGATGTCGTCGACAGAATTGACCGAGGAGCCCAAAAATCCTCGTCTCGTCACGCGCCCGCGTCCCGGCCACGCCGACCTCGCAGGGGGCCAAAAATACCAGACCCGCGACCTACGTGACATTCTTGAGCGAGCTTCGGCACGGGAAACTGCCGCGAGAGTTGCGTGCGGTGCGATCGCCAAACAGCTTCTCGCCGCATTTGGCATCGATATCAAAAGCCATGTCATCAAACTCGGACACGTCCAGATCGTACCGCTTCATCAGACGTGGGAAGCGATCTCCGCGATCGCGTCCGATTCCCCGCTCAATTGTGCCGACGACAATATTCAACGCGAGATGATAAAACTCATCGACCAGGCCAAAACCGACGGCGACACGCTCGGAGGGATTTTTGAGGTCGTTGCGAAAGATCTGCCCGTCGGCCTCGGCTCGCACACTTCGTGGGAAGACAAACTCGACGGCCGCATCGCCCCTGCAGTCATGT
>Ga0209023_10000583_pt1 | contig 54502 bp, 55 predicted proteins | sample LakOneMetagenome_FD_187468 | JGI IMG/M metagenome (GOLD analysis project Ga0209023, IMG submission 187468) | Freshwater and sediment microbial communities from Lake Erie, Canada (SPAdes) (version 2) | ecosystem: Environmental > Aquatic > Freshwater > Lentic | place: Lake Erie, Canada... | reverse complement strand
CGGATTTACGCCACCTCGCTTCGACCACAAGAGCTTCGCGGAATGTTGCCCGCTCGCCCTGCTTGGCACCGCCTTCTATCCGGTTCTTGTCCATCGGCTCGCAGTTTCGATCCACACTTCCTCCCCACGCTCGGTCGCCCTCACGCAGTTGTGCTTCACTTCGCTCACTGTGGTCAGCTCACGGCGGGACTTGCACCCGCAAGAGTGCGCCCATGCTGGGCGCACAACAAAAAAAGACCAGGCCGAAGCCTGGTCTTTTGCAATCATCTAGACCTTCAGACGATTAGTAGGTGTAGCTCGCTGCGAAACCGAAGCGGCGGAACTGCGGCGCCAGGTTGTTCCAGCCACCGCGCCAGTTGATCGGCTGTTCGCGTGCGAAGACGTTGTCGACGTAGGCGTTCAGACGGACGTGCGGGATGCCGGTGTAGGCCAGCGCGTAGTTCCAGGTGGTGTTGCTGCCGATGCGGCCGCAGACGTCCATGTACTCGGCGGCGACCTTCTGGGTTGCGCAGTAGGTCGGCTGAGCGATGCTGTTGCTGCTGTAGCTGCTCGCGAAGTTGGCGGTGACGGCGTGGTCGAAATCGCCCTGCTTCAGGTAGGCCTTGGCAACCACGTTCAGGCGCGGACCGTAGTCATAGGTGCCGGTCTCGTTCGGACCGTAGGCGTTGTCGGTCACGCTGAAGGTCTGCAGCTTCCAGACGTAGCTGCCTTCCATTTGCAGGCGCACGGTCTGGCCCAGCACGTTGAAGCGGCCCTTGCCGTCGAAGTCGAAGCCCTGCACGCGGGTGCGGCCGCTGTTGACGTACGGGTTGTAGACCAGGCCCAGCTGGCCGACCTTGAAGTCCGCGTTGGTGCCCGGCGCATACTTGCGCGCCAGTGCCAGGAACTGTGCGTCGTTGGCGGTACTGTCGATACGGACCAGTTGGCCAGCCGGCAGGCTGTCTTCACCGCGCAGGATGTCGACGACCGAACGGCTGCCGATTTCGTTACGACGCTCGATGAAGTAGTAGTCCAGGCCCAGGCTCCAGTTCTTGACCGGCTCGAACACCATACCGGCGGTCAGCGAACGCGAGGTTTCCGGCTTCAGGTCCGGGTTCGACGACACGAAGCTTGGCAGACCGCCCGAGCATTCCGCGTTGCGCAGGGTGTTGGCCTGCGCCTTGTCGGCGGCAGTCGCGTTGGTCGCCTTCTGCACGATGTCGTTCAGCTGGTTGGCGATCGGGCAGCGCTTCGGATCGACGACGCTGGTGGCCACCGAGGAACGGCCCAGGCCGTTACCCGATTCGACGATGTTCGGTGCGCGGAAGCCGCCCGATGCGGTGGCGCGCAGCAGCAGGCCGTCGGTCACGCTGTACAGCAGGCCCAGCTTCGGCGAGACGTGCGCGTCCTGGTTGTCGGTCTTGTCCAGGCGGGCAGCGGCTTCCAGCTTGAGCTTCTTGGTCAGCGGGATCGACGCTTCGGTGAAGACCGCGTACTGGTTGACGTCGTCGTCGACCTGCAGGCCGAAGATGCCGATCAGCTGGCCGTTCAGGACGTTGTCCGAGGACTTCATCATGTACTTGTTGTTGCGGATGTCGGTACCGAATGCAATGCTCAGCGGACCTGCCGGCAGTTGCATGAGTTCCTTGGTGATGGTGGCGTCGAAGAACTTGACCACTGCCTCGCCATCGGTGGTACGGACCGGGAACATCGAGTTCAGCAGGGCCGGGTCGTTCTGCTGGCCGAACTTGTAGGTGCCCTTGACGATCGCGTCGGTGTAGCCCTGCTGGCTGTAGGCGCGGGTTGCCTTGTTGGCGGTCGACTTCATCCAGCCGGCAGCCGATTTCCAGTCCCAGCCGGCGTATTCGCCGCTCAGGGTCAGCATCACACGAGCCTGTTCGCTGTCGGTGGTGTTGAAGTTGAAGCCGTTACCGGTGTCCATCATGCGGGCACGGAATTCGACCGGGTAGTTGTACGGATTGTTCGGATGGCCGACCGGCAGCTTCGGATAGAAGTACGGGCCAACCATCTTGCCGCCGTACACGTTGTACCAGACGGACGAACTGGTCGTCGGCTGCACGGCGAGCGGCGCCACGATGTAATCGTTGGTGGCGTCGGCGTACATGGCTTCGAAGCTCGCGTCGATATTCTGACCGATACGGAAGTTGGTGATGCTCGAGATCGCGGTACGCTTGTTATCGGTGGTCAGGCCGGTGTACGGCATGGTATCGAATTTGCACAGCTTGTCGTTCGGATCGATGTCGCCGGCCGGGCAGCCAGGCGCTGCAACGTAGTTGCTCGCGTTGGTGTACAGGTTACCGGTCGGCGAGTAGACGTTCTTCGCATCCCAGGTCGAGCGGCCCGGGGTCAGGCGGTGCCAGGACGGATAGTATTTCTTCAGGTCGCCGACGGTATAGCCGTCACGCTTGTAGACTTCCGCGGTGACGTAGGTGTTGAAGCCGTTGGTATCGATGTCGCCCCAGCCTGCGATCAGGGACAGGTTGCGGTTGCGGTCATCGTGGAAGTGCTGCGATTCCTTGTAGCTGCTGCGGATGCGGAAGCCGGTGAATTCCTTGCGCAGGACGAAGTTGATAACGCCTGCGATCGCGTCGGAACCGTAGATTGCCGATGCGCCGTCCTTGAAGATCTCGACGCGCTCGATCGCATCGCTCGGGATGGCGTCGAGGTTGGTGAAGGCTTCCTGTGCATTGTCCGACAGGCCGTATTGCGGCATGCGGCGGCCGTTGACCAGCACCAGGGTCGCAACCTTCGACAGGCCGCGCGAGGAAGCGGAGGACGAACCGGTCGCGAAGCTACCCGAGCTCGCGGTAGCCGAGTCGCTGCCGGCATAGATCGATGCGGTGGTCTGCAGGATGCCCAGGGCCGTCGTTTGGCCGGTCTTCTCGATGTCGTCGCGGTTCAGGACCTGGACTGCGGCAGCTGCTTCGGTTTCGGTACGCTTGATGCTCGAACCGGTCACTTCGACGCGCTGCATCTTCTGCGGTTCGACCGTCGTCACTTCTTGTGCGCCGACGAATGCCGGGAAGGCCATGCTCAGAGCGACTGCGATTGCGCTCTTGTTAAAAGTACTTTTATGCTTCACAACGACTCCTGGATAGTGAATTTTCTCTTACTCTGTCGGCCTGCTACTCGAAGTTTGTTTCAACTTGATGTAACGGTACGCAGAAATACTCTTACATAACATTGCTCTTCCGCAAAGCAGCAAAGTGAGTTTTTGCTAGGAAATTTTGATAATCAATACATTCGTCGCGCGGACGCTACATTTTGTTACGCGCCGCCAACATAGTTGTTACATCAACGTCAATACAACCATAGGCTTTTGTCATAAAATTATCCACTTTTGTAATGAAGCTTCCCCCATAGATGCAAATATTATTTGGCATAAGTATGGAATCATCGAATATTCCATTCAGGATTTACGCATAAAAAAGCCGGCTTGCGCCGGCTGCTTTAGTTGTTGAACAGATCACAGATAGTTAAACAGGGACAATCCTGACATCGTCTTGAAGGACATCTGTGCCGCCTGCAAGGTGGTTTGCTGTTGCGAGAAGTCCGAAATCGCCTTGACCACGTCCAGGTCCTGCAGGTCGCCCAGGGTGGCGGCATACTGAATGTCGAGGTCGTCCCCTGCGCTGTCGAGGTAGTCGAGTTCCTTCATATGGGCACCCACCGAGGCCTGTACGGTCAGCACGTTGTCGTGCGCCTGCTTGAGGTTGTCGAGCGCCGTACTGAGCTTGTTCGACAGCGCTGCCTTGCCGCTGGAGCCGTCGGCTGGCGCCTTCAGCGCGGCGATCAGGTCGGTCACAGTCGTAAACACCGATTGTTTATCGCTTTGCTGGATAGTGAAGACGTCGCCCGCACCGGGCTCACCCTGGATGTCGACGCTCCGCCCCAGGAAGCTGATTGCTTTGCCGGCTCCATAGGCCTGGTTTTCGTGTCCCGGCACGGCATCGCCCGTGGCGTCGTCGACGATCGTGTAGGTCGTCACCGCCGGCGTGCCGGCGACTGTGAAGGTCAAGGTATAGTCACCCGCCACCTCCGCCTGGCTGCGATTGGTGACCGAACCCGAGGAAATGACGGCGGAACCGATATTGTTCTTGTCGGCCTGGGTCTGGAAAGTCCCGTTGCCGGTCAGGTTATTCTCGAACACTGCGCTGCCCGATGCCGACAACGGCATATTGCGCGAAGCGCCTACCTGCAGCATGCGCTGGCCCTGGTCGCCCAAGTAAGAGGCGCCGGTGGCATTGCGATTGAACGGTTGCGTCGTTGCCATATAGCCCGAGAACAAATAGCCACCGGCACCGTCGGTGCTGTTGGCCACGCCGAGCAGGTCTTCCAGACGCCCCTCGAGCTCGGTCGCCAGGGCCATCCGATCGCTCGGCAGCATGCTCCCGTTACCCGCTTTCACAGTTAGCTGCTGGATGTCCAGCAGCAGGTTGCCAGCGTTCTGCAGCGCGCCTTCCACCATGGACAGCGAGGAATGCGCACTGGCGCGGTTGGTGGCGAACTGGCTGTTCATTTCGCGCGCCTGACTCACTTCGAGTGCACGTGCCGACGCCACCGGGTCGTCGGCCGGAGTCAAGACGCGGCGGTTGGTCGACAGCTGCATCTGGGTGCGCGCCAGGGCGCTCTGCAAGGTATTGAGCTGGCTGGTTGCATTGCCGTAGATCGATAGGGTACTGATGCGCATGGCTGCTCCGTATGGCTTGCTACTGGTGTTTAACGGCCAATCGACAGCAGGGTGTCGAAGATGGTCCCGGCGATCTGCATCACCTTGCCCGCAGCCTGGTAGGCCTGCTGGTATTTGATCAGGTTGGTCGCCTCCTCGTCCAGGTTGACACCCGACACATCCTGGGCGGCGGTCCTGGTCTGGGCCAGCAGGCTTTCGGCCGCCTGGCCGTTGACTTGTACTTCACGGGTTTTGTTGCCTACCGTACTGACCAGTTGAGCGTAGGAGGACTGCAGGGTCGCGGTGCCCTTGTTGAAGATGTTCTTGGTCTGCAAGTCACCCAGCAGGCCTATGTTGCGGGTGTCGCCCACGCCACTGCTGTTGTCCGCGATCTCGAACTTGTCGTCGTGATCGGGCGTGCCGCTCAGGGTAATGCTGATGCCGCCGAACTCATAGGTAGCGCCATCCTTGTATTCGACCGGATCAGTGAAGGGACCAGTGCGCTTGCCCGCGCTGTCGACGATGTGGACCGGCGTGCCGGCCGGGAAGCCATTCAAGGTCCGGGTATTGGCGACCTTGTCGTGGACGATGCTCAGCTCGACCGGCAGTGTCGGCGCATTGGTCAGGAAGTCCTGGTTTACCGTCCCGGCGCTGATCTTCACGTTGCCGGTATTGCCCACCGGAGCGCTGGTGGCAATCGGGGCGGCGGCGGCGATGCCGGCCACGTCCTTTACCTTGAGATTGAAATTCGCGGCGCCAGCGATCGTAGGCCGCACCAGGAAGTTGTCGCCCACAGCGACCGGGCCGGTCGAAATCGTGAATTCGATGCCGTCGGCAGAAGCTGACGCACCGCCGGGGATATAATCCTGGATCACGCGTTCGTTGTCGGACAGGCGGTACACGTTGTAACCGTTGCTGCCGTACTCCACCTTGTAGTCGCTGTCTTTCAAGAGGGACGGATCGCGCACGATGGCCTTGACTTCAGCGGTACTGGTCGACGCATTATTGATATTCCTGCCGACGAAGGCTTCGGCCACCGAGAAGAACTCCTCGCCCGGCTTGCCGTTCTGGTCCAGGCCCAGTTTGTGCTGCTTGTTGAATTCGACCGCCAGGCCGATCGCCACCTTGCCCAGCGCGCTCTGGGCCGGGTCCAGGGTCTTGCTGCGGAACTCGAGGGCGCCGCCGAGGGTGCCGCCGCTCAGGGCGTTGTCGGCCAGGGTCGACACCTTGTTGCCGGTCACATAACCGACTTCGAGGCGGGTCAGGTCGGTCGGCGACTTGACGGCCGCCAGCTGGAAGGCGCGCTGGCCCACTACCAGCGGCTGGCCGCTGCCGATCGACACCGTCAGGCTGTTGTTATCGCCCGGCATGACGGTTGCCTTGACGTGGGTGTTCAGCTCCATCACCAGCTGGTCGCGCTTGTCGAGCAGGTCGTTCGGCACGTTCTGGCTGGCCGAGGCGAAGTTGCCGATCTGCTCGTTCAGCTGGGCGATCTGCCCGGCGTAGGAGTTGATCATCGTGACGCTGCTCTCGATGGTGCTGTTGACGCCTTCGCGGATCTGGCCCAAGCGGGCGTCGAGCGCCTGGAAGCGCGTGGCCAGGGTGTCGGCGGCGGACAGCATCGCCTGGCGCGAAGGCACCGAGGCGCGGTTGGCGGCCATGTCCTGCACACCCTTGAAGAAGCTTTGCAGCGAAGGCGACAGGCCGGCGGTCTGGTCGGCCAGCATATTGTCGATCTGGCTGATCTGCGCGTAGTAGGAATCCAGCCCGCTCTTGCTGGCTTGGGCGTTGCGCACCTGCGAGTTCAGGAATTCGTCGCTGTAGCGCTTGATCTGCGCGACCTGGGTGCCGGTGCCCTGGAAGCCGGCGCCGGTATCGAGCATGGGCGCGGTGGCCTGCACCACGACCTGGCGGTTGTAGCCGGCCACGTTGGCGTTGGTGATGTTGTGGCCGGTCGTGGCCAAGCCTGCCTGCGCCGCGAACAGGCCGGTTTTGCCAATGCTGAGGAGGTTACCGGACATTTATTTTTCCTTCTTAACGGTTCTATCTACGGCAGAATTTTCGAAAACTTGATTTGTCGCTAAAGCAAGATTTTTCGTAGGGTGCACGGCTTTGCCGTGCGCGCGTTCAACTCACGGATGCGCTACGACTGCGCATGCGCTGGCTGAACGCGCGGTCGGCGCAGCCGACCACCCTACAAATTCGCTTCGTCACCGCCGCGTATCGCCTCACGCCAACGAGTGCTTGATAATGCGGTTCAGCTTGGCGGCGTACAGCGGATCGGTGGCATAACCCGCGCGCTGCAGGCCGTGGGCGAAGGCCGCGGCGTCGCCGCCACTATTGAGCACTTTCTCGTAGCGCGGGTTCCTGGCCAGCATATTGGCGTAGTCCTTGAACGAGTCCGCCGGCGTGTCGTAGGCGCGGAATTTCTCGACCTTGCGGTGCGCCACGCCGTTGACGTACTCGGTGGTCACGGCGGTGGCGACCTTGCCTTTCCAGCCCGGGCCGGCCTTGATGCCGAACAGGTTGTTGCTGTTGGTCCCATCGCTATTTTTGATCATGCGCTTGCCCCAGCCGCTTTCCAGCGCCGCCTGGCCGAGCATGAACTTGGCCGGCACGCCGGTGGCACGCTCGGCTTCGGCCGCGTGGCCGTGCAGCTTTTCCTGGAAGGCGCGCACGTGCGGCGCCTGGACCCGGCCGGATTCGGTGGTGAGCGGCAGCGCCGGCGCGCCCGGCTGCCTGGCGCCGGTCTTGATCATGGTGGCCGCATCCATGCCCGGACGCATGCTGCCGTCCAGCGGCGCCACGCTCGATGCCGCGGCGGCTGCCTTGCCGGCGGCGACGCCGTCGGCGCCGATCGCCAGCGCCGCGGCGCCGGTCTGGTTGGCGGTCAGCTGGCGGGTCAGCACATCGGCCAGCCCCATGCCGCGCTTGGCCAGGTTCTGGCTCATCTGCTGGTCCAGCATGCCGGTAAACATCTTGGTCTGGTTATTGTCGGTCAGCCCGTCCGCCGGCGTCGCGTCGCGCATGCTCTTCATCATCATGTTGATGAACATGGCTTCGAACTGGGTGGCGGCCTCCTTCAGCGCGGCGGGCGAGCCGTTCTTCGCGCCTTGCTTGAGTTCGCCCAGGCCCTTGGTGTCGAGGGCGAACTTGCTGGTGAGGTCAGTGGACGGGGAACCGATCATGATGGTGTGACTCTTTAGATGATCTCGAGCTCGGCGCGCAGCGAGCCGGCGGCCTTCAGCGCCTGCAGGATGGCCAGCAGGTCTTGCGGCGTGGTGCCGATCGAATTCATGGCCTTCACGACTTCGGCCAGCGAGGCGCCGCCCTTGACCATGAGCACGCGGCCCGGGTCTTTCTTGATGTCGACCGCATTCCTCTGCACGACGGCGGTCTGGCCGCGCGAACCCGGGTTCGGCTGGCTCACTTCAAGATCGGCGCCAACGGTCACGGTCAGGTTGCCGTGCGAGATCGCGCAGTTGTCCAGCATCACGGCCTGGTTCATCACGACCGAGCCGGTGCGCGCGTTCATGATCACCTTGGCGGCGTCCTTGCTGCGCGAGACGTCGATGCTTTCCAGCTGGCCGATGAAGGCCACGCGCTGGTCGCTCGAGGACGGGGTGCGCACGCGGATCACGCGGCCGTCCAGGGCGGTGGCGATGCCGGCGCCGAACTGGTCGTTGATGGCTTCCACCACTTTCGCCACGGTCGAGAAGTCGGTTTGCTTGAGTTCCAGGCGGATCTGGTTGTCCGCGCCCAGGTTCGAGGCGACGGCGCGCTCGACGGTGGCGCCATTCGAGATCTTGCCGACCGACAGGTGGTTCACCTGCACCTGGGCGCCGCCGGCCTGGGCGCCGACGCCGCCGACCAGCACATTGCCCTGGCCCATGGCATACACCTGGCCATCGGCGCCGTGCAGCGGGGTCATGAGCAGGGTGCCGCCGCGCAGGCTTTTCGCATTGCCGATCGAAGACACGGTGATGTCGATGGTCTGGCCCGGCTGGGCAAAAGCCGGCAGCGAGGTGGTGACCATCACGGCCGCCACGTTCTTGAGCTGCAGCTGGGTGCCGGGCGGCAGGTTCACGCCCTTCTGCTGCAGCATGGCCTGGATCGACTGCACGGTGAACGGGGTCTGGCTGGTCTGGTCGCCGGTGCCGTCCAGGCCCACGACGATGCCGTAGCCCGACAACTGGTTCTCGCGCACGCCGGCGATGCTGGCGAGGTCCTTCAGGCGCTCGGCCTGGGCCAGCGGTGCGGCGCCCAACATCGCGGCGCACAGCATCAGGGTGGTGGTCAACTTACGCATGAACATTCCTCAGAACGGCAGCATGGACTGGAAGAAGCGCGAGAACATATTGCTCAGCTCGGCTTTGTCGACGCGGCTGTTGGTGCGGTACTCGACCCGTGCGTCGGCGACGACGGTCGAGGCAACCATATTGCCCGGCTGGATGGTGTCCGGCGCGACCATGCCTGAGAAGCGGATGTACTCGACGCCCTTGTTCATGGCGACCTGCTTCTCGCCGGCCACGATCAGGTTGCCGTTAGCGAGCACTTCGGTGACGGTCACGCCGATCGTGCCGGAAAAATTGTTCGAGGCGCTCTGGGTGTCGGCATCGGCGAACTTGTTCGCGCCTTCCAGGCCCACGCCCGCGCCGATCTTCGCCTGCAGCGGACCCGGGACGGTGAAGCTGGCGCTGCCCGACTTGCTGCCGGTGCTGGCGCCGGACTTGCCGGCCGAGGTGCGCTCGGTGATGTTCACCGTCAGCAGGTCGCCGATGTGGCGCGCGCGGCGGTCTTCGAACATCGGGCGGTAGCTGCCCGCGTTGTAGATGGCGCCGTCGTTGGCCGGCGCGGCCTGCACCAGCATCGGACGGCTTGACGTCGGCCCCTGGACGATGGTGCTTGGGGTGGTCGAGCAACCGGCGATGGCCAGGGCAGCGACAACGATGGCGAAAGTGTTTTTCATGTCGACGAAAGATTAGAGCTGGGACAGTTTTTGCAGCATCTGGTCGGAGGTCGTGATCGCCTTCGAGTTGATCTCGTAGGCGCGCTGGGTCTGGATCATGTTGACCATTTCCTCGACCACGTTCACGTTCGACGATTCGACGTAACCCTGCATCAGGACGCCCGAGCCATTGGTGCCGGGCACGTTCAGGTTCGGGTTGCCCGAGGCGCCGGTCTCGACGTAGAGGTTCTCGCCGCGCGATTCGAGGCCGGCCGGATTGATGAAGGTGGCCAGCTGCAGCGTGCCGACCTGGGTCGGGGCCACGGTGTTCGGCAGCTTGACCGACACCACGCCGTCGCGGCCGACGGTAATCGCCTCGGCATTCGCGGGAATGGTGATGGCGGGCTGGATCACGAAACCGCTAGAGGTGACCAGCTGGCCGTTCTGGTCGGTCTGGAAGGAGCCGTCGCGGGTATAGGCCTGGGTGCCGTCAGGCAGCAGCACCGGGAAGAAGCCCGAGCCGTTGACCATGACGTCTTTCGAGTTGCCGGTCAGCTGGGGATTGCCCTGGGTGTGGATGCGCTCGGTGGCGACGGTGCGCACGCCGGTACCGATCTGCAGGCCCGAAGGCAGGTTGCTCTGCTGGGAGGACTGGGCGCCGGGCTGGCGCACGTTCTGGTACAGCAGGTCCTCGAACACGGCGCGGGAACGCTTGAAGCCGTTCGTGCTGACGTTGGCGAGGTTGTTCGAGATGACGTCGAGGTTGGTTTGCTGCGCTTCGAGGCCGGTCTTGGCGATAAACAGCGAACGGATCATGGAATTCTCCTAAAGGCGGCAGACGAGGTCTGCCACGTACAGGAGAATTATGCAGCGGCAACTATCAATTCAAAGCGAGGATCTGGCTGGCTTTCGCGGCGTTATTCTCCGCGTTCTTCAAGAGGCTCATTTGTGTTTCAAAAGAACGTGCCAAACTGATCATCTCGACCATCGAGTCGATCGCGCTCACATTGCTGCCCTCGAGCGCGCCGCCGGCCACGCTCACCGTGGGGTCGGCCTGGGCGGTGCCGCCATCCTTCAGGCGGAACAGGCCGTCGTCGCCGCGCACCAGGTTTTCCGTCGGCGGCTTGACCAGTTTCAGGCGGCCGAGGATGTTGCTGGCCGCCGGCTGGTCGGTGGTGGAAATCGTGGAAATGGTGCCGTCGCCGCCCACCGTCACGGTCACATCCGGCGGAATCGTGATCGGACCGCCCTCCCCGGCCACCGTCATGCCGCCGGCGGTGGTGAGCAGGCCGTTGGGGCTGGTCTGCAGGGAACCGTTGCGGGTGTAGGCCTCGGTGCCGTCCGGCATCTGCACGGCGAGCCAGCCCTCGCCCTTGACCGCCACGTCCAGGTCGCGTCCCGTGACCTGCAGCGCCCCGGCCTGGAAGTTCGAGCCCGCGGTCGAATCGACCACGAAGGCGCGCGTCGGCAAGCCTTCGCCCTGCACCGGCGCGGAACGGAACACATCCAGCTGGGCGCGGAAGCCCGTGGTGTTCACATTGGCCAGGTTGTTCGAGGTCGTGGCCTGTTTTTCGAGGATGTGCTTGGCGCCGGAGGCGGCGGTGTAGATCAGGCGGTCCATCGTATTTGCTCCATTGTGCGGCTGCTTTTAGGCTGCTTGAACGCGTGGGCAGGAGACCTGCCCACCCTACGGACCGTGGTTTTCGTAGGGTGGGCAAGTTCCTTGCCCACGCGGTCAACGAACATTCGCTATGTCGATTAACGCAGGTTCACCAGCGTCTGCAGCACCGAATCCTGGGTCTTGATGGTCTGCGCATTCGCCTGGTACACGCGCTGCGCCGTGATCATGTTGACCAGCTCGGCCGTCAGGTCGACGTTCGAGCTTTCCACCGCCGACTGCTGCAGCACGCCGAAGCTGCCCGAATTCGGGGTGCCGATCAGCGGAACGCCCGAGTTCGCCGATTCCGCCCAGGCATTGTTGCCCAGCGGCTCGAGGCCGTTCGGATTGGTGAAGTTGGCCAGGATCACCTGGCCCAGCGGCCTGGTCTGGCCGTTGCTGTACTGGCCGAGGATGGTGCCGTCGGTGCCGGTGGTGAAGCGCTGCAGGTTGCCGGCCGCGTAGCCGTCCTGGTTCAGTTTCTTCTCGCTGGTCGCGGTGCCGTACTGGGTGGTGCCGTCGTAGTCGATCGTCATCGGCATGGTCGGCTCCGAACCGGTCGAAGGGAAGACCGGCAGGCTGATGGCGAACTTGCCGCCCGCCGTGCCTGAAGCATCCACCGTGGTCACCTTGTTCATGCCGCCGTTGGTGTCGAACTTCAGCTTGCCCACCGGCGTGGCCGGCACATTGATGACCTTGGCCATGGCGGCGTCGATTTCCGACGGGGTCGCGCCCGGCACCAGGGCGGCGTTGGCGGCGGCGGTGGTGATCTCCGGGCCGTTCACGGTGTCGCCGCGGGCGGTGTTGGCGGCGGCGGCTACTGCGGCCGAGGCCGCGGTGGCATAGGTGTTCAGGGCGGCGGCAATGGTGGCGGGCACCGGCGGCACGGCCTTGGTCGCGGCTTCCCAGGCGGCGCGCGCGGTCGCCACGCCGGCATTGCCGGTGGCGGCCGCGGCCACCGCCAGGTTGGTCACTTCGGTGCCGTCGTTGGCGGCGTAGACGCTCCATTCGCCCGGGCCGGTCTTCACATAATAGGTCGACAGCACGTGCGGATTGCCCAGCGTGTCGTACACGCTCATCGGGGTCTGCTTGTTGTAGGTGGTAGGGTCGTCCGCGTCGAAGGGCGTGTTGACCGGCTCGGTGCTGCGCGAGTCGAGGTTCAGCTCCATCTTGACCTTGGTGGTGGTCACCGGGGCCAGGTCGGAGGTGTCGATCTGCAGCGGCGTCGGCGCGCCGGCGACCAGGGCGCCGTTGGCGTTCAGGCCGTAGCCAGTGAGCTTGGCGCCCTGCGCATTGATCAGGAAGCCGTTCTTGTCGAGCTGGAACTGGCCGTTGCGGCTGTACTGCACCATGCCCGAGGCTTCGGTACGGAAGAAGCCGGCGCCGTTGATGGCGATGTCGAGCGGGTTGTTCGAGGCTTCGACGTTACCTTGGGTGAATTGCTGGGCGATGCCGGCCACCTTCACGCCGATACCGGCCGAGATGCCGCCAGCGCCGTTGAGCGAGCTGGCGTAAACGTCGGCGAACTGGGTGGTCGAGCCCTTGAAGCCGACCGTGCTGGCGTTGGCGATGTTATTGCCGATGACGTCGAGGGATTTCGCTGCGCCGTTCAAGCCGCTCAGGCCTTGTTGGAAAGACATGGTGTACTCCTAGTAGAGAGAAAGTGGTAAGCGGCTCGGCTTACAGGACTTGTTTGATATCGGCCAGGGTGACGGCGCCCTTGACGGGCAGGTTCAGTTTCACGCCGTCCTTGCCGTTGGTGGTCACGCTGGCCACGCTGTCGAAGGACAGCGATCTGGCGTCCTTCACGACTTCGCCGCCGCGCATCGCGACGACCTTGTAGGTATAGGTGCCGTCCGGCAGCTGGACCGGCTTGCCGTTCGCGTCCAGCTTGGTCGGGTCGGGGATGCCGTCCCATGCCAGCGGCACGATGCCGGCTTTTTGCGGGCCCAGCTCGATGGTGTCGACTTCCTTGCCGGTAGCGGCGCTGGTGATGACCACCTGCAGCTTGTCGACGTCACTGTCGAGTTCGGCGCCAAGGATGGCCTTGCCTTCGAACAGGCCAAGCTTGTTGCCCTCGACCAGCACGCCATGGCCGATCAGGTTGGTCGCCTGCAGCGCTTCGGTCGACTGGTAGCTGCTCTTCAAGGTCTCCAGGGTGGCATTGAGCTTGTTGACGCCGGTGACGGTCGACAGCTGGGCCAGCTGGCTGGTGACCTGGGCATTGTCGAGCGGGTTCAGCGGATCCTGGTTCTTCAGCTGGGTGACGAGCAGGGTCATGAACTTGTCGGTGTCGGCCTGGACGCTGTCGACCTCGGCCTTCTTGCCGTTCATGGCCGACATCACGTCGCTGATGTTGTTGGTGCCGGGGGTGGTGTTTACGGTGGTCATAGGAGGATGTTCTTAGAATCAGGAACCCAGGGTCAGGGTCTTGAGCAGCATGGTCTTGGCCGCGTTCATGGTTTCGACGTTGGTCTGGTAGGAACGCGAGGCCGACATCATATTGACCATCTCGTCGACCACGTTCACGTTCGGCATCGACACATAGCCCTTTTCGTCGGCCAGCGGGTGCTTGGGGTCGTAGACCTGCTTGAGCGGCGACGGGTCCTCGACCACTTCGCGCACCCGCACGGCGGCTCCGCCGGACTGCTGGGGCACGGACTCGAACACGACCGCCTTGGCGCGGTAGGCTTCGCCGGTCGGGCTGGTGGCGCTGTCGGCATTGGCGAGGTTGCTGGCGGTGGTGTTCAGGCGCTGGGCCTGGGCACTCATGGCCGAACCGCTGACGTTGAAGATATTGAAGAGGGACATGGCTGTTTACCTGTTATTGACCCTGGATGGCCGCGAGCAGGCCCTTGATCTGGTGGTTGATCATCGTGATGCCCGCTTCGTAGCGCAGGCCGTTGTCGGCGAACTGGTTGCGTTCCACATCCATGTCGACCGTGTTGCCGTCGACGCTGCCCTGCACCACGCCGCGGTACAGCACCGGGGTGCCACCCGCCAGCATGTCGCCGGTCGGCGCGCCGCGGCCGAGGTGGCCGTTGCTGGTGGTCGCCAGCGGGCTCGATGCCGCACCCTTGCTTGCCAGGGCGCTCTGCAGCGCGCTGTTGAAATCGATGTCGCGCGCCTTGAAGTTCGGCGTGTCGGCATTGGCGATGTTCGACGCCAGCAGTTCCTGGCGCTGGGCGCGCAGGGACAGGGCCGTTTCATGGAAACCTAGGTACTGGTCGATCTTGCCGATCATGCCGCCTCCTGGATGGATGCTTGTTGGGACAGGATCGATAATACGCAGGAGCAACAAAATGCAATCGGGCGAGAAGGACGGGCAAAACCCGGCTATTCAAAGTTTCGTCGAAGAATCACACTGCCTAAAATGGCAGCATCTGATCCTTCCCATTGGGGAAACATGAAACGCTTCGCCCTCTTCTTCGCCGCCGCCCTCGGGCTGGCGCCTTTCGCATCCGCGCAACAGAACGCCGCACGGCAAAACCTGCCGGCCCTGCGCACGGTCGTGGAGCAATACCTGCAGACGCAGACCGCCGGCCTGCCCGGCCAGGTGACGGTCAAGGTCGGCAACGTCGATCCGCGCACCAGCCTGGCGGCCTGCCCGGCGCCGGAAGCCTTCCAGCAGCCGGGCGCGCGGGCGTGGGGAAAAACAACGGTCGGGGTGCGCTGCACCGCGCCCAACCCATGGACGGTGTATATTCAGGCCACCGTGAACGTGGTTGCCGACTACGTGGCGGCGGCGGTGCCGCTGGCCCAGGGCCAGCCGGTCGACGCCAGCCAGCTCGTCATCATGCAGGGCGACATTGCCGCCATGCCGAACGGCATCATCACCGACATGGCCCAGGCCATCGGCCGCAGCCCGACGGCTTCGCTGCCGGCCGGCACGCCGCTGCGCCTGGACACCTTGAAGAGCAAGCCCGTGGTGCAACAGGGCCAGGCGGTGCGGCTGGTGTCGAAAGGGTCGAATTTCTCGGTGTCGGCGGAAGCGAAGGCGATCAACAATGCCGGCGAAGGCCAGGTGGCGCAGGCGCGCACCCAGTCGGGCATCGTCGTGAGCGGCATGGCGCGCGCCGGCGGGATCATCGAGATCGCGATCTGAATTCCCTTCACAGATAAATTTTTGGAAACCCCTTTTCTGCTCTAAAGTTTGTGAAATCCGCGCCGATACACGATGCAGATACCGGAGTTTCCGGCTCCGAACAGAGAAGGATGATGCTGTGAAAATCAACGATACCGTCAAGGGCAACCCAGGCCTTCAACCCGCCAGCACCCCGGCGAACAACACGCGCGCCGCGGACAAGGCCGCCACCACGGCTCCTGCCTCCCAGGCGCAGACCGACAGCGTGCGCCTGTCCTCGCAGGGCCAGGCGATGGCGAATGCCGTGGGCAGCAACAACCAGGTGTTCGACACCAAGAAAGTCGAGCGCATCAAGATGGCCATCGCCGATGGCCAGTTCCAGGTCAACTCCGAGAAAGTCGCCGACGGCCTGCTCGACACCGTGCGCGACTTGCTTCATTCCCGCAAGCGATAAACTTTCATGCCTACCAGCCCAATCTCGACCGTCTCCGTAGAACAGCAACATGTCAGCTCGCTCATCGAGCTGATGAAACAGGAACAAACGCTGCTGGTCGCAGCGGACGCCGATGGGCTGGCAGAACTTACCCCGCGCAAGAACTCCCTGCTGCAGGAACTGGCCGCCTTGTCGAGCCAGCGCCACGCCGCCCTCCTCGCGGCCGGCTGCGAAGCGTCTGAAGCCGGCATGGAACCGTGGCTGGCGGTCGGCGGCAACGACGAGGCCCGCGCCCAGTGGGAAGCCCTGCTCGAGCTGGCCCGCCAGGCCAAGGAACTCAACCGCGTGAACGGCATGCTGATCAACAAGCAGCTGGCGCACAACCAGGGCGTGCTCAACGCCCTGCGCATGCCGGCCGGCGCGGAAGCCGGCGGCGTGTATGGATCCAGCGGGCAGACGCTCGGCAGCGGTCCGTCGAAGCGCTACGTCATCGGCTAGGCCGGCGGCTTCATCCCGGCCTGACCGTCCAGGCGCTTCGCATCTGAACTGACTTCGCCGGTGGCGCACAGCTGCCGGGCTCGCGTGCGCGCCGCGTGTACCGCGTGGTATTTGTGGCGCTATCGGGAGCGCCAGTCACCGCGCGTGTATGGGGTCGCCGCCATCTTCGTCCTGGTCGAGGCCGCCTCCGCGCTGGCGCAGGGGCTGCTCGTCATCACCAGTACCGTACCCATCAGCTATGCCGCGCCCGAGCTCCCGCTGGCCAATATCGTGTTCTGGGTAGGCGTGATGGCGAACACCCTCATCGGCAACTGGATACTGTTCCTGCTCATCATGCTGCGCCTGGTTGGTGAATTGAAGGCCGTGGCCGGACACGACGCGCTGACCGGGCTGCTGAACCGCCGGGACTGCGCGCTCACATCAATACGGTGCTGGCGCCGGGACGATCCCTTCGCTCACTCTCGGTGTTACTGCTCGATATCGACCATTTCAAGGCGTCGAATGACCAGCATGGACATGATACTGGGGACAAGATCCTGGCCATCATGGGAGACGTCATGCGCACGCTGAGCAGCCCGCATGTCATGCCGTGCCGGTGGGGCGGCGAAGAGTTCTGCGTCGTCGTCGATCACCATGCCGGCGAATCGCTGCTCGAACTTGCCGAGCGCACCAGGAGGGAATTTCACCGGGCAAGCTGCTCCCACCCCGGCTTGCCATCCGGCGCGACCGTCAGCATCGGTGTGGCGACGATGCCGGTCGACGAGCGCTTCGAGTTTTCCAGGCTGGTGGCGCTGGCCGATGCGCAGCTCTACCTGGCAAAACGCAGCGGCCGCAACCGCGTGTGCGGCGTGGCCGGCGGCGCCGGCAGCGCGGCGCCGACACTGGCCAGGTAATACCCGCCGGGAGCTTCAGGCCTTCGTCGCAGCGACCTGCTCGTGGCGCAACAGGTACACGCCGCTGCCGATGATGATGGCCGCGCCGAGCAGCGTGGTGCGGTCGGGAAGGGTTTGCCACAGGATCCAGTCGATCGCCACGCCCCAGGCGAGCGCAGCGTACTGGAAGGGGGCGACGCTCGAGGCCTCGCCACGGGCGAAGGCTTCGTTCAGCGCCATCTGGCCAAAGAAGCCGCTGATGGCCAGCCCACCCAGGAGCAGTGCGTGCCCTGGGTCGATCGCCACCCAGCCGGGGGCAGCCAGGGCGGTGGCGCCGGCGGCCATCAGGATCATCAGCCAGAACATCATGTGTTCGGTGCGGTCGGTCCGGGCCAGCATGCGGGCGGCAATGGCCGATATCGCATAGCAGGCCGCCGTTGCGAGGATGGCGATCGCGCCGATGGTCATGAATCCGCCGCCGCCCGGGCGCAGCGCCACCAGCACGCCGGCCATGCCGACCGCCACCGCAATCCAGCGCTGCGGGCTGACGCGCTCCTTGAGCATGAGGACGGAGAGCGCGGTAATCAGGACCGGCCCGATGAACAGAATGGTATACGCCGAGGCTAGGCCCGGGGCATGGCCCGGGCGGTCCTTGAGGCCGAAGGCAAACAGCGACAGCATGGCGATGCCCAGCACTGCCCGCAGCAGGTGCAGGGGCCAGTTGACCTGCAGGACCGAGCGCAGCGCCCCGCGCCAGGCGACCCAGGCGAACACCAGGGGCAGCGCCACCAGCGAGCGCAGCGCCGCGACCTGTATCGCCGGGTAGTGGGCAGCCAGCAGCTTCATGGCCGTGTCCATCACCGAAAACATGCCCACGGCGATCAACATCGCGTAGACGCCGCGCAGCTTGCCCGCATTGCGGGTCAAACGGTGTTCTCCACGCCCCGCTCGCGCGTATACACGCCAACCGTTTTGCCGTGAATCTCGGTGTGCGCTTCATACGCCAGGCCAAGGCGGCTGGCAACGCGCAGCGACGATGCATTGCCTGAGGCGATGAGCGCCCGGACTTTCGGTTCGCGCCGGGTCTCGAGCGCATGGTGCAAGGCTGCCGCCGCCGCTTCGTTCGCAAATCCCTGGCCCCAGCAGGCACGGTAGGTATTCCAGCCAAGCTCCATCACCGTGGATTCCTCGCGAAAGAAGGCGCCAACGGTCCCGACCAGCCGACCGGTTTCCTTTTCCTCGACCGCCCACCATCCGGCGCCATGCAGGAGCCACAGTCCTGCTTGCGAGCAGAAGATGCGCCATGCGGCATGGCGGTCGGCCGGACCGATGTGGGCCGAGCTGACAGGGTCGGCCAGATGCGCTGCGAAGGCGTCGAAGTCCTGGCGCCGATATTCACGCAGCAGGAGCCGTTCCGTGTGAAGAATCGGAACAGATGTGATGAACGCGCTGCTCATGCGGTGTGCCTCTCTAGTTGTTTGTAATAAAAGGTCGTGTCGCACAAATCGCCGTGCGGGAGCAGCGCATAGCCGGGCACCACGCCGACCCGCTGCCACCCCATGCGCTCGTAGAGCCGCTCGGCGGCCGCGCTCGCGGTGTCGAGCACCAGCACCCATCTGCCCTGTTCGCGCGCGGCCTGTTCCAGGGCCAGCATCAAGCCCTGTCCCACGCCGCGATTGCGCGCGCGGCGGTGCACCAGCAGCTTGGCGACGTCGGCGCGGTGCGGCTGGTTGTCGGGCAAGTCGGTGATCAATTGCACTGTGCCGATGACACCCTCCCCGTCCTCGGCCACCAGCAGGGTGCGCTCGCCACGGGCGACGCCGTCCGCCACCTTGTCCCAGAAACCCAGTGCGGTCGCGCGCGCCATCGGCAGCATGAAGCTGACCGAGGCGCCGCCTTCGACGCAGTCGAGCAGCACGTCGGCCAGCTGCTCCTTCAGCGCGGCCGCTTCAAACGCGCCGAGCCGGCGCACGGTGATGTCCCCGTTCATGCGTCCTCCTTGCGCGGCGCCTTGTGCGGCTGGGTGACGAGCGCGACGAGATAGCGCACCGCCTTGTCCCCGGGATTGTGAAAGCTGACCGGCTGGTCCAGCTTCATGGCGAGGCAATCGCCGCTGCCGAGTTGCCAGAGCGTCTCGCCCAGTGTCAGCTCGAGCCTGCCGTCGATGATCCAGATCTGCTGGTGGACCTCGGTGTTGCGCGCCGTCGTTTCATAGGCGATCCGCTGGCCTGCGGGGAAGCTGACCTCGACCAACTGGATCGGCGAATAGATCAAAGGCGACAGGTTGCGGCGCACATAGCCGGAGACCGGGTCGGTCCACACCGGCTGGGTATCCGGCCGCGAGACGGGAGACGGCACCTCCGCCGGCTTGTCGAACAGCGAGGCCAGCGTGACGCCGAGGGCCGCACTCAGGCGGTCCAGTACGGTAGCGGTGGCACTGCTTTCGCCGCGTTCGATCGAGGAGATGTTGGAGCGGCTGACGCCGCTGCGTTCGGCCAGGGCGGCCAGAGTGAGGCCCTGGGCGTCGCGCAATTCGCGCAGGCGGGTGGCAATGAGCTGGTTGATGTCCATGCAATCCAGTATATAGGAAAATAAATTCCTGTATACCGGATTTTATGGATAGGCGACCTCAGGTTCGCTGGACTCGCAGATGGGTGCAGACGCTGCCATTCCTTCCGGTTCCGCGCGGCTGTGGGATGCGAAGATGAGCAGCGCGACGAAGGCGGCGGCAAACACCCTGTTCATGATCTTCATGGACAATCCTTTTGTTCTCGACAGGCGCCGAGTGTAGGCTGCGATGCGCGGCAAAGTGAGCCCCATGCGTGGTGTGATCGTCCTCCCCTACAATATGTGCCTACCCAGCACGAGGAGTCAGCCATGTTGAAAGGAAGTTGCCTTTGCGGCAGCGTCAGCTACCGTGTCGACGGTCCGGTCGAGAGCGCCAGCCACTGCTTCTGCACCATGTGCCAGAAACAGCATGGCGCCGGCGCCGGCACCTATGCCAACGTCGCCCGCGCCGACCTGAGCATCGAGCGCGGCGCGGACTGCGTTACCGAATTCTCGTCCTCCGAACATGGCCGGCGCGCCTTCTGCCGGCGCTGCGGATCGACCCTGTTCTGGCGCAGCGAGGAAACACCGGGCCGCATCGCCGTGACCCTCGGCACCCTGGATACCCCTTTCACCGACCCGGTGGAGATCGAACTGCACCAGGACACCAGGCCAAGCTGGCTGCCGCTGAATCCTCCCGCCTGAGCTGTCGCGCCATACCCTGCCTAGCGAAAAACCACGATGACGCTGACCGCCAAACCCTATCTGCGCTCCATCTCCATCGATCCGAACGCGGACCTGGATCTCGACGCCTACCCCTTCACGATTCCCTCGGTCAGGGAGATGGGCGTGCTCGACATGCATCCCGACGTCACCTTCTTCGTTGGAGAAAACGGCGCCGGGAAGTCGACCGTGCTCGAAGCGATCGCCGTCGCCCTTGGGCTGCCGGCCGAGGGCGGACCGCGCAGCGTTTACCGGGCTCAACAGGAGGTTTCCTCCTTGCAGGAGCACCTCAGGCTGGTCAAAGGCTTTCGCCAGGCCAAGCACGCCTACTTCCTGCGCGCCGAGAGCATGTTCAATGTGTTCAGCTATATGGATGAAGTGCGCGGAAGCGAAAAGAATGATGCGGGGCTGCACCGCCGTTCGCACGGCGAAGCCTTCATCGAACTCCTGCTCAATTTCCAGAAGGGCGGCCTGTACCTGCTCGACGAACCCGAGGCGGCGCTATCGCCGAACCGTCAACTGGCGGCGCTGAGCATGATCGACCAGCTGGTCCAGCAGGACGCGCAGTTCATCATCGCGACCCATTCTCCGATCCTGCTGGCGTATCCGAACGCGACCATCTACAGCTTCGACAACACCGGCATCGCCAAGGTGGCCTACGAAGACACCGAACACTACGCGACCACCCGGGACTTCCTCAACAACTATCCGCGCCGCCTGTCCCAGCTGTTGAGCGACGAGTGAAGCCCCTGCGTTGCGGCCCGGGGACGTGTGACCCAGGTGCGTCGCCGAACAGACGCATCCATCCCCTTCCCCAAGCTTGCACACCGGACCGGGAGAAGCGCATGACAGCAATGTACGAGAACGAGACAGGCAGGGATGCGCCGCAAGCAGGCAGCACGGGGAGCGAGGCCCCACGCAAGGATTCGCAGAAAGTCATCTACGCCGCCATCGTCGCCAACCTCGGCATCGCCACCGCCAAGTTCATCGTGGCGGGGATCACCGGCAGCGCGGCCATGGTGGCCGAAGGCATCCACTCGGCCGTCGACACCGGCAACGAATTCCTCCTGCTGCTGGGCGAGCGCCGCGCCGCGCGGCCGGCGGACCGCAAGCATCCCTTCGGCTACGGCAAGTCGGTCTACTTCTGGGCGCTGATCGTGGCCCTCTCCGTGTTCTCGCTGGGCGGTGGGCTGTCGATCTACCACGGCGTCGCCGCGCTGCGCCACCCGCCGCCGCTCGACGACCCGACCTGGAACTACGTCGTGCTGGGCGTCGCCGCCCTGTTCGAGGGCTATAGCTGGAACGTCTCGCGCAAGGCACTGAATGCGCTGCGCAAGCCGGGCACGAGCTTGTGGCAGGCGGTGCGCGCGAGCAAGGATGCGTCGGTGTTCACGGTCTTCATCGAGGATTCGGCGGCATTGCTGGGCCTGGCGGTCGCCGGCGCCGGCATCGCCATCGGCCATGCCTTCGACAACCCCTACGCCGACCCGGCCGCCTCGATCCTGATCGGCCTGCTGCTGGTCGGCGCGGCCTTCATGCTGGCGCGCGAGACCGGGGGCCTGCTGGTGGGCGAAAGCATCGACCGCGAGCAATTGACGGCACTGTATGCACTGTTCCGGCGCGAACCCGCGCTGGACTCGGTGGCGAGCCTGCGCACCATGCAGATGGGGCCGGAAGACGTGCTGCTGGCGGCCTCGGTCCAGTTCCGCCGCGGCATGCCGATCGACGAGGTGGAGCAGGCCATCGCCCGGCTGGAAGCGGCCATCGCCGCCGAGCATCCGGTCATCCGCCACGTCTATTTCGACGCGTCGGCGCTGCGGGCGACCATGCATTGAGGTGGTGATACCATTGCCGGGTTTCCGTATCCAGGCAAGGAGCCGGCATGTCCCTCGACCCGCAGCAATCCTACGTCTACCTTGCCGAAGACGGCAGCGCGCAGTGTTTTTCGGCGGACACCTTCTGGCAGCCCTCCGAGATGGCCAAGGCCGGCGGCGACGGCTGGCTGATCAGCGAATTCGCGTTCACGCAAGACTGGCCGACCTGGGAAATGCATCCCGAAGGCGACGAGTTCGTCTACCTGCTGTCGGGCGCCGTCGAACTGCATCTGGAGCAAGGCGGCGGCGTCCATGCCATCGCCCTGGAAGGCAGCGGCGCCGTCGTGGTGCCGCGCGGCGTCTGGCACACGGCCAAGGTCAAGGAACCCAGCCGCATGCTTCACGTCACGCGCGGCGCGGGCACCGAGACCCGGCCGGCGTAACACGCGGCTTCAACGGGCCTTGGCCACCCGCCACACGGTATTGGCAAGGTCATCCGCGACAATCAATGCCCCGCGCGGATCGACCGTCACGCCCACCGGCCGGCCGCGGGTCTTGCCCTCGCCATCGCGGAAGCCGCTGACGAAATCGACCGGCTCGCCGGCGGGACGGCCATTCTTGAAGGGCACGAAGATGACTTTGTAGCCGGAGGGCGGATTGCGGTTCCAGCTGCCATGTTCCCCCACAAACACGCCGTCCGCGAACGCTTCGCCCATGACCGGCTGGGAGAACGCCAGGCCGAGCGCAGCGACGTGCGGGCCCAGGCTGTAGTCCGGCTTGATGGCGGAGGCGACCTTTTTCGGGTCCGGCGGCTGCACGCGGGTATCGACGTTCTGTCCCCAGTAGCTGTAGGGCCAGCCGTAGAAGCCGCCCTCGCGCACCGAGGTCAGGTAGTCCGGGACCAGGTCGGGCCCGATCTCGTCGCGCTCGTTGACCACGGCCCACAGCTCCCCGGTGCCGGGCTGGATCGCCAGTGCGGTCGGATTGCGGATGCCGGTCGCGTACGGTTTGTAGGCGCCCGTGTTCACGTCGATCTGCCACACCATGGCGCGGTCGCGTTCCGCCTCCATGCCGCGCTCGGTGATATTGCTGTTCGAGCCGATGCCGACATAGGCGAAGCGCCCGTCAGGGCTGATCGTCAGCGCCTTGGTCCAGTGGTGGTTGATCTCCGAGGGCAACTTGGCGATGCTGGTGGGCGCAGCGCCGGCCTTTGTCTGGCCTTCCTGGTAGTCGAAGCTGACCAGTTCGTCCTGGTTGGCGACGTAGACCTTGTTGTTGGCGAAGGCCAGGCCGTAGGGCGCGTTCAGGTTCTCCGCGAAGACGGTGTTGAGTTCGTACTTGCCGTCGCCGTCGGCGTCGCGCAGCAGGGTCAGGCGGTTGCCGCCCTTGACCTTGGTATTGCCTTTCGCCTTGATATAGCCGGCGATGACGTCCTTGGGCTTCAGTTTCGCGGCGCTGCCGCCGCGCCCTTCCGCCACCAGGATGTCGCCATTGGGCAGCACCAGGGTCTGGCGCGGAATCTTCAGGTCGGTCGCGATCGCCGTGACGGTGAAACCCTGCGGCACGGTGGGCTTCTGGTCGCCCCATGGCGTCGGCTCGGCGATCTTCATGTCGGGCAGCAGGCCGCGTTCCGGCGCCGGCAGCTTGGGATCCGGCCCGCGCGCCAGGGTCTTGCTGCCTTCGTTGCTGCAGGCGCCCAGGAGGAGCGCGATACCCACCAGGGCGAGCGGTTTCAGTTGGGTTTGCAGCTGCCTCATTTCACACCTCCGGACCACGTCGTCAGACCGATCCAGGTCGTGATGCAGGCCAGTACGGTCACAATGACCGACAGGACCAGGCCGGACGGCATCACGGCCCAGGCATCCTTCGCATGCTGGAAGGCGTTGATGAGCCCGAGCACGAAGGTCAGCAACAACAGGACCACATACAGCACGGGACGCCCCGCCTTGCGAGGTGCGCGGACCAGGTTCACCAGGACGCACAGCAGCGCGAGTCCGCAGAACAGCTCGGCGCCGGCAATGAGCCAGGACGCGAAGTTACTCCATTGAATCTGGTAGCTCTGGTAGTAGGCGATATCGCTCAGCAATGCGCCCAGGAACAGGGGAACGGTTCCCGCTAGCAAAATCGTGTGGAGCGGGCCCGGCGGCCTCAGATAGGCCGGGTTGGCGGTGACGGTCGAAGACATCGGCTTGTCCTTGATTAAGAATTAACTTAATCAAATGATATCGATGATCTCCTGAACTTGTCGCAATGTTGGTTTTGCGTTTGCTACGCCCTGCGCAGCATCGCCTCGATCCCCTGCGGCGCCACCGGTTTGCTGAAGCAGTAGCCCTGCATCTGGTCGCAACCGTGCCGCTGCAGGAAGGCCAGCTGCTCCTGGGTTTCGACGCCTTCCGCGATCACGTTCAGCTTCATCGAGTGCGCCAGCGCGATCACGGCGTTGACGATGGCGGCGTCGTCCGCGTCCTGGGTCAGGTCCATCACGAAGGAGCGGTCGATCTTGAGGCTGTGGATCGGGAAGCGCTTCAGGCTGGCCAGGCTCGAGTAGCCGGTGCCGAAGTCGTCGATCGCCAGCTGCACGCCCATCGCGGCCAGGCGCCCCATGGTCTCGGTCGCGGCCAGCGGGTTTTCCATCAGCACGCTCTCGGTGATCTCGAGGGTCAGGAAGCCTGGGTCGCAGCCGGTTTCCTTCAGCAAGACACCGACGCGCTGGGCCACGTCCTGGCCGAGGAACTGGCGCGCCGACAGGTTCACGCTGATGCGCACCGGCGGCAGGCCGGCGTCAACCCAGGCCACCTGCTGGCGCATGGCGGTCGCCAGGACCCAGTCGCCGATCGGGACGATCAGGCCGGTCTCTTCGGCCAGCGGGATGAACTCGCTTGGTGCGACCATCTCGCGGTCCAGCGGCTGCCAGCGCAGCAGGGCCTCGACCCCGGTCACGACGCCGCTGCCGATGTCGACCACGGGCTGGTAGTGCAGCAGGAATTCCTCGCGCTGCAGGGCGCGCTGCAGCGCGCCTTCCATGCGCAGGTGCTCGTAGGCCTGGGCGCCCATCTCGGCCGTGTAGAAGGAGTAGTGGTTGCCGCCCTGCCCCTTGGAACCGTACATCGCGCTGTCGGCGCACTTGAGCAGGGTGGTGCTGTCCTCGCCGTCGCGCGGGTACATGGCGATGCCGATCGAACCCGACGGAAAGACTTCCTGGCCGCGCAAGGTCAGCGGCTGGAACAGGTTGTCGAGCAGCTTGCGCGCCACCTTGGCGGCATCGTCCTCGCCCGGCAGGTCGGGCAGGACCACCACGAATTCGTCGCCGCCCTGGCGCGCCACGGTGTCGCTCTCGCGCAGGCTGTTCGACAGGCGGCGGCCGATCTCGACGATCAGCTGGTCGCCGGCGTCGTGGCCCAGGCTGTCGTTGACGTGCTTGAAGCGGTCCAGGTCGATGAACATCACCGCCACCTGGCGCCGGGTGCGGTGGGCCTGCATGATGGCCTGGCTCAGGCGGTCCTGCATCAGGACCCGGTTCGGCAGGCCGGTCAGGGCGTCGTGGTTGGCCATGCGCAGCAGCGCTTCCTCGGCCTGCTTCTGGCGCTGGATGTCCTTGACCACGCAGATGAAGCGCTGCTTGCCGTTGGCGTCGCGCATGCTCGACACCGTCACGCTGACCCAGACCCGACTGCCGTCGCGCCGCAGCAGGCGCTTCTCGCGCTGGTACTCGGTGATCTCGCCCGCCCTCAGGCCGCCGATCAGCGCCTGTTCCTCGGCCAGGTCTTCCCCGCACATGAACTGCTGGTAGAAGCGGGCCAGCAGCTCGACTTCGCTGTAGCCGAGGATCTGCGACATCTTGCTGTTGGTGCGCAGCACGCGTCCGTCGGCGCCCAGCAGCACGATGCCGACCGCGGCCTGGTTGAAGGTCAGGCGGAAGAACTCCTCGCTTTCCTGCAGGCGCAGGCGCGCCTTGCGGCGGAAGGTGATGTCCTGGCCGATCAGGAGCAGGATGTGGACGCCGTCCTTGCGCGCGCGCCGGATATTGAAGTCGACGTAGCGCAGGCCGTCGGCGCGGCCGTCGAGGGTGACCAGCACATTGTCGTGGGGCGCGCCGCTGCGCAGGGTCTCGGCGGCATGGGCGGCCAGCTCGGGACTGGGGATCAGCGTGATGAGGGGCAGCCGCTCCTCGGCCAGCGCCTCGTCGGGGGCGCCCAGCAGGTCGGCCATCATGCGGTTCATCGAGCAGGCGCGCAGCTCGGCATCGACCACCACCAGGCCGGCCGGCATGCCGTCGATCACCTGCTCGAGGTAGTTCTGGTTCTGCAGGCTGGCGCGCTGGTCGGCGTGGGCATAGGTGTCGAGCGCCAGGCCCATGTCGAAGCAGACGATCTTGAGCACCGCATCGCAGGCGGCCTGGAAGCGCTCGGGCTGGTCGTGCAGGCGGCGCCACAGGATGCCGTGCAGCTCGGACAGGTATTTGCGGTAGGCGCCGAGATACCACTTCGGATCCAGGCCGATGCGCTGGTGGGTCACGCCCACGCGCAGGCGCTCGCGGATGTAGTCCTGGCCGTAGTCGCCGGCCGTCAGGCTGCTGAAGTACGTCGCCTGCACGTGGCGCAGGCGCGTCTCGGCGCCCGGGCCCAGCAGGGTGCGCAGCTGCGGGAAGGCCAGCAGGTGGGCATAGAAGCGGTCGGAAAAGGCGTCGCGGTGCGACTCCAGCAGCTCGTGGACGTCGCGCAGCGCCGCCACGTCGGACTCGCCGAGTTCGAGGTAGGCCTTGCGTGCCTCGACCTCTTCCGAATCGAGCCCGATTTCGCGGGCGATGCCGTCGATGACGTCCTGGAGGGCGTGCGGGGCCTGGGCGGGCAATGCGGGATGCTGTTCCGTGCTTCGATGCGGGGATGTCATGCGGGGACCTGCAGCTCAATATTTACTCTGGGATAGTGTCATTGCATGATAGCAATCACCAAATGGGGGATCGAGTAAATATTCACTAAAACTCACTTCATGTTGTTAATTAGCCATACTACCGGTATGGTTTTGTTGCCCGAGGTAAATTCTTTGGCGTGAAGCAAGACGGCCTGCAAAAGACGGCAGCACAGTAGGACGATTCCCATCCCGAGGAGACCGTCATGCAGCGTTTGCCCCTTTCCCTTTCTCCCCTGCTCCTGCTGCTTGGCGCCGGCCAGGCGCCGGCCCAGGACCTGGGCGTCACCGTCACGCCGGTGCGCCAGCAGTACGGCCGCAGCGACGAGGTGCAGGTGCGCGTCACCTTCACCAATGCGGGCGCCGCGCCGCAATACCTGCTCAAGTGGCATACCCCGGTCGAGGGAATGAGCGCGCCGCTGTTCGAGGTGCAGCGCGACGGCCAGCAGGTGCCCTACCTCGGCATCAAGGCCAAGCGCGCCGCGCCCGGCCCCGGCGACTACCTGCTGCTGGCCCCGGGCGCCACGCTCAGCAGCACGGTCGAGCTGTCGGCGCTCTACGAGATGCACGTGACGGGCACGTACACGCTGCGTTACCGCACCAGCGCATCGAGCCTGTTCGCGACGCCCTCGCTGCGTCCGCTGGCCGGCACGCTGGCCTCCACCCCGGTGTCGTTCTTCATCGAGGGCCGCCTGCCGCGCGGCGCCCGTCCGCCCGCCAAGGTGGCGGCAAGCGGCGGCTCGCTCGAATTCAGCAAGTGCTCGAATGCCCAGCAGGAACAGGTGGCGCTGGCGGTCGACGCCGGGCGGGCGATGACGGTCGACGGCCATGCCTACCTGGGCGCCGGTCCGAACTACGGCGCGCGCTACGCCAGCTGGTTCGGGGCGCTGGACGCGATGCGCGGGGCCAAGGTGACGGGCAATTTCGCGGCGATCCGCGACGCCTTCGAGAACAAGCCGCTCAAGGTCGACTGCGGCTGCAACGAGCCCTACTTTGCCTATGTGTACCCGGCCCAGCCCTACACGATCCATGTGTGCAAGGCCTTCTGGACCGCACCGCTGACGGGCACCGATTCGCGCGGCGGCACCCTCCTGCACGAGCTCAGCCATTTCGACGTGGTGGCCGGCACCGACGACCACGTCTACGGCCAACAGGGGGCGGCCGAGCTGGCGCGGACCAGCCCCGAGCGCGCCATCAACAATGCCGACTCGCACGAATACTTCGGGGAAAATACGCCAGCGCAGCAGTGAGCTGCCTAGCACTTGTACAGACAAATTACCAGCGCACGATTCGACATTTTCAGGCCTTGTTGATTTTTCACAAATTTTGTCACATAAGCCTCGAATCGACTTTACACAAGCTCAGCATTCCGTAAATATGTTTTGGGTTGACTCCATATCACCGGAGCAACTCAATAAGGCCCTTTAAAGGGCCACATAAAACTATTTTCATACGGAGAATAAACATGAGCTTCAATCGCTTCATGAAGTCGGCAGTCGGCATCGCTGCGCTCGCGGCAGCATGCAACGCGGCCGCTGCGCCCAAGGGCGTGGCGGTCACCCTCGCTCCCGAGAAGACGGCGCTGGGACAAACGGACGATGTGGTGGTGCGCGTCACCTTCACCAACACCTCGTCCGTGCCGCAGTACATCCTGAAGTTCCGCACCCCCTTCAACGGCATCGAGGAAGCGCTGTTCGACATCAAGCGCGACGGCCAGCCGGTGCCCTACCTAGGCGCCCACATCAAGCGCGCCGCGCCGGCCAAGTCCGACTACTTCGTGCTGAAACCGGGCGCCTCGCACAGCGTGAAGGTCGAGCTGTCCGCGCTGTACGACATGAGCGTGAGCGGCGACTACCAGATCGCCTACAAGACCTCGTCGCCGCAGCTGTTCCTGGCCCAGCCGCAGGACAACGCCCGCGCCGGCGTGGCCGCCGCCTTCGACGCCGACAACGCCAGCCTCGATCACGCCTCGCTCGCGTCGAGCCCGGTGTCGGTCTGGATCGACGGCCGCGTGGCGCGCGGCCAGAAGTCGCAGACGATGCTCGACATCGAGGCGATGAAGCAGGCGGCGGCGCAGCCGGCTGCCGCCAGCCTGAGCTTCAGCAAGTGCACCACCTCGCAGCAGACCACCATCACCCAGGCGATCGCGGCCGGCACCAATATGGCCAACAACAGCAACACCTATATGCAGAACGGCGTGATCGGCACCCGCTACACCAAGTGGTTCGGCGCCAACAACGCCACCCGCGTGGCCACCGTGAAGTCGCACTTCGCCGCCATCAAGGACGCCTTCGCGAACAAGCCGGTGACCGTGGACTGCGGCTGCAACCAGAGCTACTACGCCTACGTCTACCCGACCCAGCCGTACAAGATCTATGTGTGCAAGGCCTTCTGGTCGGCGCCGATGACCGGCACCGATTCCAAGGGCGGCACCCTGGTGCATGAGATGAGCCACTTCAACGCCGTGGCCGGCACCGACGACCACGTGTACGGCCAGTCCGGCGCCGCCAGCCTGGCGATCAGCAATCCGGCCCAGGCGGTCGACAACGCCGACTCGCACGAATATTTCGCCGAAAATACGCCGGCACTGAACTAAACGTCGAATTGCTTTTCGTAGGGTGGGCGGGTCTCCCGCCCACGCGTTCAACCGGCTGATGAATGGACGATACGTCTGCTCATATGGGATTTGGACGCGCGGACGGCGAAGCCGTCCACCCTACAACGGCCGGGGCACCCCGGCCGTTTTTATTTGGCGAAGCTGAATCTGACGGGCGCCGCGGGGCTGTGCGACACGGCGTCGAGCTGCTTCACATCCTCCAGGTACGGGCCGTCGTAGCGGATCTCGTAGCTGTTCTTCCCCTTGCGGAAAGCATAGGTCGGCGTGATGTCGATGGTGTTCATGTGCATGGAGTGCGGCTTCACTTCCTGGTAATCGCCGGCGGTGAGCGCGCCGCGCTTGACCATCATGCCGGTGTAGTCGAGCGGCGCGCCCTTGGCGTCGAGCACCTCGAAGCGGCGGCCGGTCAGCTCGTCGCCGGCGGCCACTTCGCGCGGCACCCAGATCGGCCTGTCGCTACGGTTCTCGATCGTCAGGCGCACCTTCACCTTGCCTGAGCCCGTCTCGACCTCGAGCTGGTGGCGCACCGGCGTGTCTTTCTCGACCGCGCCGACGGCGCTCACCAGGCCACCCAGCGCGAAGGCCAGCACGGGAAGGAATCGTTTGACATGCATGCGTGCTCCTATGAAAGAATATTTCACCCGGACTGCCAAAACGTTATTTTATTTCACTGTACCAGCAAGGGCTCCGGTGTCGTCGCGAGGATCATGACCGCCACGCGGCGGTTTTTCGCCTGGTTCAGCGGCGTATCGTTCGGCGCCACCGGGCGCGTGGCGCCATGGCCGATGGCCGACAGGCGCGCGTCCGCAACGCCCTGCTCGATGAACAGGCGCACCACGCTGGCCGCCCGCACCGCCGACAGTTCCCAGTTCGACGCGAACTGCACATTCGTGATCGGCAGGTTGTCGGTATGCCCTTCGACCTCGATCGCATGCGGATCGTTCTTGAGCAAGCCCGCCACCTCGCCCAGCACCGCGCGCGCATCCTGCTGCAGCACGGCCTGGCCCTGGTCGAAGAGCACGCTGGCATTGAGTTCCACGCTGATGCCGCGCGCGTTCTGGGTCACCCTTACCTGGCCCGATTTCACCAGGGGCATCAGCGTGGCCGTGAGGTCCTTGGCAAGCGTCTCCATGCGCTCGCGCTCGCGCCGCGCCGCTTCCAGGCGCTTGCGGTTGACGATGTGGGACAGCGGCAGCACCGGCTCGACGTTCTTGTTGACCTGGGGCGCCGCGCCGCGTCCGCCGAAGGCGTCGCCCAGGGCTTCGGACAGGACCGCGTACTTGCCCTCGTTGACGATGGAAATCGCGTACATCACCACGAAGAAGGCAAACAGCAGGGTGATGAAATCGGCGTAGGAAATCAGCCAGCGTTCATGGTGTTCGCCGGCGCCCACTTCATCGTCGTAGCGTTTGCGCGCCATGCTCCCCTCAATGACGCGCCAGCAGGCTGGCCACGCGCTCGTCGACCACGCGGGTATGGTCGCCGCTGGCCAGGTCGTGGAAGACTTCGGCGAGGATCTCGTACTGGGCCACCTTGTCGCTGACGATGGCCTTCAGCTTGTTCCCGACCGGATGGAAGAACAGGTTGGCCAGGCCCACGCCGTAGACGGTCGAGACAAAAGCGACGGCGATGCCCGAACCGAGGCGCGAGGGGTCGGACAGGTTTTCCATCACGTGGATCAGGCCGAGAACGGCGCCCAGGATGCCGATGGTCGGCGCATAGCCGGCGGCCGACTCCCAGATGCGCGCCGCCTGGCGCTGCGAGAATTCATAGGCGTTGATCTCGCCCTCGAGCAGGCTGCGGATCTTCTCGGGTGCGATGCCGTCCACCACCAGGCGCAGGCCCTTCTGGACGAACTTGTCGTTGGTTCCCATGTACTGCTCGAGCGAGAGCAGGCCGTCGCGGCGCGCGGACAAGCTCCACAGCGCGATTTCCTGCGACAGTTTCTGGCGTCCGGACTTGGGCGGGAAGAACACCCAGCGCAGCATGCGCATGCCCAGCGCGAAGCTGCGTTTCTCGCTTTGCAGCAGCACGGCGCCGAAGGTGCCGATCACCACGATGGCAAACGCCGCCGGCTGGACCAGCGAAGCGAACTTGCCGCCATCGAGGGTGTGGCCGACCAGGATGCCCGCGATCGCGAGCACCAGCCCCGCTACGCTTGCCCAGTCCACAGCTGCTCCTTGAGGGCGGCGCGCAGCCGCGACACGGCCTGGGTGTGCAGCTGCGACACCCGCGATTCGCTGACGCCCATGACGGCGCCGATTTCCTTCAGATTCAGTTCTTCCTCATAGTAGAGGCCCATCAGCATCTTCTCGCGCGGCGGAAGATTGTCGATGGCGTCGATGACGGCCTGGCGGAAGCCCGTGTCGAGCAGGCTGCGCAGCGGATCGCTGTCGTCCACCGCATAGCGGTCGAGGAAGCCGTCGCTGCCGCCTTCCTCGTCGTGGAAGTCTTCGTAGTAGAGCAGCTGGTGGCCGCCGCCGTCGCCCAGCATGTCCTGGTAGTCGGCGAGCGACATCTTGAGGGACTTGGCGATCTCGGATTCGCTGGCCGGGCGGCCCAGGCGCTGCTGCAGCGCCTCCATCGCGGCCTCGACCTTGCGCATGTTCTGACGCGTCGAGCGCGGCATCCAGTCGCTGTTGCGCAATTCGTCGAGCATGGCGCCGCGGATGCGCAGCACCGCATAGGTCTCGAACTGGGCGCCGTGGTTGTCCTCGTAGCGGTTGATCGCGTCCAACAGGCCCATCATGCCCGCCTGCACCAGGTCATCGACTTCCACCGAAGGCGGCAGCTTGGCCTTCATGTGGTGGGCAAGGCGCTTCACCAACGGCATGTGCTCCGTCAGCAAATGGTTCTTGTCCGCTTTCCCTTTGACCGTGTACATGCGTTAAGTGTTCTTTTTCTCTTGTGATCGGCTTGTCGTAGGGTGGGCAATTTCGTAATTCAGGCCACTGGCCTGAATTACTGCCCACGCGTTCAACTACACCTGACGTTACCACTGCGCATCCGTGAATTGGACGCGTGGGCGGAGGACCGCCCACCCTACCTGACTTCATGCCCGCATTGCATGCAGTGCGAACTTGCCCGCAAGCCTGCGGAACGCAACCGATGCGCCCGCCAGCGGGAAGGCATCGACCACGGCCCGGCCCAGGCGCGCGGCGCGGTGCAGGTACTCGTCGGCCGGCACCGAGCCCATCGAGCTCAGGCTGACCGCCAGGTAACGGCTTGCTGCGGTAGACATATTATCGTATACAACCTTGGCCTCGGCCTCTGTCGCGCCGGTAACGAGGATGCCGAAGGGACGGCGCCCCAGTTGCTGGGACAGGCGCTTGATCAGGGCGTAGGCATTCGTGATCGAAGCGGCCGAGGTCCCCACCTGCACCACGATCTCGGACGAGGCCATCAGCGGCAGCGGAAACTCGCCGTCCGGGCCCAGTTCGCCGTCGACCATCACGATGCCGGCCTGCTTGACCAGCACGTCGAAGGTTTTCGCAAGACGGCGGGTGTCGGCATTGCCGGCCGGCTCACCCAGGGTGGCCACCGAGAAGCCCTGCGGCACTGCGTGCATCACCTGGTTCAGGGCGGCTTCCTGGCGCGCCACGTTGGCCAGCGTCGCTGCGCGGTTCAGGCCCAGGCGGCGGGCCACGCCGTAGTCGCGCTCGCAGGCGTCGACGATCAGGACCTCATTGCCGGTCTGGGCCAGCGAGGCGCCCAGGTTGACCAGCATGGCGCCCTTGTCGTCTTCCGGGGTGGCGGAGAGGAAGGTCACGATGCGCGGGCGCGGGCCCTGCAGCATCCGGCGCAGGCCTTCGGCCTGGTCGAAGTCGAAACTAGCCAAGGTGCACCTCGCGCATGCGGTCCTGGCCTGCTGCGGCCATCATCATCGGCAGGTCGGCGTCGCCGAACTGGCTTGCCGCGTTGCGGGTATTGCGGAAGGCGCGGTCGATCAGCATGCCACGGTCGGCCAGGTGCAGGTCTTCCGGCACGCGCTGGCCGTTCGAGATGTAGTGCAGGTTCAGCTTCTGGCGGATCACGACGTCCAGCACATTGCCGATCGAGGCGGCTTCGTCCAGCTTGGTCATGATGCAGCCGGCCAGGCCGGTGCCCTGGTACGCGCGCACCACTTCGTTCAGGGTCTCGTTGGTCGAGGTCGCGTTCAGGCACAGCAGGCGCTTCACGTCGGCGCCGGAGTCGGACAGCATCGCGACCTGTTCGGTGACCATCTGGTCGCGCTGCGACATGCCGATGGTGTCGATCAGCACGGTGTGCTTGTTCTTGAGTTCCTTCAGGGCGATGCGCAAGTCGGCCTCGTCCTTGACCGAGTGCACCATCACGCCCAGGATCTTGCCGTAGATGCGCAGCTGCTCGTGGCCGCCGATACGGTAGGCATCGGTGGTGATCAGGGCCAGCTTGTCCGGGCCGTGGCGCATCACGCAGCGGGCCGCCAGCTTGGCGGTGGTGGTGGTCTTGCCGACGCCGGTCGGGCCGACCAGGGCGAACACGCCGCCGCGGTTCAAGAGGTCGTCTTCGTTGGCAATCGTCGTCAGGTTGCGCGCCAGGACGGTCTTGATCCAGCGCAGCGCGTCGGCGGCGTCTTTCGTCGCCGGCATTTTTTCGATCAGGTAGCGCGCCAGGGTCGCCGAGAAGCCGGCGGCCAGCATTTCGCGCAGCACGGCGGCCTTCTGCGGCTCGCGCTGGGCGGTGGCGTTCCAGGACAGCTCGGCCAGCTGGGTTTCCATCAGGCCGCGCATGGCGCGGATCTCGTTCATCATGCCGCTCATCTCGCTGGCAGCGGATTCCTTGGCCTGGGCGATGGCGGCGCTCATCATCTGGGTCATGGCGGCCATGTCGATGCCCGGCTCCTGGCTCGGGGCGCGGCGGTTGACGTAGGTCGGGGGGATTTCCGGTTCGATCGCGGGGGCGGCGCGGCGTTCCACATACGCCTGGCCGGCGAACGGGTCCAGCGTCGACGGTGCGGCCGCACGCGGGGCCGGGGCCGGCTGACGCGCTTGCGGCTGCGGATCGCGGGCAGCGGCGGCGAAGGCGCTGCGCGAGAAGGTCGGTTCCGGGTCGAAATCGTTATCGAAAGCGCCGAAGGCGGCCGGCTGCGGCGCCTCCATGGCCGGGGCGGACAGCGAGGCGACGTCGTCGTTGTCCAGCGCCAGGATCTCGACCGCGCCGTCGACCGGGCGGTTCGAGAGGATGACCGCGTCAGGACCCAGTGCTTCGCGCACTTTGCGCAAGGCATCCCTGGAAGTCGCTGCAGTAAATTTCTTCACGTTCATCTTGTTCTCCGCACTTCAATCATGTTCGCCGCGGGCGACAACGCCCGTCCATAGCCAGCATTATTGGCGATGCCGTGAGGAAACCATCGGGGGAGAAAGAAGGGGAAAAGGGCCTATTTCAAAAGGCCGAGGTGAATCGTGGGGTTCCGTAGGGTGGTCGGCTTCGCCGACCACCCTACGAACATCACATCGGCACGCCCACCAGGCTGGTCACCCGGATCGTCTTGGACTCCGGAATCTCGTTGTGCGACAGCACCTTCAGCTGCGGCACCGCGCGGCGCAGGAAGCGCGACAGCAGGACGCGCAGCGGGGCCGGCACCAGCAGCACCGGGGTGTGGCCCAGCTGCTCCTGCTGCTGGGCGGCGTTGGCCGTCTGCTGGGCGATCGTGTCCGCCAGGCCGGGCTCGATGCCGGTGCCGTCGCCGCCCGCGCCCATGGCCTGCATCAAGAGGCGCTCGAGGCGGTTGTCGAGGGTCATGACCGACAGCTCGTTGGTGCCAGGGAACAGCTGCTGGACGATGGCGCGGCCCAGGGCCACCCGCACCATGGCGGTCAGCTCGTTCGGATCCTGGGTCTGGCCCGCATATTCCGACAGCGCCTCGATGATGGTGCGCATGTCGCGGATGTGCACGCCTTCCTGCAACAGGTTCTGCAGCACTTTCTGCAGGGTCGACAGCGACACGACCTTCGGCACCAGCTCGTCCACCAGCTTCGGGCTGGTCTTGCCGAGGTGATCCAGCAGGTCCTGGATTTCCATGCGGCCCAGCAGTTCCGAGGCGTGCATCGTGATCAGGTGGTTCAGGTGGGTGGCGACCACGGTGCCGGCGTCGACCACGGTGTAGCCCAGGCTCTGCGCTTCGTCGCGCAGGCTGGCGTCGATCCAGGTGGCGGGCAGGCCGAAGGCCGGATCGGTGGTCACCAGGCCGGGCAGCGTGCCGCTGGCCATGCCCGGGTTGATCGCCAGGAACTGGCCGTTCATCGCTTCGCCGGTACCCACTTCCACGCCCTTCAGGGTGATGCGGTAGGCCGAGGGCTTCAGTTCCAGGTTGTCGCGGATGTGCACCGGCGGCGCCAGGAAGCCGACTTCCTGGGCGAACTTCTTGCGGATGCCCTTGATACGCTTGAGCAGCTCGCCGCCCTGGTTCTTGTCGACCAGGGGGATCAGGCGGTAGCCCACTTCCAGGCCCAGGGTGTCGACCGGCATGACGTCCTGCCAGCTCGCCTCTTCCGACTCGGCCGGGGCAGCCGCGCCGCCCGCGGCGCCGCCGCCGGCGGCTGCCGCGGCTTCGGCCTCTGCCGCTTCGCGCGCCGGCTGCTCCTTCTTGCGCTTGGCAATCATGTAGCCGCCGCCGCACAGGGCGCTGCCCAGCAGCAGGAACACCAGGTTCGGCATGCCCGGGATCAGGCCCAGGGCGAAGATGATGCCGCCGGTGATGTACAGGGCTTCCGGTCGGGCGAACAGCTGGTTGGTGACCTGGCTGCTGATGTCGTCCTCGTTGGCCACGCGCGAGACCACCATACCGGCCGCGATCGAGATGATCAGCGAGGGGATCTGCGCCACCAGGCCGTCACCGATGGCCAGCAGGGTATAGGTTTCCGCCGCCTGGCCGATGGCCAGGTCGTGCTGCACCACGCCGACGATCAGGCCGCCGATGACGTTAATCAGGGTAATCATGATGCCGGCGACGGCATCGCCCTTGACGTATTTCGAGGCGCCGTCCATCGCGCCGTAGAACTCGGCCTCTTGCGAGACCTCGTTGCGGCGCTTGCGGGCGTCGGCTTCGCCGATCAGGCCGGCGTTCAGGTCGGCGTCGATCGCCATCTGCTTGCCCGGCATCGCGTCCAGGGCGAAGCGCGCGCCGACTTCCGCGATACGGCCGGCGCCCTTGGTCACGACCGAGAAGTTAATGATCGTCAGGATGATGAAGACGACGATACCGACGGTGAAGTTACCGCCGATCAGGAAGTGGCCGAAGGCCTCGACCACTTTACCGGCAGCGGCGCCGCCGGTGTGGCCTTCGGTCAGGACAATACGGGTCGAGGCCACGTTCAGCGCCAGGCGCAGCATGGTCGAGATCAGGAGGATGGCCGGGAAGGCCATGAAGTCGAGCGGCTTGACCGTATACAGGGCGGTCAGCAGCACGATGACGGACAGCGCGATGTTAAAGCTGAAGAACACGTCCAGCACGAAAGCCGGCAGCGGCAGGATCATCATCGCCAGCAGGACGACGATGAAGAGCGGGGCGGCGAGCGCGCTCGCGCCCTTGGCCCCGAGGCCGTTCGCCCATGCCGGCAGTTTGATGCTGTTGTTCATTAGTGCAGTGCTCCGTCGTTGCGGTTATTGCTATTCGATGCGGTGCTGCCTGGCCCTTTGTAGACCGGGTCGTTCGGGTCCATCTCGGCCGGCACGGCCAGCTTCGTCGGACGATCCGGGTAGACGCCGTCGCCCTTCTTGTAGGCGCGCAGCTGGTAGACGTAGGCCAGCACTTCGGCCACCGCCGAGAACAGCTTCTCGGGAATCTCTTCGTCGATGTCGGTGTGCTTGTACAGCGCACGGGCCAGGGCCGGGGCTTCCAGCAGGGTGACTTTGTGCTCGGCGCCCAGTTCGCGGATCTTGGCGGCCACGTCGTCCACACCCTTGGCGACCACGCGCGGCGCGCCCTTCTGGCCGTCCTTGTACTTCAGCGCCACCGCATAGTGGGTCGGGTTGGTGACGATCACATCCGCTTCAGGCACATTCTGCATCATGCGGCCGCGCGCCATTTCGCGCTGCATCTGGCGAATCTTGCCCTTAATCTGAGGATTGCCGTCCGATTCCTTCGATTCCTGGATCATTTCCTGGCGCGTCATCTTCATCTTGTCGTGGTAGTGATACAGCTGCCACGGCGCGTCGATCAGGGCGATCGCGCCATAGGCGCCGACGATGAAGAGGAAGGCCTTGGCCATCAGCTCGCCCACGTGGGCGCTGCCGACGTTCAGCGGCTCGAGCGCCAGGCCGAGCATCGCTTCCTTCTGGCCCATGATGACCACCCAGGCCACGGCGCCGATCACCAGGGTCTTGGCGACGGCTTTCAGGAGTTCGACCAGGGAATTGGTGGAGACCATGTTGCCGATGCCCGTGATCGGGTTCAGCTTCATGAAGTTCGGCATGAATGCCTTGGACGAGAAATTCCAGCCGCCGATGAGCAAGGGCGAGGCAAGCGCGATCAGCATGATGGCGCCGGCCAGCGGCAGGCAGGCGATCAGCACCGCCACCAGGTCGGCGGTGATGCGTTCGATCAGGATCGAGGGGTTGTAGACCTGCTCGCGGTTGAGCGAGAGGCCGGACTGCAGGGCAAGTTCGAGCTTGCCGACCAGCGAGCCGCCGGTCATCCACAGGCCGGCGCCGGCAACCATCAGGACAGTAAACGTGGCAAGTTCGCGCGACCTGGGAACGTCGCCTTCTTCGCGGGCTTTATCGAGCCTTTGCTGTGACGCTGGTTCTGTCTTTTCTGCGTCGCTGTCGTCCGCCATCCACCGCGCTCCTGTTGGGTCTACCTACCGAGAACAGGATTATCGCAGGTGTTGCCGTACGGCTAGAAGCGAAACAGGGTGGGAAACACCCGCTATTTACGTTTGTATGCAGGAAAGCGACTCAGCAGTAAATGCCGAGCCGCTGTTTTGCTGGCAGCTTGCCAACAGCAATGATCAAGCTGGAACGGCCGCGCTGCTGTAACGGTTCGGCTTGCCTTCCTGGGCGAGCAGCACGATGACAGCGATCCAGCCGATGAAGGGGATCAGGAGTGAAACCTGAAACCGGTGTCAGGTCTGACATTCGGACACGAACTCGACAGTGAAAGCAGAATACGGCAGAGCTCGTGTCTGAATGAAACCGGTGTCAGGTCTGACATTCGGACACGAACTCGACAGTGAAAGCAGAATACGGCAGAGCTCGTGTCTGAATGTCAGACCTGACCCTGATGTTGCTGGTAGCCTGCCAACAGGACCAATCAAGCCGGAACGGCCGCGCTGCCGTAGCGGTTCGGCTTGCCTTCCTGGGCGAGCAGGACGATGACGGCGATCCAGCCGATGAAGGGGATCAGGAGCAGCAGCAGCCACCAGCCGCTGCGGTCGGTATCGTGCAGGCGGCGGGCGCCGGCGGCCAGCGAGGGAATGATGGTGGCGAGGTTGAAGATCGCGGCCAGCACATCGCTGGCCAGGCCCAGCACGAGGGCTGCCAGCACCAGGAACAGGAAGAACCACCAGTACTCCGAGCGCGAAGCGGTGCCGTCGAAGGTAGCGTATTTGCTGAAGCAGGTCGAAATCGATTCGGTGAAGGTCATGTTGCGCTCGTCCATCGGTGGAAAGTTGAAAGAAGGCAACATACCACGCGAAGCCGGACGTAAATATCGCACATTGTCACGCGGGCGTGTTAACAGCGACTATTCCCACCAGCGTAAAGGCTCCCCCGTCCTGGCGTCATAGACGTTCGTGTATTGCCATTGAGCGCCCGGAAACGCGTGGACGGCTTCCGCGAACATCGCTTCAATGGCCGAGAAACCTGCCTCGAGAGGAATCGTGTAGACGATCAGCCCCCTCGTCTGCCCCTCCAGGCGTCCTCCGCATGCGACGACGCCCGGCGTGATGGCGCTTGCCGCACGGGCTGTGGCTTGCGGGTCCTTCCATTCTTGTTCGGATAGATAGAATTGGACGACAACGTTGCCTCCATGCGCAAGGACGTCGAATGTACCGGTCTCGTTATCGACGATCCGTATGGTGTCTCCCGCCGCCAGTTGCAGGGCATACAAGGGGGAATGGAGCAGGAGCCAGCTTCCATCTTCCAGCTGCCGTGCCGGCACCGGCCCGACGCCCTTCGTAGCGGAACCGTCCACCGCGACGTTCACGTGATCATGCGCCATCATTCCATCCGTCCTTTCCATCTTGTATTAATGTACCTCGGGAATACGCTAAAGCAAGCGCCATCGCCACTAAACTCTGGGCCGGATGCCGGCCTTGCGTAGGCAAACATCCCGAACTTCATTATTGTCGTGCAGGCTGCAACCTTGATGGAGGATGACATAGTGAAAAAAATAGCCGCCCTGCTCGCCCTTGCCCTGTCGGGCCCCCTTGCTGGTTCCGCACACGCGGGCAACCCGATCGTCCCCGGCTGGTACGCCGATCCCGAGATCCACATCTTCGGCAAGACCTACTGGATCTACCCGACCTACTCGGCCCCCTACGGCGATCCGGTCCGCGTATCGAACTTCACGCCGGAACAGCAGCGCATGCGCGCGCAAAAGGACCTGATCTGGGAGCCCTACCTGCACCAGACCTTCATGGATGTGTTCTCCTCGACCGACCTGGTGCACTGGACCAAGCATCCGCGCGCCCTCGACGTCGAGAACGTCAAATGGGCGGCCTACGCCCTGTGGGCCCCGTCGGCCATCGAACACAAGGGCAAGTACTACCTGTTCTTCGGCGCCAACGACATCAAGAGCAACGGACAGCTGGGCGGCATCGGCGTGGCCGTCAGCGACCGCCCCGAGGGGCCGTTCAAGGACGCGCTCGGACGCCCGCTGATCGACAGGATCGTCAACGGCGCCCAGCCGATCGACCAGATGGTGTTCAAGGACGACGACGGCCAGGTGTACATGTACTACGGCGGCTGGAAGCACGCGAACGTCGTCAAGCTCGCGCCCGACCTCCTCAGCGTGGTGCCCTTCCCCGACGGCAGCACCTACAAGGAGATCACGCCCGATCCGGCCTATGTGGAAGGCTCCTTCATGGCCAAGCGCAAGGGCGTCTACTACCTGATGTGGTCCGAAGGCGGCTGGACGGGGCCGGACTACAAGGTCGCCTACGCGATGAGCGCATCGCCCTTCGGCCCCTTCAAGCGCATCGGCACCATCCTGCAGCAGGACGCCCGCATCGCGCGCGGCGCGGGACACCATTCGGTGGTCAACATCCCCGGCACCGACGACTGGTACATCGCTTACCACCGCCGCCCGCTCGACAAGACCGACGGCAGCCACCGCGAGATGGCGATTGACACCCTGAGCTTCAATGCGGACGGCACCATCAAGCCGGTGGTGCTGACGAAGGAAGGTGTAAAGCCTCGCCCCCTCACCCCTTGATGTTCGTAGGGTGGTCGGGTCCCCCGACCGCGCGTTCAGCGCCGGCGTATGTTGCGACTGCGCTGAATCCAGTTGAACGCGCGGTCGGCAGAGCCGACCACCCTACGCCGCTTTGCCGCCGGGGAAACTGACCACCGTCCCGTCGAACTGGAAGGCGCCCGCCTCCACCAGCTCCCATCCGCCCTCGCCGGTCAGGCGCAGCACGTGGGTATGGTGGCGCAGCACGGCGGGCCGGTGGGCGATGCTGACCAGGGTCGTGCCCTTCGCCCGCAGCAGCGCGTACAGGGCCGCCTCGTTGCTGCTGTCGAGCGCACTGGTCGCCTCGTCGAGGAAGACGATGCGCGGGGCGTGGACCAGCACGCGCCCGAAGGCCAGGCGCTGCTGCTCGCCGACCGAGAGCAGCTTGTCCCAGTCCTGCACGGCATCCAGGCCGCCAGCGCGCTCGGCCAGGCGCGGCAGGTGGACCTGCTGCAGGATGCGCAGCAGCGCCTCATCGTCCAGCGGCGACGCGCTGCTGGGATACACGAGCTGGCTGCGCAGGGTGCCCTGTTGCAGGTAGGGCCGCTGCGGCAGGAAGAAGCAGTCCTGCGCAGGCGGATGGTGAATCGTCCCGCTGCCCCGGCACCACAGGCCGGCGATCGCGCGCAGCAGCGAACTCTTGCCGCAGCCGCTCTCTCCGGTGATCAAGAGGGCGTCGCCCGGTTTCAAGGTGAGATTCAAGGCCTTCACCAGCACCCGGTCCGACTGTGGCGGATGCAGCGTCAGCCCGTCCAGCGCGAGCTGCTGCGCCGGGCGCATCGCGATGCGCGGCTCGTTCGCGGCGTCTCCGTCCTTGGCCTGCGGCAGCACCAGCCGCGACAGCGCATGCAGGCGACCGATGCCCGCGACGAAACGGCTCAGGCTCTCGAAGTTGTCGACGATGACACCGACGGCCGACAGCACGGCGGTGAACGCCCCGACCGCCTGCACCGCCCTGCCCACTTCGAGTTCGCCCGACAGCACGCCCTGGGCCAGGATCACGAAGGGCAGCACCAGCGTCAGCTGGCTGAAGGTGCGCTGGAACAGGTTGAGGGAACGCTGGCGCCTGATCAGGCTAGAGTAGTTGCGGAACACCTTGTCGAAAGCGCCGTCGATGTGCGCCCGCTCCTGCGCTTCGCCACGGTAGAAGGCGATCGATTCGGCATTCTCGCGCAGGCGCATCAGGCTGAAACGGAAGTCCGCCTCGCGCCGCAGCTGCCAGAAGTTCAAGTGGATCAGCGGCTTGCCGAACACATAGAGCGCCACCACGGTGCCCACCAGCGCATACGTCACCAGCACGCCCACCAGCAGGTGCGAGATCGACCACAGCACGGCGCTGAAGGCCACCAGCTGCATGAGCGAGCCGAGGAAGATCAGGAGGAAGTGGATCGACCTGCCGGTGAAGGTGTTGATGTCTTCGCTGATGCGCTGGTCGGGGTTGTCGATTTCCTTGTCGGCGCCCAGCGCATAGTACTTGCGTTCGCCCAGGTAGCCATCGAGGAAGCGGCCGGTGAGCCAACGCCGCCACTGGTTCGCGAACAGGTCGCGCATGTAGTAGTAGAAGGCGTAGGCCGGCACCGCCAAGGCCAGGATGAACAGGCAGCTGCGCACCGAGGTCCAGAAGCGGTCGGCGTTCCTGCCGGCCAGCGCCGAGGTCATCTCGCCGGCCTGGTCGTTGAGCATCACGGCCAGCTTGGTCTCGACCAGCATCAGCACGATCAGGAGCAGCAGCAGGGACCAGGCCTTGCCCTTCTGGTCTCCCAGCCAGTAGGGCTTCGCCACGCCGAGGAACTGCTTCCAGGCGGCGAGCGACAGGGGCGCGGCCCGGGGTGGTGTTGCTGGCGCCGCCGCGCCCTGTGCTTTCGGGGCGTCGGCGGTCGCGAATGGTGGCGTGCTCATGGCGGTGACTGCGGTAACCCGGTTGGGTGTTAATTCACCTCCAGAATACGGCTGGGCAGCAGACTGTTCCGTGCGAAAACGGACATAGCGCCCGGCGCTTTACCTGAATGCGACCCGCGCCACGACCGGATGGTGGTCGGACGGATAGCGCCGCTCGACCGAATCGCTCAGCACTGCATACTTGAGCACCTCGGCGTGGCGATCGACGAAGATGTAGTCGATCCGGTCCTGCATCGGCGCATCGAGGCGGAAAGCGTTGAAGGTGCCGACCGGTCCGTAGGGCAGCGTCTTGCTCACCCGGTAGGCGTCGCGCATCGTCTTCGACATGGCCTGGATCTGCACGGTTTCCGGCGTCGAGTTGAAATCGCCCACGCAGATCGCCGGCGCGCCGCGGCTGATCTCGGCGATCTTGCGCAGGACCAGATCGGCCGAGGCGCGGCGGGCCTGTTCGCCCTCGTGGTCGAAGTGGACCGAGAACACGTAGAACACCCGGTTGTTCGTGCGATCGCGCAGGCGCGCCCACGAGGCCAGGCGATGGCAGCAGGTGGCGTCCCAGCCGAGGGACGGGCGGTCGGGTGTTTCGCTGAGCCAGAAGTCGCCCTTGCCCAACAGCGCGAAGCGGCTCTTGCGGAAGAAGATGGCGGAATGTTCGCCGGCCTGCCGGCCGTCGTCGCGGCCGACGCCGACGTGGTCGAACTCCTCCATCTGCGCCAGGTCGGCGATCTGCCCGGCCAGCCCTTCCTGGGTGCCGAAGACATCGAACTCGTGGTAGCGGATCAGGGCTTTCACCGCCTCCTTGCGGGCCGGCCAGGCATTCGGGCCGTCTCCCGGATTGTTGTAGCGCAGGTTGTAGGTGGCGACGTTGAAGGGCTGCGCTTCGGCGGCCGATGCGGCCGGCGCCCAGGCCATGAGGATGAGCGCGGCGCACGCGAAAAGACGCGCGAAAGACGAATAACGTGTGGTCATGTGAAGAAGTCCCGAGATGAATGCACGCGCAAGAGTTAATCATATTCGGACGAAAGCGTTGTGCAAATGAAGGGGAAGCCGCGCCGTTTTAGGCCTTTTACTAAAACGTCTTCATTCGCCCTGGCGTGTGCCCTTGCGATAGTCGCTCGGACTGCTGCCGGTCCAGTGCCTGAATGCGCGGCAAAAGCCGGTGGCGTTCGCGAAGCCCAGGTCGAAGGCCAGCGCTTCCACGCCCGTATTCGAATTGGCCAGGCGGTGCACCGCGATGTCGCGCCGCAGCCCGTCCTTCACCGACTGGAAGTGCGTGCCCTCTTCCGCAAAGCGGCGGTTCAAGGTGCGCACCGAGGTGTGCAAGGCCTGCGCGAGTTCCTGGATCGTGATCGGCTGCGCGATGTGCTGCTCGAGGTAGTCGCGCGTCTTCGCGGTGAGCGAGGCGCGGTGGAAGGCGCTGAAGGTCCAGTCCTCGGGCGCGCGTTTCAGGAAGGCCCACAGCTCGTGCTTCTCGCGCTTGAACTGTTCGGCGCAATCCTGGTAGTGGAAATCGATGCCCGTTGCCGCCGCGTCGAAGCGCACTTCGCCGGGATAGAGGAAGGCATAGTCTTCCGCATGCCGGGGCCGGGCGAAGCCGAAGGCGATTTGATGCAGGTTGATCTCCCGGCCCAGCAGCCAGGATGCGATGCCATGGACCAGCTTCATCATGAGCTCGTGCGCCAGCGGCGTGACCCGTGTGCCGGGCGAGCGCTCCAGCAGCTTGATGCTCACCAGGCGGTTCTTCGTCGAGATCTGCAGGCGGTAGTCGTCCAGCAGCAGGTTCCAGAAGCGCACGAATCGGTTCAGGGCCACCAGCACGGTCGGCGCATCCAGCAGGCTGAGCATCAGGTACTTCAGGGTGCCGCTGCGGATGGGCCGGGACCACAGCCCCAGCATCTCGTCGTCGAGCGTCGCCGCAATCGTCCGGTACAACGCCGCATACTGCTGGCGCGTGAGGCGCGCGTCCGGCTGCACGAGCAGAGAATGAGGAATCGCCGCGTTGCCCAGTGCGAGCAATGCCGCCTCGTCGCCGTGACGGCTGCGCAGGGCGTCGAGCATCCCGTGCAGGAAATGCGCCGAGACTGTGAGGGAGCCTTGCCAGGAAAGGTTCATGGATCCGGATTATGGCGCACTTTGCACATCGATTGGCGCGATCAGCCAACTATTCCAGCAGCACCTCCCTATACTGGCACGACATTTCTGCGGCGCCTCATCATCGCGAGGGCGGCCGGGTGGCGTATTTTGCAAATCTGACAGGAGCTTGGTGTGAATACGAAACGCATTGTCGTGACCGGTATGGGAATGGTGTCGCCCCTCGGCGTCGGCGTCGAGGCCGCCTGGCGGCGCCTGCTGGATGGTCAATCGGGCCTGGTTGCCCTGCCGGATGAAGTCACGGAAGGGATCGCGGCCAAGGTCGCCGGCGTGGTGCCGGTCTTGAGCGCGGACTGCCCCTGGGGCTTCGATCCGAACCTCGCGGTCGAGCCCAAGGACCAGAAGAAGATGGACCGCTTCACCATGTTCGCCCTGGCCGCGGCGCAGGAAGCCCTGCAGCAGGCCGGCTGGCAGCCGGACAGCGATGAGGCGCGCGAACGCACCGCGACCATCGTCGGTTCCGGCGTGGGCGGCTTCGGCGCCATCGTCGATGCCGTCCGGACGACGGACGGCCGCGGCCCGCGGCGGCTGTCGCCGTTCACGGTGCCGAACTTCCTCGCGAATATGGCGGCCGGCCACATCTCGATCCGCCACGGCTTTCGCGGCCCGCTCGGCGCGCCGGTGACCGCCTGCGCGGCCAGCGCCCAGGCCATCGGCGACGCGATGCGCCTGATCCGCGCCGGCGAAGCCGACGTCGCCGTGTGCGGCGGCGCCGAGGCATGCATCGACCGGGTCAGCTTCGGCGCCTTCGCCGCCGCGCGCACCATGTCGACCGGTTTCAATGAGCAGCCGACGCGGGCTTCGCGTCCCTTCGATGTGCAGCGCGACGGCTTCGTGATGGGCGAAGGCGCCGGCATGCTGGTGATCGAGGAACTGGACCACGCCCTGCGCCGCGGCGCCACGCCGATCATGGAACTGCTCGGCTACGGCACCAGCGCCGACGCTTTCCACATGACCTCCCCGCCCGACGACGGCGCAGGCGGACGGCGCGCGATGGAACTGGCGATCCGCCAGGCTAAGCTGTCGCCGGAGCAGATCGGACATGTGAATGCGCATGCGACGTCGACGCCGGTGGGCGACGTCAGCGAGCTGGCGGCCATCAGGACGATTTTTGGTGCGGGACGCGGGCCGGCCGTGTCGGCGACCAAGTCCTCGACCGGACACCTGCTGGGTGCGGCCGGCGGGGTGGAAGCGATCTTCACGGTGCTGGCGCTGCGCGACCAGCTCGCGCCGGCGACCCTGAACGTGGAACAGCTCGATCCGGCGGCGGAAGGCGTCGACGTGGTCAGCGGCGCGGCGCGCGGAATTGCGACGGACTATGCGATCTCGAACGGCTTCGGATTCGGGGGTGTGAACGCCAGCCTGGTGTTTGGCCGCATGTAAACGGATTGCCTGAACGGCCGGACAAGTGAGGGTGTGCCCGGCCGGCTCCCTGCGTTTACCTGGTACTGAGCAGCATCGCTTGCCTCAGCCTCTCTTCTTCGCGATCGTTCAGAGCGAAGCGCGTCGTGCAACCGACATCGGCACCGCAGTTCAGGTCGATCACGGCGTCCTTCCACTCCCATCGGGCCAGGCGGCGCTGGTCATCGGTATTGAATGAGCGCAGTCGCTTTTCGAGGCGCGCGGTGAGAGCGCCCCGGATCTTGGCGAACTCGTCGGCGCGCGCTGAATGAACGGTGACGGCGACCAGGACACCGGATCTGTCGATCGCTGCGCCATAGGTTCCGGGAGTCGCCCACGCGTGCCCCTGAGCGGAAGCGGGCACCACCAGGGATCCGGACTGGATGCCGCCCGCGAGGGTCGTCGGCGGCTTGAGCCAGCACGGCGATGTCGCGTCCCTGGCTGGCCCCTCGCTCGGGCATAGCGCGATGGGCAATTGCATCCTCTGGCCCAGCGGCATACCCAACTCCTTCATGGGCGTGGCGGCTTGCGCAACGCCTGCCGTGCAGAAAAGTAGAATTGCTAGTCGCGAGATGCTGTTCACAGATTTCCTCCGAAGTGGCAATGTCGTGTAAGCCCATTATAGGGGGCGCGGCTTGCCACAATCTCACCGATTATTACCGCTCCGCGTAGATCTTGTCGGTCGCCTGCTTGAGCCCCGCATGCGGCAGGAAGCCATCCGAGATCGTCAGGATCGCGTGCAGGTTGTTCCGCAACTTGTCCAGCTCGATCTCGCCCGGCCTGAGCGCCGTCTGCAGCAGATGGATCGCCATATCGGCCAGCAGCAGCCGCTGCTTCTCAACCCACTCCGGCGAAGGCTCGCCCTCCCCTTTGACGGCAGTATGGCGAAGGGCCGCTTCCTCGACCGCCGCGTGTATTTGCCAGCCGCTCTTGATGATGCCGGCTCTCGTCAGCTCGTCCATATTGTCCTCGTCGCGCCTTCAGGCGTACACCTCGGCCTTCGCGAACGGCGTGCCCTGCTGGTCGCGCCCCGACAGGATCGGCGCGCCAGCCACAGGCCAGGCGATCGCCAGCTGCGGATCGTCCCAGGCGATGCAGCGCTCGTGCTCGGGGTGGTAGTAATCAGTCGACTTGTACACGAACTCCGCGCTCTCCGACAAGGCCAGGAAGCCGTGCGCGAAACCGGGCGGTATCCACATCTGCTGGCGGTTCTCGCTACTGAGCAAGTGGCCGACCCACTGGCCGAAGGTCGGCGAACTGCGGCGCAGGTCGACCGCCACGTCGTAGACGCTGCCGGCGATCACCCGCACCAGCTTGCCCTGCGGGTGCTGGATCTGGTAGTGCAGGCCGCGCAGCACGCCCGCGCTTGAACGCGAATGGCTGTCCTGCACGAATTCCACCGGGCGGCCCAGGGCGGCCTCGAAACGGCGCACATTGAAGCTCTCGAAGAAGAAGCCTCGTTCGTCGCCGAAGACTTCCGGCTCGATCAGCAGGACGTCGGGGATCGATTGTGGGATCGCCTTCATCAGCTGATCACTTTCTCGCTCAGCACGCGCAGCAGGTACTGGCCGTAGCCGTTGTTGCGCATCGGTTCCGCCAGCGCGGCCAGTTCGCCCGCGTTGATCCAGCCCATGCGGAAGGCGATCTCCTCGGGGCAGGCCACCTTCAGGCCCTGGCGCCGCTCCAGGGTGGCGATGAACTGGCCGGCGTCCAGCAGCGACTCATGGGTGCCGGTATCCAGCCAGGCGTAGCCGCGGCGCAGGATCTCGACCTGCAGGCGGCCCTGCTGCATATAGTGCCGGTTCATGTCGGTGATCTCGAGTTCGCCGCGCGCGGAAGGGCGCAGCGTGCGCGCGATCGCGCTCGCCTCGCCGTCGTAGAAATACAGGCCGGTCACCGCGTAGTTCGAGCGCGGCGTGCGCGGCTTTTCTTCCAGCCCGACGATGCGCCCGGCATCGTCGAACTCCACCACGCCATAGCGCTCGGGGTCCTGCACGTGGTAGGCGAAGATGGTGGCGTCCTCGCTGGCGCTGGCGCGGCCCAGCAGCTGGAACAGGTCGTGGCCATAGAAGATGTTGTCGCCCAGGACCAGCGCCGACGGGCTGCCATCCAAAAAGTCCGCGCCGATCAGGTAGGCCTGGGCGATGCCGTCCGGCGAAGGCTGCACTGCATAGGAGATGTCCAGCCCGAAGCGCGATCCGTCGCCCAGCAGCTGCTCGAAGCGCGGCGTGTCCTGGGGTGTGGAGATGACGAGGATGTCGCGGATCCCGGCCAGCATCAGGGTGCTGAGCGCGTAGTAGATCATCGGCTTGTCGAACACCGGCATCAGCTGCTTCGAAATGGCCAGCGTGGCCGGATACAGGCGGGTGCCGCTGCCGCCGGCCAGGATGATGCCCTTGCGTTTCATGAAATCGAACCCTTTTGGTCGGCCGCCAGCGTGGCGACGAATCGGTTGAGGTGATGGCGCCAGTCCGGCAGCGCCAGGCCGAAGGCGGCGCAGAACTTGCCGCAGTCGAGCGAGCCGTTGGCGGGCCGCGCGGCGGGTGTGGGCCAGTCCCTGGTGGCGATGGGCAGGATGCCGGACGGAGCCGCGCGCAGCACGGCGCCCCCTGCCTGCGCCTCGCCCACGACGTGGCGCGCGTAGGCATGCCAGCTGGAGCGCCCGCTTGCGGTCACATGGTAGGTGCCGGACAAGGCGACCTCTTGCGCGCCCATCGCGGCAATGCGGTACAGCGCCAGCGCGGTGGCGTCGGCCAGCAGGTCGGCCCCGGTCGGCGCCCCGAACTGGTCGGCCACGACGTTTATTTGCTCGCGTTCGCGCGCCAGCGACAGGATGGTGCGCGCGAAATTCTGGCCGCGCCCGAAGACCCAGCCGGTGCGCAGGATCAGGTGGCGCGCGCCGCTGGCGCGCACGCCCTCCTCGCCCGCCGCCTTGCTGCGGCCATAGGCGGACAAGGGATTCACCGGATCCTGCTCCGTGTAGGCGCCGTCCTTGCGGCCATCGAAGACGTAGTCGGTCGAGTAGTGCACCAGCCAGGCTTCGATGCGCGCGGCTTCCTCGGCCAACACCGCGGGCGCGCGCGCATTGACTGCATGCGCCGCCGCTTCCTCGGTCTCGGCGCGGTCGACCGCCGTCCAGGCGGCGGCGTTGACGATCACGTCGGGCGCGACTGCACGCACGCGGGCGCGCAGCGCGTCGGCATCTAGCAGGTCGACGTCCGCGCGTCCCAGCGCGTGCAGTTCCCCAAGCGGGGCCAGCGCGCGCTGCAGTTCCCAGCCAACCTGGCCGTCCTTGCCGAGCAGGAGGATCTTCATGACTGCCCGTACTGGCGCGCGATCCAGTCGCGGTAGGCGCCGCTGGTCACGTCCTCGACCCAGCCGGCGTGATCGAGGTACCAGGCCACGGTCTGGCGGATGCCGCTGGCGAAGCTCTCCCGCGGACGCCAGCCGAGTTCGCGTTCGATCTTCCCGGCATCGATCGCGTAGCGGCGGTCGTGCCCGGGACGGTCGGTGACGAAGGCGATCTGGGTGGCGTAGGAGACGCCGTCCGCGCGCGGGCGCAGTTCGTCGAGGATGGCGCACAGCAGGCGGACGACATCGATGTTCGCCATTTCCTGGCTGCCGCCGACGTTATAGGTCTCGCCGGACGCGCCCGCCTCCAGCACGCGGCGCAGCGCGGCGCAGTGATCGAGGACGTATAGCCAGTCGCGTACCTGGCGGCCGTCGCCATACACCGGCAACGCTTCCCCTGCCAGGGCCTTGTGGATCACCAAGGGGATCAGCTTTTCGGGGAACTGCCAGGGACCGTAGTTGTTGGAGCAGTTCGTGCTCAAGACCGGCAGGCCGTAGGTATGGCGCCAGGCGCGCACCAGGTGGTCGGCCGCCGCCTTGCTGGCCGCATAGGGGCTGTTCGGCTGGTAGCGGTGGGTCTCGCTGAAGGCCGGCGCGTCGGGCGCCAGCGATCCGTAGACCTCGTCGGTGGACACGTGCAGGAAGCGGAAGTCCGCGCGCGCCGGGACTTCGAGGCTGCTCCAGTAGGCGCGCACCGCTTCCAGCAGCCGGAAGGTGGCCGTCACATTGGTGTCGATGAACGCGGCCGGGCTGTCGATCGAGCGGTCGACGTGGGTTTCGGCCGCGAAGTTCAGGACCGCCCGCACCCGGTGTTCGCGCAGCAGCCGCCCGACCAGGGCCGCGTCGCCGATGTCGCCGTGCACGAAGCTGTGGCGTGCGTCGTCCTCCAGCCCGGCCAGGTTGGCGAGGTTGCCGGCGTAGCTCAGCTTGTCGAGGTTGAGGACCGGCTCCTCGCCCTGCGACAGCCAGTCGCGCACGAAGTTCGCGCCGATGAAGCCGGCGCCGCCGGTAACGAGGATGGTCATACGGTCTCGGGTGAATGAAGGTCAGGCATGCGCCCAACCCCGATTATCGCTCAGAGACCGCGCTGGATGAAGGAGGAATTGGACGGCTCGAGCGCGATGTCCGCCAGCGAGCTGCTGCGGTGGGTGCGGCGGCGGCGCGCCCACCAGGCCGAGACCACGAAGGAATACACGGAGAGGTAGAGCAGGAAGCTGGCCAGCACGCCCTGCATCAGGGCGTCCGGCGCATTGGCGAAGCGCACCGCCAGCAGCGCCGGCACGGCGGCCACCGCCCAGGAGAAGGGCGAGACGCAGGCATTGCGCAGCGGCGCCGGCAGCGCGCGGAAGTAGCGCGCCGCGATCGCGGTCTTGACCAGGCTGTGCAGGTGCCAGCTGTCCGGGTGGCCCGGATGGCGGCGGCACCAGAGGCGGCGCACGATGGTAAACAGGGTTTCGAAGATCGGATAGCCGCAGGCCAGCAGCGGCGCCCACGGGGAAATGTCCGGATTGCGGTAGACCAGCAGCACGGAGAGCCAGGACAGCAGGAAGCCGAGCAGGTAGGCGCCACCGTCGCCGAGGAACAGCTTGCCGAACGGGAAATTGATGACGAAGAAGCCGGCGGTGACGGCGCAGACCACGAAGCACAGCTCGGCCAGGGTGGCGTCGCCGGCATCCTGGGCGATCAGGCCGATCGCAGCCATGCCGATCAGGACGGTGCCGCTGGCCAGGCCGTTGAAGCCGTCGATGATGTTGACCGCATTGGCAACGCCGCCCACCGCGAAGGCGGTGAACAGCACCGAGAAGGGCAGCCAGGCGAGCAGCATGTCGAGCGAGCCGATGCCGCTGTGCAGCAGGCTGACGCCGGTGAGGGCCCAGCAGCAGACGCCGCTGGCCATGGTCGCGATCAGGCGGGCGCGCACCGATACATTGCGGGTGAGGTCTTCCGCCAGGCCGAAGACGAAGGCGGGCATGCTTGCGGTCAGCACCGGCAGCAGCAGGTCCTGCTGGTCGCCCGGCATGGCGCCGAGGGCGAGCCACAGGCCGAGCATGATGGCCGCGCCGCCGATGCGGGGCGTCGGTGTGATGTGGAATTTCTGTACGCCGTGCGTTGCGTCGAGCGAGTAGCGCCCATGCCAGCGCGTCGTGAGGACGAGCAGCAGCGAACAGGCGAGCGACACGACAAAACCAAGCTCGAGGCCGGCAAATGGCAGATTAATAATACTCATAGAACCACTTTGTTAACTCGTCAATTCTATCGCATTTCTTTTTAACCAACGTCCAAACGTGTTACAGGGCGTAACACGGACGCGCCGCAAGTCTTTGATTGTCAAAGCACAATTTGGCGATTCTGGAACCTTAAGAAAACGCAAGCAACCTCCCTGAAACTTCTCCTAATATTCTCGACAATTTATTACATTTTGCTTACGGCAATTTTTCAGTGTAACACTGCCGTTTCCGGAGGCGCCCGCATGACCCTGTCCCGCCCCCTTCGCTGCCTCCCGGCCCTGCTGGTCCTGGCCTTCCTGTCGACGTATGTATATGCACAGTCTACGGCTGGGTTGGCGGAACTGCGCGCACGCGAGGCCGAAGCCGAGGCGCGCCAGGCGATCGCGGAGGCGGAGCGGGCCGAGCTGATGGCGCGGCTGCCGCCCGCCCAGTCGAAGGCGCTGGCGGGCGCGATCGACACCCGCCAGTTCGGCGCCGCCGGCCTGGTGCGCGCCGTCGACCTCGCGCGCGAGCTGGCGCGGGAAGTCTGCGAGCGCATCCCGGACGGGCGCGCCGCCGCGCTCTACGACCCGGCCGCCAGCCAGGGCATGGTGGCGGCGCGCACCGTCGACAGCGCCCTCGCCCGCCTGTCCGGCGACATGGCCGACAAGAACAAGGAGCTGCAGCGCTACCTCGACCTGCAGCGTCCACCCGGCTCCGGCATTGCCGCCCTGCCCCTTGGCGTGCTGGCCACCATACCGGCCACGGTGCGCGCCGGCGCCGACATCGCGGCCCTGCTGCGCAGCGACGTGACGGCTTCGAGCAGCAACTTCGGCGAGGGAACGCGACTTCTCTTCGTCAGCGCCCTGGCCCAGGCCTGCCCCGCGCGCATCGTGGGGCTCGGCGCCGGCTATCTCGGCGAACTCGACTGGACGCGCTACGAGAAGCTGCTGGGCCGGCTGACCGCCCTGGCCGGGCACCGCGCCGCCTACGCCCAGCGCATCGCCGAGCTGCAGGCCCTGATCGACAGCGCCAAGGGCGAGCAGAAGAAGGAGATGGCGGCGGTCAGCCAGGCGGCGCTGGCCCAGCTGAAGGTGGTCGACGCATTTGTCGAGTCGCTCAGGGCCGGCGAAGCCAGCGAAAAGAGCCCGCTGTTCAATGCCGCGCGCTACCTCGGCTACAGCGAGCGCACGGCCGGCGCGCTGCTGCTCGACGTCGAGCTGCGCCTCGAGGGCTTGTCCATCGTGAAGGACAACCTGTTCAGCGGCCAGCAGCTGCGCCTCTCCGGCGTGGCCTTCCTGTGGTACCGGCTGCACGAGCCGGACGGCCGCCTGGTCCGGGCCGAGGTGCTGCGCCGCATCAGCCGGCCGGTCGAGGTCGATTTGCGCGGCGTGGCCGCGGAAGACGATTTTTGGGTAGGGTGGACGGGTTCCCCGTCCGCGCGTTCAAATACACGTTGAGACCAGGCTCTTCGTCCATTCGCAAGCCGCTTGAACGCGCGGACGGCAGAGCCGTCCACCCTACTACTTGTCCAGGCGTTTTACGGCCTGGTCGATCGCGCCGAAAATCGACTTGCCCTTCTCGTCCAGCATCTCGATGCGGATCGTGTCGCCAAAGCGCATGAAGGGCGTGCTGGCCTGGCCGTCGGCGATCATTTCCAGGCAGCGCTGCTCGGCAATGCAGGAGTAGCCCCTGGAGGAATCCTTGTTCGACACCGTGCCCGAGCCGACGATGCTGCCGGCGCGCACATTGCGGCTCTTGGCCAGGTGGGCCACCAGCTGCGGGAAGTTGAACACCATGTCGGTTCCCGCCTGCGGCTGGCCGACCAGGTGGCCGTTCCAGGCCGAGCGCAGCGGCAGGTGCACCTTGCCGTCGCGCCAGGCGTCGCCCAGCTCGTCCGGGGTCACCGCCACCGGCGCGAAGCTGGTGGCCGGCTTCGACTGCAGGAAGCCGAAGCCCTTGGCCAGTTCGTCCGGAATCAGCTTGCGCAGCGAGACGTCGTTGGCCAGCATGAGCAGGCGGATCTGGCCGTGGGCCTCGTCCGGCGTCGCGCCCATCGGCACGTCGCCCAGCACCACCGCCACCTCGGCCTCGAAGTCGATGCCCCATTCCTCGTGCGCCAGCACGATATCGTCGTGCGGGCCGAGGAAATCGTCGCTGCCGCCCTGGTACATCAGGGGATCTTCCCAGAACGAGGCCGGCATCTCGGCATTGCGCGCCCGGCGCACCAGCTCGACGTGGTTGACATAGGCGGAGCCGTCGGCCCACTGGTAGTCGCGCGGCAGCGGCGCCATGCATTTCGCCGGATCG
>Ga0209023_10000582_pt1 | contig 54590 bp, 46 predicted proteins | sample LakOneMetagenome_FD_187468 | JGI IMG/M metagenome (GOLD analysis project Ga0209023, IMG submission 187468) | Freshwater and sediment microbial communities from Lake Erie, Canada (SPAdes) (version 2) | ecosystem: Environmental > Aquatic > Freshwater > Lentic | place: Lake Erie, Canada... | reverse complement strand
ATAATCAATAACCAATATTGATTATCCTGATAAGCCAACCATTAACAGTGATGAACTGAAAGCGCAATTCATAAAGCTACTCGACATGCACAAACGCAACGGAATGAATGCGATCGTTATGCAGATAAGGCCTTCAACAGATGCGTTCTATCCTTCGGCATTCGAACCATGGAGCCAATGGCTTACAGGAACGCAGGGCCAGGCTCCCGTGCCATACTACGACCCGCTTGAGTTCATGATAACTGAAACACATAAACGCGGAATGGAGTTTCATGCGTGGATGAACCCTTACCGTGCAGTCTTTAATATTTTCACTTCTTCCATCACACCTACACATATCACCAATATTCACCCTGAATGGTTCATTACCTATGGAGAAAAAAAATATTTCGATCCGGGTAATAAAGAAGTTCAGCAATATGTGACAAACGTTGTAAAAGATGTTGTAACGCGTTATAAGGTAGATGCCATTCATTTTGATGATTACTTTTATCCCTATCCTATTGCAGGAAAAGTATTTCCAGACATCGCATCATATATTAAATATGGAAAAGGAATGAACAGGGCCGATTGGCGCAGAAGCAATGTTGATTCCATTATCCGGATGTTATACACTTCCATTAAACAGATCAATAATAGATGCCAGTTTGGGATCAGCCCCTTTGGCGTATGGAGAAACGCCGATCATGATCCTGTAAACGGAAGCAACACCCGTGGCCTTTCAAATTATGATGACCTGTATGCCGATATTTTACTCTGGTTAAAAAATGGCTGGATTGATTATGTGGCGCCGCAATTATATTGGGAATTCGGGCCAAGGTCTGTTGGTTATGAAGTATTGGTAGACTGGTGGAGCAAACACACTTATGGAAAAAACTGTTATATAGGGCTGGGTATTTATCTCGCCGGAAGCAATAGTGCATGGAGGGATAAAACTTTATTGCCAAGGCAGATAGAACTGCTCAGGGCAACGCCCAATATTCAGGGTATGATATTTTACAGCAGTAAATCTTTTGAAAAAAATCCGAACGGATGGTCTGACAGTTTGAGGCAAAATTATTTTAACAGTGCGGCGCCTGTTCCTAAGATCAATTAATGTTTTTGTAAATAACTAATAAGCCGGTAGTATGCCGGCATTTTTTTTACCTTCCAGCCAGTCATTATACTGAAGGCTTCCCAACCTGAACCTGAAAGGAATTTTTGTTACTGATTCCAGTTTTAATTCTTTTTTACAAAAGAAACCAAGTTGGCTGCAGTAAAAATCGGCCCGCAAAACCTTTGCTGGCTGGGCATTTTGCTTAATTGCACCCAGGGAAAGGAATAACTTTTTATTATTTGAAAGCGACTGGTAAAATGGGGCATATTGCTGCGAAAGAACGCGGTTCCCCACAATAATCATGCAAAACAACAATATTTTATGTTTTTGTTTCATGAAACAACGATCATAGTTGTAAATTTACGATTAAATAGGATCAACGGATGTTTAAGAATATATAGCGTCCGGATAAAATATAAGAGATACCAGCATGTCATTACACCAGGGCTTACAACAAAAATTATTACAGAAATTATCTCCCCAGCAGATTCAGCTCATGAAACTGCTGCAGGTACCTACTGCCATACTGGAAGAACGGATCAAAGAAGAAATGGAAGAGAACCCCGCTTTGGAGCAGGGGGAAGAAGGACATGAAGATGAATTTGAAGGAAAAGATGAGTTTGAAGATTCCAAAGATGATGATTTTGAACCCGATGGAAGTGAGGATGAATATGACAATATCGATATCAGTGAATATGTGCATGAAGGAGATGATGATGTGGGAGATTATAAATTAAGGGATGAGAATTATCCTGAAAAAGATGATAATAAAGTAATTCCCCATAAAGTTGAAACAAGTTTCATTGAGCTGATGTTACAGCAGGTGGGCATGCTTACCCTGAATGAACAGCAGAAAAAAATTGCCATTCAGCTTGTTGGAAGCCTGGATGACGATGGCTATTTAAGAAGGGAAATCTCGTCCATTATCGATGATCTCGCCTTCAGGCAGAATATTAATACTACCGAAGAAGAAATAAGTGACCTCATATTGCAGATCCAGCAATTTGACCCTGCTGGTGTTGGTGCCCGGAATTTACAGGAATGCCTCCTGCTGCAATTGGAAAGAAAAGTGAAGCAGGGAAAAGTGATCGAGAATGCTATAAAAGTTCTGGACAAGTATTTTGATGAGTTTACAAAAAAACATTACGAAAAAATACAACGTGGCCTGAACCTTAAAGATGAGGAATTAAGGGAGATCATTGCACAGATAGTAAAACTAAATCCCAAACCGGGAAATATTGTTGGTGATGATCACAGCAATGAAAATTACGTTATCCCGGATTTTTTTATCGTCAATAACAACGGAAAACTGGAGCTCACCCTTAACAGTAAGAATGCTCCTGATCTTCGTATCAGTGAAGGGTACAGGGATATGCTGAAAGATTATGAAAAGGGGAGTAAAAAAGACAAGCAGCAAAAAGAAGCTGTTATATTCATTAAACAAAAAATAGATTCGGCCAAATGGTTCATTGATGCCATCAAGCAAAGACAAAATACTTTGCTCAATACCATGGAAGCCATTATGAATTACCAGTATGATTTTTTTCTTACAGGTGATGATACAGACCTGCACCCAATGATATTAAAGGATATTGCAGAAAAAACAAACCTCGATATATCCACGGTAAGCCGTGTTGCCAACAGCAAATTCGTGCAAACAGAATTCGGCACTTACAGGCTAAAATTTTTCTTCAGTGAAAGTTTACAAACAGACAGTGGCGAAGAAGTAAGCACCCGTGAAGTGAAAAAAATATTAATGGACATTATAGAAGGAGAAGATAAAAAACATCCTTATAGTGATGAAAAGCTTACAGAAATGCTCCAGGAAAAAGGATACAATATTGCACGCAGAACAGTAGCCAAATACAGGGAACAATTAAATATTCCTGTAGCAAGGCTCAGGAAAATATTATAACCAGCCGCATACATAACTAATAAGATCCATGGAAAATATTTTACCTGGTATTTCAGTTTCAGAAGAGGAGCCAAAAAAATCAACAACGATCGCAGGAAAAATATATGCTGCATTCTTCAGTTATATTTTTCACCCTGTTTTTGTACCTGTTTATGTTGGCTTGTTTTTAGTGTATGTTCATCCTTCTGCCTTTTCCGGTTTTTCTGATGTACAAAAAAAGCAAACGATCTTAATTATTTTATTGAACCTCGTTTTCTTCCCGTTAATAAGTGTTTTGCTTGTAAAAGCTGTAGGTTTTATCGATTCCATTTTCTTACGTTCGCAAAAAGACCGGATCATTCCTTACATCGTATCGGGAATATTTTTCTTCTGGGCTTACACTGTTTTTAAACAACAGGCGCAATATCCTTTAATACTTACTTCATTCATTCTAGGAATTTTCCTTGCATCGTCCGTTGCACTTATTGCAAATATTTATTTTAAGATAAGTATGCACGCAATTGGAATGGGAGGCTGGGTAGGGATCTTTCTCATTATCATGAGGACAAATGAAATGCTCATGACCTGGCCTTTGTGTATCGTACTATTAATAACCGGCCTTGTATGTTCGGCCAGATTGCTCATCAGTAGCCACCAGCCCAGAGATGTATATATGGGATTGCTGGTTGGCCTTATTACACAGTTTGCCGCTGCAATGGTGCTTATGTAAAATGAAGAAGCCCCGTCCAATTCCGGGGCTCTCCGTTGTCCTGTAGTGCCTAACAAAAAAAGCGTTTATATGGCTGCTCCTTGCAGCCGGGACATATTAATTCCTTTGACAATTAAGTCAAAATGTTTCATTGCTGTTGTAAAATGTACCAATAAGATTTGAGGGAAATTCCATTAAATGCAAGCAGGCAATTTATGGGTTAGGGTGTTTTCTCAGTCTAGTGGTTTTTCATTTGTAATTCAGAATAAGTATTCATTAAATTACTATCTATTAAGCGAATTTGTCTGGTTTTTATTGTGTTGTGAATCCACTAGAAATAAATATTTATTTTTTTGATACTTCCCCTTTGGTAAATGTATAGTGTAAACGCAGTTTCATTTATCCTGTAAGTTCAGTGTTTTCAGGCATTCTGTGCTTATTCATAAAAATAACCTCCTGCCAAAACAATAAATACCAAACAACATATTGCAATAAAAAAATGTATTTATTTTATTCACCAAAAAGCCAAAAAGTAATAACCCGATAGTGCATAGTAAAACCCCTAAGTAAAGATTTGTTTTATTCGTGGAACCGGAAAAATTTGCCGGGAAGAAAAACAAAAATTATCTTTTACGCCTGTTTAAACCCGGGGTCATTTGCCAGCTTTCAGAAAAATTGATCATAAACGAAGGTTTTGTATAAAACCGGCTTCTAAATAATGAATAAACCAAAACAGCAAAATCATATGCACCTGAAAAAGATCGGAATTGTTTCACTGCTTGCTCTCCTGATGACAGGGTTCCAGCAATGCTCAAAGAAGGACCCGGATGCGGTAATACCCACCCCAACTGAACCACAGCCTGATTTACCGGCTACACCTTATAATTATAATATTACTTACCCGGCATATATGCAAACGGCCATGAGCCTCAGCGATAATACCCCTGCCAATAACCAGATTACGAATGACGGGGCTACCTTGGGCCGGGTATTGTTTTATGATAAGCACTTATCTCAAAACAATACTATCAGCTGCAGCTCCTGTCATAAACCAACTACGTCGTTTACAGATAATGTGCAGTTAAGTACAGGTTTTGCCGGCGGACTTACAACCCGTACCTCCATGCCACTTTTAAATGTCCGTTTTTATAAATCAGGTAAAATGTTCTGGGATGAAAGGTCTCAAACTTTGGAAGACCAGGTGTTACAGCCGATCCAGAACCATGTAGAAATGGGGCTTACCATTGCTGAGCTTGTTTCTAAAGTAAGTGCATTAAGCTATTACCCTTCCCTGTTCCAGAAAGCTTTTGGAAGTACTCAGATTGACAGTGTAAGGATATCAAAGGCGCTTGCACAATTTGTACGTTCCATTGTTCCTTACCAGTCTAAGTACGACCAGGTAAAACAAGGCCTTGCCGTTTTCACCCCAAATGAACAGGCCGGAGAACAATTATTCTTGAATGCAACACCGCCACCGCCGGCTCCTCCTGCCACCTGCAATGGCTGCCATTCAGCTCCTTTATTTATCACATCGCAGCCAGCTGGTCAGTTTGGCTTACCAGACCCCAATGATCTTGGTATAAATGGCAGCGGTAATTTTAAGGTAGGCAGCTTGAGGAATATTGCGGTTTCTGCTCCTTATTTTCACAATGGAAGTGTGGCTAATTTACAGACATTACTTTCATCTCCAATCCCGGCCCACAGGGTTGCGCCCCAGGATGTGCAGAATATCATTGCGTTCTTACAAACACTTACAGATCAGACAACAGTTGCTGAAACCAGGTTTTCAGACCCGTTTTAATAATATTGGTTTATTATCATTGATAAGATCGGCTATCCTTAGGGGTAGCCTTTTTTAATACCGTTATTTTATGTAAAAATCAGACATCTCCTTATTGAAAAAAAGCCGCCCATTTATGCAATGTCGCATTGATACTTATTTTATACGAAACCATTCGTTAAATACAGATTTTTGAATAAAATCAGCCGATATGAAGAAGACAGGCCTGTTTACCTGCATTTTATTCCTAAGCATTTACAGTTTTTCACAGAATGTCAATACCGGAAAACTCAGTTTTAAGATACTGAATGATAAAGGAGGGCCATTGGAAAATGCAAGCGCTTCGTTATTGCGGGCAAAAGACAGTTCCCTTTATAAAACGGGCTTATCCGACAGGAACGGGATGGTTGAATTCAACTATTTAAAGCCCGGGAAATATTTCCTGAAGATATCCTTTGTAAATTTTACTGATCAGTATTCAAATACGATCGACATCAGTGAAAACAATACAAATAGAACCCTGCCGGATATCAAACTTGAATTAAATAATACGGCCAGTTTAAAGGAAGTTACTGTTGCCGGAAAAAAGCCATTCATCCAGAAATTAAATGACAGGCTTGTTGTAAATGTTGAAGGAAGCATCATGAGTACTGGCAGCTCTGCCATGGATGTATTGGAACGTTCCCCGGGAGTAAATATTGATCAGAATGATGCCATCAGTTTACGTGGAAAGCAAGGCGTGATCATCATGATAGATGGAAAACCCACACCAATGACCGGAACCGACCTTGCCGGTTATTTACGTGGGCTTCCCTCCGCAGCAATATCCCGTATCGATATCATCACCAATCCTTCAGCAAAATATGATGCGGCCGGAAACTCAGGTATCATCGACATTCACATGAAAAAAGACCAGCGGCTGGGATTAAACGGAACGCTTACTACCGGTTACGGACAAGGGATTTATCCCAAAACCAATGCAGGAGCAACATTTAATTACCGCAATAAACAAGTGAACATTTTCGGCAATTATAATTATGCCTACAGGATCGGGTTGAACCACTTGCTCCTTGACAGGAACTTTTATGAGAATGGAGTTTATAACGGTGGCGACCTGAAAGACAATTATTCCAAATCTCCAGTAAGTTCTCATACAACAAGAGTAGGCATGGATTTTTTCCCTTCCAAAAGAACGATCATTGGTTTTGTTGTGAACGGGAATTTTAATCACTACACCCGTAAGAACGATAATAATTCTATTATTCTTGACCAGCAGAGAGAACAGCAAAGTACTTTTGAGTCATTTGCCAGCAACAATGATCATGCAAATAACTGGGTAGCCAATATCAACTACAAACATACATTCGACAGTACAGGAAAAGAACTAACTGCAGATATTGATTATGGAGAATACAGGTCAACTTCACTTACTGTAAATTCAACAAAATATTACAAACTCGACGGCACTACTTTACAACCCGGTTATATATTAGATGGCGACCAGGCCGGTAAACTCCTCTTCAAAACAGCAAAAGCAGATTACATAAATCCTTTTAAAAAGGGCGCCAAACTGGAAGCTGGTCTTAAAGTAAGTTTTGTTTCCTCAGACAATGATGCAAAATTCTATGATGTAAGCAGCGGCACCCCGCAGAATGACATCAAAAAAACAAATCATTTTTTATACAAGGAAAATAACAATGCCGCATACCTGAACTTCAGCAAGGAATTTAAAAAATGGGATATACAACTTGGGTTAAGGGGAGAACAGACAAATATCAATACAGAACAACGTATTGGTAACGTAAAATTTGATTCAAGTTATTTCCAGTTATTTCCGAGTGCATTTATAAATTATAAATTAAAAGAAGACCAGACGATCGGCTTATCTGTCAGCCGGCGTATAGACAGGCCGGGTTATTCACAATTGAATCCATTTTTATTTTTAATTGATGTTACAACCTATGCAACCGGATTGCCGGGTTTATTGCCGCAACTTACCTGGTCTTATGAATTAAGTTATACAATTAAGAACCTGAATATTGGGTTAAGTTACAGTCACACAAAAGATCCCCAAAATATTACCCTGGCAAGGTTCAAAGAAGTTTTTCCAAACATTGCATTGCCTTCAGATACAAATGTGACTGTACAGATCCCTATAAACCTGGCATCATCAGATTATGTTGGCGTGAGCATTTCTGCACCTATACGTATCAGGAAGTGGTGGAACATGATCAACAATGCTGATATTTATTACCAGAAATTCAATGGCAAATTCAGCGGAACAAAACTGAACAATGGCAGGCCCGCTGCAGACATAAGAACAAACAATACTTTCACTTTTAAAAAAGGATGGACTGCAGAACTCAATGCAAGTTTTAATACGGGTGAGCAATACGGGTTCATGGTTACATATCCGCAATGGGGCATTGGTGCCGGTTTTCAAAAAACAATCCTGAAGAATAAGGGAACACTGAGATTTAATATGACTGATATCTTCTGGACCAATTTACCAAAAGCTGTTATTACTTATACCAATTATATCGAGAAATGGCATGCATACCGTGAAACAAGGGTAGCCAATTTTAGCTTCACGTACAGGTTTGGAAATAATAAAGTGCAGGCCGCCAGGAGAAGGACAACAGCTTCCGAAGAAGAAAGACAGAGGGCTCAATAAACTTTACCGTAAAGACACTAAGTCGCTAGGATATTTTTGCTACTTAGCGCCTTTGCGGTAACATATTTTAAAATAATTTTTATGAGAAAAATATTCATTCTTCTTATTTGCTTTTCAATAAAGGCAACAGCACAGACTCCTGCACGAAAAGCTATGATGGGCATCATTCCGAAAAATGTAAGTAATGGAATTATTATCGACAGCATCATTCCATCGGGAACTTTTGCTGCGCTGAAATTGCATAAAGGAGATATCATTACCGAACTGAACAGTAATAAAATCTCTTCCACAGAAACTTATGGAAAGATCGCTTCATCAATAAGGGCCGATGATAATATAGAAGTAAAATTCACAAGGGATCAAAAAAATATGACTGCAAAAGGATTTGCAATAATAAGGCCTTACGAATTGTCTGATATTGCAGATGTGCAATATGACTGGGTTAAATTCCGCAAAGGGGCTTTAAGAGCCATCACAAGAAAACCAAAAGGGAAAAATGATCTGCCATGCATATTGCTGATACCAGGTTATGGCTGTGGCAGTATTGAAAATTATTCATCAAGCTATAACGGCAAACTGATCAATGAATGGCTAAAAGCAGGATATGCGGTTGTTACCATTGAAAAATCAGGATTGGGTGACAGTTATAATTGTGAACCCTGCAGTGAAGCTGATCTTGCAACCGATATAGAAAGTTTTGATGCAGGCTATAAATACATGGAACAGCTTCCATTTGTTGATAAAAATAATTTATTCATCTGGGGACATTCGATGGGCGGTATCATTGCACCTGAAGTTGCTAAACTTCATAACCCAAAAGGCGTGATGGTTTTTGGAACTACATTTAGGCCTTGGAGTGAGTTCCTGCTGGAAATGCACCGTGTTCAAAAACCATTACTGGAAAACCTTTCTTACCAGGAAACAGAAACCTTTGTAAGAAAGATCCAGAAGATATATTATGAATTCTTTGTACTGAGAAAAACACGGGAGCAGTTATTACAAAATCCCGAATACAAAGACCTTGTAATAAGTGAACTCGGTTATAAAGAAGGAAGCAATGATATGTGGGGCAGAGCTGAACCTTTCTGGCCACAGATAGATTCATTGAACCTTGCACAAAGCTGGCAGGCTCTTACCTGTCCTGTATTAATTCTTCATGGTGCTTCCGATTATGAATCATGCAGTATAGCTGAGCCACAACTGATCAAAGCAGCAGTAAATGCAGTTCATCCCGGCAATGCAACAATGATCATTGTTCCTCAATTAGATCATTTTATGATGAAGAGCGCCAACTGGGAAGAAGCAAGGGATAATTTTAATAAGCAGTTATACAATAAAGGGAATTTTAATTACAGCATTGCAGAAGAAACAATAAAATGGTTAAACACTCATAAATAATACTCCGTGAAGCCACCCTGTGTTACTCCGTGGTTATTTTTTACCACAGAGGATAGTGAGTTTATTTCACAGAGTTACACAGAGAGGGCGCTAATTTTTTTCCTTGCGCAATTTTCCCAATAAACTTAAATGCGGTTTTAATCTTACAAGTGTTCCCTTTTGCAAAAACTGTTTCAGGTGTTTATAAAAATGGCTGTAGTCGTAATACCCGTAAGTTTTATAATCAAACCCGGCCGGGTCTTTTGCAATTTGGGAAACAGCTTTTCTTACACGAAGTATCTGCAATGTTTTTTTACTGCTCAAACTTGTTGTTATCTCAAAATAACGTTGAAGTGTACGGGTTGAAATACCATAATGCTCAGCAAGCTTTTCTATTGAGACTGAAAAATCATTACGTCGGTCACAGGAATCCAGGATCTCTGAAACGATCTGCACGGGCCTTGTGGAACCATCAAATTCTTTAATAAGCGATTTAAAGTAACCGGAAAGTATCTCTACCCTTTCGTTAAAGTCCTGCGCAGTTTTCACCCTGGCAAGTATATTTTTATCCATCAGGTAACTCAATGGAAATATTGATTCTTTGTATTCAGAAAAATTCACCTTCTTTTCAAATACCACCGGAGATATCCTGAATTTTATCCCAAACAAAATATTTCCCGGCTGATGAAAGCATTCAATAGACTGGTGCCTCGGTAAAAAACCATCGGTCTTCATCTGGGTTTGTTTTTCATCTACCTGCATTACAAAGGGCGTTCCCAGGTTTATAAGATATGTGTACCCGGTATTCGGAAACAGTGCATCCGAAAATCCCTGTGGATACTGTTCCCACAGATGTTCAAATTTTGTCTGCCAGAAAAAATCTATGAAATGTGCCAGGTATGCAGATGGCTTTACACGATGATAATTATTTTCAAAGTGGTCAATATCGAAAAACTCAATATGCTGCATGTTATGGCGTGAGTATGATCGTACCTGTTACAGCGGGGTGTTCTTTGTTATGATAGTATATGTGAACAGCTTGCGATCCTGCCAGCGTATCAGGCTTTACATAGAAAGAAGAACCTGAAGCTATCGCCGGTGAAACAATGGTAGAACTGTCGGCCGAAATAACTGTATAACTGGAAGTTGTTTTGTTCAAAAAAGTAATAGATGATCCTGCGGCCACAGTTAATATGGAAGGAACGAATGAACTGTCATAAATACTTACATAATGTGTTGGCAACAGGCCGCCCTGTGCACCAAAATCTTCATTGTCTTTCGAACAAGAATAAATTAAGCTAAGTAATAAACCGGTTAGCAATACATGAGGCAGCCTGATCTTTTTCATAATAATCACCTGTTTGGGGCTGTAATTTAATAAAAAATACAGAAACCGCTGCCTAAATCAATAAGCACAGATGAACAGTTTTTATAATATCATTTCCTTGTAAAATGGTAAATCCCTTCTTTTAGCAAGGGATGCCGGCCTTCCAATCCTTCATCATTCAGCGTCAATGTTAGCTGATCAAAGAATACTTCCATCATATCTTTCTCAAACCTGAATTCAAAATTATTATGCGCTTTATGCTCATTTGTAAATACAAAAACCTTTTCTGGGCAGAATTCAAGGATGAGCAGGATACTGTCAACAGACTGTTTGGGAAAACTGATGATGCCATTCTTATCAGTAAACTCTTCTGATTGTTTATCGCCTGATTTTAATAAAGCGTATACATGTGAGCGGAGTGAAGGGTTCGGGTCTGATATTTTTATTGTCGTTTTATTATCATCAACACTGTTGCTGTTGATCAATGTAAAACCTTTGCTTCCTGGCTTGCTGCTGAATATTATTTTATCGGCTTGCTGATGCCATGTTCCGCCACCACTGCGGTCAAGGGCGCCATAAGAAAAAAAGAACTGAAAGGTTGAGTCGGCGTTCAGTTTAAAACCTGAAGCGGTTTCCATCACTCCCCTTAAATAATATTCACCAACGATCGTACTTGTTTGTTGCTGTGCTTCCATGCTTTTTGTGAGGGTTAATAATAAAATGATTAAGCTGTATTTTTTCACGGGCGCAAGAAACGATAATGTACAATAGAATGAATGTATTATTTAATGAACGGTACCTGTGAATAATCAAATGGTATATTACACGGTTCTGCTTTGGCACCATCATTGTAATTCCCTTCATTCATTTTAAAAATTATACTATGAAACCATTGGGAATCATACTCATCATTGCCGGAATATTAATGCTGATATTTCGTGGCTTTAGTTTTACCAAAGAAAAGAAAGTGGTTGATATTGGCCCGCTGGAGATAAATAAAAAAGAAAAACAATCAGTAGGCTGGCCATTGTACGCAGGCGGAATTGCTATTGCTGCCGGTGTTGTGATATTGGTTGCGGGCAATAAAAAAAATTAACCTTATTCAATTTTTGAAGGAACAAACTATGCCCCTTCGTACCTTTGCCGCATGTACAAATATTTAGAGGAACTGAACGAACCGCAAAGGCAGGCTGTGCTTCACAAAGACGGCCCTATCATGATCATTGCGGGTGCAGGAAGCGGCAAAACAAAAGTGCTTACCACCAGGATCACGCATTTAATGGCTGAACATAAGATCGATGCTTTTAATATACTTGCCCTTACATTTACCAACAAGGCTGCTGCAGAAATGAAAGAAAGGGTTGAAAGAACCCTTGGAAATACAGAAGCAAGAAATTTATATATCGGTACTTTTCACAGTGTTTTTGCCAGGATATTAAGAACCGAAGCCCCACGGATCGGTTATCCATCCAACTTTACCATCTATGATACTGATGATGCAAAATCTGTAGTGAAAACAGTGATCAATGAACTGGAACTGGATGACAAACACTACAAACCAAATGTTGTTTACAACCGGATATCTGCAGCAAAGAATTCATTGATCGGCCCGGCAGAATATATGAACGACTGGGCATTGCAACAGGAAGACAACAGATCTAACCGCCCGGCAATAGGCCAGATATATGATGCTTATGTAAAACGCTGTTTCAAGAACGGCGCTATGGATTTTGATGACCTTCTTTTTAAAATGTATATTCTGCTAAAGAATAATCCTGATGCTTTGAGTAAATATCAACGCAAGTTCAAGTACATTTTAATAGATGAGTACCAGGATACAAACCCTGCCCAGTACGAGATCATAAAATTACTGGGGGCCATGCATGAGAATGTTTGCGTGGTAGGCGATGATGCACAAAGTATTTATAGTTTCCGTGGCGCAACAATTGAGAACATTCTCCAGTTTGAAAAAGATTATGATGATGTGGTGGTGGTAAAACTGGAACAGAATTACCGCAGCACAAAAAGTATCCTGAACGTTGCCAATGAAGTTATCAGCAGGAACAAAGGGCAGATAGAGAAAAAATTATTTACCACCAAGGATGAAGGTGATAAAATAAAACTGGTCCGCACCATGACGGACAATGATGAAGGGAAAATGGTTGCCGATACCATCCAGGAACAAAAACTCCGCAATCATTTTTACAATAAAGATTTTGCGATCCTTTACCGAACCAACGCACAGAGCCGCAGTTTTGAAGAATCACTTCGCCGCATGGGTATCGCTTACCGCATTTATGGCGGCATGAGTTTCTATCAACGCAAAGAGATAAAGGATTTTATTGCATACCTGCGACTGGTTGTAAATCCGAAAGATGAAGAAGCCTTAAAACGAATCATCAATTTTCCTGCAAGGGGAATTGGAAAAACAACGATCGATAAAGCGGTGTTGTTCGCCAATGAAAATAATCTAACGTTATGGGATATACTTTCCAATGCAGCCATGTACGGGTTCAGGAGCGGAACACTGGAAAGTATTGATGGTTTTGTTACCATGATAAAAATGTTCCAGAGCGAGCTGGATAAAAAGAATGCATATGACCTTGCTGTTATCGTTGGCAAAAGCACCAATATCGTTAAAGAGTTATTCAATGATAAAACAGTTGAAGGCCTTGCACGATATGAGAACGTACAGGAATTACTGAACTCCATTAAAGAATTCATTGAAACACCTTCCAACCTGGAAGATGGTGAAGTAGGTGATAAAAGCCTCGGCGGTTACCTGCAGCAAATTGTATTGCTAACTGATTCTGATGATGACAAGGAAAACCAGGATGTGGTGAAACTGATGACGATACATGCAGCGAAAGGCCTAGAGTTCCCTGTTGTATTTGTGGGAGGTCTGGAAGAAACGCTTTTCCCAAATGCCATGAGCATCAATACAAGAGAAGAGCTGGAAGAAGAAAGGCGCTTATTTTATGTTGCCATTACAAGGGCAAAGACGAATTTATATTTAAGTTATGCCAATGCCCGTTACCGGTTCGGGCAATTACAACAGAATGAACCCAGCCGTTTCATTGATGAGATCCCGGAAGCGGATATGGATCGCAGTTATGCCGGTAATGTAGCCAGGAACAATGCAAGTACAGGATGGAACCAGGGTTCTGCATTTGAACGCATGAGCCGTGGGTTCAACAACAATACAGCACCAAAAAAAGAAACGGCAAAACCTTTTTATGCTTCTGCTCCTGCAAGGCCGCAGGTAAAAGAACATGTTCCTTCAGAAGATTTTGTGGCAAGTAATACCAGTGATCTCCAGGCCGGACAAAAAGTAGAACACCAGAAATTTGGTTTTGGGGAGATCGTAAAAATGGAAGGAGCTGCACACAATCCAATTGCCACAATCAATTTTGAATTGAATGGAGAGAAAAAGATCATGTTGAATTATGCCAAGCTGAGGATTGTTGCTTCGTAAGATTAATATGTTCTAATAATTAATTCAACAATTACAATATATTTCTAAATCTTATAAAAAATTTTAGTCTTTACTTTTTTGCTTCCCGATTCACTAAGCTCTCGGGACACGTCTCCAAAAAAGTAACAAAAAAAGAGCCCCGAAAACGATTACATCCCGTTTTCGGGAAGCTGCCCTCATTAAGCTTTTGTACTACTGTAGCTTCAACAGCTATTCCCTGACAATTAAATCGAATAATTTTAATAGAACAATACATTAAAATCAGTGTTTGGCGTAATAAACCAGCTTGCCGGTTTCGCCAAAAACAAATTCAACGCCATCGGCTTTATACGTATAAAAATTCCAGATATACTGATCGGTAACAATTTTAATGGCGCCGTCTTTAGTAACCATCTGGCACGGCAATGTTTTGGTAAAATCCTTTGTATAAAATGTTGCCTGGCCAAATGCAATGCCGTCCTCTGAAATTGAACCAATGTCAAGCGATCTTATCAAAGCGGTCTGATCATTCGTGGCACCGGGGATCGCTTTCCTGGCATAAACGATCCATTTACCTTTTACATTTTTAATATCAATACTCACCGGCTTTGAAACCGTATCCTGCTCTACCTTTAGTTTACCCAGTGTTTCATAATAGAACTGCTCTTTTTTCTGAAGTTCTTTTACAAATTCACCATCACCAATGATCAATGTTCTTTTATCAAGAGAACGTATCTTAAAAACATCAGCCGCGGCAACCAGGGTATTGGGTGCTTCTATCTGCGCCTCGCCTTTCATGGTCATTCGCATACTTGTAGCATCTTTAACTTCTACTTTGTCTTCTTTAAAATCCAGTAATAAACTATCAGAAAAGGATACAGCCAGGTTACTGTCAATAGAAACCCTTTTTACTTCCTGCCATTTACCATTTAACTGGCTGATCGAATATTTGGGAACAGGCTTACCATTATTACCGGCAGGACGGTTTTCAGTCACCCCTTTTCTTATGACCCGCTGGGCATTGGTATTTTGCAATGAACCAACTGCAAAAAACAGGAATATCAGAGATTTCAAAAACATAGAAAGCAATTTTATTAAAAATAAAAAAAATATGCTATTTGTAAACAAAATACAAGCTAATAAAAAAAATACATGTTTTCGAAATAAGAAAAATTAGCCTTTTAAGCACCCGTTATGCGTCATTTTGAAATCCAAATTGCCGAATTAGGGTTATTTTTGTAGTCTATAAAAAAGTTGAACATGATCAAGACAGGCAATCCCGTTATCAGTATATATACCGAAATGACACCTAACCCGGAAACAATGAAGTTTGTGGCAAACAAACTGTTATATCCCGGCAAGAGTATCGATTTTCCTGATGAGGCAAGTGCAAAACCATCGCCACTGGCGCAGGAATTATATACGTTCCCGTTCATCAGGTCTGTGTTCATCGCAAGCAATTTTGTAACACTTACAAAAACAGGTGAAGCAGATGACTGGCAGGATATCATTCCAACCATCAAGCAATTCTTAAAGGAATACCTGGAAGATGGCAAGGCCGTGGTAAATGAAGAAGAAGTTGCCAGCATGAAACAGGAAAGCAGCAATGAAGTTAGCGCCGATGATGATGATGTGGTAAAACGCATCAAGGAGTTACTGGAAAATTATGTAAAGCCTGCGGTAGAAATGGATGGTGGTGCTATACAATTTAAAAGTTACGAAGAAGGAAAAGTGAACCTGATGTTGCAGGGAAGTTGCAGTGGTTGCCCTTCATCTATGATAACATTGAAAGCAGGTATTGAAGGAATGATGAAAAGAATGATTCCGGAAGTGAAGGAAGTGGTGGCGGAAGCAGAGTAATTAGTTTATTTGTTTGATAGTTTATTGAAAGCATCTCAATATTTGGGGTGCTTTTTTATTAAATTGAATAATGAACAAGGGATCCTCTGCCTCGGTTCGTGTAGCACGAACCGAACGATTAAACCTAAAGTATGTTTCGTGAGCCACGAACCATAGCATTGAATCTCCGAATTTCAAAGTTCAGTATTCTTTGTTCCTTGTTCGGTATTAATAAGGCCGTGCAAAGAATAATCCCAACTGTGAATTATTATCAACAAAATTCATATCCTGTCCGTCAGTTCCACCATCTCCGTTAACATCAGATACATTATACCCAAAGAACCCAACTTCGTTATCAATTACATTCATGTCCTGGCCATCAATTCCGCCATCCTGGTTAATATCGCCGGCATAAAATGCATATACTGTTTCGCCCACATTTTTCATTGGTGCCATATTGCCATCATCATAAGCCTGGTTTAAAGCGGTACTAAAATCATAACCGGTGGTTGCTATGAAAGTTACCGGGTCATGGCTCCAGGTTTCTATATGGTTGCGGTGTTTAACAGCTATATAATAAGAATGCCCACGTATTGCCGCAGGAAATTGCACAGATGCAGTACCGTTAGTATGCAGTACTGCAGGTAAACTATAAACAGGTTGTTGCAGGTTTTCAGGAGACCACAGGTTTACCAGCACGGTATCTGTTTCTGTAGGATCTGTGCTAATGCCCAGATCAAAGATCGTTGCACGCATGGAATTTACATCTTCATAAAATCCTTCCAGGAATGCTTTAAGGTTCAATGATGCGATGATTGAATTCAGCAGTGCATCATCGGGTTGTTCAAAACCTTGGGTGATCATATTGCTACCTGCGCTTAATGATGTGATCATCGTTTCGCCGATATTATAATTGATGCTGTAGCCGCCGCCGGATAATGTACCTCCTGCTGTGGAAATAACATAGCGGGCAATTGTTTGTGCAGATGCAGGAAAATAACAAACCAGGTTAGTAAATATTAAAACAAAAATTGGGATTATTTTTTTCATATTCTGATAACTTAAGGTTAGAATTTCAGGCTATTGTATAACGGTAATATAAAAATTCATTGCACCTGCATCTACTGCCGTTGCTGAAGTATTTCTAAACTTAACCTCAACGGTATTGGTTGTAGAAACTCTTGCGTAAGATACCACAAGACCGTCGGGCAAGGCACCTCCAAAAGATATAGATACCGTTGAGCCTGTAGCTGCATTTGTAATAGAATAAGTCTGTAACAGGGAGGTGTTCGCTGCAATACTTGGAAGATCTACATTCACTGCCCCTTTTATAATATTGGTGATTGCTGTACCATTTGTACCAACTTTAACAGCACCATCTACATCAAGTTTTACGCTCGCCAAAGGAGCATCGGTACCTATACCAACTCTTCCTTCGATAATAACGCCGTTTGCAGGCGCACCTGTTGTTCCTGCATAATTTGTTCCTACGGCAACGCCGCCTTTAATATCCAGTTTATTTACAACGGCGGAAGTTCCAATGCCCACATTCCCTTCAATTATTGCCCCGTTAACCGGTGCAATTGTTGTTCCTGCATAATTTGTTCCTACAGCAACGCCGCCTTTAATATCCAGTTTATTTACAACGGCGGAAGTTCCAATGCCCACATTCCCTTCAATTATTGCCCCGTTAACCGGTGCAATTGATGATCCGGAATAATTTGTTCCTACTGCAAGGCTACCTTCTATATCCAGTTTGTTAAATGGTCCTGTTGTTCCAATACCAACATTCCCTTCAATTATTGCCCCGTTAACTGGTGCGCTCCATGATCCGGAATAATTTGTACCTACAGCAAGGCTACCTTCCAAATCCAATATGTTAATTGGAGCCATTGTTCCAATGCCAACTTTCCCGCCAAGAGGTTGTAGAGCAAGCGGATCTGTAGTAGAAGCCTGGAAACCTGATTGAATCCATGCTGCAAAAGGGCTTGATGCTGTTTTACCAAAGTCAATTCCTTCATCATTTGCAACAGCAATCCTGAATATACCACTTGAAGTAGTACCGGGTATTGTAGGATTCGATTTCGCTCCCATAATATTTAATTTATTTACAGGCGCTTGAGTGCCTACGCCTAATTTACCTCCTTTAAAAACCATCGAATTAGCAGCACTTAGAGACAGGTCGTTGTAAAATACATATCCTCCGCTAGCCCGAACCATAAATTGATTGTCTGCGGTATTTTTTACATAACTATTATCCACGGCTAATGTAGAAGCATCTCCAAAGACAAAAGAGCCCTTAAAATTATTATTCTGCGCTAGAGTTCCTAAGGCAATAGAAAAATCCCCGTCTGCCTTGGAACCAAGTCCCTCAGCAAATGATGCGTCTCCACTGGCATCATTGCCCAACCCAAATGCTGTTGAGCCTTCGCCGGAAATATTATTTTGTTTACCAAAAGCAGATGAATATTTACCAGTCACCGTGTTGCTATCGCCTACAGCAAATGAAGCAAGTCCTGTCGCAGAATTTGAATTCCCTGCAGCAAAAGAATGGTTGCCACCGGCTGTATTATAATATCCAAAAGCGGATGAAGTTTCACCGCTTGCAGTAGCATGATCGCCAAAAGCAACAGCACTGCTGCCACTGGCAATACTTCCAATACCAGCGGCAAATGAGGTAGATCCGGTAGCCTTGGTTGCATACCCAAAAGCAGCAGAACCATAATTAATGTTTACATCATCCCAGCTATCGCCCGATGCCTCTCCTGCCCTGAAGGCAGCTTTGCGTGGATACCAGAACATACGTACACCACTACCCGAAGTTGTTAAAGTATTACCCGCATTCCAGGTTCCCTTTGCAAGGATGCCCCCATCATTATCCAAAGACAGCCTGAATTCCGGTGAAGTTGATGCGATGCCTACATTTCCGCTATTGTTGTTATATATATCAGCTCCCAATATTGTCCATTGGTTATCTCCGGAAGTTGCACTGCTTGTTGCAAAAAGTGCATACGGAACACTCATTAATTGCTGTGTGCCCATATCAAAATAAGATGAGCCGCCTGATGGATCCATTTCAACCTGTAAAAATTTATTTCCAGTTTTCCAGTTTACGGTTGAAAGGGTTCCAATAACAGGAATTCCATTCCCTATGTTCATACTAAATAAGCCAAGGTTGTTGGTAGTTACTGTATCTACTTCTATAAATGATACCATACCATTGGCGTTTCCTTCATGAATGGTAATCCTCAGGCTAATAGCCTGTGAAGCAAGAATATTCCCTGCCGCATTTCGTGCCACACCCTGGTAAGGAATAGCCTGGGGAGCCTGGGCAAAAAGGTTGTATGATTGTAATATGCAGATGACTGCAAAAAAGAATTTTGTTGTTCGCATTTGTTTAAAGTTTTGACAGAAATTAATAGGATGAGAAAAAGCAAAGTATTCTTCGGGTTGCAGCCAGGTACCAGTTATAAAGCTATAACAGGAATCTTAATTTGGAAATCGCATGAAAATGCTACAAGGCGAATGCTATTTTCGATAGGCTTTATTAATGGCTTCTGTAACAGAATGGACGTTCAGTTTTTGATAAATACGCCGGATATATGTGCGAACCGAGTTTATAGAAATATCTAATTCCCCTGCTGCCATTTTGTAGCTATTGCCATTTTCAAGGAGTTGTAACAATTGGGTTTCACGTTCACTTAGTGTGGCAGTTTCAGCCAAAAGAATTTGTTCAGGTGGTATATATGTTTTACCGAAACTAATTACATATAATGGATCATTGTTCTCATCTCTCTGTAACAGCATTGCCGTTATTTTCACATGTACATAATATTGTTTTTTATGCAGCATCCTGTATTCGTATTGCAAAGGAAGATGATCATATTTAAAAGGTTTTCTTGCCCATCGCTCCCTGCGTTTATAATAGCCTGAAATCACATGAACATCTTCCGGGTGGGTCTTGGAAGCAGCAAATGCCCAACTCCAGTCAACAAAGTTAAATGCCTCCCATCCCAGAAATTTCTCAACTGAATCGCTACAATATATATTCCTGCCTGTTTTCAGATTGGAAATATAAAAGAATTCATCTTTTTTTAAATTCAGCACCTTTACATAAGGCATATAGTGGCGCATAATTGAAGGGTTGCTTTCTGATACAGCTAGCGGATGTTTAATAACTAAAAGAAACCCTACATTAGTTTTTTTGTTTCCCAGAGTTGACAAGAAACTGAGTACTTTTATTTTTTTTCCGTTCTTTTGATGTAATATCAGTTCTTTTGGCGGAAACTTTTTGGGGCTAAATGATTTACTTTCTTTTAAGCTTTCAAGCATGTTACCGGCGGCGGCAAATCTTTCTTCCAATACAGATCCCTCCAATTCAATGTTCGAATATCCAAACAGATCTGTAATGGAACGATTACTATAAACAATCTTCAATGAATTATCCAAAATGATTATCCCATCTCTAAAGTAGTCATCTGTCTGCTTCATCAAAACTAAATAATCGGAAAGTTGCATATAGAAAGATACACAGGAAATGTAGTTTTTTTCGCCGGTAGTTAAAAATTTTATAGCTTCAGTAAAATGATTTCAAAACACATAATTTCTATTGGAAGTTTGCCAATCGCCGTTTATGAAAACAAAACAAGCAGCGATGAGGCTGTAGTTTTTTTTCATGGAAACTCATTGGGTGCTTTCAGTTTTTTTGAACAATTGCAAGACCCTATGCTTCAAAAATACCGTTGCATAACATTTGATTTTCCTGGTCACGGAGATTCTGGAAGATCGGTCAACGCATTTGAAGATTACAACATGCCTGGCATGATCAATATTATCCAGGAAGTTATACGTTCATTGAATTTGAATATGCCGGTTTTGGCAGGCCATTCTTTTGGAGGCCATCTTTTGTTAGGCGCAATGGCTGGTGAACTTAAGCAACAAATAAGTGGTTTAGCTATTTTTGGATCACCTCCAATGTCCTTCCCTCCAATGTTTGAAGAAATGTTTTTTCCATTACCTGAAGCGGGACTGATTTTCAAAGAAATGCTGGATGAGCAGGAAATAGAATCTCTTGCTGCTATTTTTATTAAAAAAGGATCTGCTCCACTTCCGGAAATAAAAAATGCAATAAAAAATACAGATCCTTTATTCAGGAAATATCTTGGTGAAAGTATCATATCAGGCAACACAATAGATGAAAAAACCATCCTCTCAAATCTCAGCATTCCTGTGGCGATATTCCATGGCAGTGATGACCAGTTGGTTAATCCTGCCTATTATAAAAAATTAAGTTTACAAAGTTTGTGGAGAGGCTCTGTACATGAAATTGAAAATGCAGGACATTGTATTCAAATGGAAAATGCACCGGCTTTCAATCAGTCCTTTTCAGAATTTTGCGAATTTGTTTTCTCAGCCTCGGGTCGTACTTAGTCTTTAGAATTAAGAGGATATTCTCCCCTGCCATGGTTCGTGGCGTTGGAAGTGAAAGAAGTTGTGACGGAAGCAGAGTAGGATGATTTGATGATTTTAATTTCTTATATAAAACTCCGGGGTTTATTAGCTCAACTGTATTTGAAGTTCAGCTTTTGGCAGCATAATATTTATCTGCAGCTTCAATACGCTCATTTGAATAATCATTCATTGCAGCGTATGTCTCAAAGGTCTTATTAATAATCCCTCCGCTATCAGGATGACCGGGCAATCCTTGTAAATATTTTTTAGTTAGGTTAACTAAATACTGAGGCGGTGCAAGCAATGATTGTTTCCCGGAATAAAAATTTGCTGACGCAGGATTACAAATATTTCCTCCCCCGATATAAGGATACCCTTCGATGTATTGCGGACAGTCGGTACGCATTTCCTGGCAACCGAAATAATAAAATGCTTTTTCAATACTGGGCGCATACAGGTCCCGTTGCGATAAGGACAATGGAGCATCAGTTAACGGTTGGTTCAATGCGATCAGGTCCTGGATATATCTCAGCACAGATGTGTTCTGGTATTGTGTTGAATCTATTCCTTTAGAAAGCCAGGGAGAAATAAGCAGTGCAGGAACTCTTGGCCCAAGCAAAGTAAAATCGAACTGGCATGTTTTATATGGCGTGTTACCCTCATCCCATGAGCTGATAGCAACAGGGTTGCCCACAACCGGGGAAATAGTTGCTGGTGGAGGAACATGGTCATACATACCACCATTTTCATCAAAGGTTACCACGAGGAGTGTATTTTCCCAATACGGGCTATTTCGAAGTGCATTGTATACAGCGGCCAGGTAATTTTCTCCCGGCTGAACATTATCCATAAGATGCATGCTTGTATCGGGAGGACTCGCAGTAAAGGAACATAAAAAACTATAAAAGGGCAGTTCGCCATTCTGCAAGTCATGACAGAATTGAGCTATCGGAACATTGGCATTTGGATTACCTGTTATTTCAGTAAGCCAGGATGAATCAACCTGGCCGCCCGGTGAATACATTTTCCAATCCAGTCCATATTTTTGAATTTGCCCAAAAATAGTTGGAGAAGTTACAGGTTCATTATAACCCTTATCAAGGATACAGGGATCATTGGTTATTGCAGAGGTGGCAGAATTTGCACAGTGCATAAACGCCCGGTTTGGCAGTGTATCGCCGGGCATGTCGCAAAACCAGTTATCGCAGATAACAAATTCTGCCGCCAGTTTATGAAATACTTTGAGGGAATTATACTCAAAGTAATGCATTACAGCGGGGCCATTAGGCGGAGATGGATATTGGGAACTGGTTACATTGTCTGCTATCGTTGAAACAAAACCGCAGTTAGTAGTTGGATGAGTAGTGGGTGGACTGTCAATGGGTTGCCCGTTTTTATACCCCGTAGTGCCCGGCCCAAAAAGATCGGGCATCATTCCGTCACCAAAATTATGATTGAAATCATGAACCAGTTTTGACTGTGTTTCCAGGTTAATCGGGCTGGGAATAAAAGCAGGATTATAAATGGGGTTTGGGGGCAACAGTGGATTTTGCGTATTATAGTTTCCAGGGTTCACATTGCCGCTTCCGTCCTGGAGCAATACACCGTTCACACCAGGAAACGCTCCAAGTATATGGTCAAAAGACCTGTTTTCAAACATCAGTACAATAACGTTTTTGATGTTGTTTTGCATTTGAGTTACCATAGGGGTTTATTTTAAGGTGAATGATTCTTCTACGGATTTTTCATCTACACGGAATAGTTACCTCCGCCTCGGTCGTGTAGCACGAACCGAACGATTAAACCTAAAGTATGTTTCGTGAGCCACGAACCATAGCATTGAATCTCCGGACTTCAAAGTTCAGTATTCCTTGTTTGGTATTAATAAGGCCGTGCAAAGAACAATCCCAGTTGTGAATTATTGTCAACAAAATTCATATCCTGTCCGTCAGTTCCCCCATCTCCGTTAACATCCGACACATTATACCCAAAGAACCCTACTTCATTATCAATTACATTCATGTCCTGTCCATCAATTCCGCCATCCTGGTTAATATCACCGGCATAAAATGCATATACTGTTTCGCCCACATTTTTCATCGGTGCCATATTGCCATCATCATAAGCCTGGTTTAACGCAGTGCTGAAATCATAACCGGTGGTTGCTATAAAAGTTACCGGGTCATGGCTCCAGGTCTCAATATGATTGCGGTGTTTTACAGCTATATAATAAGAATGCCCACGTATTGCCGCAGGAAATTGCACAGATGCAGTACCGTTAGTATGCAGTACTGCAGGCAAACTATAAGCAGGTTCCTGCAGGTTTGTTGGAGACCACAGGTTTACCAGCACGGTATCTGTTTCTGTAGGATCTGTGCTAATGCCCAGATCAAAGATCGTTGCACGCATGGTATTGACATCTGAATAAAACCCTTCCAGGAATGCTTTCAGGTTCAATGATGCGATGATAGAATTCAGCAAGGCATCATCGGGTTGTTCAAAGCCCTGTGTGATCATATTGCTACCTGCGCTTAATGATGTGATCATCGTTTCGCCGATATTATAATTGATGCTGTAGCCGCCGCCGGATAATGTACCTCCTGCTGTGGAAACAACATAGCGGGCAATTGTTTGGGCAGATGCTGATGATCCAAGCAGGCCTCCAAAAAGAATAAATATTGAGATCGCTTTTTTCATACAATTAATTTAGTGATTGATAATCTATTTTTAATTGCTTTAAAATAACTTTCGATTAAGGTTGTGATCTTGTCATCATTCCTAATTGAGCTTTTATTTTTTCTATGTCGGTTCTAAAAGCATTATTGTCTGTTTTTAGTTTTTCATTTTCAGCTTTCAGTTCAATGATCATTTTATACAGTTCCTGCGTGGCAGAAACATTGAGCATGGAAACAGCATCATAATCCACGTTCAGCAGGTCTTTTACTTTCTTACCATAAACAAATACCTTGTCGTTTATACTTTCGTCAACGCTGAAACGATGCTCATCTATAACCGTAACAGAAACAATTCTTTCAGTTCCTTTACCTAACAGTAGTTTTACCATATCTCCCGTCTTAAATCCATGTGCTTTGCTGGTACTGATGATCGTGGATTGGCCACTTATCTCTACAGACCTGGCTGTTTCATATACACTCGGAATTATTCCTTCATTTTCATTAACAGCATCAGGATAGATTTCTTTCAATTCCTGTGCAATCAGTTTTTTTTGTTGCTTATTTCCATTGCTTACTTCATCGATGTATTTGTAATCAGTGATTTTAATATGCATTAATGTTTCAAGATCTTTTTTCGTATTAGACAAGCCGAGAATATTTTTTATGCGCTTATCTGATGTAGCAACAAAACCGCCTCCATTTGCCCAAAACCAACCATCGGCCCTCACAAGGATATTTGCAGAAGTGCTTGTATTGGATGTTAAGGCAGAGTTCAAATTGAAATAAGTTCTTGCAAGGCTGGCTGTGGTAATACCCGTGCCTGTAATGTGCAGCGGTGCCTGCGGATCAGGTTGCCCGATACCGACATTACCACCATGGACTATCGAAAATACTTCTGTGCCCGAATTATTTAAAAAGCTATATGCCCTGGTAGAAGAAGTTGCTGCAGAATTTTGATTCCAGAACTGCAATGCCCTGTCTGCTGCAGAAAAATTCTTTAATGCTATCTGCCCGCCGTTGGTAAAACTTCCATTTGTATTGGAGAGATATAATACCGTATTCACCGCCGCATCCCCGTTATTAACCTGTAGATGGGCCTGGGGATTGCTGGTCCCAATGCCAACCTTTCCTTCTATAATGGCGCCGTTTGTTGGCGCAGCAGTGGTCCCTGAATAAGTTGCCCCGATAGAAACACCTCCTTCCACATCTAATTTGCTGGCAGGAGTTGTTGTTCCGATACCAACCTTACCTTCAATGACCGCACCATTAGCTGGTGCTGCTGTAGTTCCTGAATAAGTTGCCCCGATAGAAACACCTCCTTCTATATCTAATTTGCTAACAGGAGTTTCTGTTCCGATACCCACATTGCCGCTATTGCTATTTGCAATATTATTAGCGGATGCAGTCCATGTAACCGGCTGGGCAGAAATAGTTCCCGTGCCTGGATCAAATGCAATAGAAGTGGAGGTGGTTGAGGCACATGCTACGTTAAATACTTTCATTTGTGACCCGCCATAGGTTCCGGTATAAACATAGTTTCCAGCCGCGGCTATGCATAACAATTGGTTTCCGGTTGCAGTGTTACCGGCCGTCTTTATAATCGGGATTGTTGGGTCGCTTATGTCAATTATACTAAAGTCATTGCTCGTATTGTTTGCTACATAAGCATAAATTCCGCTGATCGCTATATCTATGCCACCGTTTCCAACAGCTGTTCCACCGGCGTTTTTTAAAACAGGCAAAACAGGATTGGCGATATCGTATATCCTTAGCTTGTTATCGCCGTTATCTATAACGTAAAGATAATTACCGGAAACCGCCATATTACTTGGAGAAATGCCGATTGCTGTTGAAGCCGGATTTATAAGAGTTGGAGTTGCAGGCGTGCTAATGTCGTAGATCAGGATCCGGTCTGTTAATACATAGGCATAATTACCTACGATCCTGATCGCACTTGCGCTGCTTCCGATATTAGTGGTTCCCCCGTTCAACAATACAGGATTTGTAGGTGTACTTATATCATAAACATATAGCAACCCGCTATTAAACGCAGAAACTATCGCATAATTTCCCGATACCGCAACAGCCTGCGGGTCTGCAGGAATAGATGTTCCTCCTGTATTAACCAGGGTTGGACTTGCAGGATTACTGATATTATAAATTACCAGCTTATCACCTATAGCCTGTGTTATATATGCATAATTTCCGGAAACAGCTATTTGAAAACCTACATCGCCAATACTTGTTGTTGAGGTGAGGCTTACAGATGCTGGATTAGAGATATTATAAATTAAAAGTAAGGATCCGCTTAAAACGTACAAACTATTACCGGAAATGACCATATCACGGTTGAGGTTTGTTGCAAACGTTGCCGTATTAGACAGGCAGGAAATGCTGTTGGAGGAAGATATCAATGATCTTAGGTCAGTTGCTTTTTTCCAGGAAGCCAGGCCGTTCGCATCCGAGGTTAGTACATTGCCGTTCGCTTGCGAACCATCTGCAATACTCATAGATCCCGCAACAGACAATTTAGCTGGCGGACTTGTAGTACCAATACCCACATTTCCTCCCCCGTTAAAAATGGCATCATAGTTATTCTGACCACCAGTTACAGATGAAACATACAAACCGATATTTTTATCGCCATTACTTGCCCAGGAACCTGTCGATGTAATTTCAACCGCTGCCTTCGTTTTAAAATTGTTACCACCCGATGTAACAGTATTGGAAAACAGGTTGCTGGTATAACTGCCAACCTTAACACCTGATGCAACTGTTTGTAAAACCCCAGTGAGATTTGTTGTTCCAATTCCCATCTTCCCGTTAAATATCGCATCGTCGGTCCAGGTTTTTTTTCCTGCCGCAGATTGTACGGTGCTTATATCAACAAAATTCTGGGTGGCCGATCCTGTACCGCCATTGGCAACAGGCAAAACGCCTGTCAATGCAGTTACCGGTATTGTAGCAGAAGCTGTGAATGCAGTAGTCCCATTGCCTTTTATATAACCGGTAAGCGTAGATGCACCCGTACCGCCATTTGCAACAGGAACCGTTGCTGTTGTTCCCAAAAGCCCGGCTGAAGTATTTGTAACAATACCGGCAGTATTTAACCCGGCAGCTGTAATCGTTGTAGATGCTTTTATAGCGCCGGCCACTTCTAATTTACTACCGGGGGTCGCTGTTCCGATTCCAACATTGGCATTGTTATTAAATATATTGCTGCTGTTGGTAACCCATGAACTACCATTCCAATAAGGAGTATTGCCAGCAGTTGTCCCGCTGCTTAAAAAACCTGCGGCACCCTGTACACCTTGTTCACCCTGTGGCCCCTGGGGGCCTTGCAATCCCTGAAGACCTTGAGGTCCTTGAGGTCCCGGAACACCAGGAACATTCGCAGTTTCAGCATACAATGCATAAGGTACACTGTTAAGTTGCGTAGTTCCCAGATCAACATAGGATGTGCCACCTGTTGCATCCATTTCCACCTGGATGAACTTAGCACCGCTGCCCCAGTTCACATCAGCTAATGTTCCCGTAATGGCAGTACCCGAACCTATGTTTACATTAAACAATCCAAGGGCAGAAGTAGTAACACTATGTGTTTCACTGAATACAACTGTACCATTGGCAGTTATATCGTGGATGCTTATCCGAAGGCTGATAGGCTGTGCGGCAAGTATATTACCAGCCGCATTTCTTGCCACTCCCTGGTAAGGAATGGCATTGGGCGCCTGGGCAAAACAGGTAAGAACAGCTAATTGACAAAAGGCAATTGCAAGAATGAAGAACAGCTTTTTCATTTTGTAAGTTTAAAATTGAACCAGGGATTGATGTTGTAATTATTTTTTGTTTGGTAAATACTTGTAGTTCTTTCGGCGGGTTTATACCAGGAATTGGAAGAGGACAAAGATGTTCAGATAAAAATTACCGGTCAATCGTTGATACCAATGATTTTTAAAGTTGAAGGGGCAGGCTAATCATTGATATCAATGATGATTTTTAATAATGAGTTAGTATATTTAATAACCTTTTATGAAGCTAAACCGGTCATACATTTCCTTATTACTTTTATTATGCTCGTTCAGATGCATCCCTGCTTTTTCACAGGACAACATCCCGACAGAAAAAATCCGCATGCGCCAGCTAACCGTTGATAACGGGCTCTCACAAGGGTTCGTGTACGATGGCTTACAGGATAAGGAAGGCTTTATATGGCTTGCTACCATGGATGGCCTTAACTGTTATGACGGGTATAATTTTACTGTTTATAAGCATGACCCGGAAAATCCTTATTCCCTGCCCGAGAACAGTATCAACTGCATTGCAGAAGATGATTATGGCAATCTCTGGATTGGCACCATGAGCAAAGGCCTGTGCATGATGGATAAAAGAACAGAACGTTTTTATACTGTGCCAATTACATCGCCATTTAATAAGAATAATAACTATAGTATTACCAGGATAAGCAGCCGGCAGAATATGCTATACCTAAAAACAGCTGCAGGGATGATAGTGGCACAAAACACTCTTCCCGGGGCTGGTAACTATGATAGCCTGGTGCTGAAAAAAAAGGTGCATGTTTTACAATCCATTCCTTTAACAGGTGTAAATGGTGCTACAGTGGTTACGGGGCCCCGCTTCTTTATCAACAATGCCTATGGCAAACTGGAAATATTCAGGCCGGAAAAGAATGAGACAAACTGGACAAAAAAAACCTTTACAGCAAGGGACTTTGGTTTGGACTCATTTGATATTGCTACAAGATTCCTGTTATTAGATTCAATTAACAGTCTGTTCATCCTTAACCAGGGACATGTTTATTTACACAGCTTTGAAACAAAACAAACCGGGCTTATGGCATCTTATGGTGAGCCTTTTGTTTACGCACATGTGCAGATAGAAAACAACATTTATTGGTGTGGTTATGAAAAAGGCATTGGCAATACGTTGTATGAGTTTAACATAAACGGCAAAACGCTTAAAAAATATCATCCTGAAAACAATGCCCGCCTTTTAGTGCCCATGTTCAAAGACAGAACGGGGGTATTATGGATAAGAACAGATGCTGTTGGGATATGCCTGTTAAACCCGAAACTACAGGCATTTAAAACAGCACCTTATTTTGGACGCAATGCGATTGGAACAAAAAAAATGATCATCACCAATAAAGAGGAACAAGGCATTTTTGAATTTTTTCCCGCTAACCGGCATTTGAAAAAATTATTTTCTACGAAAGTTTTTGAACAGCAGAAAGATGGAAGCCTGTTTGATTTTGTAGATCACCAAAACAGGTTTTGGCGGGTTGATTCAAAAAATGATCCGCTGAACAGTTTGCTGGAATATGATACTGTAACCAAAAAATTAAGCAGGCGCGATTTCGGTTTTAAGTATATCCTGCATGTATTCGAAGACCATGAGAATAAATTATGGGTGGTTCATAGGGGCGGTGCAGACATGCTTGATATTTATTTAAGCCGCCTGGATAAACTTTATAGCACTGTTGAACAGACATACCGTTTACCCGTTAAACAGGTGAATGCAGATGGCCGTTTTTTAATGGGGCAATGGGAAGATACGAAACATGTTTTATGGCTTGCAACAGATGTAGGGTTATTTTCTATGGATCCTTCCCAAACGAATGAGAAAAAGATATGGCAGCAATGGAAAAATATTCCGGGAGATAACAGCAGTTTATCTGACAATAAATTAATATCTCTATGCCCTGATCCCCGTGAGTCTCAAAAATATTTATGGTTGGGAACAAGGGGTTCAGGCTTTAACCGCTTTGAAATGGCTACGGGTAAAGTACTCCGCTTCTCGGAAAAAGATGGCCTGGCCAATAATGTAGCCTATGATTTAGTGCCCGATAACCTTGGCCATTTATGGATCAGTACCAATATGGGACTGAGTTGTTTTACATTGCCCTCAGCGGCATTTCCAAAAGGCCGGTTCAGGAATTTTACAGAAGAAGATGGCATTGCAGGCAATGAATTCAATGGGCTTACCGGGAAAAAATTATTAACCGGCGAACTATTTTTCCAGGGTGTTAAAGGAACAACCTGGTTCAATCCTTCAGAAGTATTGCAGCAGGAGGATACTGTTCCTGTTAATTTCATTTCACTCAGTGTTAACAACAAAGTGTTGCAATGGGAAAAAGATTCATCGGTGATCAATGAAAATATTTCATATAGTAAACAGATCACACTCACACACGACCAGAACATTTTTTCTATTTCCTTTTCTTCGATGGATTTTCGTAATGAAAAAGGAAGATTGTATTCTTATCGCCTGGAAGGTTTTGATAAAGAATGGACAGAACCGTCAACACAGCATTCCGTTACATATACCAATCTCAATCCCGGCACTTATACATTTTATGTTAAGGGAAGCAATACAGACGGCACCTGGAATGAAAAAGGAAACAGCATCCGGGTCGTGATCGTTCCTGCCTGGTACCAGACATGGCTGTTCAAGATCGCCGTAATACTTTTAATTGCAGGAGGTATTTATGCGTTTTACCGTTACCGTTTAAGACAAGCCTTAAAGCTTCAGTCTATCCGCAATAATATAGCAAGTGACTTGCATGATGAGATTGGAAGTACATTAAGCAGCATTTCTATTTCCAGCGCTGTTATCCGTAAAAAGTTGAACAGCGATTCCGCCGAAGCAAACAACCTGCTCAGCCAGATCAGCATAAACACAGATAATATGATGGAAGCCATGAGTGATATCGTTTGGGCCGTAAATACCAAGAATGACAAATTTGACAATGTTGTTAACCGCATGCGTGCATTTGCTATTGAGATACTGGAGCCTGACGGCATTTTACTGAACATGAATGTAAGCAGGCAACTGGACAATGTTGTACTGGACATGCAGCAAAGAAAAAATCTTTACCTGATCTTTAAAGAAGGCATCAACAATATTGCAAAATATGCTGCCTGCAAAAATGTATGGGTTGACATCAATATCCATTCGGGCAAAATAATGATGAAGATCAAAGATGATGGGAAAGGTTTTATTGCAGGTGCCGCAGGAGAAAACCAGGGAACAACCCTTGGTGGTAATGGCCTCAATAATATGCAAAAGCGTGCTGCTGAACTGAGTGGAAAACTTAAGATCGATTCGGCTTCAGGCAAAGGAACTGAGATCATAGTGGAGTTTCCTGTATAAACAACTTGTACGGAAATCTTTAATTTTTTTCGTTCTTTTTTGCTTGTCCAAAAAAGAACAAAAAAAAGACCCCCGCAAAAGATTACATCCCTTTTGCGGGAAGCAGCTATGTGGATCAGTTGTACATAGTGATTTCAGCATTGTTAATTCTATTCTTAGTTTCGGAGCCTTTAAATTATATAAGCCTGTCAAATGTTTTGAAGAAAGTTATGAATTTTAAATGCTGAGTTTACTTTGCACTAAAGCAGGGTATTGCTTATGAACAAACGGGCTGTATATCGTTTGTTCTTGATTTTTTGCTTCTTTTTGATCAAGCAAAAAGAAGAGATAAAAGTGGGTTTTTAAAAAAATCATTGGAATCAATGATTGCATTTACTATATAAAAAAAGCATCTTTACAGTATGCCAGAAATAAAAGTCGCCGTATTTGATGACAATAAACCACGCAGGGAATTATTACAATTGCTCATTGACAGCAGTGATGGTTTAACCTGCACAGGCGCTTATGAAGATTGCCGCAATATAGTTCGCCATATATCCGCCAATATTCCGGACGTAATATTAATGGATATAGACATGCCGCATGTGAACGGCATTGAAGGATTAAAAGAAGTGCGTAAACATTTTCCTACAGTAAAAGTGCTTATGCAGACCATTTTTGAAGACGATGATAAAATTTTTGATGCGATCGTTGCGGGAGCTGATGGATATATTCTAAAGAAAACCCCGCCGGCAAAATTACTGGAAGCGATCGCTGATGTAACAGAAGGTGGCGCCCCAATGACGCCAACGGTTGCACGCCAGGTACTGTTGCTTTTCAATAACAAACACCAACGAATAGAAAAAAAGGATTTTAATCTTTCTGCAAGGGAGCAGGAAATACTCGGATATTTAGTACAGGGATTGAGTTATAAGATGATCGCTGATAAATGTAATATCTCTTACCCCACAGTGAACTCACATATCAGCCATATTTACGAAAAACTGCATGTTGGTTCAGGAACCGAAGCTGTTGCAAAAGCAATAGCACATAAAATCATCCCATCATTCCTGTCTGCTGCTTTTTTATAAACTCGCCCTTTCAACTTTATTATCAATTGGCGGAATTGTTTTTAAATAAGCATAAATGGCTTTTACTTCCTGGTCGGTTAAATTAGCATAAGGTTGCATCGGGTAATGCAATGCCGGTCCGCCGTTGGGAATACGGCCCGATTTTACAGCAGTAACAAATTGTTCTTCCGTCCAAGTTCCTATACCGGTATTTTTATCCATCGTAATATTCAAACTGGAAATTGGTTTTCCTTCCATCGTGTACATTTTATTACCACCGCCAAAATAACCGGGAGATTTTTCAGGAGTAAAATAATCATTCTTGGCAAAATCCTTTGAATGGCAGGCAAAACATTCAAACTGGTAACAGGAAATGTATTGTCCCCATTTAACCATATCTGTTGTATCTGGTTCGGGAATGGCAGCAGTAGGGTAATCAAAGGGTTTCATAGCTTTTATGGTAACCAAAAATTTAGTGAGAAATGATGGCTTTGATAATGGCATGTTTAGAGAATAAGGCTGTACCCAATCATTACCCGAACGTAAAAAAGCAATGATAGAATAAAGGTCTTCGTCTGCAATATGAATAAGCTTGGGCATGTATGGCGGGATATACTGGCCATCGGGTTTCAATCCGGTACGAAGCAGGTAAATAATGTCGGCATCGCTCCATTTCCCGATTCCTGTTGTCGGATCCTGGGTGATGTTTCGTGAATATATCTTCCCGAATTGAGGCGCTTCAGTTAATTCTCTTCCCGTGAACTTTTTTGTTGCTTCACTGTAATGACAACTGCGGCAAAGCATAGACGCAAGTTTTGTTCCCCGCTCAACCCTTGCAGGAGTTGATTCAACTTTTACATCTATTTTCTTTACTGCATATTTTGGAATGCTTCTCAAAGAAATATAAGTAGCAAGAATGCCAACAGCTACTATTAAAATTACAATGACGATGACTAAAATCTTAAAGAATTTTTTCATAACACAGAATTTAGTTGCTGTTAATGTTTTTAATAACAACTAAAATAATACCCACTTCTGTAAAATGCAAATGGTTTTTAAGCACTTTCAAATATACCTTGATCACCAATAGTACATCAGTTTAAAAAATCCACGTCATTGCGAGGAACGAAGCAATCTGTGTGCTTGACCAGGTAGATTGCTTCGTTCCTCGCAATGACGAATAGAAAGGAATAAAAACGCAAATGGATTTATTTTCTGTTACTCCATGCCCAAAAAATAAGTAATGGTTGTAAAACAAGCAGCCTTGCCCACAATGCCCATTGCGGTAAACAATAACCCTGTACACAAAATCCCACCTTCAACATATAAATATGTGCAGGAATGAAAGCGATCAGCATCAGGATGATCGCATAGCATGCATATTTTTTTGTTGTAGGTATCAACAGTAGCAGGCCGAATGTTATTTCTGCAATACCAGCTATAATATTGATCAAAACATGATCGGGGAAATAAGGAGGAATGATCTTATAATACGCTTCCGGATTCCTGAAGTGGTTGACCCCTGCCAGTAAATAAAAAATAATCATTATTACCAGGCTGATTTTTTTCATCTGTTGAATGTAGATACATTTAAGCATTGCAAAAAACTAAAAATAAATTTACTTCCATACCGCGACGGAAACAGCATTTGTATCTTATAGGTATAAAACAATTTTTTATGAGAAAAATAGCGCTTCATATTATTCCAGCCCTGTTATGTATCTTTTTGTTGAATGCGTGTAAAAAGAGCTTTTCAGATCAGCAATCAATACCTATGCCTCCTGAACAACCAAATCTTACAGCAACCATTCGAATGAGCGTGACCGGTATGATAACAAATGAAAATGGTGATCCTGCAGTATATGCAACCGTTAATGCCGGTTCAAAATCAACCTTCACAGATGCTTATGGTTATTTTAAAATAAATGATGTAGTACTTTCAAAAGAAGCAGGGTTCATCAAGATTAGTAAAACAGGTTATTTTGATACCTATAAAACTTTCGTGGGTATAGAAAACAAAGAAACTTTTATCCGTTCTAAACTTATACCTAAAGTTGAGACTGGAACTATCAACGCATCTTCCGGAGGAACTGTAAATACTACAGACGGGGGTACAGTTACACTTCCTGCAAATGCTGTTGTAAATGCAGGTACCAATGCAGCTTATTCGGGAACTGTGCATGTTGCCGCACATGTTTTCAATCAAAATGATATGAATGAATGGAATGAAACTACACCTGGAGATCAGCGTGGCACTGATATTGACGGCAATCTCCAATTCTTACGTTCTTATGGAATGATGGCAGTAGAACTTACCGGCGATGCAGGTGAGTTGCTGCAGATCGCTACTGGTAAAACAGCATTAATTACAACCCCAATACCTTCTGCAATAGCAACGGCAGCTCCGGCCACTATTCCCTTGTGGTCATTCAATACAGCAAAAGGGCTGTGGAAACAGGAAGCTACTGCTACTAAAAATGGGAATAGTTATACAGGCAATGTCCCTCATTTTTCTTTTTGGGATGGTGCTATCGGCCTACCATTGGTTAACTTAACCGTACAGGTTGTAAACACTGCATTACAACCATTGGCCAATGTTTGTGTAAGGATCAGGAGAGCGAGCGAGCCTTTTTATACAGGATTTGCTTCCTGGGGATATACCAATGCACAAGGAATAGTTTCTGGTGCTGTATTCGCTAATGAAAATTTAATTCTGGATGTAATGACGCCTTGTGCCATTGCAGCATATTCACATCCTTTTACAACAACCAATACTGATATAGACCTGGGAACGGTTACGGGTAACCTCGGACAAAACATGGTGACTGTTTCAGGAACTGTAAAAAATTGTAGCGGCAACCCTGTTACCAATGGATATGTTATTTTATTCAATGGATGGAGCCAGGTAATCCCTATTATCAATGGTTCTTTTAGTCATACAGGTCTCAACTGCGGCAATATGTCCACGGAATATATTTGTATAGACAATGATACCCATCAACAAAGTACATCGCAACCGATCACCCTTGTACCTGGTGTAAATGATCTTGGGAATTTATCTGCCTGCGGAATAAGCACAGTATCCTATATTAAATACTGGATCGATGGCGTTCTAAAAACAATTATTGAACCAACAGATACGCTCATGGCTATTGGCCCGGCGCAAGCTAATACAGAATGGACGATACTGCTCTGGGTGCAGTATGCAAATCCCGGCAGCTCTGGTTTTAATTGCCAGATAAGCGGGGGAACAAGTGTAGGTAACAATCATTATGTAACTGATATTTGGGCAGATCAGTTGTCAACGGGCAGATGTATAGCAAATCCTGGCCTGCAGGTTACTTATACTGAATACGGTTCTACAGGTGAATTTATTACCGGAAGTTTTGAGGGGACTGTATTAGATTTTATTCTGCCATCAGGGCCAGGCGGGTCTCCTCATAATTTTAAATGCGAATTCAGGATGAGAAAAAATAATTAAACAATCATATTACAACAGTTTGACCATTTAATTTATAAGAAACACAAGAAATTATTTTGACAGAAGCAACATTAATACAAGGTTGTATCAAAAAAAATCATGTTTGCCAGCGGCTTTTATTTGAAAGGTTCGCTGGCAAAATGATGTCGCTCTGCCAGCGTTATTCAAAAGATCAGCAGGAGACAAAAGATATCATGCAGGAAGGTTTTATCAGGGTATATGATTGCATACATCAATTCAAATTTGAAGGAAGTTTTGAAGGCTGGTTGAGAAGAATATTTGTAAGTGTGGCAACCAGGTATATTTCTAAAAGAAAGATCAGTTTCAGTGATATTGATATGATAGATACAGATGCAACAACTATCGATCCTTCTGTTGTTTCAAAATTATCAGAAGATGATATACACAGGCTCATCAGTCGTTTACCCGAAGGTTACAAACTTGTTTTTAACCTGAATGTTGTTGAAGGCTACAGTCATGATGAGATCGGTGCTTTACTAGGCATACAGGCATCTACTTCCCGTACACAACTGGTGAAGGCACGCAGGATGTTGCAGTCGCTTATTTTAAAAAAATTTAATGTAGTAATATTATGAACAGCCGTGAATTTGATGATATCATAAAACAAAGTGCTCAGCAACGCGAAGCTGATGTGCCTGGAGATATATGGGAAAATATAGCACGCAAAAAGAAAAGAAGAAGGGGCCCTTTTTTCTGGTTCATATTTATGTTGCTTTTTTTAGCCGGTACTTTTGTAGTATGGAATATCAATAATAATACTCCCGCTAAGTTTTCTAATGTAAAGAATGAATTAAAAGAAAATAAGAATCCTAATTATAAAAATAATGATTACAGGAAAAATTCTACCGAAAATATTACCACGGATTCGTTGACTGACATTGCTGTAAACGATCATTCAATTAATACTCCGGGATCGGTTGTTACAGATCGGTCATTAAACAACGGCAAGGAAATCCGGGTTAAAACAAATATCAACACTAAAGCTGTTTCAAAAAATCTACCACAACCTGGCTCTACAAAAGGAAAAAATATTCTGCATAAAAAAAGTAACCGATCTTACACAGTAAGTATTATATCAGTTGATCCAACAGAAGAAAAAATATATCCAACGGCACACAACAAACGAAAAAGTAAAGGCCGTACAAGAACAAATATTAGTAATGGCGAAACAGAGAGTACAATAAATTCAATAGCATCAGATGCTGTTAAAACTGATAATGCAAATGAAATAACCGGTTCTTTAAAAATTGATTCGGCTGATTCCTCAACAACAAAAAAATTCATACCTGTTATTTCAGACAGTCCTTCAATTAAAAAAGAAATCACCAACACGGTTTCCCAAAAAGAAAAAAGAAAAAAGAAAAAAAAATCATTGATGATTGAAGTCGGTTTAACTGTTGTTTTTCCAATGCAGCAATATGAACATCCCGAATATGTAAAACGCACCATCAGCAATACGGATATGTTATCGGAATTTAAGTCTGATAACATTAAAACAGCAATAGAAACAGGCGCAGGATTAACAATTAATCTTGTAAAACCACTGAATAAAAAGTGGAGTATGGGTGGCGGAATACAGTATTTAAGGCTAACTGAACGCCTGCATTTCGAGGGCATTGAAACAGTCACAAATTATACAATCGTAAAAAGGCTTGTTACAGACCCGAATGGTTCATACCTGAAAAATGACACCGTTAGTTCAACAACCAGGAACAATACAACTATCAATGGCCGGAACATCTACAATATCTTCAGCATTCCTTTATTTGTCCGTTACCAGTTTTTATCCGGGAAAAAATTATCGTGTGCATTTACTACAGGTATTTACATTGACCTGCTTCGTTATCAGAATAAACTTCCAGGCAAATTTGAAAATGTATATGCATCCGGCAAGCAATTCAACAATTCAAAAAATGAGATCGGCCTTGATCTTTTTGCAGGAATTCATTTATCAGGAATCCTCAGAAAAAAATATAACTGGTTTGCAGAACCTGGCTTCCGGTACAATTTATTTACCTCAAAAACAGGCAACCTGTCATTTAATAAAATGATACACAAGCCCGGGATCAATTTCGGGATCATCTATCCATTAGGAAAATAATGTTTAAACTTTGGCAAAGTCCCGGAATTGCTATTTACTAGTTACTTTCTACCGGACTTTGCCAAAGTTATTTTCAACGCATTTATTATATATGATTTGAGATGTATGATTTTTTGGCTTGTACTAAATCATATATCTTACATCAAACATCATATATCAATGAGTGTGTCGCAGATATTAGAAGAGTTTATCAATGGCATGAAAAATACCGGCTGGGTAGAATACATTGCCGTATTCGCCGGTATCATCAGTGTGTGGTACAGCCGCAAAGAAAATATACTTGTTTATCCAACCGGTCTTATCAACACCATCTTTTATATTTACCTAAGCTTTAAAGGCGGATTGTTGGGAGAAGCGTCCGTGAATTTTTATTACACCGTAATGAGTATTTATGGCTGGATCTTGTGGTCAAGAAAAGACAAAGAAGATCATATTGTTTTACATATCACAAAGGCTTCTAAAAAAGAATGGGTGCAGCACCTTTTATTCTTTGGTTTCTTTTATATTGCCATCTTTTTTTCATTAACTGAGCTGAAGAAAAATTTTGCACCCGGAGCCATTCCCTGGGCCGATGCTTTTGCAAGCGCCACCGCATTTACAGGCATGTGGCTGATGGCAAAGAAAAAAGTAGAGAGCTGGTATTGGTGGATCGCAACAAATATTGCATCCATACCTTTGTACTTTGTAAAACACTATGTGTTTACAAGTGTCTACTATGTAGTACTGCTGATCATGGCAGTATTTGGTTTAATTGAATGGATCAAAAGGGCAAAGCAGCAACATGCAGCAAATTAAAAAAATAGTAACGATAGGACCTGAATCAACAGGAAAAAGTACACTGTGTACTAAGCTGGCTGAACATTTTACAACAAAATGGGTTCCCGAATATGCCAGGGAATATTTACTAAAACATGGCACCGATTATAGTTTCGAAAACCTGTATACAATTGCCGAAGGGCAATTAAAAGGAGAAGAAGATATCATCAACTCATTACCTGTAACTGATAAACCGCAACCTGTATTTATTGATACCGACCTGCAGGTAATAAAAGTATGGAGTGAGTTTGTTTTTGGCAAATGCGATAACCGTGTTCTTAATGGTATTGTAGAAAGAAAATATGACCTATATCTTCTTTGCAACACAGACCTTCCATGGGTAAAAGATGAACTGCGTGAATATCCCGACAATGAAACAAGGGAAAAATTATTTCAATACTATAAAGAGACAATGATCAACCAACATGTTCCCTGGGTACTGATCAGTGGAAATTATGAAGAACGTTTGCAAACAGCGATCAATGCTGTGAACAAATTATTTTATTAATTCCCGGATATCAGGATCCTGTTCCAAATTATTCATCTGTCTTATCAGCAAAGCAGACCTTCTTGCAACATAACGACTCAGCGGTTTTACTGTAAGTACTTTGGGGTTAGGCAAACAGGATGCGATCATCGCAGCTTCCGACCTGCTCAGGTCTTTGGCATCTTTATTAAAATAACTTTTCGCAGCAGCCTGAACACCATAAATGCCAGGCCCCATTTCGGCCACATTCAGATAGGTTTGCAGGATGCGTTTTTTACTCCATACTTTTTCGATCATGAATGTGAAATAAACTTCCAGGCCTTTTCTGAAATATCCTCCGTGCTGCCATAGAAAAACATTTTTTGCAACCTGCTGACTGATGGTACTTGCTCCCCTTGGCCTTGTTGGATGTTTTTCATTGTACTTCATTGCTTTTTTAATAGCCTTAATGTCAAACCCGTCATGATCGGGAAACAACTGATCCTCCGCAGCCATTACTGCCAGTTTGATGTTCGGGCTCATCTCATCGTAAGAAACATAATCCCTTTTTAGACCATAACCGGTGAATACACTCGATAATTGCGTGATCGTTATTGGCGGGTTTACCCATTTGCAAAGCAGGATATAAACCAGTTGCAATACAAACATCCACAAAAAGATCTTCAATATTTTTCTAAACCAGCTTTTCTTTTTTTCAGCCATGAATCAAAGTCCTTTTAATGATTGTCGTATTATTTTTTTTCGCTTGTTACTTTTATGTATTCGATCCGGTAACCTTTTTTCCCGATCACTATACTTTTACTTCCTGCCCTTGTCATAATATAACCGATTGCTCCCAGTCCAACAGAAGCTCCTAATAAAGCAGGGCTGAATTTTTCCCTGTCGGCAAGCCATACAACCCCGCTTGCAAGCGTAAGCACAATGCCACCACCCAATAACGCAGCGCCACTGCCTCTTACATTAAATCCACTGCTTTGTTTAGGGCCAATACTTCCGATCTCATTACAACGATAGGCATACCGGTAACTGCCCAGCGTATCTGTTATATAAAACCCAAGCGTTGAAGGTATTTGTTGCACAAGAAATTCCTGCAAAAAAATACTGTCATTCACGATCTTGTTTATCAGGGCATTTCTATAGGCGCCAGTTGTAGTTACAAATTCAATTTGTGTTCCGGCATAATAAGAACGGATCGTTTTATCTTTTTTCTTCAGGATGATAAAATCAGAAGGTTGTGCATACAATGTAGCAGCAGAAAAAAATATCAACAAAAATATCCAGTACTTCATGCAGTAAATTTATTTATGCCTGGCCGCTGCCCAGATAACGCCAATGATGAGCACAGCGCCAAAAATAATGAACATTAGCCCCGAAAGCTTATTAATAATACCAATGTTCCTGTCTGTCAATTTTTTCCGGAGCCGGCCTGCAAGGTTTATTTTTAAAAAATCTGCCGACATATTCAGTAAAAGGCAAATGGAAAAAATGGTCACCCTTTCATCAAAAGTATTTGACAGTGATTTTGTTGCTGCAGCAAACCAGAGTGCGATCACGCCCGGGTTCAATGTATTGATTAAAAATCCTGTTATGAAAAGGCGTGCATGTGTGGCATTGCCGATCTTTACCCCTTTATCCAGTTCTTCTTTGCTGTGGTATTTTTTAAATAATAAATAATACAAGCCAAGACTGATAAGAAAAACGCCGCCCGCAAGGCCTATCGGTTTTTTATATGTGATAAGGCTTTCAAACAGACCACTGAAAGCATTTGCAGTTACTACCCAAAAAATATCGCTGAGCCATACACCGCCGATAAAATAAAATGCACTTGCAAGCCCATAATTTATCCTCAGTTTAATGATGGTAAAAATTACCGGCCCAACTGAAAATACCAATGCCAGTCCTAATAGCAATCCTGAAATTACGGCATCTGTCATTCAGTATTATTTCAATAGATAAATGAGATTTTATTTTATTTTTTCCTGTTCCAGGAAGGCCTGCCATTCTTCAAGGCCTTTTCCTTTCAGTACCCGTGGAAATTTATGTTGTGCCCCTACTTTTCCTTTTGCATTCATGAAATTCATGAAAATTTCTTCAGGCAATACTTCCACCTCTACAGCTTTTAATGCATGCCTGCGTTCCACTTCGTAATCATCATTCAGCATTTTTAATTTTTCATCTATCACCGCCGCAAGTTCCATTGCATTGGCCTTATCATCTGTTGCAATATACCATTTGTGTGCAAAGAAAGTTCCGTGCGGTACACCTGCCACTGTAAATTCAGGGATAAAAATATTCAGTTCTTCCCCGGCCATTTCTATGGCTTTGTTCATATTATCAACACTGAGGTGCTCACCAACAAGGCTTAAAAAATGTTTTGTTCTTCCTGTGATGATGATCTCATTCCTTTCTTTATCTACCAACCTAACGGTATCCCCTATGGCATAACGCCAGGCGCCGGCGTTGGTACTGATCAATATCGCATAATCCTTGTTCTCTTCAATTTCATGTATCATGTAGGCCTCATGGTCTTCATGCATATTACCGTCACTGTCAAAATTCTTATCATCAAAAGGAACAAATTCAAAGAAAATATTATTGTTTAATGCCAGTTGCATCCCTACAGTATCCTGCCTGTTCTGGTATGCAAGGAAACCCTCACTGGCCAGGTAGGTTTGTATATAAGTAAGCGGTTTGCCCAGCAATTTTTCAAAACCTTTTTTGTATGGCTCAAGGGCCACACCTCCATGAACATAGAAGGCAAGGTTAGGCCACATTTCATGGATATTCTTAAGATTGTAGCGCTCTATGATCTTTTCAATACAAAGCTGCAGCCATGCAGGAACACCAACAATGAACCCAATATCCCAGTTGGGCGCATTCTCTACAACTTCTTCTAATTTTTTTGCCCAGTCTTTTTCCTTTGCGATCTTTTTACCGGGTTTGTAAAGGCCGAGCCCCGAAAACCAGAAAGGAATATTTTTTTGCTGGATACCGCTCAGGTCTCCGGCATAATAAGTGGGCCCTTTCTGTAATTGCGTGCTTCCACCAAGCATCAGCCAGCCTTTGCCGATAGAGCTTTTAGGAATGTTCTCATACCGGGTTAAACTCAGCAACTGCCGGAAACTCGTGATCGTATTGCTCCTGATAAGGTCTTTGGTTATGGGAATGTATTTGCTGGAAGAATCGCTGGTACCACTGCTTAGGGCAAAATATTTGATCACCCCGGGCCAGCAAACATCCGGAATACCCTCAAGGGTCTTGTACCACCAATCCTTATATAACTTACTGTAATCATAAGTAGGCACCAGTTGCTGGAATTTTTTGCCGGGATGCCGGCTCATAAGGATCTCATCAAACCTGTACAACTGGCCAAACTGCGTAAACCTTGCTTTACGAAGCAATTTCTTAAGCACTTTCAATTGCTGCCTCCTGGCATCACTCACAGGCAGGTTCAATGCCCGGGCAATCCCTTTAGGAAGTTTAATTTCAATAATTGCCATTTATAGGTTGTTGTTAAGATAGTGGGGCAAATATAATTTATTGTAAAGCTAATGCATAACCCAAAATTATAAAAGGTTAATTCGGTTTAAGGGCGTGCAGGTTTGCCAATTGGCGGATTTGAAGATTTAAATCAGGTTTAATTCAAAAAAAAAATCAAAATCGCCCAATTTCCAAATTTCCAAATTAAAAAAAAGGACTACGTTTGTCGTCTAAAAAAAGATCATATGAAGAAATTATTTTTATCGATTGTATTTGCTGCAAGCCTTTTTAGAGCGAGCGCCGATGAGGGGATGTGGCTACCAATGCTGCTTGGTCAGCAGGTTTATAATGACATGGTAAAAAAGGGTTTAAAACTTACCAAAGAGCAACTGTACTCTATAAACAAATCGTCTATCAAGGATGCGATACTCATTTTTGGTGGTGGATGTACCGGTGAGATCGTGAGTAACCAGGGTTTAATATTTACCAACCACCATTGCGGATACGCTGCTATTGCAGGTGCCAGTTCTGTTGAACACAATTACCTGCAGGATGGTTTTTATGCTTATAATAAAGACCAGGAAATTAAAAGCCAACTGACAGTTCAGTTCCTCGACAGGATCGTTGATGTAACCAAAGAAGTGGAAGAAGGGTTGAAAGGACTTGCCTGGGCCGACAGGGTAAAAAAATTACAGGATGTTTACAAAGGAATAACAGACAAGGTTCTTGACAAGGAAAACGGATTGACCGGAAGGATCTACAGCATGTTCAAGGATAACCAATACATCATGTATGTATACAAAACGTACAGGGATATACGCCTTGTTGGTGCTCCGCCTGAAAGTGTAGGTAAATTCGGTGGTGATACCGACAACTGGGAATGGCCACGCCACACCGGCGACTTCTCTATATTCCGTGTATATGCAACCAAAGACGGCAAACCTGCCGAATACAGTAAAGACAATGTGCCACTGGTTCCAAAATATTTTTTACCCGTAAGCTTAAAACCATTGAAAGATGGGGATTATGCAATGATATATGGTTATCCTGGCGGAACAAACCGTTACGAAACAAGTTATGGCATCAAACTGAAAAATGAGATCGAGAACCCTTCACTCGTTGCATTAAGGGATATGCGTCTTAAGTACATGCACGAACAAATGATAAAAGATCCTGCAGTTAAATTAAAACTTGCCTCTGATTATGCAGGTATTGCCAACTACTGGAAATTCTTTGACGGCGAAACAAAACAACTGATCAAATTCAAAACCTTTGAACAGAAACAACAGTATGAACAAAATTTTTCCAAATGGGCAAAAGGAAAACCTGAGTATGAAAACATCTTTGCTGAATATGAAAAAAATTATGCAGCATGGACCCCATACAGCAAACACCGTCAATACCTTCGTGAAGGGATTTTAGGTTCCCCGCTTTCTGCATATGCTGCATCACTGATGGCACTTGAAGCTGCTCTGGTAAAAGTTGGCGGATCAAGCGATGATATTAAAAAAGCGGCCGATGCTGCCAATGCTGCACGAAAAAACTATATCGCTGCTGCCGACAGGCCAAGTGATGAAAAGATACTGGCAGCAGTTGCGCAGGCATTTTATAATGACATTGAAAAAAGCCAGCACCCGATCGGCTTGTATGAAAAAATTAAAGCAGGATATGGGCCACTGGAAGATGAAGCAACCTGGAAAAAATGGGCGAAAGATGTTTTCGACAATACGATGATCCTGAACGAAACAAAATGGACAACATTTATTACCAACCCCGATGCCAATACATTACAGGCAGACCCTGCATTTGATTTTGCATCAGGCTTTGTTAAGAACTACAATACCAAATATGCTCCTTTGTTTACGGTATTCAACAATAAGAATAATGAACTGGGGCGCAGTTATATGAAAGGTATCATGGAAATGAACCCCGAAGCAGTAAAGAAAATGTATCCCGATGCAAACTTCAGCATGCGTGTTAGTTTCGGAAATGTAAAAAGCTATAACCCAAGAGATGCCGTTCACTATGATTATGTAACTACCAGTAAAGGCATCCTGGAAAAATATATTAAAGGTGATTATGAATTCGATCTTCCTGCCAAACAGATCGAGCTGTTAAAGAAAAAAGATTTTGGACAGTATATTGACAAATCACGCAATGATCTTGTAATTGGATTTATTACTACCAATGATATTACAGGAGGAAACAGCGGAAGCCCGGTAATGGATGGCAATGGTAATTTGATAGGACTTGCTTTTGATGGTAACTATGAAGCATTAAGCCATAAAATTGCTTTTGATAAAGACCTTAACCGTACTATCTGTGTAGATGTTCGTTATGTGCTTTGGTGCATCGACAAACTGGGTGGTGCAAAAAATATCATCGATGAGTTGAAACTTGTAAGATAATTAACGGGTTGATCATATTAAAAACGTCCCGGAAAAACCGGGACGTTTTTTTATGTCCACTGATGCGAATATCATAAATAGGATTTTAAGTTGAAGTTTGACTTTTACGTTTTCGGGGTATAAGCGTCTTTTCAATGGATGTTTCCGCTTAATATACGAATCTCCTTCTCTGGTTCATTGTTCTGTGCTGGCGCTGAATGCTCCATAGTTCTGCTGCACTGAATGTTTTATTGATCTTATTGTTATGATCAAATCCGATGGCCAATGTTTCTTTTACTTCTGTAGTAAGATTTACCATTTCTGTTTTGCTGATCGAAGTGAACAGGTTTGTTAGTTGAGTTTTCATGACTGAAATTTTATTTTTATATAATTTGATTAAAATGCCCTTCTTTGAACAAATGTTCTGCGCTGGCGCTGGATATTCCATAATTCTGCTGCACTGAATACCTTGCTGCTATTTTGTGTCAATCCCATAGCCAGTGTTTCTTTTACCTGTGTTGTAAGGTTGTCTACTTCTGTTTTGCTTATCTGGCTGAATAAGTTTGTTAGTTGCGTTTTCATGACTGAAATTTTTTGAGTTTTTTAATGTTTGTCGCTGTTTTTAGTATTTCCTCACATTGACAAGTCAAAGATAGAAATATTTTAGTACTATACAAAACATAGTACCAAGCATTTAACAGTAATTGGCACTGTTTATTAGCTATCTAGAATTTAAAACCCTTACTGGTATTGCATTTCAAGATTAGCCTGGTCGCTAAAGGGCCAAAAATTGGATTTTGATGAGCGGGTTCCAAGGAGGATAAAAGGCAATTTATATTATTAAAATATATAATAAACCAGGACGAAAGCAGGTATTTTTGGCTAAAACTGTTGGTTCAGGCTTACCCATTAGAGTGTTTTTTGTTTAACGCCTGTTGCAGGTCTTTACTTCTCAGCAAAAAAGCATAATAAACAACGGGACATTTATAAAGGATAAACTTTTACTTAAAACAATTGTTTTATAGATAAAACTGTCTGTAAAATATTGGATGCTAAGGTCATTTTAAAAGATTTATAAGGTATCGTCAACCCAAATAGAATTTGTTCCGTTTATAATATTATATGGTGCATTTTTTGTTTTGATCATTAAGCTTTGTAAAAGCTGCAGCATTTCAACAATGACGAAAAATAAAATAGTATGGAAAATAAAATATACCTGCAGATAGATGGAACAGAAACTTTAGCCTGGGTTTCCGAGATCGTACACCGGCATCACAATATGTATAAAGTTTTATTTAAGAATGGTTACGAAAATATATTTTACACAGATGTTGAAACAGGTAAATGGATAGAAGAAGATCTTGGTTTTACATCGCTTGCTGATGATATAGGAAAGCAGATAAAAAAATTCATGAGAAACCCTATTCACGTTCCCAAAATACTTACCTGGCACAAACAGCATATTGATAATAAATTGATCTGGTTCGGATTTTTTAATTTCATGAATGGCAACCAGAAATTTTACCAGATATATAATGCCAATAAAAAATACATGTACACTTTGGTAGATATGGACAACAGCGAATGGCAGATACTTGGCAACTCATCTGTTCTGGCAACCCATATTGATTCTGCATTTGTAAGGCAGGTAATAGAAATATTACCGCTCTACACTACTAATGCAAAATGACCTGCATAAATAATAGGAATGCTTCAGCATTCATTTTTCTTAAACAATTGTATTGAATCTGCTATGTGGGCCATTATAATTCACATGTTACCGGGGCTTTACAATTTTTGTGGATATATGTGGGGAAAAAACAATTGGAAATAATTTAAAAAATAATAACTTGCTGATAACAGGTGTTTGTACATCCTATTCCTTTGATGATTTTTTTAGGAATAATGTAATGATGAGTATGCTCTTTTAAAAAATCTGAATATCAATTAAACATTGTTGCTTTAATATTTGATTACCCTAAAATTGCTACCGATATGATGAATACATTTACTACAGAAACCGGTTCATTGGCAGATGCATTGAATGAATTAAAAAACAGCGGTTATATTTTTAATTTTATTAAGAAAAATGAATTTTTATACTGTAGTGAAAAAGCAATGAATTTCAGAAGCTATGAACTTAACATCACAGAAAAGTTCCGCTATGAAAACAAGAGCGAGCCTTCCAGGAACACAGTTCTATATGCCGTAGAATCTCCAGAATATGGGCTTAAAGGTTTTCTTGTAAACTAGCATGAATATTGCTTCGCAGGTGTTCAAACAGGAAACGCCATAAATGACAAACCTTAAAGAATATCCATTTTATATACAGTTTACTTTTAAATTGCTGATGGTTTTGCTTTTGGGCATCATCATTATTTATGGCAAGAATATTATAGTTCCCTTTGTATTTTCCATTTTACTTTCCATATTACTGCTGCCCGTAACGAATTTCCTGTCACGAAAATTATTAGTCCCTAAAACACTTGCAAATCTTACTGCAGTAATATTCGCACTCGCTGTAATTGCAGCAGTTATTTATTTTCTCTCACATCAGTTGGCAAGATTTTTAAATGATATCCCTTCTATCAAAGAGCACCTCGAAAAACATTACCAGACTTTACAAACCTGGGTGGCAGATAAATTCAATGTAAGCGCCAGTCAACAGAAAATAATGATCCAGCATGCTTCTGAAAATGTAAAAACAACTGGAACTGAATTTCTTGGGGAAACTTTTTTTACAATAACACAGACAGTTTTTTATGTTATCATGGTTGCCATTTACTGCTTCCTGATTTTAGTTTACCGTAACATGATCCGGAAATTTTTATTCTCAGTATTCAATAAAACTCATGAAAATAAGATCAGTGACATTTTATCAGAATCAAAAGGGATCGTACAAAAATATATGCTGGGCCTTATTACAGAAATGGGCATCATAGCAGTTTTAAATTCTGCGGTGTTGTTAACGATCGGTGTGAAGTATGCAATTTTTCTTGGGGTATTTTCAGCAATACTCAATATCATTCCTTATGTTGGAATATTTACGGGGATCGTTTTTACTTCCCTGGTCACGCTTACAACGTCAACGCATCTTAGTGACATAGTTTGGATCGTAATTAGTTTCGAAATTATTCACTTCCTTGATGCCAATATATTGATGCCCAAAATTGTCGGGTCCAAAGTAAAGATCAATGCGCTGATCACTATCCTGGGAGTTGTTATTGGTGGAACATTACTAGGTTTAGCAGGAATATTCCTGGCCTTACCAACCATTGCGATACTGAAAATTATTTTTGACAGGATCGATGAAATGAAACCATGGGGTGCATTAATGGGAGACGATACATATCCGGGCGGAAAAATTGCAGGATATAAAAAAATACCCGGCATTATTCTGCGCAGGAAAAAGAAGAAGAATTAAAAAAGTCATTTGCATCCGTATGCCTGATAACTAAACTTAGCGGTTTTATTTCTTACTACGGGTAGAAAAGTAAATAATAATCCCAAGAACGGCCGCCACAATAAATATCCCGGTCCATACTCCGGCTTTAAAAATACCTGCAATCGCTTCGCAACTACTCAGGGTTACAGAAATGCATAACAGTAACGAGATTGTCTGAATTAATTTTAAATGTTTCATGGTAATTTTTTTTGATTTTATATGTTGCCTGGTCTTTGTATTATCTTAAACCTTTTTTGCTTTTACATTCTCTTTTGCTTCATCTAAAGAATGCGTCGCAAATAGAGAATTTTTTTTTACAGCAACATCTGATATTGCCTTATAGTATTTTTTTATTACTTCCAGCTCTTCTTCGGTGAGATCCTCACTTGCTATCAGCCGGTTACTGGTATCTTTATTAGAAGCTATCAGTTCATTTAATTTGAGATGCAATGCCATCGTATCCCTGTTCTGTGATTGCTGTATCACAAACATCATTAAGAATGTGATGATCGTGGTTCCTGTATTGATTACAAGCTGCCACACTTCGGAGTAGTGAAAGAAAGGGCCACATATTGCCCATACAAAAACGATCAGGATAGCAATAAGAAATGCTTTTGGGCTTCCGGTTGCTTTAGTTACCCAATGGGAAAACTTATTAAAGAACCCAATACCCGAAGATGCCTTTTTCCCTTTCATAATACTATTTATCATGTTATGTAAATAACTTTTTAATACCAGCAATTCAACGCGGATTAATTGACTTTGCGATTAATCCATAATTATGCCACGATAGTTATGAACTAAGGATATAGCTGATCTCATCTGCCACCATCAGCATTTACCGATACAAAGAAACACTTGGAATACTATGCTTTTTTGCTTACCTTATATAGTGGCAAAATGGCATTAAAAATTAAAGCGGAAGTTTGGCAGTATTTTAGCTAACCATGACATGCATTATTATTCATAACAATTAAAAAATCAAACCATGAAATCAGGTAAATTAATAGGTGCTGTACTGCTTGGTGCAGCTGCAGGTGCAATTTTGGGAATTTTGTTCGCACCAGATAAAGGATCTGAAACAAGAAAGAAGATTGCCAAGAAGACCGGTGAATTCAATGATACACTGAAAGATAAATTCAATGAATTGGGTGAGGTTATTGCTGAAAAATACGACAGCATCAGGGGTGAGGCAACTGAGATCCTGGAAAAGACCAAAGAAAAAGGTCAAAATATTAAAGAAGAAGTGAAAAAGAATTTTGCTTAATTGTCAGAAGCATTTGAATTAAAAATTCCGGTGATAAAATAAAAAAAATGGAACCCAAAATAAGTGACCACGTAGAATCACTGTTTGAAAAAGCAGGCGAATATATAGAAACCAGGATCGACCTGTATAAACTACAGGCTGTTGATAAATCAAGCGATGTATTGTCTTCTGTCATTTCTAAAACGATCGTACTGCTTGTTTTTAGCATGTTCATATTTATAATTAATATCGGCATTGCTCTTTTATTGGGAGATGCCCTTGGTAAATCCTGGTATGGGTTTTTTATACTGGCAGGTTTTTATCTTATCATCGGAATTATTTTTTATTATATGAGGAAAAAGTGGTTCAAAGGGCCGATAGCAGATAATATTATCCGTCAGTTTCTTAAATAAATTTTTATGACTATTACAAATAAAGCGGAATTGAATGCGGCAATCATCGAACTGAAAGAAAGAAAATTATTCCAGGAACAGGAACTTATTGCGCAGTTTAAAGCGACCCGTGAGATTCTTACTCCGCTGAATTTAATTAAAGAAGGTATCGGCAAACTTGCCGATGCACCAGGGCTTACTGATGGCATTTTGAAAACGGTTGCAGGTGTAGGCGCCGCATTTTTATCAAAAAAAATATTCGTGGGAGGTTCTTCTTCTATAATAAAAAAAGCCTTAGGTGCTGTTCTTGAATTTACTGTTGCTAAATCAGCAATTAATAATGCCGATAAAATAAAATCATTTGGCATTTCGCTGTACAATAATCTCTTTAAGAAGAAAGGAAAAAAGCAGGTAGAAGAAACCAATTATTAATATAAATGCGGGGTTACAGTTAACAGGGTCTTTTAATCTGAATTTTTTCCGGAAACTGTTTTCTTTGCAGCTGCAAAAATGCTTTTCCAGATGAGGTAAAAAAATGATTTTGTAATATCACGGTCCTGTTCAATTTCATTTTTCCTTGTAACCCCATTTTGAGGATTATTGTCTTTCGCCAGTAAATTGGCAATAAAACTGGCCAGTTCTTTTTTCCTCACATCATTTGAATCTTTCTTCAGCATTTCAATTTTTAAATTCTCATACAGAACTGTTGAAGTTCCTTTTGCACCAAGGTCTGTTCCTGTAAGGTCAAACGTCAACCCATTAACCCTTCCCTTGCTAACTGATGCCATGCCTAAAGGTTCAATAATTGAATTCAGCACCCCTGCATCAAAACCTCCTGCATTGCCCGATACATTGAAAGCACCGTTGCTACTATTAAGTGGAAGTTTCCAGGTGGTTTTAAGGTCAGCCGCTCCCATAAATAATGCTGTTGCATCTAATGTCAGCATATTGTTCTTACTGATGATATCTTTAATGTTTGTAACATTTGATATTGTTCCATTAATATTTTTGAAAATAACAGTTCCTGTTTGTTTAGAAATTGCCCCTCTTTCTTTATAAGCCACATAACCGTTTTTAATAAACAGCTTTTGAATATTTATTGGGAATTCAATTTTCTGTAATAGCTGTTGTGGATATTTTCCAACCTTACTTGCTGGATTGGGTGTTACCATCCGGTCGTTAAATATCCTCAGTTCTGGCTGCACTGATGCTGCTTCGGCTTCAAACCTGCGTTTTGTAATGAGAACATCAGTGTTCACTCCTGTTAATGTAATATTTTTAAAATTAAGATTATAGAGGTCTTCCTGGAATTTGATACTTTTTGAAAATGACTCCTCAGTAAGTTGCGGTATTACAGAAAAATTGCTGATATGCATTGTTGAGGTCATACTATTGATATCAAAAGCCCCTACAACCATCTTGTAACGTTTATTTTCAGAGAAAAAGGAGAATCCATCAGCAGACAAAGCCCAGTTACTCCTGCTTATCAGGTTCCTGATATTTGTTCCTGAATAAAGTTTTTGAATATCCGTTGCTTTGAATTTTATATTATTAAGAACAAAAGGAGCATTGCCGGGTTTTGCTTTATCGTATATGAGCACTTTGGTATTACCAATGGTAATTGTATTTAACAATGCTTCGTCAAAATAATTATTATCAATTTCAATTTCATCATCTGCTGCATCCTTATTTTTTTGTTTACTACGGAAGAAAGTCAATAAGCCTCCGTCACTGGTAAATTCATTGGCTTTCAACTGCTGATTCAGTATAAAAGAATCTGTATTGATATTTTTTACAGAACTGTTGTTTACTTCAAAAAAAACCTGACCCTGGTTATTCTTTTGTGTGAATTTTTTAAGGTTGATAAACTTACCCGGCGCATTATACTCCACTTCAGTAAAAACGACCTGGTTACTGTCTTTTAAAATATTGATCTCCTTTACCTTTGCTACAACATCCTTAATAAAATAACTGATAATATTTACATAGTCTCTCGTTTTGTCTATCCTGAAATTTTTCAGATCGATGGAAATGTCTTTTAGGGATGTATGCGGTTTCCCTGTTTTATCCGAAAAATACAGGTTGCCATTTTCAATGATTATTTCACCTGCATGGATGCTGTTAAATTTCCCGAGAAGTCTTTCATATATGGCAAGACTGTCATTGCTGTCGATAGATTTTTTTTTCTTCCCTGAATTAATAATATAAATTATTGGGCGGATGATTTTTATGGATGCGGCATCCACTGCAGTATTGGCCAGCAGGGCCGGAATGTTTGTTCCTTTTACAGTTACCTCATCGATATGCACATTATAAATTGTAGCTGAAGATGCTGTATCAAATTGCTGCAGCTGTTTCTGTAGTGAGTCTGATTGAAGGGTTATATTGTAAAAAGAGGCATTGCCATTGACTTCATCTATTACAGAACTGTCGTAATGAATAAAATACAAACTGTCTGTTTTTTTACTGATCACATTTTCAATACTATTCTTAATGATCGATTTTTTATGTTGCTGCCAGAAGATCCAGCCGGCAACAACCACCAGTATAAGAATTCCTAAAAATATTTTTACTGCTTTTTTCAAATGATTTTTTTTAATATCTGTTTAAAAAGGCATTCCAAGCGCTATATTTAAAATTAGGTTTTCCCTTCTCCATGCACCACTTCCAAAATCGATCTGGTTTATTACCCATCTTTGTCCGGATGGGAAGAAAGGTTTTCTTAATGGTATTCCCAGGTCAACCCTGATCACCAGAACAGTGGCATCATAACGTAATCCAATACCTGAAGCTACCGCTAGCTCTTTATACCACTCGTTACTTAATTTCCCTGCTTTTCCAAAAAGCAGCGTGTCTTTTGTCCATATATTCCCTGCATCAACAAATATGGCGCCGCTAAGGCTGGATGTAACAGGTATTCTTATTTCAGAATTCACAAGGAATTTATAATCGCCTCCAATTATTTGAAAATAACGCTGATCTTCTGCACTTGGTTTGTACGTGCCGGGACCTAAATTCCGTACCCTGAAGCCACGGATAGAGCTTGACCCTCCAATGATATATTGCTTGGAAAAAGGCAATACAGCAGAATTGTTATAAGGAATTCCCATTCCGATCTGCAGACGGTTGGCCCAATCCCATTTATTCGGGAAAGACCTTGTATAATGCAGGTCAAGATCAAGTTTTACATATTGTGCAAAAGGTGTATTAAATATTTCTTTCTCCCGGTAATGTTTAGCTCCTGTTATTAAACCGGCAATATTTCCCGACAGATCTAAACTCGTATTAAAATAAAATTTGTTCTTTCTTTTCCCGATGGAATTATTATAAGTATAAGAAAAATAAGAACCGAGAATGGCTTCAGAATAAACATTGATAAGAATAGACGGATCTATAGCCGCCTGTTTATAAAATGTATCTGTAACATTGCTTGCATTCAGATAACTCAATGACACAGGTGCAAATGTATATTCAGTCCTGATGCTTTTTTTCCAGGTAAAATCGTATTGTAACCGAAACAGGTTTTTTGTATAAAACAATTGCTTACGGTATAATTCGTACCCCAATAATAAATTTGTATTAGGCGTATAAAAATTATTTTCCTTTATATGAAAAAAAGGGATCGCATACCTCGGGAATTTTATGTTGGCTTCTGCTCCAACGCGGTAACTATTATTATTTCTAAGTGAATCTGAAATAGAAATTTCAAATCCTGTGTATGCTTTCACCGTCAGCAATTCTGCTCCATGAAAAAGATTCCTGTTCTTCCAGTTAACACTAAGCTGTGCACCGATAGAATTGTTTTCTTTCGAAAAAGCATCAATCTCTCCCTGGAATGATTTCCTTTTAGCGGGAGTTAAATAATAATATACATTCAACCTGTAGGGATCACCTGAATCTTTAACAGCTTCATACCGGTTCTTTACAAACTTAAATGCTCCCAGGCTTATTAAACGGTTGAGCGTGGTATTTTGTGCCCTGCTGCTGTAAAGCCTTCCAGGCCTGTAGGTAATTGTTTGCGCAAATAGGCGGCTATTGAATTTTTTAACTGTGTCTTTGATGAGCAATCCCTCATATTTTGTTGCGCCATTAAGACTTGTATCCATCTGCGAAGAAGCAAGTGAATAGTTAGGGAACACAATGATCTTGTTGATCGTGTAAGGGTGCTTTGCAGATTCCGGTGTTGTTCTCTTTACATTCAAGTAAAGATCTACCTGCCTGTTTCCAACCGTACTA
>Ga0209023_10000581_pt1 | contig 54607 bp, 46 predicted proteins | sample LakOneMetagenome_FD_187468 | JGI IMG/M metagenome (GOLD analysis project Ga0209023, IMG submission 187468) | Freshwater and sediment microbial communities from Lake Erie, Canada (SPAdes) (version 2) | ecosystem: Environmental > Aquatic > Freshwater > Lentic | place: Lake Erie, Canada... | reverse complement strand
CGATCTCCACATCCTGCTCGGCGGGCTGATCGCGGCAGGGATGGGCAGTCTGTCCATGGCGATCATCACGGCCTGGCTCAACCTGCCATCGCAGGCAATCCCGGCCGGGGGTGCGGCGGGCTCGGCCGCCTATCTGGTCGGCGTCTTCGGCCCCGCCTTCATCGAGGTTGTCCTAGCCCGGCTGCGCAGCGGCAAGGGGGGCACCCCCGATGCATGAACTTCTCCGCCTTGCGCGCGTCCTCCGTTGCGATGCCGCCGACCCGGCACAGACCTTCAGCCATCGCCTGCGCATCGGCCTTCTGGTCGCCGCGCTGATCCTGATCCTTTCCTCTCTCTTCGGGTGATCCCATGCACATGACCGACCGGGGCCTGCTAGCCCTTGTCCGGCACGAAGGACTCGTGCCCGGACCCTATCTCGATGTGAAGAACGTCTGGACCTTCGGCATCGGCCACACCGCAGCCGCTGGTCCACCCGATCCGGCACGGATGTCGCGTGGCATGCCGACCGATCTCGATGCAGGGATCCGCGAGGCGTTCCGGCTCTTCCGCGCAGACATCATAACCTACGAGGCCGAGGTGCTGCGTGCGGTGAAGGTGCCGCTGGAGCCGCACGAGTTCGATGCGCTGGTCAGTTTTCACTACAACACCGGCGGCATCGCCAAGGCATCGCTGACCCGCCTCCTGAACGCGGACAACCGCGCCGCCGCCGCGCAGGCCTTCATGGGCTGGCTCCGACCCGCCGCGATCCGCACCCGGCGCGAGGCCGAGCGCGATCTGTTCCGCGATGGCCGCTATCCGACCGGCACCATTCCGGTCTGGGCGGTCGATGGTAACGGCCGCGTGGATTTCTCGCGGCCGATCCGGCGACTGACCGAGACCGAGGCGCTGGCTCTTCTGCGCCCGGCGAACCTGTCGGCGCCACCGCCGATGCCGACACCGCCACAAGCGTCCGTGCCGCCGAGCGGCTGGTTCGCCCACCTCGCAGCTTTCTTTTCCAACTTCACCCGGAGGGTCTGATCCATGCGCTATTTTCAACCGACTTCGCTGACCTGGTGGGCGGGGCTGCTCGCGGTGCTGACCGGCAGCGGCGCGCTTTTCCTGCCCGAGCAGGGCCAGCTTGCCGAACTGGCGCGGCTGGTCGCGATCCTCGCCGGGACGGGTGATGCCTCGCCGATGACGCTGATCAGCCTTGGGCTTGGTCTGATCGGTCTGCGCGACCGGATCGAACGCGGGTTCCGCGGCGATGTTTGAGTTTCTGGCAGGCATGATCGTGGGCGGGGCGATGGGCGTGTTCATTGTCGCCCTCGGCATGGTGGCGTCGAGTGGGGAGCGGGATGATGGCTGACATCCTGATCTGGCTGATTGCTGCCCTTGGTGCCGTCGGGGGCGTCGTGCTTGGGCGGCTCTGGGGCCGCGCGGAAGGCAAACGCGTCGGCAAACTGGAAGGGGAACGCGATGCAATGGTGGACAAGATCGAGCGTACGGAACGCGGACGCGTGGCCGTTCGGGACGGTCGCGGTGCTGGCGATCCTGCTGACCGGCTGCACAACAACGATGCGCGCTGGTGATGCAGGCTGTTCCGCCTATTCCGAAGCCCGCCTTAACCGTCCGGCCAACGCGACAGTCACAGGCGTGGCGCCCGACTGGGCGGGTTGGATCGCCGACCTTGACGACCGCATGACGGGAACGTGCCGATGAAAACCCTTACGTCAGCGCTGCAAGCTCATCTCGATGATGGCACCACCACGCTTTCCTGGTGCTGGCGGATTTCGCGTTCGGATGGTGTGGCGCTTGGTTTTACCGATCATGACCGCGCCCTCAGCTTCGATGGCACCGCGTTTGAACCTGAAAGCGGGTTTGCCGCCTCGGAAATCCGCGCTGGCTCCGATCTGGCCGTCGATGCGCAGGATGCCACCGGCGTGCTGACCTCCGACCGGATCACAGAAACCGATATTCTCGACGGGCGCTGGGACAACGCCGCGGTGGAGCTATGGCGGGTCAATTGGGCCGACACCAGCCAGCGCGTTCTGTTGCGCCGGGGTGCTGTCGGGCAAATCCGCCGTGGCCGCATGGCCTTTGTCGCCGAGGTGCGCAGCCTCGCGCATGTCCTCGGCCAGACTGTCGGTCGGACGTTTCAGGCGGGATGCGATGCTGCGCTTGGCGATGCGCGCTGCGGGATCGATCTGGAAAACGCGATCTACAAGGGCACCGGTGTGGTCACCGACCTTTTGCGCGACCGGGCGTTCATGGCCTCAGGGCTGTCTGGGTTTGACGCGGGTTGGTTCACTTCCGGTACACTCAACTGGACAAGCGGCGCAAATGCCGGGCGCGTCACCGAGCTGCTGGCGCATGGCCTGGATGGCAGCATCGCCAGCCTGACCCTGCTGGAAGCGCCGGTGCGTGCCATCGCCGAGGGTGACGGCTTCATCGCGCGGGCGGGTTGCGATAAGCGCATCGCAACCTGCAGTGCCAAGTTCGCCAACACGGCTAACTTCCGGGGCTTCCCCAACATTCCGGGTCAGGATGCAGTCCTGCGCTATGCCAGCCAGGACGGCGGCCATGAAGGAAACGTGCTGTGAATTGCGCTGATGCCGACTTGGTCATCGCCACCGCCCGCAGCTGGCTCGGCACGCCCTACCACGATCAAGCCAGCCTGCGCGGGGTCGGCTGTGACTGCCTTGGCCTCGCGCGCGGTGTCTGGCGCGAGGTTGTCGGCGACGAGCCGTTCCCCATACCGCCCTACAGCCGGGACTGGGGCGAGACCGGCCCGCGGGAGGTGCTGGCCGAGGGTGCGCGCCAGATGATGCCGGAAATAGCGTCCGCTGAGGCGGGGCCCGGCGCGCTGATCCTCTTCCGGATGGCACCGCGCGCCATCGCCAAGCATGTCGGGATCCTGACCGGACCCGACCGCTTCATCCATGCCTACGAGCGGCTGGGCGTCGTCGACGAAGCGCTGACCCCGTCATGGGCGCGAAAGATCGCCTTCGCCTTCCTGTTTCCGAACCCCAGCAGCATCTGAGATTCTCATCCATGGCAACTTTGGTTCTCGGTGCCGTCGGCTCCGCGATTGGCGGCGCATTTGGCGGGGCCATCCTCGGCTTTTCCGGTGCGGCCATCGGCGGCTTCATCGGCTCGACCATTGGCTCTGTGGTCGACAACTGGATCGTATCGTCCCTCGCCCCGGCGCAACGGATCGAGGGCGCGCGGCTCGACAGCTTGCGCATCACCTCCTCGACCGAAGGGGCGGTAATACCGCGCCTGTTCGGTCGCATGCGGATCGGCGGAAATATCATCTGGGCCACGGACTTCCGCGAGGAGGTCAACACCACCAGCCAAGGCGGCGGCAAGGGCAGCGGGCCAAAGGTCACGACCACCGAATACCTCTACTTCGCCAGCTTCGCCGTAGCGCTGTGCGAGGGCGAGATCACCGGCATCGGCCGGGTCTGGGCCGACGGCAAGGCCATGGACATGACCGGCGTCACCTGGCGCTGGTATCCAGGCGACGAGGTGCAGGCCCCTGATCCGTTCATCGCCGCCAAGATGGGTGCGGCCAACACGCCCGCCTATCGCGGCACCGCCTATGTCGTTTTCGAAGAACTGAACCTCAGCGCCTTCGGCAACCGACTGCCGCAGATCAGCTTCGAGGTGTTTCGCCCGCTGGCGGACGCCGACACCGCCGAAGGGCTGGTCAAAGCCGTGACGATGATCCCGGCCTCGGGCGAATTCACCTATGCCACCGCTCCGGTCAAGAAGACCACCGGCTCCGGTGGGACGACCGTGGCCGAGAACCTGAACGCAATCACCGACACCGCTGACATCGTGGTAGCGCTGGACCGGCTGCAGTCGCTCGCTCCGGCTGTGGAAAGCGTCAGCCTGGTTGTCGCTTGGTTCGGTGATGATCTGCGGGCCGGGAACTGCAAGGTGCGGCCGGGCGTCGAGGTGGACACCAAGACGACGACGCCCTCGGCTTGGGTCGTGAACGGTGTCAGCCGTGCAAACGCGTTTCTTGTCAGTCGCGATGCTGAAGACCGTCCTGTTTATGGCGGCACGCCCGCCGACTTCGCAGTGGTGCAGGCCATTCAGGAGATGAAGGCGCGGGGGCTGCGCGTGACCTTCTATCCCTTCCTGCTGCTGGACGTCCCACCCGGCAACACAAAGCCGAACCCTTACAGCGCCAATGCCACAACCTCCGGCCAGCCGACCTTCCCCTGGCGGGGGCGGATCACCTGTTCCCCGGCGGCGGGCTTTGCAGGATCGGTCGACAAGACTGCGACAGCGGCAACGCAGGTTGCAGCCCTGTTCGGCACGGCAACGCCCGCCAACTTCAGCGTGTCGGGCACCAATGTCAGCTGGACCGGGCTAGTCGGCGAATGGTCGCTGCGCCGGATGATCCTGCACTACGCGCATCTCTGCAAAGCCGCCGGGGGCGTGGACGCCTTTCTGATCGGTTCGGAAATGCCCGGTCTCACCACCATCCGCTCGGGCGCCAGCACCTATCCCGCCGTCACTGCCTTCAAAGCCCTCGCCGCGGATGTGCGCGCGATCCTCGGCGCTGGGCCGAAGATCGGGTATGCCGCCGACTGGTCAGAATATTTCGGTCACCACCCTGCCGACGGCAGCGGCGATGTGTTCTTCAATCTCGATCCGCTCTGGTCGGACGCCAACATCAACTTCATCGGCATCGATAACTACATGCCGCTGTCGGACTGGCGTGACGGGTTCGATCATGCCGATGCAGCACTTGCGCCTGCGATCTATGACCGCTCTTACCTTCAATCCAATATCAACGGCGGCGAAGGCTTCGACTGGTTCTATGCCAACACCCTTGACCGGACAGCGCAGACTCGGACACCGATCACGGACGGCGGTATCGGGAAACCTTGGGTTTTTCGCTTCAAGGACCTGCGCGCTTGGTGGCAAAACCCGCACTTCAACCGCCCGGGTGGGGTGGAAAGCGGCACGCCAACCGCGTGGGTGCCGCAGTCAAAGCCGATCTGGTTTACGGAGCTGGGGTGCCCGGCGATTGACCGCGGCACCAACCAGCCGAACGTGTTCTTCGACCCGAAGTCCTCGGAAAGCTTCACACCCTACTTTTCGCGCGGCTGGCGCGATGACGCGATCCAGCGGGCGTATCTGGAGGCGACTTATTTGTTCTGGGGTGTTGTTGCGAACAACCCGGTGTCTTCAGTCTACGGCAATAGGATGGTGCATGTTCCGGAGTGCGCCGCTTGGACCTGGGATGCCCGGCCCTATCCGTTCTTCCCCGAACTGACCGATGTCTGGACAGACGGGCCGAACTGGCGGCTCGGGCACTGGCTGACCGGGCGGCTGGGCGCGGTGTCGCTGGCGGCGCTGGTGCGGCACCTTTGCCTGCGCGCAGGGATGCCCGAGGAATTGATCGACGTCTCTGGCCTATGGGGCGCGGTCGAGGGCTATGTCATCTCGGCGCTGGAAGCCCCACGCGCGTCGATTTCCACGCTGGCGCGGCATTTTGGCTTCGATGCTGTCGAGAGCGAGGGTCGCGTCAAGTTCCTGATGCGCGGTCGCATTGCCGGTCTGACGATCACGCCAGACAGCATGGTGGCCCACAGCTCTGCACAGGGCGATGTGATGGAACTGACCCGCGCGCAGGAAACCGAACTGCCGCAGGCGTTGAAATGGCAGGTGGCCCGCGCCGACGAGGATTACGACGCGGCTCAGGTCGAGGCGCGGCGCATCACCGTCGACACCACGCGCATAGCCTCGGAAAGCTTCCCAATGGCGATCCCGCCAGAAGAGGCCGAACGCCGCTGCCGTCGCGCCTTGATGGAGGCGTGGGTGGGACGCGAAAGTGCAGTGTTTCGCCTGCCTCCTTCGCGGCTGGCGCTGGATCCTTGCGACGTAATCCTCCTTGACCACGATGGCCGCCTGACGGAAATGCGGCTGGTGTCCATCGCGGACTCCGACCTGCGCAGTGTCGATGCTGTGCGTCAGGATCGAGCCGTCTATGATCTGCCGCCCGGAGAGCCGCGCCCTGCGTCTCTGTCGACGCCCACGGTCTTCGGCACTCCGGACGTCGTGCTCCTGGACCTGCCGCAGCTGCGCGAGGATCAGCCTGCGCATCGGCCCATGATCGCGGCGCATGCCAAGCCATGGCCCGGCGAGATCGCAGTCTACCGTAGCGCCGCGATGGACGGCTTTGCGCTCCTGACTACCTTTGGCACCCGGGCCCGCATGGGTGTGCTGGCGGCCGATTTCTTTGCGGGGCCAGTGTCGCGCTTCGATCTGGGCAATCCGCTGGCGGTCGATCTCTATTCCGGCACGCTGGAGAGCGTCACGGACATCGCCCTGCTGGGTGGGGCCAACGCGCTGGCCGTGGAAACCGGCGCGGGGCTGTGGGAGATCGTCCAAGCCGGAACAGCCGAACTGATCGCCCCGGGGCGATACCGGCTGACCCGACTTCTGCGGGGCCAGCGCGGAACAGAAGGCGCTATCGTCAGCACGGTGCCGACCGGCGCGCGGGTGGTCGTGCTGGACACGGCCGTAGCCCCCTTGCCCATCAGCGAAGCCGACCTTGGCTTGCCATGGAACTGGCGCATCGGCCCGGCCTCGAAGGCTGTCAGCGATGAAACCTTTGTCGCCACCACCTTCACCCCCGAGGGCGCTGGGCTGCGGCCTTTCTCTGTCGCCCATGTCGAACAGCCGTGGCGCATCGCCCGAAGCCCCAGCGATTTGACGATCCGCTGGACGCGACGGTCTCGATCCCTTGCCGCTGACACCTGGGGCGCGGGCGATGTGCCTTTGGCCGAGGACAATGAAACCTACGAGGTGGACATTCTCGACGGGGCAACTCGTAAGAGAACCTTACAAGTTGCCACCACCTCTGCCCTCTACTCCGCCGCGCAGCAGACCGCAGACTGGGGCGCACCCCTTGGGCCCGGCCAATCCCTCGCCATCCGAATCTACCAGCTCTCGGCCCTGATTGGCCGGGGCGCTGCGCGATCCGTCACGCTCACCTTCTGAAAGCGCACCCATGTCCGACATCACCACCCATCTCCTGCTGCCCTACATCCTGGCTTCGCAGGCCCAGAAGCACGTCACCCACAACGAGGCGCTGCGCCTGCTGGACGCCATGGTGCAGCTATCCGTTCTGGACCGCACACGCACCGCCCCACCTGTCAGCCCGACCGATGGCGACCGGCATATCGTGGCATCGGGCGCGGCAGGCCTGTGGGCTGGCTGGGACCTGAACGTGGCCTTTTGGGTCGATGGGGTCTGGATGCGGCTGGTCCCGCGTCCCGGCTGGTTGGCTTGGATCGCCGCAGAACAAACTTTTGTCGTCTGGAATGGGTCGGCCTGGGATCTGGTCGGCGAACCGGTCGACGTGTCTGACGCCGTCTTCAGCCTGGTGAACGACGCGGATCCGACCAAGCAGGCGCTGTTCTCCCTGTCCGGGATTTCGACCGGCACGACCCGGACGTTCGCGTTGCCGAACACATCGTCGGAACTGGCGATCCTCGCGGGCACGCAGACATTCAGCGGCCACAAGACCTTCTCCGGCTCGCTGACCGCATCGGGTGCCGTGTCCATCACTGGCACGCTGACCGCATCTGGCACGGTCACGGTTTCCGCCGCAGCAGCCTCGATCGGCACCGCCATCACGGCCGCAACCTATGGGATGGGCACGGGGATCAATCCAACCGGTGTGACCAAGACCCTGAACCTCGGGACAAGCGGCGCATCCGGATCGACCACAATAGTCAACATCGGGTCCGCAATCGCTGGCGCTGGCGGAACGACGGTGGTCAATACGCCCACCGTCACATTCGCCAATGCGGTGACGCAGGTGGGTATGCCCCAGGCCAACCTCACTGCCCAGCTTCTCGGCCTCGGCGGGGCCACCGCGGACAGCTACAACCGGGTTTCGGTCAACACCCCGGCGCTCCTGCTCAACAACGCCGGAGCCGGGATCGAGGCGACGGTGAACAAGGCGGCGGCCGGGAATGATGCGGCCTTCGCCTTCAAGACCGGCTTCTCTGCACGGGCGCTGATCGGGCTACTGGGCAATGACGACTTCAGCTTCAAGGTCAGCCCGGATGGGTCTGCCTTCTTCGACGCAATCAGGATCGACCGTACTAATGGTCAGGTGGAACTGCCGCAGCCGACGATCTTGCCGGGCCTGAGTGCCGCACCATCCCCGCCAACTTCCGGCAAAGCGGCCGTCTATGCCCGTAACCGGGCGGGGGCCCCGTGGATCGACGTGATGCGTCCTTCCGGCCGGGATTTTCCTCTGCAACCGCACTTCGGGGTGAATCGCATCGCCAACTGGTCGCCATCTGTCACCACCACAATCACCACCGAAGGCCTGCCCATCACCTCAGTCGGCACCGTGTCCACCCCCACGCTGGCTGCAACCAACCTGGCCGCTAGCATGCGGCGCTGGCGTCTGACCTCGGCGGCGGTGGTGGATTCGGTCGCCGACCAGCGTTCCGCAGGCTGGGCCTGCTGGCGCGGCAACGCGGCAGGGCTGGGCGGCTGGACTTTCGTGACGAGGATCTCGCTGGCGACCCTGCAGGCAACCGGCATGGGCTTCTTCGGGCTTTACGGATCGACCGCCGCGCTCGCTACCACGCTGGCGCTGGCTGCGGCCATCAACTGCATCGGCATCGGCTTCCAGCGCGGCACGCACACACGCTGGCAGCTGGTCACGAACGATGGCACCGGTGCACCGACGCTGACCGACATGGGGGCGAGTTTCGCCATCGCGACGGGTGGAGTCCTGACCCTGTTCATCGCGGCACCGCCCAATGGCAGTTCGGTCTGGGTGCGGGTGGTGGATGAGGTTTCGGGCGCGGTGTTCGAGCAGGAGATCACCGCCGACCTGCCCGCCAACACGCAGTTCCTATCGCCGCGATTTTTCATGAACAACGGGGCCACGGCGGCAGTGGTCTCTTACGACTGTTCGGGGGTCTACGTGGAGACGGACTTCTGAGCCCCCCATCCGCAATCCTCTGGCCTGATTGTGCGCAAGGCAGTAGGCTTTGCCCATGAACATGGAAGCCGAAAAGCGCATCGCAACCAAACTCGCCAAGACAATGGCGATGCTCTGTGTGCGCAACACGCACCTCGAAACCATCCATGCGGGCAAGTCGCCGGTCACCAGGTCCGGCGACTGGAGCGACGTGACCGTGGTCGACGCCGACGGCAACCGCATCCCCTGGACCGACGTCTCGCATATCAGCGACGATCAGATGCGCGACCTGATGCGCGATATCGTCAACCGGCTCTACACGTTTCATTTGTGTGCTGACGAACCGGGACTGCAGGCCGAGATCGAACGCTGGATGGTAGTTGCTGGAAAATGGGACGAGCCGGAGATCGACGAGCGGATGATCTTTGGCAGTCACGCGCCTACCTAGAAAAGGTCATTCAATCGCCCAATTGTTCTCAAAGGGTGAACGCGGATATTTGGCGTGGTCATGGCGCCTAGCGGTGCATATGGTGTCGAGATATTTTTTGGGGATTTTGATTGAGTAGTTGGCCCATTTTTCAAAAGGAGATCGTTCAGATCCTCTCCGTCTATCTTTCGAGAACACTTCCGGCGATAGGTGGTGACCGTTGGTGGAAGTTTTACGTTCTTGATCAACTCAATCCATACCAAGCCCATCGTATCAAGAGATCGAAGGAGCAGGCACTTGGCCAATTGGATCTTGCAGCCCTAATTCGGGTTGCTTCGGCAAGCTGCGAGGAGATGACCGTCAAAAAATATGCCACACGGGAGTTTCAGCAGCTTCTGGTGACAATGAATGCTATCCGGAACAGGTACGCGCATGCGCCGGCCGATGGCATCCCGGCAGAAATTGAGGCGCGCGACCTTGAAAACAGTGCGGATTTCGTTGCCTGCATCGATAGTTCTTCGATTCTTCCAGACCGCCTTCGCGCCGCAGCGAAGAACCTATTGGATCATGCGTCCACGTTAAGGCCCGCGACGACGGCGAGCTTTTCCGGAAAGAGTACACTCGCCGTGTTGCGTCACCCACAGCCGATGCTGCCGGAAAAATCTCTGCAGAAAAAGACTTACATCGGAATGGACTTTGGCACGTCCACCACCGTTTTGAGTGCAATCTCACTTCGAGACGGAACCGAGCAAGTGGATCCTCTCATCATTGAACAACCTGACGAGTATGGTGTTATGACGCGGAACCACTTGGTTAACACCGTCATTGCCTACGTAAACGAACGACTGGTGTTTGGTCGCGAAGCGTTCCGCCAAAGGTCCTTTCTCCACGAAGGGCGAAATGTATTCTCTTCCTTCAAGATGCGTCTCGGCGTCGATCTTGGTCCAACTTATCCAGAGACGGCCGTACGCGACGGCGTGCTGAAGTCCGGCCTCAAGATCGAATCTGCCCAAGACGCTGCAACGATGTTCTTCCGCTTCATCAAGCGAGGCGTGCAGAACGCGCTGGTCGCTGCGAAATTGCCGACTTCGTCCGAGTGGTGCGTGTCTGTGCCCGCCTCCTTTGAGGCAAACCAGCGAAAGGATCTGGAGACAGCTCTGCGCGGCGCAGGTATCGTGACCAACTCAGTCGCGCTTATCGACGAACCGAACGCGGCTTTTCTCTCCTTCCTATTCGAGACATCGCGCGGGTTGAACGACAGCAAACTTCTTGAACTTCTGCGCGAGCGCCCTGTCAACGTGCTGGTATACGATTTTGGTGCCGGTACCTGCGACATTTCCGTGCTTCGTCTTGAGAGTCGTGCGGACGGGATCGAGTCCCGAAACTTGGCGGTGTCGCGGTTTACAGCACTTGGTGGCGACGATATCGATGTCGCTCTTGCCCGACAGGTGCTGCTGCCACAACTCATCGAATCGTCCGCTCCTGTGCAACCTTCCCAACGAGATATTGAAGAACGGATCCTACCCAGGCTTCAGCCTACGGCAGAGCTACTGAAGATCCGACTTCTTGAACACGCACGAGACAAGGGCATCGAGACGACCGACGGGCTGCGAAGGGCCAGCGACCTGCGGGTGACTGCCCTGGATATCGAGAGATTCAAGTTAGGTGCGAATGAGTTCCATCTTCCGAAACCTGGCGCCACCCTCATTGACCTTGCCAATGCGCTTGAGCCCTTCACCAGATTTCCAGTGCCGGCGGACGATCGAGTTGCCCATGTATTCGCCCCGGTTCAAGATGCTTTGGAAAAGTCTGGGCTTACCGCAGACGATCTGGACGGCGTTCTCTTCATCGGCGGCAGTAGCGAAAACACCATTGTCCGTCATACCGTCATGAAGGCGCTTGGTGGGGCAGTCGAGGCAATCGTACCGAAAGACCTTAGAAGCCACGTTTCTAAGGGCGCGGCTCTGCATTCATATTGGTACAACGGATGTGGCTTTGACTTCATACAACCGATCACTTCTGAACCGATCCTCGCCTTGGCCCGGGGTGGCGCGTTTAGAGCGATCCTTTCGGCTTCCACTCCGCTGCCAAGCCAAGTCATTCTGAGCGAGGATCTAGTCGTAGAAGACGAGGGGCAGAAACGCATCGAGATACCAATCTGTGTCTCGACAGCAGATAAGCTGCTCGGGGTGATCGTGATAGATTCGCCAGACCGAGAAGGCTTTCATCGGGGTGCCAGAATTTCACTTTCCGCAAGTATTTCGCGTGACAAACTGCTCGTCGTAGAGGCGCGGATCGGAGATCGTGTCGCAAAAACTGCCATGCTTAACCCGATGGCCAACCGACCGGTATCGGAAACCGAGGCAAGACTTCTAAAAGCGAAACAGGCATTCAACGAAGTGCTGCTGAAGTATGGCCCGCGCCCGCCAGCGGCAAAAGTGATTGCGTACGCGAAGGCAGCCGAATCTGCAGGCGATCATCAGCTTGCTGCTGAGATGTTTCAAAAGGCTGAGCAGCTTGATCCGGCACTAAACTTCGCTGTGTCGATCACATATAATTATGCCCGCGCGGGCAAAGATGATCTAAGTGAGATATGGGCGAGAAAGGCCTATGAAAGAGAGCCATCAGCTGCATCGGCTTTCAACCTGGCCATCGACGTCACCGACCCGGCGGAGAAGGAAGCCCTCTTCCGCGAAGCGATCCGTCACAACGCAAACTTTCACCCCGCTATCCTTGCCTTAGGGCGGCTGCTGCTGAGAAACGGAGATTCCGAGGGTGCCGAACTCTTGGAACAATCCGCCAGGAAGCTCAGCCAGAAGCTTCGCGCGCACAACATCGATGAGGGCGATTGCCGCGCGTTGGCAAGCGTATTACGCGAACTCGGCCAAACCGACGTTGCTCAAGAAGCCGAAGCCCGGGTAAAGACTTTCGCATCAAAAAGGCAGACTTCGGCGGCCTATTCCGAGGATAACCTAGCGGCCTGGGACAGGCCCGCGCTGGAAGGAACTTGATCCCATGGGCTGGTATGTTCCCTTCTCAAGCCTGAGCCAAACACAGGTCGCGATTATCGAAGAAATTACGCGCGGGATCGAAAAACGGAATCATTTTATTTGTGGATTCGCAGGCAGCGGGAAATCAGTGCTGTTGACCCATGTCCTCGAACGCTTGGTCGCAGATTACCCCCAATCCAGCTTTGTATTCCTCAGCTTTACTCACGCTCTTGTGGGGATGGCCAAGGCGTCACTATTGGGCTCCGGACTAGACGAAGGGGTGGCGCGACATATCGATTTCTCAACCGTGCATCGGTTTATTTACGGGAAAGACTCCGCCGATTTTGTCTTCGTCGATGAAACCCAGGACCTGCAAGAGGACTGGCTGGACAAGATAAAAAGCAAAGCTCGCCACGTCATTCTGGCTGGTGATTACCACCAGTCAATCTATGATGAGAGTGCAGACCGCGCGGCGATGATCCAACGGTTTGAACCCAAGATCCACGAGCTAAGGGAAGTATTCCGCCTAACACCGTCTCTTAAGCGGGTTGCAATATCGATCAATCCTTCGGCAAGCAACGTCGTCGAAGCAGACCCAGTCAATTCGGTCGATGCCGATATCAGAGACGTGGAATTCAACAGTTTGGAGAAAGAAGTCGAATGGGTTTTGAACGAGGCACGAACACGCGCGCGCGCCGGTCGCCCCTCGGCTCTGCTTTTCCACCATCATCACGATCTAAGACAATTTTACGAAACGGTTTTCGATGTGCGAGCCATGCCCTTACCGTCTGAACATCCGCGCGATCTGACCGAACGATATATCAACATGAACGACGCAATGCAGGCAGCTGGCATCCCGTTAAGCTACTACGGCAATAAGGTGGGCACGCTGAACCATGGCGAAAACGGCCCCCACGTCTATCTCATGACGATGCACAGCGCAAAGGGACTTGATTTCAAGAATGTATTTCTGCCGAGTTTGAACCGTGGGCCGAACAATACCATTGCTCCATCGGAGCCTTTTCAGCCCCGAGTTTGCTTCGTCGGCGTGACCAGAACTTTTGAGAACCTTTTCTTGACTCACTCGAAGGGGGCGATGGAGGCACCATTTGACAATTTGCCGGATGACGTCATTACCAGAATTTCGCCTGCTGGCCCTACAAACGTAGTCGATGAATTATTTTTCTGAAGGGGAGCCATTCCATGCATCGACATATAGTAGTGGTTAGCTTCCTTGAATGGTTAAGTTGGAACGATAAAGGGGCCCTCCGCGTTTCGGCGCAGCGTGTTATCTGGTGTGCGGATGATTGCGCCGCATCGGCTTTTCTGAACTCTCTTCAGTTCGCGCCTGATCTGGAACCTGCCGACGACGCTTTTCTTGTCGCTGAAATTAACAGGCCGCCGCGCAACTTCGGCAATGGCATGCTTTTTCTTTCTTTGGATGGCACCAGCTTCGAAGCACTGTCAGAGCGGAGTTCCAGACTGCTTTCACCCGCAGCGAAGCGGATGAATGCTGATCTCGAGCTTGCAACTGAAGGTATCCGGGAAGTATGGGCAGACTGGAAAGCGCGCTACAAAAGCGAAAGTGCCGATCAGCAGGCACGTCGGATCTGGAGTTGGGCATGGGCGCAGCCTTGGCCGTCTGAGCTGCAAAGCCAGCAAGAGCAGCTTCTTGTGAAGACTAGGCAGTCCCTGGGAGAGATGTCTCGGCTTCTTGCTGAGAATTCTGCGCTGCACGAGAAGATCGCCGGAACCTCCGCAGAAACGTGGATTCATATGGCCCTTGCGGCAGAACAAGGAAAACTTCTAGCCCCTGATAAGGATGCGGCCTGGCGTGAGGCATCAAGACCCTACATCCAATCTTGTGCGTCGTCCGGGCAGTTGACTGCCGCCTTTTTCCCGAAAGCTGACGCCGCCTTTTCGAATGCCCTCGCCAAACTCCCTCTCGACCGGATCGAGATGTTAGAGTTGGTAGCCGTGGCGACCGGGGAGCATCATGCGCTACGCATGAATGTTGGGCATGAGCCCGATTTTGAGACACTATTTTCGGATCTCCAGATTCTATCGGACCTCGCTTTTCAAGCTGATCCCAACGGACGAAGCATCATATTGTCCGCTGCATTGTTGGCCCTCGGACAATTGTTGCCTGGAACTGCCGTGGTCGCTCTTCAAGCTCAGGCGGATTTTCCAGTTGGTTGGGCTGGAGGGCTGCTCGGGGGAAATGAAAAGATGGAGTTATCCGATCGCGCTGTGTTAACGGAGGCGCCCCAATTGCCCTCTGCAGCCGTGCCTAAATCAATCACCGAGAACGAGTTTGGAAGCGACGGAAGTGCATCTTCAGATGCGGATCCCGATATCGTCACAGTGGTTGCTGGTCTAGAGGGCAAGACGCAGCCCGTGACTGTAGCCTATGAAGCTTCCAATGTGCCTACTGCGGCTTCTTCAATTGTCACCCACGTCGAGACAAAGCCAACAGACAATGACTTGGGAGTTCCAAAGGAGGAGAGATTAATCAAACGACGCTCTGGAAACAAAAAAGCAGTCGCCAAAGTCCCCTCTAAGAATAGCAATGAACAGTTAGCCGATCAAAAAATTGATCTGTTCTCCGAGAAGGATATGCCTGATTAATAAAAGAAATCGCCAGAGAAGGTCTGACCCCAGTCCTCACCCTCAAGATTGAAGTGCGACACCTACAGGCCGAAGGGCATAGGATGTTGCCATGGAAAGTGACCTGCCACCCAACTGCTCAGCCCGCGCAATTACATGAACAACGGCGCGACGGCTGCAGTCGTCGCCTACGACCGCGCGGGCGTCTATGTGGAGACGGACTACTGAGATTCCTGCCATGGTCGCAAGTTTGACCTCCAACGGAACGTCTCCACGACCAAAGTTCTGCTGGAAATCGAGTCGAAACCGGGTTCGCTTTCAACCGTTCGCAGTTGGCTCAAGCAACCTCTCAAGTTCAGCAATCTCATCGCGGAACGACTGGGTGAGCCTGCCGTAACCAATCGCTTCAGCAACCGAACGAGGCAAATCCAATGGGTTTTCGCCTTTTAAGGCCGAAATCAAGCCCAATCTTTCTGGCAAAGGCACTTCCTTCCAAAGCCGATCACGCCCATCCACCTGAAGCCCACGGAAGGGAACAAGACTCTGAGGTTGGCCATCCGGCGGCCAATAAACAGTGTGCCCGTCAGATACTCTGGTGCAATTGGGAATGTTCTTGACCGCCTCCCAGACCGTCGACGAGATTTGACTGCCTGTCCGCTGGAAGCCATGTTGGCGTGCAATCAGATCACTCAGCCTTTTATAGGTGATGGGTGCTTCAGCCGTAATGTGCGCAAGTGCAAGCTGCCGAATTGTTGTCCGGTAGTTTGGCTCATGGAAACGAGATGCATCGACCGCAAGAGGTGCCTGTTCTACCGTGATGTCCAACATCGGCTGCAGTTCTTGCACCAACGGGACGACAGCGCGTGCTGCGCGAGCACCGAAATCGATGACTGGTGTGGAAGCTGCTGCCGGAAGCATTACAGGTTCCGGCAGCACCACTTCAACTACGTCATCCTCATCACTGGCATCATCAACCCACTCGGCCACCTCGGGCAGATCAGCGGCTTCCTCCTGCACGACGGAACTTGCCTCCCGTTCGGCCGCAATTCGCCGGTCCTCTTCGAGGAGGGCGAGTAGATCGTCATTCAGTTTCTGAAGGCGTGCCTCAGGGTCAATGAACCAGTCCGTCGACCAAATTCGAAGCAGTTGCCAGCCAAGGCGCTCGAGAATGATGTGCCTTACCCGATCGCGATCTCGCGCCGAGGGCGAACTATGGTAGGTTGCACCGTCACACTCGACGCCCGCCAAGAACTTGCCTGGCGCGTCCGGGTGGATCACGCCGAGATCAATTCGGAACTTGGATACACCGATCTGTGTCCGAATTATCCAGCCGAACCGGCGCAGCCCTTCCGCCACTGACATTTCGAAATCGGAGTCGTAATCATTTATCGCCATCGACCGGATTGCGGCGCCAAGCGCAGATGGACCTTGCGCAGCAAACTCAAGGTAGTGCTTCAAATCGCGAACCGCTTCGGCCTGAGTGCGCGTGAGATCGATCATGGACGGGTCGAAACTTGTGAAAACCATCACTTCGCTGGTCGCACGAGTGATCGCCACATTGAGACGTCGTTCACCACCTTTTCGATTAAGCGGGCCGAAACTCATCGACATGGTCGCGGCACCCGGTTCAGTTGGCCCATAGCAGACGGAAATCATGATGACGTCGCGCTGATCGCCCTGAACTGTCTCAAGGTTCTTGATAAAGACGGGCTCGCGCGCATTGTGATTGAAGAACCGCTCGAGGTCGGGCCGCTTTCTCCGCTCTGAATCAAGCAAGTCCTCGATCAGCCGCTGCTGTTCAGAGTTCATTGTCACAATGCCAAGCGATAGTTCGTTGCGTGTCGGGTCCGACAAGAGCTTTATTGCTGCATTTACGACAGCTTGCGCCTCAATCTGATTTGTCCGACCTTTGCCACGCGCGTAGATGCCGTCCACCTTGTGCAAAACGACAGCGGTGTCACGGGTATCTGCTGATGGAAAGGTGACGAGTTCACCCTTGTAGTAGGCGTGGTTTGAAAAGGCGATCAGGCTTTCGTGTCTGCTGCGGTAGTGACCAGTCAGGCGGTGCAAGGGAACCCGTGCCGCGAGAGCTTCATCCAGAATGCTGTCCAGATCCGGTTCGGTATCGCTGTCGCCCGCATCGTCACTTCCGGGAGCCTTGTCGAAGAAACGAGAGGGCGGCATCTGACGCGGATCGCCCACGACAATGCACCGACGCCCCCGCGCGATTGCACCGATCGCGTCTGGTACTGTGATCTGACTTGCCTCGTCAAACACCACGAGATCAAAGAGCGACGTATCGGCTGGGAGGAATTGCGCCACAGAAAGTGGGCTCATCAACATGCAAGGGGTAAGGGCAGCGAGCGCTTGTCCCATTTCACCCACCAACTGACGAACAGGCATATGGCCAATCGTGCGTTGCAGCTGTCTCGAAAGAACCCCGAACCCCTGATCAGCGGTGAGATCATTCCGCCCCGGTACGGCTCCTGATAGTTTGGCGCGTATGTAGTCAGCTGTCATTGCTGACATCTCTTCATCCAGCTTTCGAAAAGTCTGGATCAAGTCGGAGTGTTCGACAGCTGAGAATCTGTTCAGTTCCGGACGAACGTCGATCAGCTCTGGCGCGACCCAGCGGCAGTAAGCCGTCCGCAGGCCATCAACGACCTGATCATGCCTGATCAACCCAGATTCCAACCCGGTGACGAGGGTTGCGAGACCTTTGGCTTCCGCCTCGCGCTTGACCATGATCCACCCACACCACGGGTTCAGTCGGCGTTCGCGCGTGATCAATTGGGCGGTGACTTGGGTCAGTGGCGCAATCTGTTGTTCTTCTGGCATGACCGACGGAGCACCCGACAGTTCGCGGAAGTCGGACGAAGCAGTCTCAAACTCGGCAAGTGCGGCAACGAACCTGCGCGCGGCTCGATCCATAACGCTGCCAGGTTCCAGCATATCCCTGCCGTCGCAGAGCTTGCGGCTCAAGGTTCCTCGCAAGGTGATGAAATCGCGCCCTTCACCTGCCAGTCGTTGAACGGCCGATCGCAGACCTTCCGCGGCAGCTAAATCCCTTTCAAGAACAGCAACGTCTGTCTTTAGGCCCCGCCAAGGAGTGCCAGCGGGAAGCCCATCCTCAAGCTGCGTGAGCTGTTCCTGAAGCGTTCTCAAGTCGGCGAGTGCTTCGAGATCTCGTTCCGGTTCAGGGACCTGCGTCGCGGTCAGGCCGAAGGCATCCCAAATTGCAGTTCGGAGCTTTTTGACGGCGCCTCCCTTGAAAAGGAAACTTTTTCCTTCTGCTTCCACGCGTTCTGCAATCCACCTCTGAAGCGGCTGAACGACAATTTTTTCTTCGGCGTATGCGGGCGACAGTGATCCGCGCCTTTCTCGATAAGCGGCAAGTGCTGGAGTCAAGGCCCGAAGCTTTGCAAGCGTTTCTCTCGTCTCGGCTGTCAGGGCGAAGCCAAGGTTGGCACGTTCGCAATCCGGCAGCAGTCCAACGAGACCCGACAAAGCCCGCGCTTCCCCCAGCGTCGCCGTCGATTCATCAAGCCCAAGCTGTCCGATGAGATCAATCCGCGCCGAGAGCAGATCCTGCGATGCACCGCCGAGCCTGCGCGCAGAAGCAATCAGTTTTGACTGCCATGCGAAAGACCACTCCCCATGAAGGACTGCGGGGAAGGCATCCATGTCCTCGGGTTCAATCTGACTGAAGCGCTGGCCTAAGCGCTTGGCGACTTCACACAGGTCTGCAAATGCTTCAGCGTCCGGCGCAAGGCCGACCGGTCCCTGATTCTTAGGCCAGTCCAGCTCTACCCGATGCAGGTCGCCGTAGCGCAGGCTGCGACCAATCGCATCCCTTGGGCTGATGCCTGCAGGGCCGGGTTGGTGCAGCGCATCAACCAGTCCGTTCAATCGTCCACGCAAATCGGCGAGACGGGTCGCCGTCTTTTTCCACTCAGCCGGGCTGTGCTCGCCGCGTCGCTTCCAAGCCGCATCCAGCTGATCAAGTACGGCCCGTTTATTTGCCTTGCTCGAATGAAGCTCCAAACAGAAATCGCCGAGGCCAGCAGCAACCAAGCGCTTATAGACAACTTCAAGCGCGGCCATCTTTTCCGAGACAAAGAGGACTTTGCGCCCCAGAGCGATATTATGGGCAATGATGTTGCCAATCGTCTCGGACTTTCCAGTGCCTGGCGGACCTTCGAGCACGAAATCGCCATCAAGGCCGGATGCATGAATTGCCACAATCTGGCTGGAATCTGCATTCAGCGGTGCAAAAATTGAAGAAGCCTCGACCTTTCGATCAATTTCCTTTGGGTCAAGGAACTTGGTCCCGCTTGGGTAAGGGTCTCGTGGTGTTTCAATGAGATGACGAACAAACGGCGTTCCCTTTAATGTCTCAGTCCGATCCGTCAGATCTTTCCACATCAAATACTTTGCAAAGGAAAAGGTGCTGAGGAAGACTTCTTCGACAACCTCAAACCCGGGGACGTCCTTTACCTTGTGCCGAACATGGGTCCAAATGCCACGAACATCGACACCGCTGCGGTCTTTCGGTAATTCGCCTGACAACTCGGAAAGGTTGATGCCGAAATCCTGGCGAAGCATCTGCAAAAGGGTAAGGTTGAAGACAGTGTCGTCATCGTGGCGCAGAATATAGGGCTTTGACCTTGCGCTGGCGCGGTCGAGGCGCACCGGCATCAGGATCATCGGCGCGCTGTACCTGGTCTTGTCGCCAGATGGGGTCCAGCGCAGCATACCAAGTGCAAGAAACAGCGTGTTGCTGCCGCCTTCTTCGAGATCCGCCTTTGCCTTGCGGTAGAGCTCGATCGTGCCCTTCTCGAGCTGTTTTTCATCTGTGTTGGCGACGATCTCTCCGCGCTCCATGGCGTCGCGAGCGAAATTCACGGACCAGTCATCTCCGGTCCGGAGACGAAAGAGTGCTTCGTCGGCCTGCGACGCCACATCACGCCGTGCAGGCGGCGCTATGATACGGATCCGCTTTCCCTCAGCGATCTTGTCTTCCAATACGGATGGGTCAGGACAGAAGATCGGAATCGCCGAAGCAGAAGGCTTCAAGTTCAGCAGGCGATTGCGTTTGGAAAGGTCTAACAGGCTGCGTCGCCAGATTGCGAGGCGTTCCTCTGGTGTTCTTTCGGCTTCGTCCAGCTCCACGGGCGGATCGAAGACGGGCAAGTCGGGCGGTACGTCCAAGGGTGGCGCTGCGCCATGTGGTTGCGCTGCGCCAGTATTCGTATCGGTCGTGCCTGCAAGTGAGGATAGTGGTTGAATACCCCGCCGCCGAGCCTGACGAACATCAACGGCATAGACGAACTGCGCATCGTTCTCTTCGGCAAGTTGGCGTTCCGCCTCGGCGATGGCCTTTGTGAAGGGAATAGGATGGCCAGTAGTGGCCAGTGTCGTTTCGAAAATCACCAATTCCTTCAGGGCGATAGCTTTTCTGACGATTATCGGATCATCAACTGTCAGGGTCGGAAAGTACTGAGGCTGCAACCAGGCACCCGCCAGCGCATGCTCCCTTGTAAAGACAACCACCGGGTGCAGTCCTGCCTGCTCGAACGCCGCAGCAAACAGAAGTGCCGTATCAAGACATGTCGAAAGTCCTGTCTTCTCGATTTCGGAGGGTAATCGGATCTTCTGGCCCGTGGTTTCGAAGCTGGCGGGCGGAACGGCGTAGGTGATGGCGCGCGCCGAAACTGCCGCCCAAATACCAGACATCACCTCCCAAACACGTTCCCTCGACTTTTTCTGGTAACCATCGATCGAGCCGTCCCTGCCGCCGCTGGTCAGAATGCCGGAGCTTTCCTTCAAGAGATGCTGAATTGTGCCATCGTTCGGCGTCACAAAGGCTGCCAGCAGTTCCGGCATGAAGCGGGAACCGCCCCATTCGTTTCGCGCCAGGGCTTCGACGATCATATACTCCTCAGCCAGCACCAACTCTCCTTGGCGCAGCGTGAACGTCACGTCAGACCGCAGCCTGTCCGTCAGCTTGTCGAGCAGCCCACCGGCCAGCGGCACACGCACGTCCTTTGGCCGGAGCTGAGACTTGGCAGCGATCCGGTCAATGGTCCAAGTGCGTTCGCCGAGGATTGCCGGATCTGACCTAACCGTGAGGGTCAGGCCCTCAAGGTCATCGTCAGAGGTGTTCTCGACTGCCAAGTCGAGGATCGTCGGAACGTCGTTCTGATGAGATGCAAAGGTGATTTTAGGGGCCAAAGTGGCTCGAATATGGGCCGCTGGCGAAGGGGCAAGCTCGGCAGGTTCGCTTGGTTGATCAATCAGTTTATCTGTCACAACCCGCGCCTCGTTTACAAACCTTGTGCTTTATTGCCAGCCCATCATAGGCGGCTCCCAAGGACTTCCTCAACCTGTAGTTTTGGGCATTGATCGCAGGGATCGCAAAGCCATCCGCTGGCAGCGTGCCAATGGCATCGGAATTGATGCAATAAATCGCCCTGCAACGAAGCGAGTTCATTGACCGACCGGTTCTGGCACGGCCGCCTTCGCGTGCTTGGTGACGATATCCTGCACCTCAGATGGCTTGAACGCGACATCCCACGCCCATTGCCCAAATCCGCCGGTTCCATTGATCGCCTTGACCCATTCACTCAAGGCGTCGCGCTTGGCCTTGTTCTGTGGGCTGTCAGTTCCCTTGATCTCGAGTGCCAGCATCTTGCCGCTGGCCAGCCTGACAAGGAAGTCCGGAACATATCGACGGCGCGAGCCAGCCCACATGTACTGGATCTGAAAGCCCAGATGATCGTTCTTCGCGTAGGCGATCACCTCGTCTCGTCCCTCGAAGACATTCGCTGCGTGACCCTCCCACGCGGAATCGCCGACAAGATGGCTGATGTGCGATTTGATCGCCGGGAAGCACGGCTTGGAGGTGTACCAGGTGCGCATCTGGCCGGTCGCGCCGATGGGGTTTTCTTCGTCAAAGATGGGCGTGAGGCGTTCCGTGTTCTGCTCGGTGATGTGGCCCATGACGTGTTGGACGACGAGGTCAATGTTCAGCGCAATCAGGATCCTGCGCCGCAGCGGGTCAGAGTGAAACAGTGATGGAATGTCGAGGAGCTTGGAGGTCAGGAAGGTCTCGACGATGCGGACCAGCTGCGCGGCAAGGTACTCTTCGGTTCCGGAAAAGCTGTGGCGCAACTCGGCAAATCCCTTTCGTGCCGCCTGAAACACGAGCCGCTGCAGCCTGAAGCCGTCGGGAAGTCGCTCCAGATCGATGGCGGAGACCTGACCCATGTCGGTCGCACCACCCAAGGCGGGTGCCAGATCGGCGCTGATCGGCGTGGACGCCGGATCGAGGACCAGAGCGGGCACCTTGTCCCAGGCAATGGCCAGCTGAGGCTTCACCACGGTTTCGACACGCAGCACGTTGGGCCATTTGATTTCAAGATGGGCACGGTCGAGGATGACTTCGATCTGCGTGGTCGGTTTCGGCGGTGGCGGCGGGTCACCCCCCTCGCCGGTTTCCGAGATGGACAGCGGAACGCCGAACACGTTCACATACTCCGGCAGGAACAACCCGTTTTCATCGGTGTCATAGGACACCCGGCGCAGCCCCCGGCCGACCACCTGCTCGCATAGGAGCTGCGAGGTGAATGCGCGCAGACCCATGATATGCGTGACGTTCTTTGCGTCCCAGCCTTCGGACAGCATCGCGACGGAGATCACGTTCTGCAGGTCCTGACCCGCAGCCCCGCGCTTGCCCACGTTGTCGACGATCTCGCGCAGCAGCTCTTCCTTCTTCATTCCAAGCAGCTGCTGTTTTCGCGTCGCTGGCAGGTCTGCGGCCTCGACGATACCCTTCAGCCGGGCCTCATAGTCTTTGTCCGATGTCGCGGCTTCGCCGATTTCCGCCTTGTCGAGTACCTTGCTGTCAACGCGCAGCGTCCTGTTCGGGGCGTTCAGCTCAGGCCAGTGCGAGTCGCCCTTGTTGAAATAGTTCTCCACGCGCGCGGCCGTCTCGGTGCGGTTGCAGACCGTCAACATGACCGGAGGCGAATGATGCCCCGCTTCCTTCCACTGCCTTTGTGTCTCGCGCCAGTCGGCACCAAGCAGCGTGTAGGCATCCTGAACCAGCTTCGGCAATGCCTCATGCGGTTCGGCCTTTGCCCTGTTCAGATCCTCCGACACCGATGGATCGCGGTAGATGTGGTAGAGCTTCGACCGCAACGTCTTGGCATCAGGCAAGGCATCGTCGCGAACCACGACGCGCGGCGTCTTGACCAACCCGGCCTCGATCGCATCGTTCAGGCCGAAATCCGAGATGATCCAGTCGAACAGCGCCGTGTCCGTGCTCTTCTTCCCCGTCGGCGCAAAGGGCGTGGCGGACAGATCAAAGCAACGCTGGATGCGCCGCGTCTTGTGGATGCGGTCCAGCCCTTCGATCCAGCGGGTCGCTTCGTCCAGGTCGATGCCCTGTTCCTCGGCCTGCTTCTTCGAAATCTTCACCTCGGGCGGTTTGCGATAGGCGTGGTGCGCCTCGTCGTTGATGACGATGATATCCTTATGTGCGGCCAGCTTGCCCAGCACGCGGCGGGTGTAGGCCTCGTCCGACTCTCGGCCCTTTTTCACGACCGAGCGGTCCACCTCTTTCAGCGGCATCAGCGTGTGCCAGTTCTCGATCAGCACTTCGGCCTGGTTCAGCTTTTGCCGCAGCGCCTCGGACGGGCAGAGGTTGAACTCGTCGTAATAGCTGCCCTCGCTCGGCAGCAGCACCTGCAGGCGTTCCTTCACCGTCAGACCGGGCGCCACGATGAACACCGAGCGGCTGAAATCCTTGTTCCGCTTCGGGTAGGTCAGCGCGTTCAACACCTGCCAGGTGATGATCATCGCCATCACAGTGGTTTTGCCCGCACCGGTTGCCATCTTGTTACACAGACGCTCCCAGGTGCCGCCGTCGCCGGGAATGGCGATGCCCTGCTTGAACGCCTCCGCCCCCTCGACCCACCAGATCAGGGTTTCGATGGCCTCCAGCTGGCAGAAATAGAACGGCAACTGCCGCGCTTCGCGGTCGTGCCAGTGCTCCAGAAGCTTGCGGGTCACGATGGTCACGCCGGGCCAGCCGGCCTCGCGCCAGGCGTCAACGCGGGCGCGGATGGTGTTCACCAGCCCCAGCACCTCGGTCCGCTTGGTGTTGTTGCGGGCGTCGAATACCTCGTAACTGGCAGGCCGCCGTTCAGGCTTGATCGCCAGCTTGCCGCCGGGGGCATCCACCCAATGCTGGGCGGGGCAGACGTAGGGCGTGTTGATGATCAGCGACATGGATCAGTCCTCAAGCGGCATGATCTTGAGCGACTCGATCCCGCGGTCATCGACGATCTTCACCGCGATGCGCCGGTTGTCACCCGCCTCGAAGGGCAGCGAAACGGTGCCGTGGAACTGCTCCAGCAGGTCTTCGTCCAGCTCCGACCGCACTGTCGCCTTCAGGCGGTTCCAGCCACCCTTGGCGTCTGCCATCGGAAAGAACACCTGATGCGGCATCAGGGACCGCTGGTCATAGTCGGTGTCCAACGACCACATCGCGATCTGCTTCTTGCCGCCCGACACCAGATCACCCGCGCGTGGGTCGAAATAGTCAAAGCCGTTGACCTCGACCTCCCACATCCCGTCCTTTCGTTTGCGCAACTCGACATCGGGCTGGCCCATCAGCCAGAACGACTGGTTCGAGGATCGCGCCTTTTTCAGATCCTCGGTCAGCAGGTCGGTGTTCATCTGCGCCTTCAGCAGCGTGACGCCGGGCCAGTTCACCTCGTCAATGTCCTTGGCGGCCTCGGGGTCGAAGGTGAAGGCGCAGAACAGGATGAACTTCGGCGCGGGGCGCAGGGTTTCTGCCTCGGTCAGAGCCAGTTCCACCTGCCGCTGCTCAAGCGCTGCATGTTCGGGGCCGAAGCTGACGACGACACGTTCGCCCGTGTCGGTCAGCGAGCCCGAGGCGTGCAGGTGGCGCAGACCGGGCAGCGTCTCGAACTCGGCAAAGGTCAGGCGCGCGCCGCCCTTGGCACGGACGCCGGTCTTTAGCAGCTCGTCGCGCCAGAGCGACTGGCGCGAAGTTTCGCCCGTGCGGGCGATGCTGTCGTTGGCTTCTGCCGGTGGCAGGCTGTCGTCGAGGGACAGCACGGTGGGTGCGGGCACCGCCTCGACGCTGAACGGGCCGGTGATGCGCAGACGGTTCCTGTCGATGCGGGGCTTGTCATACAGGGTTTCCTGTTCGGCATGGGCCTGAATGCTGGCATCCATCCTGCGCTGCATGGCCTGGCGCGCGGTGTGGAAGGCATCGAAGGGTGCGCGAGCGGCGGCGGGCCAGAGGGGCTTGCCGTCCTTGTCCAGCGGCCAGTCGAAGGGCACCTCCCATTCATGCAACGTGTCGCTATCGCGAAAGCTGACCGGCTTGCCTTTGCGCACCCCTTGGGTGGGGCGGAAGGGGAGCGGCGGGGCGGTGGTGAGGGCCGCGTTGAGGTCTGCGAGGGTGGCGATGATCTTCGGGTGATCTTCCGCGTAAATGGTGTCGATGTCGGGATTCGTCACAATCGACTTGAGCATAACGTGAGGAACGGTTTCGTAGTCAAAACCGCCCTTCAGCCCTTCATGCGGATAGCGCAGGGCAAAGTAGTCGAAGCTGGCTGTCATCAACCGCTGCTTCGCCAGTGTAATTGCCACGCGGGACGTATCGCAGGTGATCCAGCGCCGCCCCCATTTCTCCGCTACCGCAGCAGTTGTGCCAGACCCGCAAGTTGGGTCTAGCACGAGGTCGCCGGGATCGGTGGTCATGATCATGCACCGTTCGACCACTTTTTCTGCAGTTTCGACAACATACCGCTTCTCAGAGGCAAAACCGGCAATACCAGTATCCGTCCACATGTTGTCTTCTTGGAATGCCGCAAAATCATCAAAGTAACGAACGTAATAGAGGCCAGTTCCCGTGGCGCTAAGACGACCCGCCTTGAATAAGCGGCTCATTCCATCTTCATTGGTCTTCCAGCGAACTTTGTCAGACGGACGCAGTTCATAGCCGTGAAAATTGACGGGGAACCAAGAAGCAGCGCCTTCACCTTTGTCTCGCCCAGCACCCTGACTGGTAAGATTGTCGATGCGGAAGATTCGCGCGCCATTCGTGAGTGTTTCCGGCTTTTCGAGTTCCGTTTTCTTGATCGGCCGTTCATCGAGATTCGGCATGCGGACTTTTTTATAAGCCCCCCCGCCAACTCCACCAACTTCCTTCAGGTTATAGGGTTGATGAAATTTCAGGTGGGGTTTGTCCTTTGCGTAGAACAGAATGAGATCGTAGGTGCCTGCAAGATTTTCGGAGGTCGCACCAGACGTTTTGGAGAAAATGATCTGGGACACGAAGTTCTCGACGCCGAAGATTTCATCCAGAACATTCCTGACGACGTGGCAGTTTTCTTCTCCGATCTGCACGAACACCGACCCGCTCTCGTGCAGCAAATCCCGCGCCAGCACCAGCCGGTCGCGCAGATAGGTCAGGTAGGAATGGATGCCCAGTTCCCAGGTGTCGCGGAACGCCTTGATCATCTCGGGTTCCTGCGTCAGATCCGCGTCGGACCGGTCCTTCACGTCACGCTTGTTGGTAAAGGGCTGAAAGTTCGACCCGTATTTGATGCCATAGGGCGGGTCGATGTAGATCATCTGCACCTTGCCGCCCATGCTCTCCTTGGTCAGGAGCGAGTTCATCACCAGCAGGCTGTCGCCCGACACCAGCCGGTTCGACCAGCCCTTTTCATGGTGATAGAAATCCAGCGCCTGGCGCAGCGGCAGGTTCTCGAACGGGGCCGCGAACAGGTCAGGCTGCCGCCACTGGCTGGGGGCATCCTTGCCCTTCAACCGACGCGCCGCTGCCGCAAGGATCGTCGCCGGGTCCACCCTTTCATGGACATGCAGGGACACGGTATCCACCTGAAACGACGTACGTTCCGCCTTGCCGGTCCAGGTCAGGTAAGGGGCTTGCATCCGCTTCAGTTCCAGAAGCGCATCCTTCATCGCCTGCGCGTCGCCACTGGCCAATGCGTCGTCGATCAGCCTTTCCACCCCGGCACGGGCAGAGTCGAAGTTCAGCACCGGGTCCAGATGCGGGTCATAGGCCCATGTGGTTTTCGCTCCGTCCGGATCGGTGCCCGCATGCACCATCCCCACCTCCGGGTTGTTCACCCGCGTCTCGCCATGGCGATAGGACACCACTTGCACCGGCTCACCAGATTTGCGCGGGGCAGCTTTCGTGCCTGCCGCCTTGGCCTTGCGCGGCCGGGGTGCAGCCTCTTCCGGCGCGGTCAGTTCGAAATCATCCTCGGTATCATCCGCATCATCTTCGTCGTCACCGATGATGCGAAAGATCGACCCGCCACGCCCGCCGTCTGACTCGGGGCCGCGCCCGAGCAGACCTTCATCCACCAGCGCATCGCGGGCAGCCGCATAGTCGTCATCCGTCAGGGTGGAGACTTGTTCACGCAGAAGCGCCATCATGGCCCCGTTACCAATGGTCGAGCCATCTTCGGGGGTCAGGGACAGGATCAGGTTGGACAGACTGTCGGACATGGGTGGCTCACCAATACGTAAAATGGCTTGTTTTCCATGACCCTATCGCGCGAAAGTCCCGTTTGCACGCCTAAATCCGGTGCAGCGAGCGCCGATCTTTTGATAACGACGCAAGTTCAATTCTGCAAAGCGTTGGCGAATGGTCGAGATGCTAAATCTGAAAAGCTATCCGAGCGCCGCGCGAAGCGATGTCGCTACTGAATCAGCGGCACACCGGACCGGTTCTGCAGCGAGATGTGCATAGCGCGCCGTTGTTTGAACCTGAGTGTGGCCGAGGAGCTTGCCGATCATCGGCAGTCCCTGACCCGAAGCCATGGCCGCCGAAGCAAACGTGTGGCGCAGGTCGTGGATGCGCACGTCCTTCACCCCTGCTCGGGCACGCACCCTTTGCCAGAAGGGCTGCAAGTCGCTGAGAGGCTTGCCGGGCAGGGTGCCGGTGACGACCCAAGGATTGCCGTCGATGCGTTGAGCAACACGCAGCAGGTCCACGACCGGCTGGCCAATGTGAACGACCTTCGCCCCGGTCTTTGAATCCGGCAGGCGCAGGGCAGGGCTGTCAAAATCGATGTACGACCAGTTCAAGGACATGATTTCATTCAGGCGGCATCCGGTCAGGATCAGCAGCCGCGCCGCGAGGATGGCCGAGGGCAGCTCCACGGTTTCCGCTTCCATCTCGCGCAGCACCTCGCCAATCCGGCGCAGTTCGGCCGCACTGAGGAAACGCTCCCGCTTCTCCTCGGGATACTTCCGGATGTGCTTGCGCGGGTTGGTGCCGTCCGGACGCAGACCCCACATCTCGGAGAGGCTGAACATCTTCGACACCACTTCGAGGCAGCGGTTGGCCTGATAGGGGATGTGGCGCAGGTCGTGGTGGAACTTCGCGACATCCGCCCGCGTGACCCCCGTGACCGTCAGTTGCCCCAGTGCAGGCAAGATGAATCGCTGCAAGTTCCGGCGATATTCCTTACCCGTGCTTGCCTTCACGCGGATGGCGATATGCTCCTTGTCGAACCGCTCTGCCAGTTCCTTGATCGTGATGGCCTTGCGTCCGGCGTCGCGTTCGGCGGCAGGATCCTCGCCATTGCGAGCAGCGGCGACGATGGTGATGGCCCGGATGCGCGCCTGCTCGCATGTCAGAACCGTGTTTGGCCCAAGGCTGATCCGCCGCGACCGGCGCCCGACGCGGTATTGCACGACATAGCCTTTTCGGCCGCTGGGTAGCACCCGCAGGCCGAAGCCGGGAATGTCGCTGTCCCAGACAAAGTATTCGGTTGGCTGGATGTCTGCGGCGTCGACGATGCGCTTGGTGAGCTTGGGCATGGGAAATCGGCTTTTCAGGTTTGCTGGCTTCCACTGTGGGCAACGCGTCGACCTAGTCAACGAACACATTGATATTGCGTATAAAAAGGAAAAAGCGCGCAAATCTGCGCCAGGGCTGCATCGCGCTTTTGAGCGCAAACGCTGGTCTCCGCGAATCAGAACGCAGGTTCCGGTCTTTCGGCCGCGCTGCTACAGTCCACGAAAAAGAAGCGGAATCCACATGGCGTCGAAATCCACCCTGAATGCAAAGAACCTGGAGGCGCTGGGCGCGGAACGCCTTGCGCAACTGCTGATCGAAATCAGCACCGGCGATGCCGCAGCCAAGCGCAAGCTGCGTCTGGCCCTTGCCGGGGCGGAAGGGCCGAAGGAGGCCGCGCGGGAAATTGCCAAGCGGCTGACCAGCATCGCGCGGGCCCGGACCTTCGTGAACTGGCAGAACCGCAAGCCGCTGGTGAAGGATCTGGAGACCCAGCGCAGCGCCATCATGGAACAGATCGCCCCGTATGATCCCCGTGAAGCGCTTGGGCTCCTCTGGCGGTTCATGGGGCTGGCCACGCCGGTCTTCGAACGCTGTGACGACAGCAGCGGCACGGTCATCGGCATCTTCCACCAGACATGCATTGATCTGGGCGAAGTGGCCAAGGCGGCCGGGCCAGAGCCGGAAGCACTGGCGCGGCAGGTTCTCGATGCGCTGCAGGACAATGGCTTTGGTCAGTATGACGGCCTGATAGCCATCATTGCCCCGGCGCTGGGCCCCGAAGGCGTGGCGCATATGAAGAAATTGGTCGAGGAACTCGGACGCACGCCCGTGCCAGTGCCGCCAAAAGGCGAGTGGCAAGCCGTCGGCTGGGGCGGTGGCGGCACGCGCTATGCCCACGAGATGGAGGAACGCTCGCGTCGGAGCACGGTCGAGATGGCGCTGAAAGACATCGCCGACGTGCAGGGCGATGTCGATGGCTTCATCGCCCAGTACGACCCGAAGACCCGCAAAGTGCCGAAGATCGCGGCCGAGATCGCGCGGCGCCTGCTGGCGGCCGGCAGGGCAGGGGACGCGCTTGGCTTCATTGAGCGGGCCGAGGTGAACGAGGCACGCTGGATCCCGCCCGACTGGCAGGACGCCCGTCTTGCCGTGCTGGAGGCGCTTGACCGAAAGGATGAGGCGCAGGCGTTCCGCTGGGCGTGCTTCGAGCGCGACCTGTCGGGCGAGCATCTGCGGGTCTATCTGAAGCGTCTGCCGGACTTCGACGACATCGAGGCCGAGGAACGCGCGATGGCGCATGCCGCTGCCCATCCCGACCTGCTTGCAGCCCTGGCCTTCTTTCTGAACTGGCCATCGCTTGGACACGCCGCGCGATTGCTGATCGACCGGCAGGACGAGGTCGATGGCGATCACTACGAGTTCCTGGCACCGGCGGCCGAGACATTGGCCGAGAAGCATCCGCTGGCCGCGACGGTTGCGCTCCGGGCCATGATCGATTTCACGCTGAATGAGGGAAGGCAGAAGCGCTATGGCTATGCTGCCCAGCACTTGGCCGCCTGTAACGATCTCGCCGGACGGATCGAGGACTTCGGACCAGTCGAGCCGCATCACGCCTATGCAGCGCGCCTGAAGGCCGAGCATGGCAAAAAGACCGGTTTCTGGTCAAAGGTGGAGGCAGCGTGACCGTCCGATTGCGGGTGGTCGCTGAATTCAGCCTGCATCTCGACGACTGCTCAAGATGCCTCGGTTGGGCAGGGAGGAATATGACGTTTAATGCGACATCTTGACATGTCGTATTAATGAACCTACATCGGCGTCATGTCAGAAGATGAAATCACACTCGAAGAACTAAGCGAACGCACCGGGGTCGAGGCACGCACCTTGCGTTCTTGGGTGAGCGAGGGTCTGCTCTCGCCGCCTTTCAAGGCCGGGCGCGGTGCACGCTATCCCGCCAGCAACGCGGACCGGGCGCTGGCTGTTCGCGCACTCAAGGATCTTCATGGACTTTCGCTCGCGGAAATCGGGCGCCGCTTCATGATGGCGACCGAAGACCAGATCCGGGAATGGGCACTGGAGAGCGGGCCGACCTCGGCTCCGCGTGGCACCGCACGCGACTATCTGAGCCGCATCCAGGGGCGCGGCATCAAGCCGCTTGCGGCACCACAGTCGAAGGACAGCCATCCGCAGGCTTCCCTTTCCCTAGAGCCGAAGTTTGCACCATCGACTGCAAGACTTCCGTTCAAGTCGAACTCCGGTCTGCGCGGCGACGAACGCGCGGCTGACCTTGCGAACATCGAGCGGCTGATCCTGCAGCTCGAGCAAGTACTGGAAACCCCCGCGCCAAGACGATCACGGGGCGCGATCTGGACCCGCATATCCGTCACGCCAGACCTCGAGATTTCCGTCCGCGGCGATCTCGAGCCCCGCGAGCGGATCCTTTTTGAACAGCTTGCGGATCAGTTCCGCGCCATTCTCACCGGAAGGACGAAAAATGACTGATGTGAAATTTGCCGCCGCCGCCGCGTTCGACCGGAAACTCTTCTGGGAGGGTGGGGAGTCCGTCCGCTATCTGGTTGCCCATCTCCGGGCCAGCCTGAGCGATGACCGCCGCCCAGCTGAGCGCACTCCGCTGAACATCGCTCTTGTCATCGATGCAAGCGGTTCGATGGGCGGTGGAAAACTGGAGGCCGCCAAGGCTGCGGCGCTCGGCCTCACGGATCGCCTGACGGAAGGGGACCGCCTGACTCTGGTTTCGTTCGCCTCGGATGTCCAGGTTCACCTCGACGCCGTATCAGTTACGAAGGAAAACGCGATCCGGATCCGCACCGAGGTTTCCCTTCTGGAGACGCGGGGCATGACCAATCTCTCTGGCGGATGGTTCGCCGGAGTCGAATGCGCGGCCCGGGTTGCGGAAGAGGATGCGCGGATGACACCGCGTATCATCCTCCTCAGTGACGGTCACGCCAACGAAGGGATTTCCGATGCAAACGAGCTGCGGGAACACGCCGGCGAACTCAGGTTGCGGGGCGTTCTGACCTCGGCCCTCGGCATTGGTGATGGCTATGACGAACAGCTCTTGCGGGGCATCGCCGAAAACGGCGGCGGCCGCCTTCACGATGCGGAACTCACCAGCGAGATATCCTCTGTCCTTCTGGGCGAACTCGACGATATCTTCGGCACCCTTATCGAAGCCGCGCAAATCACCATGACCGTGCCGCCCGGCGTGCGCGTGGACGTTTTGGGCAAGGGGGACGCCGAAGTTCGCGATGGCCGCATCTTGGTTTCCGTGGGTCCGATCCAGAATGCCATTGAGCGCGTGGCAGTTTTCAAGGTGACTTGTCCGAAGGCGCAGCGTGGCGAAGAGATGAAGTTCGGGTTGGTCGCAAACGGCCGCGCCGTCGATGATCAGAACGTGTTTGAAACCAGTACGGTTCCGGTCACCCTCGTTTCTGTGGACGGCAAGGCGAACAAGGACCAGCCCCGTGATGCGGAGATTGCCGAGATTGTTGCGCGGACGTGGAGCGCGCTAGTCGTTGCCATGGCCGCAAAGATGAACCGTGACGGAGCCTATGAAGACGCGCAAAAATACATCGAAGGAGAGCTGCGCCACTTCCGCCGCTACGTCGAAGGCCTTCCTCGCGGGCAGGAAATGGTCGGTGAACTTGAACTCTTGGCCCGGCGCGTCGGTCGCGAGTTCTCATCGCGGATGCGGAAGGAGATGGTGGTCCAATCAGCGCTGTTCATGGAGAGCAGGGTGGACCGTCGCGGTGCAGGGAAAGCGGCGTGGAGCGCACGGATGGAGCGCGGGGACTGACGACCGTAGGGTTAGGGTGGGGCGGCAGAGTACAATGGTTATAGGGCAGATAGTGCTCTCAGCCACTTCGCTGTTCGCCCAACGACAAACCAGCGTTGCGGTGGCTGGGTAACTGATGATTTCAACTGGGTTTAGGCTTTTCGCATGAATGATGGCTCACTTTGGATTCTGTTGCTGCTCATCGCAGCCATTATTCTTTGGTTCTTGGTTCTTCGACCAAAGTTGAAGGAGGCCCGCGCGGAACGCGAAAGGCGCGCTGCCGAGGGAGCCGAACGCCGTGCAGCTGAGCGTGCGAAACTGAAGGCTGAACGCGAAGAAGTCTTGAAGAAGTTGCGTGGCAAAGCCCCAGATTTTATCCTGAAAGCGCGACTTGAATTTGAAAGAGAATATCGGGCAGGGGGCGGTGAGGGTTTCTTCGGTCAGGAAATGTCGCCGCTGGTGGGCTTTGGATACAGGGTTGGTACAACCAATGGCCGGGCTGAAGCGGAACGCCATGCAATTCTTGAGTATGCGGTTGCCGCAGATCTGGATGCGACGCTGCCGTTTTTGCCGAAACCATACAGGGACGAGTGGGGGTCGCCGCTGAGCATGACAAGATTCAACCGCATATACACTCATCTCAAGAGTATGGCTGACCTACGTGACGGGCGGCGAAACTTCGAAGTTGCTGTGTCTCACTGGCGTGCCGATGCTTCCTGGTTTCATTCGCATCAGATTCAGTTGGTGGAGAAGTTTCGGGCGGTTTAGTCGTTTCGGGAATGCATTGATGTTCGTGCTACCGGAAAATCATGTTGCCGCCCGCTGGAAGCATGGTGGAAGCAAGAGGGCGAAAACTGCTGCGCAATCCCGACAAATCCCGCGAACACCCGCTCCCACGCGGTCTCTCGCAACTGTCGGAAATCGCGCAACAACTCGCGATCCTTCGCAGATGTTCATGCTTCGTTCGCCATGACTCATAACCTGAAGGCCGCAGGTTCAAATCCTGCCCCCGCAACCAAATCTTCCCTATAAAACAAACACTTAGAACCCGACATAAACCGTCGGGTTTTTGCTTATCCAAAACGTGTCAACGCCATGTCAACGTTTGAAGAGTCCCCCTGAAAACCCCGGGGGACTTTCGCGCTTGGGGGGCCAAAATATCCTTACCCCGCGCAGCAGGACAGCTTGGCCACGTCGCGGTCAAACGTCTGTGCCGCCAACTTCAGGCCTTCAACGGTTGTCAGGTAGGGGAACAGAGTCTCGCCGAGGGCCTTGGTCGTCATCCCGAATTTTAGCGCCAGGGCCAGCGTCTGAATGCTGTCAGACCCTTCGGGAGCCGCGATAACGCCACCCAGTATCCGGTCGGTTTTCGCATCCGCCACCAGCTTGATGACGCCGCGTGTGTCGCGCGCGGCCAGAGCACGCGGCACGTTATCAAGCCCAAGAACTGACGTCTTGACCTCATGCCCCGCTGCAATCGCCTGCGCTTCGGTCAGGCCGACGCCCGCCACTTGCGGGTCAGTGAACACCACCCAAGGCATCGCGGCATTGTCATAGCGTTCGGCCCCACCCAGCACCGCGTTGCGGGCAGCGAGTTTCGCGCCGTATGCCGCCATGTAGACGAACTGATCGCGGTTGGTCACGTCACCGGCGGCAAAGACGCCGGGGCGGGTCGTGGCCATGTCATCGCCCACGATGATCGCGCCGCGCTGGTCGGTTTTGATCCCCATTTCGGCCAGTCCCAGCCCTTCGGTATTGGGGTTGCGGCCAGCGGTCACGACCAGATGATCGGCGCCGAGTTCCAACCGTTTGCCACCTTCCTTGATGCACAATATGGCCTGATCCCCGTCGCGGCGGCAGGCGTCATAGGTCACGCCGCAATGCAGGGCGATCCCCTCGTCGCGGAATATGTTTGCCAGCGCCTCGGACACTTCAGGTTCGGCCTGTGGCAGCAGCCGGGTGCGGCATACAACGGTCACCTTCACTCCCACACGCGCCATCATCTGCGCCAGTTCCGCGCCAATATAGCCCCCGCCAAGGAACACGAGGCTTTCGGGCAGAAAGTCCAGCGCCAAGAGCGAGGTGCTGTCCAGGGTCGGTACATCCTGAATGCCCGGAATGGGTGGCAATGCGGGTCGTCCACCCGTGGCAATGATGATCTTGGGTGCGCGGATCACGCGCGCGCCGACCTTGACGCCACCCTCGATCAGGGTCGCTGCACCTTCGTCGATATAGTTGATTTCTTCATAGCCCGGCAGCAGATCAACGTATTTCTTCTGCCGCAGCCCGGAGACCAGCGCCGCTTTTCCGGCCATCAGCGCGGCCCAGTCATCGACCTGGGCTGACCCGGACAGGCCCGGAAACCGTCGCGCAGCCTTCGCGCCGTGAATCGCTTCCGCGGCCCGGATCATGGTCTTGGACGGGACGCATCCGACGTTGACGCAGGTGCCACCGATCAAGCCATGTCCGATCAGCGCAACACGTTTGCCCGCCTCGGCCGCTGCGATCGCGGCGGAAAACCCCGCCGATCCGGCACCGATCACGGCAAGGTCGAAGTCGCTCCGGCCGGGGCCGGGAATGGAGCAGCAATCGTGCATTGTCTTGTCCTTTCAGGAGTTCCTGGTATTCCGCTGGCGTCGCCAGACGGCATAGATCGTCAGCCCAATGAAGAAGGCGAGCGCGGGCAGCAGCACAATGTCAATCCAGCCAAGCACCGCCGACAGCCCAAGAAGGCCGAACAACACCGCCAGAACCGGGGTGAAACAGCACAGCGCCGTAATCACGGTGCCGATGATGCCGGTGATCAAAAGCCGCCGGTCTGGTTTCTCCGATTTCATTTCGAGGCCTTCCCATTGGTTTGGCCCTCGGGCAACCGGCATGCTGATCGGGCTCGACGAACGCTGCGCCAGGTAAGTGCCGCCGCTGCGGCCACCAGCAGCGCGACTAGTCCGCCCGCCCCAATGAACCAGCTGCCAGCTGCCGCGATTGCCGCCAAAGCTACGGCTCCACCGCCGCAGCAGACAATGAGCGTCGGGGCTGCGATCAGTGTCGCCAGTAACCCGCCCTGCATGTCGTCGCGCATCGGACTCAGCCCTGCACGGCAGCCGGGTAGCCGGCCTGCTCGGACGCCGCCGCAATCGTCGCAGCGTTTGTCAGGGCGGGATCAAAAACAACATGCGCAGTCTTGGTAGCAAGGTCCACCTCAACCGACTGCACGCCTTTGACCCCGCTCATCGCGGCCTTGACCGTTGCCGGGCACAGCCCGCAGGTCATGTTGTCAACGTAGAACGTAGTCTGAGCGAGCGTCGTCTCAGCCGCACTGGCAGATTGGACGACGGCCATGTGGGAGAAAGCTGCGCCCAGGCCAAGCATCAGGGCAGCAGCAGAAAAAGTCAGACGTTTCATGCAGTTTCTCCTTTGGATTCAGTAGAACAGTGGTCCCCACCAGTTGACGGTGATCGACAGGATCACCAGCACGGTGGCCCCCCAAAGTGCGATCTTGGTGATGCGCGACGATTGCGGGCGGGCACAGTAAGACCCATCAACGCAGAGGGGCTTGGCGCGGAAATACACTTGCCAGAACCCCAACCCGATAAAGAGGATCGCTATGCCCGAGGTCAGCGGTTTGTAAGGCTCCAAGGCTGTCAGGTTGCCGATCCAGGCCCCTGAAATGCCGAGTGTCACCAGCACCAGCGGCACAATGCAGCAGGCCGAGGCGAAGAGTGCCCCGAGCACGCCGAGCGTGGCGAAAAGCCCCTTGTGATCCGCCCCGGAAACGCCGTCGCGGGAGGTGTTCAGTTCGGTCATGCGACTCTCCTTGAGCTTTCGACATGACCGGTTTACGGTCTGTATCAACTACAGGAGCAAGGAGTATTTTCATGCAAGCCGATCACATGAACGAGAGATCGCTACGGCGGTCCGACCTTGCCCAAGCCACCGGATGCAACCTTGAAACCATCCGCTACTATGAAGGCGTCGATCTGTTGCCCGCTCCGGCCCGGACTGCCGCAGGGCATCGGGTCTACAGCAGCCAGGATGTGAGGCGGCTCAGGTTCATCATGCGGGCGCGCGAGCTGGGGTTTTCTCTGGAAGATATTCGCGGTCTGCTTGGCCTTGGTGACGGCGCGTTGCGCTCCTGCGCCGAAGTCAGGGACAGGACCGAGGTTCACCTTGCAGACGTCAGAACCAAGATCGCCGACCTGCAACGCATCGAGGCGGTTCTGTCCCGCACCGCAGCGCTTTGCAGCGGGGAGGACCGCCCCGACTGTGCCGTCCTCGACAGCCTGCGACATTGAAGCGTGATCTGTCAATCAGCGTGCGGACGCGCCTTGATGGCCAAAGGAGCGGGCCGTCCCTTTGATCGCAAGCCGCAGGGGGGCGCCGGTCCCGACCCCGCCACCGCGCCAAGGGCAGGTCATGAATACGGGCGGCGATGCTGGCGTCAGGGGAAAAAACACCGCAGACAAAAGGTTCGATTTTCGCCGGCGCACTCGCCTTTCGATTGAGCGGAATCGAGGCGACGGAGGCCGCCTCGATCCCGCTGATAGTGCTGCGGGCGGTCACCGGCCGCGCTTGTCGGCAACGGACCAGACCACCGAGCCGATGGTCAACAGCGCGCCGACCAGCGGCTCCACCTCAGATGCCTGGACATAGCCTTTGGCGACCAACGCAGTGCCTGCGACGGTCAGAACTTGACGGATCAGCGCCAGAATTGCGGGTTTCAGCATGGTAGACGCCTCTTCAGATTTCATTGGTGGTGGTGGGGAATTCGCCCGGCTTCATGGTCAGCAGGCGTTGCAGGCGGGGTGGGTAGGTGAGGGGCCAGCGGGCGCCGAGCAGGCGCGATTTGGCGATGCGGGCGACGGTGACGGCATCGGACTGGTTGCCGCCGAGGACGTGGAAATGGGTGTCGTCCTGGCCGATGGCGAAGCCTACGTGGCCGCCGGAGCCGCGTTCGAAGACCAGCACCGCGCCGGGGATCGGCTGCACCTCCTGCCCGAACATCAGCCAGTTCCGCGCCCAGTAGGGATTGCTGCCCAGCGCCCCGAGCAGCGGCTCGTCGGGCAGGGCGACGCGGATGCAGGTTTCGACGAAATCGCCGCACCACGGGTTCTTCGCGGGATCGCCGAGGCTGCGGCCATCGCGCTTCAGCCAGTCCATCAGCCAGGAGCGGTCGCGGGCCTCGTGACGGCCCAGCGCGGATTTGGCTTCGGTGATCCAGGGCAGGGAACCGGGCGACACTGATGCGGCCGGGCGGCCATTGGCGGTGAGCAGGGATTTCAGGGCGCGGGCGGTGCGCAGGCCCCAGAGCCCGTCGATGATTCCGGGGGAATGGCCGAGCGCGTCCAGCGCGCGCTGGATGTCGCGGATCGGCTCGGTCGTGTCTGTGGTCAAGGGAAGGCTCCTTTCGCCCCATGGCGGGGCATGAAAAAACCCGCCAGCGGCGGGTGTGGGTGGGTCGGTAAAGGCTGCTGCGTCCGCTACGGCCGCTGGGTCAGATCCCTGAGCAGGTCGTTGGTCTGGCGGGCCTGCTGCTTCAACTCGTCGATCGAGGCGGAAAGCGCGTCGAAGCGCACATCCTGACGGGCGGCTCCGGTCTCGAGCACCCGGACGCGGGCCTCGAGCTGGGCGGAGCTGGCGCGTTCGGCGAGGATCATCTCGCGGGTTTCCATCAGCGCGGCGGTGAGGCGCTCGGCTGCGCCCTGCAGCGAGGCGAGCGTGCCGCCGCCCCACCAGATCAACCCGGCGACCGAGACCAGCATGGTCCAGGCCAGCGTCCGGTTGATGGTGATGCCGCGGTCGGTAGGTTCGGCCATGGGCGGGTTCCTTTCAAAATCCGATGGTGTTCTTCAGGCGGCGCGCAGCCAGATCGCCGTGCCGGGGCCCGCATTGGTTTCCGAGGCGAGATAGCCCCAGGGGGCCGGGGCCGGGGTGGCATAGGCCAGCGTGCGGCGCAGCACTTTGCGGGCGGTGGTGACAGGCGAACCGCCGTTCAGATCGGGTGTCGCGGTCGAGGCCCAGGCCGACAGCGTGGCGGTGGAGGAATGCCGGAGGCCGAGCCAGTAGCCGATGCCCCGGCGCAGGGTGAGGGCCACGGTTGCGGCCTTGACCCCGGTGGTCGAGAAGTCGAGATCGGCGGTCTCCAGCAACAAGGACGCCGGTCGACCGGAAGCATTTTCGCTGTAGACCACGATCTTGCCCAGCGCCCCGGCGATCAGCGTGGTGACGTTCACGGCGAGGCGGTCGATGTCGAGATCATCCCGCGCGATGAAGGGGAAGATATCCATCCGGTTGGCGGCCCCGGCCAGCGTGCCAGTGGCGGCCCCGCCCGCGCCAGTGGTGCTGAGCGCATAATCACCGGTCACTGGCGTCAGCCAGGGCACGTCCTGATCGGCCAGGATGCGGGTCGTGCCGCCGACCCGGGCGCGCAACTGCCCTGTGGTCGCATTGTGCCAGAGCCATCCATCGGCGGGCGAGGCGGGATCGGCGGCAAGACCAGAAAGCGCGACTCCAGTCGGAAAACTGATCCGCCCGGTGGCGCGGTCGGCGATCAGGGCATCGAAATAGCTCGCGCCATCCGGGCTGACCTTCAGGGTGACATCATCGCTTCCGAGCAGCCCGAACAGCGCCCGCGCCGAAAACCCGGTCTTGAAGGCGAAGGCCGCATCGTTCCCGGCAGCAGCCTTGTTGACGGTGGCTTCGATCCCGGCACCGGCGTTGTTCAAAAGCACGGCAGGGGTGTTCATGGAGAGGCGGTTGTAGCTGTCGGCAGTTGCGCCGCCGAGGCCCAGCAGCTGCGCGGTGAGGTTTGCCTGCGGCATGCCGACCTGGGTGACGGCATTGGCGAAGGTGACCGTGGGCGTGTTGACCACCGTGGTACCGCCTGCCCCAGCGGTAGCGGAACCGATGTTGATGACGGTGGTCGACCCGGACGTGCCGCCCGTGCCGATGTTCAGGGTTTTGGTCACGCCAGTGGTCGTGGCCCCGGTGCCCATTCCGTAAGTGGCGGTTGTCGTTGCCGTGCCGATGCTTGCTGCGGCCGCCGAAACCGTGACGGTGCCCGAGGCGGTCAGGGTGCCGGAGAAGGTCTTGTTGCCTGTAAAGGTCTGGGTTCCCGCAAGGATCGCCAACTCGCTCGAGGTGTTGGGCAGCGTGAATATCCGGGTGGTGCCGGTCGTGATGCCCGACAGCGAGAACAGCGCCTTCTTCGTCGGGTCGGCGTCGTTCACCAGGCTGAAGATGGCATCCGACACATCCACCGGTTCGCCGACCGGATCCCAAGCCAACCCATTCCAGACGACAAAAGTCTGTTCTGCGGCGATCCAGGCCAGCCAGCCGGGGCGCGGCACCAACCGCATCCAGACGCCATCGATCCAGAAGGCCACATTCAGATCCCAGCCCGACCAGAGGCCGGTTGCGCCCGGGGCGACCAGATGGCGGTCGCCATCGGCCGGGCTGGCGGGCGGCGCCGTCAGATCGCGGTCCAGCGCCGACAACTGAACCATGGCATCCAGCAGCCGCAGCGCCTCGTTGTGGGTGACATGCTTTTGCGCCTGCGATGCAAGAATATAGGGCAGCAGGAGATGGGTGGTGATGTCGGACATGGGTGCGCTTTCAGAAGCTGAGGGTGACGGATCGCCCAGCGCCCCGGCCGATCAGGGCCGAGAGCTGGAAGATGCGGATGGCGAGGGCGTCGCTGGGGCCAAGCAGTGCGCCCCAATCGGTGGTCTGCTGCGCGGCGGTGTAGAGGGCGCTGGTCGTCGTGGTGGCCAGCGTGCGTTTCACCGCCCCGCCATCACGGATTTCCACCTCATAAACTTCACTGTCCTCGGCCAAGGGCACATCGCCAGCGACCCAGGTATCGGCGGCCAGGGATCGCGACCGGCGCGTCCAGCGGATCGTCAGATCGCCGGGGCTACGGGCGGTGCGCCACGGCTGTTCGACATGGGCCACCGAGAAGGGCCGCAGCCCAGCGCCCTCGGGGGTTAAGGTTGTGGCGACAAAGGTCTCGTCGCTCACCGGCTTGGAGGCCGGACCGACGCGCCAGTTCCACGGCAGACCGAGGTCGGCTTCGCTAATGGGGAGGGACGTCACTGCAGTATCGAGGACAACGACGCGTGCGCCGCTCGCCACCATTCCAGCGACCGCGTTTTCGGTTCCCCTCTGGCCGCGCAGCAACCGGGACAGTCGGTACCGTCCCGGCGCGATCAGTTCGGCATTCCCAGCCTGGACGATTTCCCATTGCCCGGCGCCGGTTTCCACCGCCAGCGCGTTGGCGCCGCCGAGCAGGGTGAGATCGGTGACGCTCTCCAGCGTGCCGGAGAACAGGTCCACCACCAACGTATTGCCGAGATCGAAGCGGGCGACCGGCCCGGCATGAAAGTCTGCCGCCAGCACGCCCATGCGGGCCCGGGTGCCAAAGGTAGTCAGCAGCGCGAAACCGTCCGTAGAAGCGCTGCGGTAGACCGCGATCGCGCCCGGCCATGGCTTGGCATGGGCCGCGACAAGGGGGCGGTGGGCAGGCTGGTCCTCGCGCAGCTGTGGCAGGTCCAGGAGCACGACGTCGGGCGCGCCGAAGACGGTCGGCGTCGACAGCGAGGCCGGGCGCGGTTCGCCGGGCGGCAGGTCATACACCGCGCGGTCCTGGCGCACGGCGTCGATGCTGCGCAGGTCCGAGTCGGCAATGGAGACCAGCCGCATTTCGGTCAGGCGGCCATCGTGGTCGAGCAGGATCACATCGCAGGGATCCAGTGCCAGACGCGAGGGCGGCAGGCGAAACACCGCACTCTCCCGACCAACCCAAGCCTCCATCAGCGCGCGACGGCAGCGGCGCTCGGCCTCCTCGGGCGGGATCGCCATCGGGAAGGCTTCCGAGGCGATGCGGGTGCTTTGAGGCGTGATGCGCCGTGCCTCGACCTGGGCTGCGTCATAATCCTCGTCGGCCCGCGCAACCTGCCATTTCAGGGCCTGCGGCAGTTCGGTTTCCTGCGCGCGGGTCAGTTCCATCACATCGCCCTGCGCCGAGGCCGGGGCCACCATGTTGTCGGGCGTGATGGTCAGACCAGCAATGCGACCGCGCATCAAGAACTTGATCCGCCCCTCGCTCTCCAAAGCATCAAAGCCGAAATGCCGGGCGAGGGTGCTGATCGAGGCCCTCGGGGCTTCCAGCGCCGAGATGACATAGCCCTCGACGGCACCCCAGAGGCCGGAGACGTCGATCAGAGCTTCCGGCATCCCGGCGCGCAAACAGAGGTGACGGACGAGGGCCGCCAGCGACACAGCCCCCAGCCGCCCGGTCAGCCAGTGTCCGAGCCGCCAGTTCGGGCCATCGGTCCAGACATCGGTCAGTTCGGGAAAGAATGGATAAGGCCGCGCGTCCCAGGTCCAGGCGGCACATTCCGGGACATGGACCATGCGGTTGCCATAGACGGACGACACCGGGTTGTTCGCCGCGGTGCCCCAGAACAGGCAGGTCGCCTCCAGATAGGCGCGCTGGATCGCATCGTCGCGCCAGCCCCGTGAAAAGTAAGGCGTGAAACTTTCCGAGGATTTCGGGTCGAAGAACAGGTTCGGCTGGTTGGTGCCGCGGTCGATGGCGGGGCAACCCAATTCGGTGAACCAGATCGGTTTGGATTGCGGCACCCATGCCGTCGGTGTGCCGATTTCCACCCCACTTGGCCGGTTGAAATGCGGCTCTGACCACCACGATCTCAGATCCTTGAACCGGAACACCCAGGGTTTGCCCGCGCTGCCATCGGTGATCGGCGTCCGCACCTGTGTCGCCCGGTCGGCAGCACTGGCATAGAACCAGTCGAAGCCTTCGCCGCCGATGATGTTGGATTGCAGATAGGCCAGGTCGTAAATTGCCGGGGCCAGCGCCGCATCGGCATGATCGAACCCGTCACGCCAGTCTGACAGCGGCATGTAGTTATCGATGCCGATGAAGTTGATGTTGGCGTCTGACCAGAGCGGATCGAGGTGAAAGTACACATCGCCTGAGCCATCCGCAGGATGATGGCCGAAGTATTCCGACCAGTCGGCGGCATAGCCGATTTTGGGCCCAGCGCCGAGGATCGCACGGACATCAGCAGCGAGAGCCTTGAAGGCGGTGACCGCGGGATAGCTGCTAACGCCCGAGCGGATCGTGGTCAGGCCGGGCATTTCCGATCCGATCAGGAAGGCGTCGACGCCGCCTGCAGCTTTACAGAGATGCGCATAGTGCAGGATCATGCGGCGCAAGCCCCACTCGCCGACAGGACCGGTCCAGCTGACATTGGTGCCGGAAACACTGAAGTTGGCGGGCGTGGCGGTGCCGAACAGCGCCGATACCTGAGTGGCTGCCGTTGCGGTTTTGTCGACGGTCCCGGCAAAGCCCGCAGCGGGCGAGCAGCTGATACGCCCGCGCCAGGGGAATGTCGGCTGACCCAAGGTGGCCGCATTGGCGCTGTAGGGATTCGGCTTGGTGTTGCCGGGCGGGACGTCCAGCAGCAGGAAAGGGTAGAACGTCACGCGCAGGCCCCGCGCCTTCATCTCCTGGATCGCCTGCACCACCGCAAAGTCTGCGGGCGTGCCGCCATAGACCGGTCGATCCTCGGCATCACGGCTGACCAGAAACGCGTTTGCACGGTTGACGCCGTTCACGGACCATGCCGATGGCGTGGTGGTCTTGGTCACCACCTCGACGCCCGGCCGCACCTTGCAGTTCCCGGCGCGCAGGTCGTCGCCAAACCAGGCCACCACCAGGCTGACGCTTTCCACCGCCGGGGCCAGGGATTGCAGCCGGTCCAGCGCCACCACGATGTCGGCGGTGTCGGTGATCGCGTTCAGGTTTTCGGCCACTGTCGCGCCGCCTGAACCGGTGGTTTTCTTGACCGGGGCGGTCGCATAGGTGAACTCGCCCGAGGCCGGGATCATCGTCACAGCGTTGACCAACCCCTCTGTCGTATCGGGATCGGCCAGTGGCCGGAACACCTCGAAGCTGATCTGCGGCAGGCGGTTGCCGAAGGCGCTGAGGTTCAGTTCTTCGAACACAACATAGGCCGTGCCACGATAGGCGGGCGTGTTGGCAGCGCCCATCTTGGCAGAGATGAACGGATCAAGGCCCTGCACCTCGTTCCCCGGATACCAGCGCCAGGTGACGCCGGTCATGTCCATCGGTTTGCCGTCGGCCCAGACCCGACCAATGCCGGTGATCTCGCCTTCGCACAGCGCAACCGCGAAGCTGGCATAGTAGAGGTATTCGGTGGTCTTGACCTTGGGCCCGCCGCCCTTGCCTCCGCCCTGGGTCGTGGTGTTGACCTCCTCGCGGAAATCGGTGGTCCAGATGATGTTGCCGCCGATCCGCATGCGGCCGAACAGGCGCGGGATCACCGCCCCCTCGGTCGAGGACGTGATGCGCAGGCTGTCGAGCCGGGCACCTTCGATGCGTTGGGCCGGGGCGAGGGACGAGACGATCCAGTTGTCGACCACCGACCCGATGGTAGAGCCGATGAAACCGCCAATGGCCGCGCCAGAAAAGCCGAGGATGGCACCGCCAAATGCGCCGCCAATCGCGGAGCCGACGGCACCGAGAACCAAAGTCGCCATGATGAAAATCTCAGATGCTGCTGGGGTTCGGAAACAGGAAGGCGAAGGCGATGCGCCGCCGCCATATCGGGGTCAGGACTTCCTCGACGACACCCAGCCGTTCACAGGCGTGGATGAAGCGGTCGGGGGCGGTCAGGATGCCGACATGCTTGGCGATGGCGCGCGGAGCCATGCGGAACAAGATCAGCGTGCCGGGCCCGGCCTCGGATGGAGCAATTTCCGGCATCATCGCCCTTGCGCCCTCGGCCAGCACTTCGCGCGGACCGGTCTCACCCCAATCCCGGCTGTAGGGCGGGATCGGGAACGGTTCATTCCCGACCACCTCGCGCCAGACACCCCGCGCGAGGCCGAGGCAATCACAGCCGACCCCGCGCAGGCTGGCTTGATCGTGGTAGGGCGTACCAAGCCAGCTGCGGGCCGTGGCAATGACGAGGGCGGGATCGGCGGTCATCACAGCACGCTCCCGTCATGGCCGCCGTCCTGGCTGGCGTAGCGCAGCACCGCATCTTGGCCGGGGATGTGCGGGAAGCCGCGGAAGTTCACCGTGTTGGCGAACTTCGCGCCGCAGGTGGCGATGCGCTTGTCGCAGCCCGCGCGGGCGATGAAGCTGTCGCCCCCGGCGATGGGTCGCACCGGCGCCTCCAGCAGGGTCAGGGTGGCGATGGCATCGGTCAAGCCGTGCGCCAGCACCTCCGCGATGCGCCCGGCATTGGCACCGCTGGTCCAGGTGAGGGTGCCGGACGTGAACCAGCCCGCATCAAACCCGGACAGCCCCGAGGCCATGAAGGCCCGGTCGCGGAGGAGGTCGGTGACGACGCCGGTGCCCTTGTAGAGGGCGTTTTCCAGATCGATGCCGCAGCGCGCATCGCCAAGGCCCGCGTCGCAGCTTGCCTGAAACGTCCGCCCGACCGTCTGACCCAGCACATGCGCCAAAGACCGGACTTCAGCCACAAAGGCCATGCGCCCGCGCCGGATTTGCCCGACCGCTCCCCGACGAAGCAAGACGCGCTGGCTGGTATCGGCCCAATTCACCCGCCACAGCTCCACCGCGGCATTGTCCCAGCGCCCGTCGAGGATGTCGGCCTCGGTGATCCGGTCGGAGGTCAGCACGCCGGTTGCGTCCTGCGCATCGACCGCAAGGTCGGAGCCAGCGCGGATTTCCGAGGCGGCGAATCCGCTTTCCGGCTCAAAGTCCGTGCTATCGAAACTGAGGGTGCGATCATGATCAGTGAAGCCCAGCGCCACGCCGTCCGCCCGGGTGATCCGCCAGCACCAGGCGAGCGTGGTGGTGCCCCCGTCGAGATGGGCTTGCAGCGCGGGGGAGAGAGATTTCATGTCTTGCTTCCGTTCCAAGGTTGAAATGTAAAGCGCATGTCTTTACATTGGAGGCCGTATCGTCTCAGGAGCGCGCCATGGTCGCCGTGACACCCAACGAGGACGCCCAGCGGCGTTCGCTGATCAATCTTCGCGTCACCCCGCGTGACCGCGATCTGATCGACCGTGCTGCAGCCGCGCTCGGCAAGAACCGCTCGGAATTCATGATGGAGGCCAGCCGGCAGGCGGCCGAGGACGCGCTGCTGGATCGAACCGCGTTTCGTCTGGATGCCGTGCAGTTCGGCGCCTTCATGGCGCAGCTCGATGCGCCGCCCGCCCCGAACGAGCGCCTGCGCAAGCTGCTGGCAACCCCTGCGCCATGGGACAAGTGACGCCGGGCGCTGGGCCCCTGCGCGCGCCCGAGCCCTTGGCCGACGATCATCTGACCGATGACTTCGCCTCCGGGGCGCCGACGCTGGACTCATGGCTGAAGCGCAAGGCCCGCGCCAATCAGGCCTCGGGCGCCTCGCGCAGCTATGTCCTCTGCCGGGGCCAAAGGGTGGTCGGCTACTACGCGCTTGCCGCCGGTTCGGTGAGCCACGACTTGGCGCCGCGCAAACTCCGGCAGAACATGCCCGACCCGGTTCCGGTCATCGTGCTGGGTCGGTTGGCGATTGACCTCTCCGAGCAGGGCAATGGTCTCGGTCGGGCGCTTCTGCAGGATGCGGTGCTGCGGATCACGGCGGCGGCGCATGAGGTCGGCATCGCGGCCATCATGGTGCATGCCCTGAACGACCGTGCGAAGGCTTTCTATCTCGATGCCGGGTTTGCCGAGACGGCGGTGGAGCCGATGACTCTATTCCTGCGGATCAAGGACGCCAAGGCATTGCTGGGCGAGGCCTGACCTTCATCTGCGGATCTCCACGAGCGGGATGGAAGTGATCGACCCGAGGCGCTCGAAGTCGAGGGTGACGTCGAGTGCATCGCTGTCAAAGCGGACGGGGACGTCAAACTCGAAGCCCGCGGTGATCGTGACGCCCGCGCCCGGGGCGGCGGCGAAGGTGACGCTGCCGGTGGCGAGATCGAGGCTCCAGCCCGTCATCTGCTCGACCCCGTTCAGGGCGAGGCGGACGGTTCCCGCGACCGGCTTGGCGATGGCGCGGGTCCAGCTTTGCGCCCCGGAGATGTAGCGCTTCAGCAGGGCGAAGGTGGTGACGGCGCCATTGCCGGTGCCGATGGACTGGTCGGTGGGTGCTACCGCCTGCGACGGCAGGCAGGACTTGTAATCGGCCCAGTCCTTGAAGCGAAACCCGTGCAACCGGCCATTGCGGGCCTCGAAGAAGGCGACGACTGCCGCCAGATCGTCGGCGCGACGGATGCCGTAGGCCACATCATAGCGGCGGCGCGAGTTGGCCCAGCTGGCGTTGCGTTCTTCGTCGCCCGAGGCGAGTTCCACAATCTGCGTCCGTCGCTCCGGCCCGCCCCGCGCGCCGCGGCTGATGTTGTCGGGGAAGCGCACCTCGTGGAATGCCATCACATGCCCCTCCGGCCCAAGGACACTGCCCGGGCAATGTCAGCTGCGACCTGCGTGCGGGATTGTCGGAAGCTTTCGGCGTCGCGGGCATTGATTGTGACGTTGATGGCAGCCGCGGGGGACTGCCCCTGGCCGTAGCCAGCGGCCTCGCGGCGCGACAACACCCGCTCACCGCGCTGAAGGATTGCCGGAACCTCGTCGGGTTTGATCCCGGCCCAGCCACCGGAATGCATGCGCGGCGCAGTCGCAAAAGCCAGCGCAGGCACCATGCGGCCCGGGCCCGGCGATCCGACCAAGCCGCCCGCGTGGAGAATGTTGGCGAAGAGCCCGCCCGCACCACCCAGCGCACCCGACAGCGCATTGGCAATCGGGCCGAGGATGAACCGCCGCGCGGCCAATTTCGCCAGATCGGCGATCATCGACGTGACCAGATCGCGGAAATCCAGCTTGCCGGTTTTCACGAACTCACCCACGGCATTTTCGGCCGAGGTGAAGGCACTGACCAGCGCATTGCCTATATCCCCGCCGATGTCGCGCGCCTTGGCAGCGTAGTCGGCGAGCGTGGCGACGGCCGCTTCCCATCCGGTCTTGGCCTTTTCCGCCCCGGCGGCTGCCGCCGCACCGGCGCCACCGGCGGCGCGCCCGGCTTCCGTCATCGACTCATCCAGGCTGTCGGCGGCATCTGCGACCCCGTCCAGCGCGGCCTCGCCCTCGCTGCCTGCCCCCGCAACGGCGTCCTTCAGCGCCTGCCAGCTTTGCATCGGGCGCGCGGCGGCATCGGCCAGCATGCCGGAAGCCTCGCGCCAGGCGTCTGCCCGGGCGGTGGCGTCTTCGGCCATGCCGGTAAGGCCAAAGTCGGGCGTGGTGACATAGGTCTGCGCCATCGCCGCCGAGAAGGCCTCGGCGGCGGCGGTCCCGGCAGCTGCCGCCGATCCCGCGAACGGGTTGTCGATCCGACCCAGCGCCACGGGGTCCAGTGTGCCGATCCGCACTCCGCCTTCACCGACGGCCCAATCGGGCAGCAGGTCCAGCGCGGCGTTCAGGCCTTCGATGAAATTGTTGATCCGGGTGACGACCCCGTTCAGCATCGCCTCGACGCCGCCGATCAACCCGTTCGCGGCCTGGAAGGCGAAATCGCCAATCGCACCCGGCAACTGACCCCAGATCGCCTTCACCGCATCATAGGCGCCCTTGAAGATCCCCGCCGCCGAATTGCCGAAGCTGGTCACGGCTTCCACCGATGACTGCGTCGCGCCATAAACGGTGGCCTGCAGCCCGGCCCAGCTGGCCTCGATCTTCGACCAGGCCGAGGCGACGCCAAGGCCGATGCGGTCCCAGACCTCGAGCGCCAGATCCTTCAGCAATCCAATGGCCGCGCCGAACCCGCCTGCGCCTGCGACCAGCCTTGTGAACTGGAACACCAACTCGCCCGCGCCGACGATCAGCGCCCCGATGCCGGTGCGGATCAGTGCCCCGCGCAGGATCACCAACCCGGTGGCAAGGCCGCGCACCGAGAGGGCCGCGGCGGCCAGCCCTGCCACCCAGCGGCCGGCCATGACGGCGGCGAATGTCGCGGCATAGGTGGTCAGGCGACCGATGTTGTCGAAAAGCGCGGTGATGGCGCTGCCGATCGGCCCCGTGCTGCGCGCCATGTCGGCCAGCGTGTTGGCCACGGTCTCCAGCGCCGGGGCGACAGCAGCGGTCAGGCGGTTGGTCAGGCCGAGCCAGATCAGGCTGAGCCTGGCGATGGCATCGCCAGTGCGTTCGATCTGGGCTGCGTCACTGACGCTCACCGCCACCCCGAAATCCCGCACGTCCTGCGCCGCCTCGCGCAGGGTTGCGGGATCGATGCGCAGGAACGCCAGCGCCGCCTTGTCGCCGAAGAGGTCGGAGGCGACGGCGGCCCGTTCCGCCTCGGGAACCAGCCGGTTCAGGGCCTCCTGGATGGCGACGATCCGCTGGTCGAGCGGCAGCGCTTGCAGATCGGCGGCCGAGAGCTTCAGCCGTTCCAGAGCGCCGACGGCCGATCCGGAACCGGCGGCGGCTTCCGACAGCCGGGTGGTCAGCTTCTTGGTGGCCTGTTCGATCTCTCCCATGGAAACCCCGGCCAGTTCCCCGGCCCAGGTCAGCACTTGCAGGCTTTCGACCGTGGTTTTCAGGGAAGCGGCCATGTCCGCCTGTGCGCCGATGGTCTCCAGACCTGACCGGACCATCGCCACGCCAGCCGCAGCCGCCGCGACCGTCACGGCGGCCAGCGCGATCCCGGCCTTGCGGGCGAAACCGGCGAGGCGGGTGTTGGCGAGGTCCATCTCGGTCGACAGGCGGCCGAACCCTCGCGCCCCGGCCTCACCCACCCCTTCCAGCTCGGCACGCACCTGGCGGCCGCCCTCCGCCACGAGGCGGACGGACACACGCTTTTCAGCCATCGTGGCTTCCTTCCATCTGTTCGTTGAGCTTGCGCACCATCACCGCCTCGATCTCGGGCAGCAGCTCGGCGGCGATCAGGGTGTCGATCCCGAGGGCGCGGGCCGTGGCGAGGGCCGCGCCCATGTCCCAGCCGAGCACAGCACCCGGGATCACGCGCAGCTGCCCACCGAGGCGGCCGACCAGGTCCCAGACCTGCCAGCCTTCCTGTGTCTGCGGCCGGTTCAGTCTTGCGGGGCAGTCAGGGCAGGGCCCGGCGCAGGCCGCGCAATAGCGGTCGCCCCCGCCGAAGCACCAGTCGGCGAGGGCGCGGAGACGTTTTTTTCCGCGTCCAGGATCAGACCCTTGGCGACGTACTGGGTCTGGAACGCTTCGAAGATTGGCCAGATTTCCAGAAGGGCGTCGATCCTTTCCGGCGTGACGGGCACAATTGTGCCCATGGCATCACCCACACCTTCCCAATCCAACACGGCGCGGCGTGCCACAGCTTTCGCCATCGCGAGGGCCAGCGCCTCTTGGCTCGCTCCTTCGGGCAGGGCCTCGATGGCCGGATCGGCGCGGGCAGAGACCATCAGCGCGGTGGTCAGGGGGCCGACGAGCAGGCGCAGGCCGGGGGCGAGGTCCAGCCACTGCGGCATGGCAGTCAGGTTCAAACGGATCATGATCAGTATCCTGCGAGGGTGTTGACGAGAACGGCGGTGCACATGCGGGCAGGGCTGGCGGCCTTGGCGGCCTGCCAGTCAAAGCTGGCCTGCACGCCTTGCGGCCCGGCAATTTCGATCCGGGGGATCGGCAAGTACACGGCGTGTGCAGTGAACGTGAAACTGGCGTTGGCCCCGAGGCTGTAGTTGAACTCCAGCTCGCACGGGCTGCCGTCGATCGCTTGTGTGACCAGCGTGCTGTCGGAAAACCGCACCTCGATCCGCCCGGTCAGCGCCGCCATGGTCGGGTCGGCCCCATCGATGCGACCGTCACCTCGAATGGTCTCGATCCGGTCGAGGTTGTTGGCGTAGGTGATCTCGGCAGAAACGACATTGCCCAGCGCGGTGCCGTTGCGTTTTACTGTGCCGTTGAAGTGGCCGAAGCGCTGCAGGCCCAGCGCCGTGGGCGTGCCAGCGGCCGTCGCGGCGGCGATGGCTTCGCCTTGGGCCACAAGCCGGGCTGTGGCCGTCAACAAGCCGGAGCGCTGCATCTGCCAGGACAGCTGGTCGAGGACACAGCCTGAATACATCGCAAAGCGCGGCACCTCCGGCATGGCGGTTTCGATGGACATCGACGGCAGCGTCCAATTGCCCGACTGGAAGGTATGGGTCTTCGGCGTGGTGCCGCTGGTGACCGGCTGACCGAAGGCGGCCTTAAGCCAGAAGCCGAAAGCCTCGACATCAATCGGGATCACCACTTCGCCATCCGCGGTGACCGCGTCCTTGATCGGGGCTAGGGGATCGCGGCCGTATCCCAGCAGTTCGGATTCCAGCAGCGGCTGTTCCGACCCGAGCGTCGCCCGGGCGAAGGGCATCAACCGGAACCCGCTGACAGGCGGGGTGCCGTAAACTGTCTCATACGCAAGCGCCATCTGCGCCCGCGCGCCTTGCGCACGTGCCATGGGGGGACTCCTCTCTTTAATGATCTGATTTCTCGGGGACGACTTGCGGTGCCGTCCTGGTTCGCGCCATCATGGCGGCATGACAGAATATTTTCGTGCCCAGCAGCTGCATTGCCACCGTCGCCCCGCATTTCTCCTGCTCGCGGCCCTTGCAACTCTTCTGGTCTTGTTGGCGGGGCTGGAAGCCCGAGCCGAGCAGGCACCTGCCCTCGAGGCGAGGGTCAGCAAGATCCTCGATGGTGACACCTTCACTCTAAGTGGCGAGTCCCGCCGGATTCGTGTTTGGGGCCTCGATGCACCGGAATGGGACCATCGCGGAGGTTCGGCAGCCACAACCGCCCTGCGCGGCCTGATCTCAGGCAACCGTCTGCGCTGCTCCATTCTGGACGTAGACCGCTACGGTCGCCTGGTCGCGCAATGCTTCCTTCCAGATGGTCGGGACATCGCCGCCGAAATGATCCGCTCCGGCGCCGCCAGAGAGTATTGCCGCTATTCTCGCGGCTACTACGGTACCTGCTAAGGGTCAGCGGTCCAAAGGAGACGCCAGTTCATGATCGAAGGTCTTCTTGCCCTGCTTTTCGGACTGGTGGCTTTCTATTTCACCATTTGGATATTGATCCTGCTGCCCGCCAGAATGGCGGAAGCGAGAGGGCGCAGTGCCTTTGGCTGGGTCTTGGTGAGTCTCTTCTTCTCACCCTTTCTGGCCATCTTGCTGCTTTGGTTGCTGGGTGACCACCCACAGCGGGGAAACTACGCGAACAGCGACTGATCCCGAGTCAATCACTGTCGGTCTCGCGGCATGGGCATCAGGCCAGGGGGCCGGTGGTGGTGTAGTGCAGCACGACGGTGATCACCGCTGCCTTCAGGGATGCCGCGCCCTCGACGGGCAGATCGACCGATGCTGGGGCCTCAGGTTCGACCCAGTCGCAGAACCCGCCGAGAGTGCGGTCAGCCTCCAGCGCCGCGCCAATGGCGGCGATCAGGTCATCGAAAGTGGAGGTCCGGCCGCTGCCCGCCTGGACGACAACCTCCAGCTCGGCGCGGTGCTGGTAATGATAACGCAGGGGTGACAGCGTGACCTCCGGCTCGCCCGGCTGGCCGTCGCGCAGGATGATCAGCCCGGCCGCCGGTATCCGCTCGGGCAGCGCCTCATCGCGCAGGGTGAAGGCGGCAAGCGGCTGCAGCCGCGCGTGCAGCGCGGCGAGAACGAGTTCGTGGGTGGTGGGCACGACATTTCCAGACAGTTGTTCACGAGGTTTGAAAACTCCTGGCCAACCGGTTCAACTGGCTGGCACGCTTAGACTTAAGCGCTTCATTAATCAGGCAGCCAAGCCTCGACCTCAAAATCGATGTTGCGCAGCCGCCGGGCCAGTCTGAGTTCGCCACAATCCTCTGTTTCTGCAAGTCCCGCAATTTCGTATGCATCCAGGTAGATGAGAGCGGACAGAAGTCTCCCAAGTTCCCAAGCGCTTTGGCGCGGGTTGGCAAGGTGGGCCGGTTCGTCAATATATCCGCCATACAGCAAGCGCACGGCGGCTTCGATTTCATCATCTCCCTCGAGTTCTGAATTTAGAGACGGACCTTCAATGCGCCAAACGACCCCAGCGCTTGTGCAGAATAGTGTTGCCTCCGTGACGTCTAAACCACGATCTCTTGCGAGAAGCACTGAAACACCGGTTCGCCACCTGAGCTTTTCGCAATCTCTTATCTTTTGACCGATCTTTAGCGCCTGCTCTTTCCAGACGCGCTTGATCGTCGAGACTGACAGCGGCCAGAGTGTGTTTGCTTTGATCTGGTAGAAGTCACCTGAGTAGCGGTGGTCAAAAACTTGCTCATCGGGGACGTAGGCGATCGGTCGCGCCGCGGCGACGATGTCTCCGTCGGTGGCATTCAACACCTTTACTGGTTCGAGAGCCGTTCGGAGTTCGTCACAGTACAAATCTCTGACTGCAAAAGGAATAATGATCTTCAAATCTCACCTCGAACGATTTCCTGACCCCGGGCACTTGATAGATCAAAATTTGGGCAAGCTGCAATTCCCAAGCATAAGATGTGGCTATCTCTGGCTTCAATGCCAACCCGCCACGATCCGCCCCGGCACGCCGTCGATTGCCCGCTCTGCGCCCCGCGCCAGATCCAGCCGCTTGCGCAGCTTGACCTGTGGCACCAGCAGGAAAATCGGCACGGTCGCCACGCCGCGTCCGGTTTTCGACTTCGATGCCACGGCCCGACCCTTTGAGTTCAGCCTACCCTCCGCCACCAAGAGGCTGGGCCCCCTGCGGCGATAGACGAACCGCAGGCGCAACCCCGTGCGGCGTTCCCATTCGCCGGGGGTGATGCGGCGGCCCTTGGTGCTCATGCCCGCCGCAGGCGTGGGGATCGCCAGCCAGAACCCGTCCTTGGACCGGATCAGCGGGCCGGTGTCATGGGCGCCGATGATGACCGGGGCGTTCGACCAGACCAGGGCGGCGGCGTTCAGGCTCTCGCGCGATTTGGGGAAGCTGGCAAGGCGGATGCTGTTCCCAAGCCTTGTGCCGAGGCCCGCGCCGGTGATCTGGCCGCGCCAGGCGGATTTCAGGTCGGTGCCCGCCGCGCGCATCGCCGCTGACACCGCCTTTTCCCCGGCGGCGATTTCCGCCCGCATCAGGGCGACGAGGTCGGGGCTGATCTCCAGCTTCAGCTTCATGCGGGCCTCAAGTCCAGCGTCCAGATCAGCCGTTCGCGGTCACGGATCGGCTCGCCCTGGAGGGTGAAGCTGTCGCTGCCGATCACCAACAGATCGCCCGGCCGGGGATCGGGCAGGTCCGACACACGCACATCCACCATCGTCGTGTCGCTGACAAAGCGCCCCGCGCCGAATTCTGTGATCCGGTCCGAGGCGCGCCGGATCACCCGGATCGGGCGTTCCTCGGAGGTGGTGGCGGAGATCCACACTGCCGCCACAGCCATCGACGGATTGCCGAAGATGCGGCCCAGCGCCGCCTCGAACACCGACATTCTGACCGCCGTCAGTTCGATGTGTGCAGGCGGATCGCGAGGCGCGGCCGCTTGTTGACTGGCAGGATGGAGGCCTCGGTCATCAGGTCGATCCAGCGGCCCTTCTCGTCGAGATGCTGGCGGGCATAGAGCGGCAGGCCGATGGTGTTCGCCGCCTCCAGCAGGTTGGCCGGGCCGCCGTAGGTGGTGAAGGTGTCCATGGTGCCGAGCGGGAAGGCGATGCCTTCATTGGCCGGGACCAGCCGTTCGGTGGCCTTGGTGGAAAGCGTAACGGCCCCCGCATATTCCTCGAAGAGGATGCCCGCGAAGGGAAAATTGCGCCGCACATCCTGGCGGAGCGGCTGCGCGCCGGTGGCAGCGTAGAACTTGTAGGCCTCCTCGGTCTTCGGGTGCGCGATCATGTCCGCCATCAGCACGCATGGAACAGTTTTGCATGATTGCGTAGCGGAGGGTTCGCGGCTCATCTTGACCCCACATGGAGTTGTAGATGACGAAGAGACACG
>Ga0209023_10000580_pt1 | contig 54614 bp, 45 predicted proteins | sample LakOneMetagenome_FD_187468 | JGI IMG/M metagenome (GOLD analysis project Ga0209023, IMG submission 187468) | Freshwater and sediment microbial communities from Lake Erie, Canada (SPAdes) (version 2) | ecosystem: Environmental > Aquatic > Freshwater > Lentic | place: Lake Erie, Canada... | reverse complement strand
GGCGCCGGACGCGGTGGTGGTCAATCTGCAGGGCGACGAGCCCTTGATCGATCCGGCCCTGCTGGCCGCCACGGCCAGCCGCATCGGGCCGGACGTGCCGATGGCCACCTGCGCCCATCCGATCGATGCGGTGGTCGACGTCTTCAATCCGAACGTGGTCAAGGTGGTGCTCGACAAGCACGAGAACGCCCTGTATTTTTCGCGCGCCACCATTCCCTGGGACCGCGACGGCTTTGCCGCCTCGCGCGCGGCGCTGCCGGCCGGCTACCGGCCGCTGCGCCATATCGGCCTGTATGCCTATTCGAACGCTTTCCTGCAAACCTATCCGGGCCTGGCGGCCTCGCCCCTGGAAGCGGTCGAGGCGCTGGAACAGTTGCGCGTGCTGTGGCACGGCTACCCGATCGCGGTGCACATCACCGACAGCGCGCCCCCGGCCGGGGTCGATACGCCGGAGGATCTGGCGCGCGTGCGTCTGCAGTATTGAGCGCCCCGGATGCCTGCTGACTGCTCCCTTACTATTTAGAAAAACCGCTTGTTCTGCGCTGCATCAAGCAAAAAAGCCCCAAATGAGGGCGGAATTGGCGTTTTCACATACTTTTGTGGTAAGTTTCGTACCAAGGTTTGGCATATGCACCATCACCAATTTTAAAATCTGCTTTAGGAATTTTCATGCGTCTCATTCTGTTAGGAGCTCCCGGCGCCGGCAAGGGCACCCAGGCTAACTTCATCAAGGAAAAATACAATATTCCGCAAATCTCCACAGGTGACATGCTGCGCGCTGCAATCGCTGCCGGTACCGAGCTGGGCATGGCGGCAAAAAAAGTGATGGATGCAGGCGGTCTGGTGTCGGACGACATCATGATCGGCCTGGTCAAGAATCGCCTGACGGAATCCGACTGCAAGAATGGCTATCTGTTCGACGGCTTCCCGCGCACCATCGCGCAGGCGGACGCCATGAAGGAAGCCGGCATCAATGTCGACTACGTGCTCGAGATCGACGTGCCGGACGAACTGATCGTCGACCGCATGGACGGGCGCCGTTCGCATCCGGCTTCGGGCCGGGTCTACCATATCCGCAACAATCCGCCCAAAGTGGACAATGTCGACGACGTCACCGGCGAAGCGCTGATCCAGCGTCCCGACGACAAGGCGGAAACGGTGCAAAAGCGCCTGTCCGTGTACCACAACCAGACCGAAGTGCTGCTCGGTTATTACAACCAGTGGGCCCAGTCGGGCACCCCCGGCGCGCCGAAATATCGCCGCATCTCGGGTGTCGGACCTGTCGAAGCGGTACGCGACGCGGCATTCGCGGCGCTGGCCGACTAAGTTTTAGCAAGGAGCGGACCACTGGTCCGCTTTTTTATTGCGGATGGCCGCCTGCCGTCCCACCAGTTTTCGATTCAATGTTTTGCAGTACGCAGTTAGGTTGACCTATCCGGTCTTTCGAGTGTGTGGTTGTGTTACTTGATTAAAAAAGCTAAGGGGACGACATGGCAGCAAAGTTTCTGATATTCGCAATCGTATGTGGCGTCATCGCGGTAATCTACGGTCTTCTCACGCGCAGCTGGATTCTCAAGCAGGACCCTGGCAACGCGAGGATGCAGCAAATCGCCCAGGCCATCCAGGAAGGCGCCGCCGCTTACCTGGGGCGCCAGTACCGCACCATCGGCATCGTGGGCGTGGTGCTGCTGGTGGCCATCTTCTTTCTCCTCGACCTCAACACCGCCATCGGTTTCGCCATCGGCGCCGTGCTCTCCGGCGCCTGCGGCTTCATCGGCATGAACGTGTCGGTGCGCGCCAACGTGCGCACGGCGCAGGCGGCCACCAAGGGCATGAACGAGGCACTTGACGTGGCCTTCAAGGGCGGCGCCATCACCGGCATGCTGGTGGTGGGCCTGGGCCTGCTGGGCGTGACGCTGTTCTACTGGGTGCTGACGGCCCAGGCCCCGGCCGGCACCGACCCGCACGCCATCATCAAGCCGCTGATCGGCCTGGCCTTCGGCGCCTCGCTCATTTCCATCTTCGCCCGTCTGGGCGGGGGCATCTTCACCAAGGGCGCCGACGTCGGCGCCGACCTGGTGGGCAAGGTCGAGGCGGGTATCCCCGAGGACGATCCGCGCAACCCCGCAGTCATCGCCGATAACGTGGGCGACAATGTGGGCGACTGCGCCGGCATGGCCGCCGACCTGTTCGAAACCTATGTCGTGACCCTGATCGCCACCATGCTGCTGGGCGCGCTGATGATCACCAATGCCGGCACCACGCCGGTGATCTACCCGCTGCTGCTGGGCGCCGTGTCGATCCTCGGCTCCATCGTCGGCTGCTCGCTGGTCAAGGCCAAGCCGGGCAAGAAGATCATGTCGGCCCTGTACACGGGCCTGTGGTGGGCCGCCGGCCTGTCGCTGATCGGCTTTGCCGCCGTCACCTGGCTGATGTGGGGCGACGAAGCGATGCGCATGAAGATGATGGGCTGCGCCGTGGTCGGCATCGTGCTGACGGGCCTGATGGTCTACATCACCGAGTACTACACGGGCACCGATTTCAAGCCCGTGCGCCACATCGCCGAAGCGTCCACCACCGGCCATGGCACCAACATCATCGCCGGGCTGGGCGTGTCCATGAAGTCGACCGCCTATCCGGTGCTGGCCGTGTGCGCCGCCATCCTGGCGTCGTACCAGATGGCCCAGCTCTACGGGATCGCCATTGCCGCCACCTCGATGCTGTCGATGGCCGGCATCATTGTCGCGCTGGACGCCTACGGCCCGATCACCGACAATGCCGGCGGCATCGCCGAAATGTCGGGCATGCCCGAATCGGTGCGCGCCATTACCGATCCGCTGGACGCGGTGGGCAACACCACCAAGGCCGTGACCAAGGGTTACGCCATCGGTTCGGCCGGCCTGGCCGCGCTGGTCCTGTTTGCCGACTACACGCACGCGCTCGAATCGGTGGGCAAGTCGGTGTCGTTCGATCTGTCGAACCCGATGGTGATCGTCGGGCTGATCATCGGCGGCCTGATTCCCTATCTGTTCGGGGCCATGGCCATGGAAGCGGTGGGCCGCGCCGCCGGCGCCGTGGTGGTGGAAGTGCGGCGCCAGTTCCGCGACATCAAGGGCATCATGGATGGCACGGGCAAGCCGGAATACGACAAGGCGGTGGACATGCTGACCGCCTCGGCGATCCGTGAAATGATCCTGCCATCGCTGCTGCCGGTGGTGGTGCCGGTGGTCGTGGGCATGCTGCTGGGCCCGGCCGCGCTGGGCGGCCTGCTGATGGGGACCATCATCACCGGCCTGTTCGTGGCGATCTCCATGACCACGGGCGGCGGCGCCTGGGACAATGCCAAGAAATACATCGAGGATGGCAATTTCGGCGGCAAGGGTTCGGAAGCGCACAAGGCTGCCGTCACCGGCGACACCGTGGGCGACCCGTACAAGGATACCGCCGGTCCGGCCGTCAATCCGCTGATCAAGATCATCAACATCGTGGCGCTGCTGCTGGTGCCGCTGCTGCCTGCCACCGGCTGGATCGCCGTGACCCAGCCTGCAGCCACGCATGCGGTGGTGGCACCGGCTGCCGTCATGCCGTCGCCAGCCGCACCCGAGATGCTGGTACCGAAAGACACGGCCGAGCCGATGCCCGTCAAGTAAGGATTGCCATCGTCACCAGAAAGCCGGCCTTGCGCCGGCTTTTTTCATGCCGCGCGGGCGCGCTGCCAGGCCCACCAGGCGGCGCAGTACAGGCCCACGCAGGCTGACAGCGCGGGCAGGGTGGAAAACATGAAGGTGGCCACCAGCGCCCGCAATGCTTCGCCATTGGCGGGCATGGCGTGCTGGCGCAGCACCATCGCCAGCCCCACCGCCAGCGGCAGCGTGACGATGGCGGCGGCCGCCGCCATGCGCAGCGCCGGCGCCAGTGCTCCGGGTGGCACCGCCGCGCACGGCGCCGCGCGCAGCCAGCGCCGCCACCACAGCGCCAGCACGGCCAGGCCGGCGATGGAACTGACATGCTGGAGCACGTTGTACAGGTGGACCGGCATGCCGCCCACGCTGCCGACCGTCATTGCCAGCACGCCGATCGCTTCCACCACGGGGGTGTGGGGATGGGTGAAGGCATCCCACGCCAGGTGGGTGAGGGTGCCGCACAACAGCGACACCAGCATGGCGGGCCAGGGCGGCAGGCCGGGCCCGGCCAGCGCCGCCAGCTTGCCCCTGGCGCTCGCGGGAAACAGCTGGAGCAGGGGGACCTTGAGCAGCGTGTGGAACAGCAGCAGCGCGCACAGGCCGGCGGGCAGGCAAAACAGCAGCAGGCCGGCCGCCGAATGGGTCTGGGCGCGCGTGAGGCCCAGGTTGACGACAAAGCCCAGGTCAGGCGTGGTGCTGCCGACGATCAGCGCCGACGCCGAGCCGTACGGCCCCAGGCGGCGCAGCAGGGGCAGGGCCGCGGCAGGATGGGAAAACGTGAACGGCACCGCTTAAAACACGCACAGCCGGTTCGCTTGCGCGCGCAGTTCGGCGCGGAAGTCGGGGTGGGCGATGGCAATGAGCGCCTCGGCGCGCTGCCTGGCCGATTTGCCGCGCAGCTGGGCCACGCCGAACTCGGTCACCACGTAATTGACATCGTTCTTGCTGGTGGTGGCGTGGGTGCCGGGCGAGAGCGTGGGAACGATGCGCGAAATGGTGTCGTTCTTGGCTGTCGAGGGCAGCACGATGAAGGACTTGCCGCCGCGCGAGCGGTTGGCCGCGCGTACGAAATCGACCTGGCCGCCCGTGCCGGAATAGGGCAGGTGGGCGATGCTTTCGGAGCCGCATTGGCCGAGCAAGTCCACCTGCAGGCTGGCGTTGATCGACATCAGGTTGTCATTCTGGCCGGCGATGTACGGGTCGTTGGTGAAGTTGGATGGGTGCATTTCGATCATGGGGTTGTGGTGCATGAACCGGTACAGCTTGGCCGATCCGAGCGCAAAGGTGGCCACCATTTTACCGGGCAGCAGGGTTTTCTTGCGGTTGGTAATGGCGCCGCAGTCGACCAGGGTCAGGATGCCGTCGCCCAGCATTTCGGTATGCACGCCCAGGTCGCGCTTCTCGCTCAGCTGCATGACCACGGCGTCGGGAATGCCGCCGTAGCCGATCTGCAAGGTGGCGCCATCGGGAATCATCTCGGCCACGTACTTGCCGATCGCTTCCTGCACCGGTCCGATGGTGGGCAAGCCGACTTCGAACACGGGTTCGCCGCTTTCGACCACCGCCGCCACCTGCGAGATATGCACATGGCACTGGCCGTGCGCAAACGGCACGTTGGGGTTGCACTCAAGCACCACCGCACGCGCCTTGGCCACCGCCGCCATCGTGTAGTCGGCGCCCAGGCTGAGCGAAAAGAAGCCTTGCTCGTTCATGGGCGAAGCGAGGGCGAAGACCACGTCGGCCGGCATCAGGCCGCGCTCGATGAGTACAGGAATTTCCGAGAAATAATTCGGGATGACATCGCACCAGCCGCCCTGGGCGCCCGCGCGCGAGGCCCCGCCCAGGAACAGGGCGGCGTGGCGCACATGGTGCGCGGTTTCCTGGTCGAAATAGCCGAACTTGCGCATGGCCAGAATCTGGGCCACGCGCACATCGCGGAACTGGCGCCGCGCCTCCGACAGCGCGCCCAGCAGGGAAGGCGGTTCGCCCACCCCGGTGGGCACGATGATCATGTCGCCGTCGCGCACCAGGGCGATGGCGGCGAAGGGGTCGCATAATTTATCCTCGTACATCTGTTGCGCTGCATGCATGGCTGTCTCCTGTCATCGTTTGGTCCATCGTAACCGGACAAGCTGACCGCCCGCTTACTTTTCAGCGGGACGCCCTGGCGAAAACGCCCGGGCGGGACAATACTGTAAGCTGCACGTCCTATGCTGCCTGACGAAAGGCCGATCATGAGTCTGCTCAAACCCGCCCTGATGCTGGCGATCCTCAGCACCTCCCTGCTGTGCCGCGAGGCACGCGCCACCGATCCGCCACCGCGCGTGGGGGCCGACAAGGCTGCCGTGGCCAAGCCCGCCAAGGCCCGCGCCGCCAAGCGCAAACCCGCCAGCGCGCCCAGGGCGGCCCCGGCGCGGCGCGCCGTGCGCCAGCTGGGCGACGGCATGCCCGCGCGTGCGGCACCGTCCGCACTGGCGGCCCCGGCCCTGCCTGCCGTACCGCAGCCGGCCGTGCCCCAGCCGATCCCGTCGCCGCAGGCGACCGACAGCCAGTACAAGGGTGGGGTGGGCAATGCCCTGATCGGTCCCAACGGACGCGTCTGCAGCGACAATGGCGTCACGGTGCAATGCTTTTAATGCTGGTTGTTCCCTTCCAAAGTTCGCTACAATGGCGTTACTTGACGTTTACGTAAACGTTAAAAAAGAACTTTAAGGGACCCATCATGCAAATCCAGAACAATGTCTTCATCATCACCGGCGGCGCCTCGGGACTGGGGGCGGCCACGGCCCGCATGCTTGCCGACCAGGGCGCCAAGGTCGTGCTGGCCGACGTGCAGGTCGAAGCTGGCCAGGCGCTCGCCGCCGAACTGAACGGCAGTTTCGTCAAGTGCGACGTGACGTCCGAAGCGGACGGCCAGGCAGTCGTGGCGGCGGCGCTGGCGCTGGGCCCGCTGCGCGGCCTGATCAACTGCGCCGGCGTGGCCCCGGCCGTCAAGACCGTTGGCAAGGATGGCCCCCATCCGCTCGAGGTCTTCCAGCGCACCATCAACATCAACCTGGTCGGCACCTTCAACATGGCGCGCCTGGCGGCGGACGCCATGGGCAAGATGGAAGCGGGCGAGTCGGGCGAGCGCGGCGTGATCATCAACACCGCCTCGGTAGCGGCCTTCGATGGCCAGATCGGCCAGGCCGCCTACGGTTCGTCCAAGGCCGCCGTGGCCGGCCTGACGCTGCCGATGGCGCGCGACCTGGCCCGCAGCGGCGTGCGCGTGATGACGATCGCCCCCGGCATCTTCGAAACCCCCATGCTGATGGGCATGCCCGAAGAAGTCCGTACGGCCCTGGGCAACATGGTGCCGTTCCCGCAGCGCCTGGGCCGTCCATACGAATACGCCCAGCTGGCCAAGTGCATCATCGAAAACACCATGCTCAACGGCGAGACCATCCGTCTGGACGGCGCCATCCGCATGCAGCCGAAGTAAGCCGATTCCTGTACGATAAGCGCTCTGACGGGGAGAGCGTATGTTGAGGAAGATGTGGTTGGCGCTGGCGCTGGCCGTGGTGTGTGGCGGCGCGCTGGCGCCGGCGCACGCGCAGGAAGCGGGCGGGCGGGCGCCGGAAGCGGCCACCGGCTACGCCGAAAAAGCGGGCTGGGCCGCCAAGTCCTTCATGGTGGCGGCCGCCAATCCCCACGCCGTCGAGGCGGGCTACGCCATGCTGCGCCAGGGCGGCTCGCCGATTGACGCCGCCATTGCCGCCCAGCTGGTGCTGACCCTGGTCGAACCGCAGTCTTCGGGCATCGGCGGCGGCGCCTTCCTCATGTATTACGACGGCAAACACGTGCAAGCCTTCGACGGGCGCGAAACGGCGCCCGCCGCCGCCACCGAAACGCTGTTCCAGAATCCCGACGGCAGTCCCATCTCGCGCACCGCCGGCGTGGTGGGCGGGCGTTCGGTGGGCGCGCCGGGCGTGCTGCGCATGCTCGAACTGGCGCACCGCCAGCATGGCAAGCTGCCATGGAAAACCCTGTTCCAGCCTGCCATCGTACTGGCCGAGCAAGGCTTTGCCGTCAGTCCGCGCCTGTTCGGCCTGCTCAATGGGGAACAGCACCTGCGCCGCGACCCCGCCGCGCTGGCTTATTTTTATCACGATGGCAAGCCCTGGCCGATCGGCCACGTGCTCAAGAATCCGGCCCTGGCGCACACCCTGCGTGCGGTGGCCGCCGGCGGCGCCGACGCCTTTTACAAGGGCGACATCGCGCGCGCCATCGCCCGCAAGGTGGCCACCCATCCGGACAATCCGGGCTTGCTGACGGCGGCCGACATCGGCGCCTACCGGGCCAAACTGCGCACCCCCGTATGCAGCGATTACCGCATCTACACGGTGTGCGGCATGCCGCCGCCGTCGTCGGGCGGGATCGCCGTGGCTCAGATGCTGGGCATCCTGGAAACGCGCAACATGGCGGCCGTTGCGCCCGTGGACGGCGTGCTCGGCACCGAAGCGATCCACCTGTTTTCCGAAGCGGGCCGCCTGGCCTACGCCGACCGCAACCGCTACGCCGCCGACACCGACTTCGTGCCGCTGCCGGGCCGCGGCGTGGACGGCTTGATCGACAAGGCCTACCTGGCGCGCCGCGCGCGCCTGATCGGCGAGCGTTCGATGGGCGTGGCCACTGCCGGCACTCCGCCCGGGATGGAAGTGGCCTGGGGCCGCGACAATGCCATCGAAACGGCCTCGACCTCGCACATCGTGGTGGTCGACGCCAAGGGTGCCGGCCTGTCCATGACGACCTCGGTGGAAGACGCCTTCGGCTCGCGCCAGATGGTGGGCGGCTTCCTCCTGAATAATCAACTCACCGATTTTTCCTTCGATTCGCGCGACGATGCCGGCCCCATTGCCAACCGGGTCCAGGCCGGCAAGCGCCCGCGCAGCGCCATGGCGCCCACCATCGTGTTCAACAAGGCCACCGGCAAGCTGGTGCTGGCGGTCGGTTCGCCCGGCGGCTCGACCATCATCAATTACGTGGCCAAGGCCCTGGTCGGTTCGCTGGACTGGGGCTTGAACATCCAGCAAGCGATCAGCCTGCCCAATTTCGGCAGCCGCAACGGGCCGACCGAACTGGAAACGGGGCGCTTTACCAAGGCCCAGCAAGACGCCTTGCTGGCGCGCGGCCATGTGCTGCGCAGTTACGAGATGAATTCGGGCTTGCAGGGCATCGAGCGCATCCTGATCCATGGCGAGCCATGGTGGTTCGGCGGCGCCGATCCGCGCCGCGAAGGCGTGGCCAAGGGCGACTGAGGCGCGGTGTTGGCAAATGTAAAATCTACAAGTTTTTTCCTTCGCAAACAGGCCAGACCCTGATACCCTTGCTGTATGGGAATAGAACAGAAAACGGGCTTGATCTTGTCGGGCGGCGGGGCACGCGCCGCCTACCAGGTGGGCGTGCTGCAAGCGATCTCCCAGATCCTGTGGGAATCGGGCTGGCGCCCCGCGCGCAACCCCTTCGATATCATTTGCGGCACCTCGGCCGGCGCCATCAACGCGGTGGCGCTGGCCTGCCGCGCCGACAATTTCGGCGAAGGCGTGCAAAAGCTGCTCGATGTGTGGGAAAACTTCACGGTCGACCAGGTCTACCGCGCCGATTCGCTGGGCGTGATCCGCTCCGGCGCGCGCTGGCTGTCGCTGCTCTCGTTCGGCTGGCTGCTGCGCAAGTGGCGCGCCGCGCCGCCCATGTCCCTGCTCGACAATACTCCGCTTGCCGGCCTGCTGCACCGCATGCTCGACCTGCCGCGCCTCGACGCCGTCATGTCGGAAGGCTTGCTGCACGCGCTGGCAGTGACGGCCTCGAGCTACACGGGCGGCAACCACGTCACGTTTTACCAGACCGCCGCCGACATCGCGCCCTGGGTGCGCATGCAGCGCGTGGCCATGCAAGACCAGATCGGGGTCGAGCACTTGCTGGCCTCGTCGGCCATTCCTTTCATTTTTCCCGCCGTGCCGCTGTTTCTGGGCAGCCGCCGCGAATACTGTGGCGACGGCTCGATGCGCCAGCTGGCGCCCATTTCGCCTGCCATCCACCTGGGCGCCACGCGCGTGCTGGTGATCGGCGCCGGGCGCCTGCACGAGCCGGCTCCGAGCGGGGCCGAACAGGCCCGCTATCCGAGCCTGGCGCAAATCGCCGGCCACGCCATGTCGTCGATCTTCCTCGACTCGCTGGCGGTCGACATCGAGCGCCTGAACCGGATCAACAAGACCCTCTCGATGCTGCCCCAGCAGTATCTGGACCAGACCCCGCTCAAGCCCGTCGAACTGCTGGTGATCGCGCCCTCCGAACGGCTCGACAGCATCGCCGCGCGCCACATCGCCAGCCTGCCGGCGCCGATCCGCACCATGCTCTCGGGCATAGGCGCGACCGAGGCGCGCGGCTCGGCCCTGGCCTCCTACCTGCTGTTCGAGTCGAGCTACACGTGCGAACTGATCGCCCTCGGCCAGCGCGATACCCATGCCCGCAAGGACGATGTGCTCGCCTTTTTCGGCGACTAGAAAGGATGTTCCAATGATAGCGCTGATAGTCGACGACGATGCCGTGGCGCGCATGGCCCTGTCCGACCTCCTGGCCGGCTACGATATGTTCGACCTGGTCGAGGCCGACGATGGCGAGGCCGCCTGGACCCTGATCGAAGGCGGCCTGGCGCCGGCCATCTGCTTTTGCGACGTGCGCATGCCGCGCATGTCGGGCCTGGAATTGCTGCAGAAACTCAAGTCCCATGCGCCGTTCGCGGCGCTGCCCTTCGCGCTGGTGTCGTCCGCCTCCGACCGCGACACCGTGCTGCAGGCGGTCAAGCTGGGCGCGGTGGGCTACCTGCTCAAGCCGCTCCTGCCGGCCGAAGCGCGGCCCCACCTGGAAAAAATTTTCCGCCTGACGGTGGACAAGCTGGCCGAGGCGCCCGCCACCAGCATGACGCGCCTGGCCGTCGGCAGCGCGCGCCTGCTCGCTTATCTGGCCGCTTTCGGCACCCAGCTCGAACAGGCGCGCAGCGCGCTCGGCCCCCTGCTGCAGGCGGGGCGCGTGCAAGATGCGCTGCACCGGGTCGAGACGGTGCGCAATGGCTGCAATACGCTCGGCCTGTGGCAGTGCGCGAGCGCGCTCAACGCTGCGCTGGCCGGCGTGGTCGACGCCGCCCGCCTCGATGCGGCGCTGGCGCTGGTGGCCGAGACGGTGGCGCGCCAGTCGCGCCGGGTGCAGGCCGCCGCCGCGCGTCCAACTGTTCCCGTGGCGCCGTGAGCGTTCTGCGCGCGCTGCTCCTTGCCGTTCTGTGCCTGCTGGGCGCGGCGGGCGCGCTCGCCTCGCCCCAGCTGCGCCTGGAACACTTGTCGGTCGAGCAGGGCCTGGCGCAGGAATCGGTGCTGGCCGTGGCCCAGGACCAGGAAGGCTTCATGTGGTTCGGCAGCCAGGGCGGCCTGTCGCGCTACGACGGTTACCGCTTCATCAGCTACAGCAACAACGTCAACGATCCGCGCACCCTGTCCCACAACTGGGTGCGCGCCCTGTATGTCGACCGCCGCGGGCGCCTGTGGATCGGCACCGACGGCGGCCTGGATCGCTTCAATCCGGCCACCCAGACCTTTACCCATTACCTGCCCGACGAAAGCGAGCGGCGCGGCAATGGCAACCGCCACATCCGCGCCATCATCGATGACGGTGCCAACGGCCTGTGGCTGGCCACCAGCGACGGCTTGCAGCATTTCGATACCGACAGCGGCAAGTTCGAGGTCTGGCACCACGCGCCGGACGACGCCGGCACGCTCTCGCACGACCAGATCAACGCCATCGCGCTCGGTCCGGACGGCACCCTGTGGGTCGGCACCCAGGGCGGGCTCGACAGCCTGCCCAAGGGCGCGCGCCGCTTCAGCCACCACCCGGCCCCCGGCACCGATTCCAAGTACAACGTGATCCAGGCGCTGCTGGTCGACCGCGACAATGCGCTGTGGCTGGGCAGCCTGGCCGGGCTGGAACGCTGGCCGGTCGGCAGTCCCGCCGCCAGCCGCCAGCGCTTCGGTCCCCAGCACGGCTACCAGCCCGGCTGGGCCGCCGTGCTGTACCAGGATGTCGACCGCAACGTCTGGGTCGGCACCAACAGCGACGGCCTGTATTTGTGGGAGCCGAAGGAGCAGCATTTCGCCAGCTACCGCCATCAGCCGGGCGACAAGAACGGCCTGGCCGACAACCAGGTGTCGGCCCTGTACCGCGACGGGGTCGGCACCTTCTGGATCGGCACCTGGTACGCGGGCGTGAGCCGGGTCGACCTCTCGAGCGGCGGCTTTGCGCGCATCGTGCGGCGCGCCGACCGCAGCGATACCCTGTCGGACAACAAGGTGCGCGCGATTGTCGACGCGGGCGGCGGCAAGCTGTGGCTGGGCACCAATGGCGGCGTCAATTACCTCGATCCCGCAACCGGCGCGGTGCGCTTCTACAGCCTGGGCGACGTCGCCTCGCCCGGCAATGCGCTGGCGCGCGAACGCGACGGCACGCTGTGGGTGGGTACCCACAGCGGCGTGGCGCGCCTCGATCCGGCCAGCGGGGCGCTCGACCGGGTCACTTTCGCCAGCGGCGACCCGGACAGCAACAATGTGCGCGGCATGCTGGTCGACCGCAGCGGCATGCTGTGGGCCACCTCGCGCGGCGGGGTGCACCGGCTCGACCCGCGCACGCGCCAGGTCAAGTCCTGGCGCCACGATCCGTCCGACCCGGCCAGCCTGGCCGACAATGTCACTCGCCCGCTGATGGAAGACAGCAAGGGACGGCTGTGGATCGGCACCTTCGATGGCCTGGACATGTTCGACCGCAAGAGCGGCAAGTTCGTCCACTACCGGCATGATGAAAGCGACCCGGCCAGCCTGTCGCAAAACGAGGTGCACTTCCTGCTCGAAGACAGCAAGGGCACCCTGTGGGCGGGCACGGCGGGCGGCTTGAACCGCATGAGCATGGATGCCGATGGCAAGGCGCGCTTCAAGCGCTACACGGTGCGCGACGGTCTGGCCGACGACGGCGTGGCGGCCATGCTCGAAGACGCGCGCGGCAACCTGTGGATCAGTTCGAATACGGGCATTTCGCGCCTGGACGTGGCCAACAACCGCTGGCGCAACTACGGCGCCGTCGACGGCACCATCGAAGGCGCCTATTTCGACGGGTCGGCCCTCAAGACCGCCAACGGCGTCATGTACTTCGGCGCCTTCAACGGCATCACCACGTTCCACCCCGACGCCATCCGCGACAACCTGATTGCGCCGCGCGCCGTGATCACCGGCTTCCAGATCTTCAACAAGCCGGCCGAACTGTCCCATCCTGGCCTGCTCAAGGGGCCGATCGAAAACACCCGCGAGCTGACCCTGTCGGCGTCCGACTCGGTGTTTTCGCTCGAATTCGTGGCCCTGCATTACGCCGCGCCCCAGCGCAACATGTTCGCCTATCAGCTCGAGGGCTTCGACGAAGGCTGGGTCAGCACCGACGCGTCCAAGCGCTTTGCCACCTATACCAACCTCGATCCGGGCCAGTACACGTTCCGCGTCAAGGCGGCCAACAAGGATGGCGTGTGGAGCGCCTCCGGCGCCACCCTGTCGATCACCATCCTGCCGCCCTGGTGGAAGACCTGGTGGTTCCGCGGCGGCGCGCTGCTGCTGGTGGCCGGCACCGCCTACGCAGCGTACTTCCTGCGCCTGTCCGGGTTGCGCCGCCAGAAGGCGCTGCTGGAACGCCAGGTGGGGGCGCGCACGCTCGAAATCGAGCAGCAGAACCGCCTGCTCGAGCACCAGAAGGGCGAGCTGGAAGCGCAGCGCCGCGATGCTGTCAATCAGCGCGCCGAAGCCGAGCAGCGCCGCGCCGACGCCGAGCGCCAGAAGGAAGAAGTCGAGCGCCAGAAGGAAAAGGTCGAACAGGCCCACCGCAACATTTCGGTGCTGTCCGAGATCGGGCGCGAGCTGACCGCCACGCTGGACATGGAAACGATCATGATGACGGTGTACCGCCACGTGCACCACCTGATGGATGCGCGCATCTTCGGGATCGGCTTCTACAACGAGGAAGAGGGCGTGGTCGAGTTCCCGTTCGCCGTCGACCAGGGCGTGCGCAGCGAGCATTACGCCCGTTCGCTGGCCGACGAGCGCCAGTTCGCCGTGTGGTGCCTGCGCCACCGGCGCGAAGTGTTCATCAACGACCTGGATGCCGAATACGACAATTACCTGTCCGGCCCCCAGAGCAAGCCGCCCACCTCGGTGCTGCGGCGCGACGGCAGTCCGCGCTCCAATTCGGTGGCCATGATGTACGTGCCGCTGATCGTCAAGGACCGCATGATGGGCGTGCTGTGCGTGCAGAGCGTGGAAAAGAACGCCTACCGGCGCGTGCACCTGGACATGCTGCAAACCCTGGCCGCCCACGCCGCCGTCGCGCTCGACAATGCGCGCGCCTACCGCGAGCTGGAAGAGACTCAGGCCCGCCTGGTCGAGCAGGAAAAGCAGGTGCGCCTCAATACCGAGGAACTGGCCCTGGCCAACCGCGCGCTGCAGGAAAACGATGAGCGTTTGCGCCTGGCCAAGCAAAAGGCCGAAGACGCCACCCGCCAGAAGTCCGAGTTCCTGGCCAACATGAGCCACGAAATGCGCACCCCGCTGGCCGGCGTGATCGGGATGCTCAATTTCGCGCTGCGCGACGCCCGCCTGCAGGAAAACACGCGCGAGCAGATCCTGCGCGGCCAGGCCAATGCCCAGTCGCTGCTGACCATCATCAACGACCTGCTCGACTTTTCCAAGATCGAGGCCGGCAAGCTGACCATCGAAAACATCGACTTCGCCCTCGGCCCCATGCTCGACAACGTGGCCAGCCTGTTCGAAGAGCAGGCCGCCGCCCACAGCATTTCGTTCGGCATCGAAGTGGCCAACGATCTGCCGCAGTTCGTGGTGGGCGACCCGACCCGCTTGCGCCAGGTGCTGGTCAACCTGGTCGGTAATGCCTTCAAGTTCACCAACGAGGGCGCGGTGCGGGTGCGGGTCGAATCGCTGCCCGGCGCGCGCCACGACGGCCCGCGCATCAACATGCTGCGTTTTTCGGTGAGCGACACCGGCATCGGCATCGCCGCCTCGGCGCTGGAGCGACTGTTCCAGAAATTCGAACAGGCCGACAGCACTACCACGCGCCGCTATGGCGGCACCGGACTGGGACTGGCGATCTGCCGCCAGCTGGTCGATCTGATGGGCGGCGAAATCAGCGTCGACAGCCGCGAAGGGCAGGGCAGCGTGTTCTCGGTGGTGCTGCCGCTCGCCGACGGGGTGGCGCCGCCCGAGGTCGAGCATGTCACGCTCGAGCCGCACAGCCACCGTCTCAATGTGCTGTGCGCGGAGGATTTCCCGACCAACCAGATCATCATCCGCATGATGCTCGAAGACCTGGGCCACAAGGTCGACATCGCCGACAATGGCGCCCTGGCGGTGGCGGCCTGCGCGCGCGCCCGCTATGACCTGATCCTGATGGACGGGCGCATGCCCGAGATGGATGGCGCCACCGCCACGCGCCTGATTCGCGCCGGCGGCCCGCCCGAGGCGCCGGTGCGCGACAGCGACCTGATGATCGTGGCCCTGACCGCCAACGCCAGCGAAGAAGACCGCCATCGCTACCTGGCCAGCGGGATGGACGATTTCCTGTCCAAGCCGATTGACGAAACCGCACTGCATCTGCAGCTCTCGCGCGCGATCGAGCGCCAGCTGCGGCGCGGCATCGACATGGAGCCGCTGATGCAGCCGGCCCGCGTGCGCGCGCCCAGCACGGTCGAACTCGATGCCATGTTCGGTGTCTTCACCGGGCCGACCCCGCTGGCCGTGGCCGCGGCCCAGAATGCCGAGCGGCGCGGCGGCGAACTGAAAACGCGCATGCGCGCCGCCTTCGCCAACGACGTACCGTCGCGCCGCGCCGATCTGGAAGCGGCCTTCGCCGCGCGCGACCGCGAGGGCGCCGGCCGCCTGCTGCACGGGATCAAGGGCAGCGCCGCCTATCTCGAAGCGACCGAGCTGCATGCCCTGTGCAGCGAGCTCGAAGCGGCCGCCGACCAGGGCCAGTGGGCACTGGTGGCCGACGGCATGCCGCGCCTGCTCCAGCTGCTCGACGAGTTCACCGCAGCGGCCTGAAAGGGGGCTTGGCGGGCCGGGTTTTGCTGTAACATTGGGGCATGTGCCGCGCAGGCGCGACGCAGCCGAATTTGTCGAACGGAGAAGTGCATGAAAGTGTTGGTGGTCGACGACGACGTCGTCTCGCGCATGGTGCTCATGCACCTGGTCGATGCCTGCGGCCAGTTCGACATCATCGAGGCCGAAGACGGCGAAGACGCCTGGCTGCAGCTCTCGGGCGGCCTGCGCCCGGCCATCTGCTTTTGCGACCTGCGCATGCCGCGCCTGTCCGGCCTGGACCTGCTCTCGCGCGTGCGCGCCGATCCGCAATTGACTTCCATGCCGTTCGTGCTGGTCACCTCCGCCAACGACAGCGCCACCGTCGACCGCGCCAACGGCCTGGGAGCGGACGGCTACCTGGTCAAGCCGTTCGACGCGGCCGATGTCAGCGCCTGCATCGCGCCGCTGCTGGCCGCCGCCGCGCCCGAGGTGGAAGCGCCGCAGGACACCATGGCGCGCCTGGGCATCGATGGCGACCGGCTGCAAGCCTATCTGGGCGGTTTTCAGGCCCAGCTGGCGGCCGCCAGCGCCGAGCTGGCCGCGCTGCTGGCCGAGGACGACATGGAAGGCGCCCGCCTGCGCCTGGACCGGCTGCATGCCGGTTGCCTGACCCTGGGCCTGAACCGCGCCGCTGGCGCCCTGCGCGACCTGCCCCAGGGCGAGCTCGACAGTGCCGACGTGCAGATCGTGCTGGCCGAAACGGTGCGCACGGTGCTGCGCCAGAGCGAGGCCGTGCGCGCGCTGGCCGGCTGAGCGATAAATTGCTTGATGCCCGAATAGTTTAGGTCTAAAGTATCCAGCTTCGGATCAGCGCATCCTTTGCCGGGTTCACCATGACACGATCGACCCCTGCGCCACTGTCCCCGTCGGCCTACGAGGACAGCTTCGCGCGCGCCCATTTGCCCGATCCGGCCCTGTGGCCGGAGTTCCTGTTCGATTTGCCCGAGCTGCAGTACCCGGCGCGCCTCAATTGCGTGGCAGCGCTGCTGGACGCGGCCGTCGCCGGCGGCGGCGGCGAACGGCTGGCCGTCATCGGCGAGCACGGGCGCTGGACCTACCGCGCGCTGCAGCAGCAGGTCGACCGCATCGCCCATGTGCTGCGCACCGAGCTGGGCCTGGTCACCGGCAACCGCGTGCTGCTGCGCGGGGCCAACAACCCGATGATGGCGGCGGCCATCCTGGCCGTCATCAAGGCCGGCCTGATCGCCGTGCCCACCATGCCGCTGCTGCGCGCCGGCGAACTTGACACCATCGCCGCCAAGGCCAGCGTCGATGCCATCCTGTGCGCGGGCAATCTGCGCGCCGAGGTCGACGCCATGGCCGCGCCGCCCGCGCGCATCGTGTTCTTCAACCTGCCCGGCGCCGAGGATGCGCTGGAAGCGCGCATGGCGCGCCATGGGGCGCCGTTCGGCGCCGTCGATACGGCGGCCGATGACGTTTGCCTGATCAGTTTCACCTCGGGCACCACCGGCATCCCGAAAGGGACCATGCATTTCCACCGCGACGTGCTGGCCATTTGCGACTGCTTCCCGCGCCACACGCTGCGGGCCGCGCCGGACGACATTTTCATCGGCACGCCGCCGCTGGCCTTTACCTTCGGGCTGGGCGGGCTGCTGCTGTTCCCGCTGCGGGTGGGCGCGGCCGGGGTCCTGCTCGAACGGCTCACGCCCGAAACGCTGCTGGCGGCGATCGCCACCCACCGCGCCACGGTCTGCTTTACCGCGCCCACCTTTTACCGCCAGATGGCGCCGCTGGCGCACCAGCACGACCTGACCAGCCTGACGCGCAGCGTCTCGGCCGGCGAAGCGCTGCCGCTGGCCACGCGCCAAGCGTGGCAGGCCGCAACGAGCCTGCGCATGATCGACGGCATTGGCGCCACCGAGCTGCTGCACATCTTCATTTCGGCGGCGGGCGAGGCGATCCGCCCTGGCGCCACCGGCAAGCCGGTGCCCGGCTACCAGGCCTGCATCCTCGACGCCGACGGGCGCCAGGTCGGGCCGGGCGTGATCGGACGCCTGGCCGTCAAGGGCCCGACCGGCTGCCGCTACCTGGCCGACGCGCGCCAGAGCGACTACGTCGTCGATGGCTGGAACCTGACCGGCGACGCCTACGAAATGGATGCCGACGGCTACTTCCATTACCGTTCGCGCACCGACGACATGATCATCTCGGCCGGCTACAACATCGCCGGCGCCGAAGTCGAAGATGTGCTGATGCGCCATCCGGCGGTGGCCGAGTGCGGCGTGATCGGGCGGCCCGACGACGAGCGCGGCCAGGTGGTCGAAGCGCACGTGGTGCTCAAGGACGGCGTGCCCGCCGATGACGCCACCGCGCGCGCGCTGCAGGAATTCGTCAAGGCCCAGATCGCCCCCTACAAGTACCCGCGCTCGGTCAAATTCATCGACAAGCTGCCTCGCACCGAAACGGGCAAGCTGCAGCGCTTCAAATTGCGGACGGCACCATGAACATCGTATGCATCGGCGGCGGTCCCGCCGGCCTGTATTTCAGCCTGCTCATGAAAAAGCAGAATCCGGCGCACCAGATCGTCGTGGTCGAGCGCAACCGTCCCTACGATACCTTCGGCTGGGGCGTGGTGTTTTCCGACCAGACCCTGGGCAACCTGGTGGGCGCGGACGAGCAGAGCGCGCGCGCGATCCTGCAATCGTTCAACCACTGGGACGATATCGACATCTTCTTCAAGGGCGGGAAAGTCACCTCGGGCGGCCATGGCTTTTGCGGCATCGGCCGCAAGCGCCTGCTCAACATCCTGCAGGAACGCTGCGAGGAACTGGGCGTGCAGCTGGTGTTCGAGTGCGACGTCGAGAACGACCAGCAGCTCGCCGCCAGCTACCAGGCCGACCTGGTGATCGCCTCGGACGGTTTGAACAGCCGCGTACGCAAGCGCTACGCCGACACCTACCGGCCCCAGGTCGAACAGCGCCATTGCCGCTTCGTGTGGCTGGGCACGCGCAAGAAGTTCGACGCCTTTACCTTCGCCTTCAAGGAAACTGAGCACGGCTGGTTCCAGGCCCATATCTACCAGTACGATGGCGACACTTCCACCTTCATCGTCGAGACGCCCGAGGACGTGTGGCGCGCCAGCGGCCTGGCCGACATGAGCCAGCAGGAAAGCATCGCCTTCTGCGAGCGCCTGTTCGCCGACCAGCTGGACGGCCATGGCCTGATGTCCAACGCCAGTCACCTGCGCGGCTCGGCCATGTGGATCACCTTCCCGCGCGTGGTGTGCGAGCAGTGGGTGCACTGGGACGGCGCCACCCCGGTGGTGCTGATGGGCGACGCGGCCCATTCGGCCCATTATTCGATCGGTTCCGGCACCAAGCTGGCCCTGGAAGACGCGATCGAACTGGCGCGCTGCTTCGCCCGGCACGACGCCGTGCGGCCCGCGCTGGCGGCCTACCAGCAGGCGCGCGCGGTGGAAGTGCTCAAGATCCAGAGCGCGGCGCGCAACTCCATGGAGTGGTTCGAGAACGTCGAACGCTACACGGCCATGGAAGCGCCCCAGTTCGCGTACTCCATGCTCACCCGCAGCCAGCGCCTGTCGCACGAAAACCTGCGCCTGCGCGACGCCGCCTACGTGGCCGAGTTCGAACAATGGTTCGCCCGCCGCGCCTGCGAGCAGGCCGGCCTGCCGGCGCCGGATGAGGCCCGCGTGCTGCCCATGCTCACCCCGTTCAGAGTGCGCGGCGTCACGCTCAAGAACCGCATCGTGGTCTCGCCCATGGCCCAGTATTCGGCCGTGGACGGCGTCGCCGGCGACTACCACCTGGTGCACCTGGGCGCGCGCGCCATGGGTGGCGCCGGCCTGGTGTTCGCCGAAATGACGTGCGTGTCGGCCGACGCCCGCATCACGCCGCGCTGCCCCGGCCTGTACGCCCCCGAGCATACGCTGGCGTGGCAGCGTATCGTCGATTTCGTGCATGCCAATTCGAGCGCGAAGATCGGCGTGCAGCTTGGCCATGCCGGCGCCAAGGGCGCCACCAGGGTCATGTGGGATGGCATCGACCAGCCGCTCGCGGCGGGCGCCTGGCCGCTGGTGTCCGCCTCGTCCCAGCAGTATCTGGAGGGCGTGTCGCAGCTGGCGCGCGCAGCCACGCTGGACGACCTGGCCAGGATCGAAGCCGATTTCGTGAGCGCCACGCGCGCCGCCGCCGAGGCCGGATTCGACTGGCTCGAACTGCATTGCGCCCATGGCTACCTGCTGTCGTCGTTCATTTCGCCGCTCACCAACCGGCGCGACGATGCTTTCGGCGGCAGCCTGGAGAACCGCTGCCGCTATCCGCTGCGCGTGTTTGCCGCCATGCGCGCGGCCTGGCCGGCTGACCGCCCGATGAGCGTGCGCATTTCCGCCCACGACTGGGTCGAGGGCGGCATCACGCCCGACGACGCGGTGCAGATCGCGCGCCTGTTCAAGGCGGCCGGCGCGGACATGATCGACTGTTCCTCCGGCCAGGTCAGCAAGCAGGAGCGGCCCGTCTACGGGCGCATGTTCCAGACCCCGTTCGCCGACCGGGTGCGCAATGAAGCGACCATCCCCACCATTGCGGTGGGCTCGATCTTCGAAGCCGACCATGCCAACGGCATCATCGCCGCCGGGCGCGCCGACCTGTGCGCCGTGGGCCGTCCGCACCTGGCCAACCCGGCCTGGACCCTGACCGAGGCGGCGCGCATCGGCTTTGCCGCCATCGAGTGGCCCAAGCAGTACCTGCCGGCCAAGCAGCAGCTCGAGCGCAATCTCGAGCGCGAACGCCAGCTGGCCGCGGCCGGCGCCGGCCTCACGCCGCAGCAGGTCGCGGCCCGACTGCTGGAGGGGTGATGGCGCATCGCACCGACAGCCTGAGCGGCCGCCACGCCTTCGTCACTGGCGGCGCACGCGGCATTGGCGCGGCCACCGCGCGCGCCCTGCGCGAGGCGGGCGCGCGCGTGACCATCGCAGGGCGCGACGAGGCGGCGCTGGCCGCGGCCGCCCAGGCGCTGGAGGCGGACTACGCCGTGCTCGATCTGGCCCGTCCCGCGACGATACGCACGGCGTTCGAGCGCGCAGGTCCGGTCGACATCCTGATCAACAATGCGGGACAGGCCGGATCGGCGCCGTTCGGCAAGACCGATGCGGCGCTGTGGCAGCGCATGCTCGACGTGAACCTGTCCGGCACCTTCCACTGCACCCAGGCGGCCCTGCCGGCCATGCTGGAGGCAGGCTGGGGACGGATCGTCAATGTCGCTTCCACCGCCGGCCTGGTCGGCTACCGCTATGTGGCGGCGTATTGCGCCGCCAAGCATGGCGTGATCGGCATGACGCGCGCGCTGGCGCTGGAAGTGGCCGCGCGCGGCGTGACGGTCAACGCCGTGTGCCCGGGCTTTACCGATACCGACCTGGTGCGCGACGCCGTGGCCACGATCGTGGCCAGGACCGGGCGCAGCGAACAGGAGGCGCGCGCCCAGCTGGCCGCCGGCAATCCCCAGCAGCGCCTGGTGCAGAGCGCGGAGGTGGCCAATGCCATCGTGTGGCTGTGCCTGCCGCAGTCGGGCGCCATGAATGGACAGTCGCTGGCGGTGGCCGGCGGCGAAGTGATGTGAGGATGACGATGAAGATGGACGATACGCCGCACCCGCGCGAGGAAGGCGAGCTCGATCTGGCCAGCCGCCTGACCCAGGACCACCACCAGGCGCTCAAGCTGTGGCTGCGCATGCTCTCGTGCACGGTCCGCATCGAGAACGAGATTCGCAGCCGCATGCGCGCCACCTTCGACATCACGCTGCCGCGCTTCGACCTGATGGCCCAGCTCGAGCGCCATCCCCAGGGCTTGCGCATGGGCGAACTGTCGCGCCGCATGATGGTCACGGGCGGTAACATCACCGGCATCACCGACCAGCTGGAACAGGAAAAGCTGGTCGTGCGCGTGCCCGACCCCAAGGACCGGCGCGTGTACACGGTCAAGCTGACCGATGCCGGGCGGCGCGCCTTTGCCGGCATGGCGGTGGTGCACGAAGGCTGGATCGCCGAGCTGCTGCAGGATATCTCGCCCGAAGACAAGGGACGGCTGATCGCGCTGCTGTCGCAGATGAAGCAGCACTTGCGCGCGCCCGACGACAAGAAAATCTAACGAACCAACAGGATTGACCATGCGATATCTCCCAGGCCAGGCGCAGCAACTGCCCGGCAACCGCACCCAGCTGGCCGGCTACCAGGCCGCGCACTTCCGCTTCGAGGTCGCGGCCGGCGTGGCCACGCTCACGCTCAACCGCCCCGAGCGCAAGAATCCCCTGACCTTCGACTCGTATGCCGAGCTGCGCGACCTGTTCCGCGCGCTCGCCTACGCGGACGACATCAAGGCTGTCGTCATGACCGGCGCCGGCGAGAATTTCTGCTCCGGCGGCGACGTGCACGACATCATCGGCCCGCTCACCGAGCTCGACATGCCGGGTCTGCTGGCCTTCACCCGCATGACGGGCGACCTGGTCAAGGCCATGCGCGCCTGCCCGCAGCCGCTGATCGCCGCCGTCGACGGCATCTGCGCCGGCGCCGGCGCCATTCTCGCGCTGTCGTCCGACCTGCGCCTGGGCACCGCGCGCAGCAAGACCGCCTTCCTGTTCACCCGGGTCGGCCTGGCCGGCTGCGACATGGGAGCCTGCGCGCTGCTGCCGCGCGTGATCGGCCAGGGGCGGGCCGCCGAGCTGCTCTACACGGGCCGCTCGATGTCGGGCTCCGAGGGCGAGCGCTGGGGTTTTTTCAACAGCCTGAGCGAACCGGAAGCGCTGCTGGCCGCGGCCCAGGCGCTGGCACGCCAGCTGGCCGACGGTCCGACCTTCGCGCACGGCATGACCAAGAAGATGCTGCAGCAGGAATGGAACATGGGCGTCGACGAAGCCATCGAAGCGGAAGCCCAGGCCCAGGCCATCTGCATGGCCACCAACGACTTCCACCGCGCCTACCATGCCTTCGTGGCCAAACAAAAACCGCAATTCGAAGGCGACTGACATGGCAGACAAAACGTATCTCGACTGGCCCTTTTTCGACCCGTGCCATGCGGCACTGGAACAAGCGCTCGACGCCTGGGCCGGGCAGCACGTGGCCGGCGCCCATGGCCACGATGTGGACGCGGCCTGCCGCACCCTGGTGCGCCAGCTGGGCGAAGGCGGATGGCTCGAGCATGCCGTGGGCAAGGATGCCGGCGCCATCGACACACGCGCCATTTGCCTGATTCGCGAAACGCTGGCCCGCCACAACGGCCTGGCCGATTTTGCGTTCGCCATGCAGGGCCTCGGCTCGGGCGCGATCTCGCTGTTCGGCAGCGCCGCCAACCGCGCGCGCTATCTGCCGCGCGTGGCGAAAGGGGAGGCCATCGCCGCCTTTGCCCTGTCCGAGCCGCAGGCCGGCTCCGACGTGGCGGCCATGCAGTGCGCGGCCGTGCGCGATGGCGACAGCTATGTGCTCAATGGCGAAAAGACCTGGATTTCCAATGGCGGCATCGCCGATTTTTACGTGGTGTTCGCGCGGACCGGCGAGCAACCCGGCGCGCGCGGCATCAGCGCCTTCATCGTCGATGCCGACACGCCCGGTTTTTCGATCGCCGAGCGGATCGACGTGATCGCACCCCATCCGCTGGCGCGCCTGGCGTTTGCCGATTGCCGTGTGAGCGCTAGCCAGCGCCTGGGCGAGGCGGGGCAGGGCTTCAAGGTGGCGATGGCCACGCTGGACGTGTTCCGCACCTCGGTGGCCGCCGCGGCCCTGGGCTTTGCGCGGCGCGCGCTGGACGAGGCGCTGGCGCACGCGACCACGCGCAAGATGTTCGGCCAGACCCTGGCCGACTTCCAGCTCACGCAAGCCAAGCTGGCCGAGATGGCAACCGGGATCGACGCCGCCGCGCTGCTGACCTACCGCGCTGCCTGGCAGCGCGACCAGGGCCGCAAGGTCACCAAGGAAGCGGCCATGGCCAAGATGACGGCGACCGAGACCGCGCAAAAGGTCATCGACGCGGCGGTGCAGATGTTTGGCGGCCTCGGCGTGGTCAGCGAACATCCGGTCGAGCGCCTGTACCGCGAGATCCGTTCCCTGCGCATCTACGAAGGCGCGACCGAAGTACAACAGCTGATTATCGCGCGCGAACTGCTGCGCGACATGGCGAGCGCACACTAGAAAGGTTCACATGGATTTTCTTCAACCACCAGGCTGGGCGCGCGCCCGTGGCTATTCGAACGGCATAGCGGCGCACGGGCGCAGCGTGCACGTGAGCGGCATGATCGGCTGGGACGGCCAGTGCCAGTTCCACACCGACGACTTCGCCGGGCAGGTGCGCCAGGCCTTGCAGAACGTGGTCGACGTGCTGGCCGAGGCGGGCGCGAAGCCCGAACACATCGTGCGCATGACCTGGTACGTGGTCGACAAAAAAGAGTATCTGGCGGCCAGCAAGGAGGTGGGGCAGGCTTACCGCGATATTATCGGCCGCCATTACCCGGCCATGACGGCGGTGCAGGTGGCGGGCTTGATCGAAGACCGGGCCCGGGTCGAAATCGAAGTGACGGCCATCGTGGAGCAGGCGTGAACACCAGGCCGCCGCAGCGCTGGGTCACGTGCGTCGCCGCGACCGCCCTAAGTATCACCGACGAGGCTACCCATGTCGAATTTGCCTGAAGGCGGCTGCGACTGCCGCCATATCCGCTATCAGCTCACGAGCGCGCCGCTGATCGTGCACTGCTGTCACTGTCGCTGGTGCCAGCGTGCCAGCGGCGCCTCGTTCGCGCTCAATGCGGTGATCGAGGCGGACCGTGTGCGCCATCTGGCGGCCGAGCCAGAACTGATCGATACGCCCTCGGCCAGCGGCAAGGGCCAGAAGATCGCGCGCTGTCCGCACTGCCGTACCGCCGTGTGGAGCAACTATGCGGGTAGCGGACCGCGCATGCGTTTCGTGCGGGTGGGCACGCTCGACGACCCCGACCGTTTTGCGCCCGATGTGCACATCTTTACCGCGACCAAGCAGCCGTGGGTGGTCTTGCCACCGGATGCGCTGGCGGTGCCGGAATTCTACGACTACCAGGACGTGTGGCACGCGGACAGCCTGGCGCGCTTGCGCGTGCTGTTTCCCGACCGCTGAGGTGAGACGCGGCCAACCCGCCATGAGGGCGGTGCCGGTGGCCGCGCTGCGACGGAACTCGATCATGCACAGGGAAAACAACAGGTGATACAGATAAATTGTTATTTGTAATTACTTTTGGATAAGATGGCCACTCATTGACCGGAGCCATCGCTTGAAACCTGTGCCGCACAACCCCTATGCACCGCCGCAATCGACATCGGTCGATGTCAACCCCAGCGTTTGCTGGCGCGAAGGCAAGCTTGCCGTCGTGCCCCACGGGCATGACTTGCCGCCGCGCTGCGTCAAGTGCAATGTGCCCGCCGAGATGGACAAGCCGCGCAAGTTCGCCTGGCATCATCCGGGCTGGTATCTGTTCATCCTGTTAAATATCATTGTGTACGCGGTGGTCGCTTCGCTGGTGCAAAAGAAGGCCAAGCTGTCGTTTGCCTTGTGCGATGTGCACCGCGCCAAGCGCCGCAACTTCCAGCTGGTCGCATGGGCGCTGGTGGTCGTGGGCATCGGCATGATCGTCGCCGCCATCGGCAGCGAGGAGGGATCCGATGCGGCGCCCACCTTCGGGTTGACGGGCGCGGCGGTGCTGCTGCTGGCGATCGTGGTTGGCATCGTCGGTTCGCGCGTGCTGCGTCCGGCCCGCATCACGTCCGATGAAACCCTGCTCAAGGGATGCTGCAGCGAATTTCTCGACGACTTGCCCAGCGCAGGCGCCAATCCCGTGCTGCGCTGGTAGGCTTGCCCGCTGCCGGGCCGACTTCTATGTTATAACGCGGGCATGTCTCGAAAAATCCTGGTCATCTATGCGCACGCCGCGTCCCACAGGTCGCGCGTGAACCGCCGCCTCGCGCAGGTGGCGCGCACCGTCCCCGGCGTGCGGGTGCACGACCTGTACGACACCTATCCCGATTTCCACATCGATGTCGGCGCCGAACAAGCCTTGCTGGCCCAGGTCGATGTCGTCGTCTTTGTCCATCCCGTGCAGTGGTACAGCATGCCGGCCCTGCTCAAGGAATGGGTCGATTGCGTCCTGCAGCCTGGCTGGGCGTATGGGGCCGGCGGCACGGCGCTGGCAGGCAAGGGGTATTGGCTGGCCGTCACCTGCGGCAGCGGCGAACAGGATTACCAGGCTGGCGCTGCCCACGGCCATCCCCTGGACGCGTTCCTGCCGCCGTTCCGCCAGACCGCAGCGCTGTGCAAGATGGTGTGGCACACGCCCACCGTGCTGTACGGCGCGCACAAGATCGACCACGTCGCTGTCGACGCCCATGTCGACGCATTCCGCCAGCGCCTGGTCGAACTGACCCGGCCCGACCTCGAACCCGACCTGGACTGACCCATGGAACACAGCCTGCTGTTCAATGCCCTGGTGTACCTGGCGGCCGCCGTGGTCGCGGTGCCGCTGGCCAAGCGCCTCGGTCTGGGCGCGGTGCTCGGCTACCTGATTGCCGGCATTGCGATCGGCCCCTGGGGCTTGCGCCTGATCGGCGAGGTCGAAGATATCCTGCACTTCTCCGAATTCGGTGTGGTGCTGCTGCTGTTTTTGATTGGCCTGGAACTGGAACCGAAGCGCCTGTGGGCCATGCGCCGCCCGATTTTCGGCAGCGGCACGGCCCAGGTGCTGGGCGTGGCCGCCGCGCTGGCCGTGGTGGCCATGCTGGCCGGGATCGGCTGGAAAGTGGCCGTGATCGCCGCGCTCGGATTGTCGCTGTCGTCGACCGCGATTGCCCTGGCCACCCTGGACGAGCGCAACCTCAAGGGCACCGCCACGGGGACGTCCTCGTTCGCCATCCTGCTGTTCCAGGACATTGCCGCCATTCCCATGATTGCCATCGTGCCCCTGCTGGGCGCGGCCTCGGCGCGCGGCGACGGCATGGACTGGATCGACGCGCTCAAGATCGTCGGCGTGATCGTGGCCCTGGTGCTGGGCGGGCGCTACCTGATCCGTCCGGCCCTGCGCGCCATCGCCAAGAGCGGCTTGCGCGAAATCTTTACCGCTTTTTCCCTGCTCCTGGTCATCGGCATTGCCTTGCTGATGCAGTGGGTGGGCATGTCGATGGCGCTGGGCGCCTTCATCGCCGGTGTGCTGCTGGCCGATTCCGAATACCGCCACGCGCTGGAAACCGACCTGGAACCGTTCAAGGGCTTGCTGCTGGGCCTGTTTTTCATCGCGGTCGGCATGTCCATCGATTTCGGCATCTTCCTGGCCCAGCCCTGGCTGATCCTGGGCCTGGTGGCCGCCTTCCTGCTGATCAAGACGGCGGTGCTGTACGGCCTGGCCAGGGCGATCGGCATTCCGCGCAGCCAGCAGCTGCTGTTTGCCTTCCTGCTGTCGCAGGGCGGCGAATTTGCCTTCGTGGTGTTTGGCGCGGCCCAGAGCGCGCACGTGTTTGCCGACAACGTGGGCGCCATCCTGATCGTGGTGGTGGCGCTGTCGATGGTGTGCACGCCGCTGCTGCTGATCGTGCATGACCGCCTGATCGCGCCGCTGCACCGGGTCGACAAGCGGCGTCCCGCCGACGCCATCGAACCGAACGACGAGCACGTGATCATTGCCGGGTTCGGGCGCTTCGGCCAGATCGTCGGCCGTTTGCTCAAGGCCAATGGCGTCAAGCTGACCCTGCTCGACCATGATCCCGACCAGATCGACCTGTTGCGCAAGTTCGGCAACAAGGTGTTCTATGGCGACGTCACCCGCATCGACCTGCTGCATGCGGCAGGCGCCGCCCATGCACGCGCGCTGGTGGTGGCGGTGGACGATATCGACGACAGCCTCAAGCTGGTCGATGCGGTGCGCCACAGCTTCCCGGACTTGCCTATCATGGCACGGGCGCGCAATGTCAGCCATCTGTTCGATTTGCGCGACCGCGGCGTGACCATCATCGAGCGCGAAACGTTCGAGTCGGCGCTGCTGCTGGGGCGGCGCGTGCTGCATGAACTGGGCTTTGGCGCCTACCGCGCGCGTCAGGCAGCCATGCTGTTCCGCGAACGGAACTTGCAGGGCCTCGACAAGATCTACCCCTACTACAAGGACCAGGAGCAGTTCATGTCGGCCGCCAAGCAGGCGCGCGACGAACTCGAGGACATGTTCGCGCAGGACGCCGCCGCGCTGGCGGCAGAGGGCAAAAACAGCTGGGACTAGCCGTGGCGGCACCTGCGCCCCCGCCATGGTCCGCAGGTGGTCCATCGGCGCGATGGATCGGCGCCACAGCAGCAAGGGAGAACATCATGCATGCAGCACTGCCATTTCCCGTCACACCGCAGGCAGCCAGGGCGTTGCCGCTCAAGCTCAGGCGCGGCATGCCCGCAGAACAAGCGTTCGAGTCCATCCTGGCCAACTGCCTGACGCAGATCGACGCCAACCACCAGGCCGTGGCCCATTCCGACGATGTCGAAAGCCTGCACCAGATGCGCGTCGGTCTGCGCCGCCTGCGCGCGGCCCTGGCCATGTTCGCCGATTACCTGGTCCTGCCACCGGCGCTGTCGGACGAGCTGAGCTGGCTGGTGGGCGAGCTCGGCCCTGCGCGCGACTGGGATGTCATGCTGGAGGTAACGCTGCCGGCGCTGCCGCTGTCGCCAGACGTGGGCACGCTGGCGCGCGCCGGCGCCCAGCAGATGCATGCCCGGGCCGGCGCGGCCGTGGCCTCGCCCCGCTATGGGCAATGGATGGCAGCCATGCAAGCCTGGCGCGATCGGCGCGGCTGGCGCGACATGCTCAGCGCCGCGCGCCAGGCCAGCCTGCAAGCGAGGGTGGACGAGATCGCCGCCACCATCCTTACCAAGGCGCACAAGCGCATGGTCAGGCGGGGCCGCAAGCTCAAGCAGGGCGGGCCGGCCGAACGGCACCGCCTGCGCATTGCCGCCAAGCGCACGCGCTACGCCAGCGAATTTTTTGCGTCGCTGTTTGCGCGCCGGCGCGTGCGCCCGTACGTGGCGGCGCTGGCGCGCCTGCAAGATGAGCTGGGCGCGCTCAACGACGCCGATGTGGCCAGCCGCCTGCTCACCGAGCTGCCCGGCAATGACGGCACGCTGGCGGCCGATGTCCATTTCGCCCGCGGGTATCTGTACCTGCGCGCCGAACATGCCGTGCCGCAGGTGCGCAGGCGCTGGAAGAAGCTGCGCGCCATGGCGCGTCCCCACTGAGCGAGACGTCCACGGCATCAGGGGCCGGTGCCGGGAACGACGACGCCCCAGGCGCAGGGCAGGGCGGCGCCCAGGGCAATGCGGTGCAATCAAGCCGGGGGGCAACGGGTCTCCAAGCGACGCGCGGACGGCAGCCTACTATTGCGAAAATGCCTCGCCGTGTACAATGGCGCGCTGCATCCGCGTGTGTCGCCATAGTACAATGGATAGTACAAGGTCCTCCTAAGACTTAGATACAGGTTCGATTCCTGTTGGCGATACCAGCAGCGCTCCGGGCATAAAGTCGGTGCCCGGTCGCCAGCAACGGTACAATGCTGCCTTCTTTCATCAATTTGGTCGCTGTTTACGGGCCGCGCACCTCGCATTCACTATGGCTGTCATCTCACTTTCGTCGGCGCAACTCGCGTTCGGCCACGTCGCGCTGCTCGATCACGCGGAATTTTCCCTTGAAACCGGCGAGCGCGTCGGACTGATCGGCCGCAACGGGACTGGCAAGTCGTCGCTGCTGAAGGTCATTTCCGGCCGCTTCAAGCTCGACGATGGCTTGCTGGTGCAGCAGCAGGGCTTGAAGATCGCCTATGTCGAGCAGGAACCGACCTTCGACCCGGCCACCTCGGTGTTCGACGCGGTGGCCGCGGGCATGGGCGAGCAGGCTGCCATGCTGGCCGAATACGAAGCGCTGACCGGCCAGTTCGGGCAGGGCGACGATGAAGCCCTGATGGACCGCATGCACGATCTGCAAGTCAAGCTCGATGCCTGCGATGGCTGGAGCATGCAAAACAAGGTCGACACCACCCTCGACCGCCTCAGCCTGTCGGGCGACATGCTCATGGGCACGCTCTCGGGCGGGATGCAAAAGCGCGTGGCCCTGGCCGTGGCGCTGGTGTCGGCGCCGGACGTGCTGCTGCTCGACGAACCGACCAATCACCTCGATTTCCGCTCCATCATGTGGCTCGAGGGCTTGCTGCGCGACTTCAAGGGCTCGGTGCTGTTCATTACCCACGACCGTTCCTTCCTCGACAACGTGGCCACCCGCATCATCGAACTGGACCGCGGCAAGCTGCTGTCTTTCCCGGGCAATTTCACCACGTACCAGAGCCGCAAGGCCGAGCTGCTGGAAAACGAGGAAGTCGAGAACGCCAAGTTCGACAAATTCCTCGCACAAGAGGAAGTGTGGATCCGCAAGGGCGTCAAGGCGCGCCGCGTGCGCGACGAAGGCCGCGTCAAGCGCCTGGAAAACCTGCGCCTGCAGCGCGTGGCACGGCGCGACCAGCAGGGCCAGGTCAAGCTGGAAGTGGGCGGCGGCGAGCGTTCCGGCAAGATCGTGGCGGACCTGGAAAACGTTTCCAAGGCGTACGGCGACAAGGTCATCATCGACAACTTCAGCGGCACCGTGCTGCGTGGCGACAAGGTCGGCCTGATCGGCGCCAATGGCGCCGGCAAGACCACGCTGCTCAAGATCATCCTTGGCGAAGAAACTGCCGACAGCGGCACCGTCAAGCTGGGCACCAAGCTGGAAGTAGCGTATTTCGACCAGATGCGCTCCCAGCTCAACGAAGAAGCCAGCCTGATGGATACCATCGCGCCCGGCAGCGATTTTGTCGAAGTCAATGGCCAGCGCAAGCACGTGATGAGCTATCTGGGCGACTTCCTGTTCGCGCCCGAACGGGCCCGCTCGCCCGTCAAGTCGCTCTCCGGCGGCGAACGCAACCGCCTGCTGCTGGCGCGCCTGTTCGCCAAGCCGGCCAATTGCCTGGTGCTCGATGAACCGACCAACGACCTCGACATCGATACCCTGGAATTGCTCGAAGAATTGCTCGAAAACTATGAAGGCACGGTCTTCCTGGTCAGCCACGACCGTACCTTCCTCGACAACGTCGTCACCGAAGTGATCGTAGCCGAAGGTGGCGGACAGTGGCGCGAATTCGTCGGTGGCTATACCGACTGGGAACGCGTGAAAGCATTGACGCCGCCAGCGGCGCCGAAGGCGTCCGCCAAGCCGGCCGCCGCGCCGGCTGCCGCCCCTGCAGCCAAGAAGGCCAAGCTGTCGTACAAGGAGCAGCGCGAACTGGAAGAATTGCCGCTCCTGATCGCCAGCCTGGAAGACGAGCAGTCCGCCATCACGGCCCAGCTCAACGCGCCGGACTTTTACAAGACCAATCCGGCCGATGCCAAACGCATCAACGCCCGTTACGAAGCAATCGACCAACTGCTGCTCGAGGCGCTCGAGAAGTGGGAAGTGATCGAAGCGCGCGCCAAGGCGTAATGGCATGACGCGCCCGGACCAGGCCGCGCCCGCACCCCTGATCAGCCATGCCGGCTGGGTCAGGGTGCTGCCATTCCTGGTCTACCTGGGCTTTCTGCTGCTGGCCGAGCTGCTGGCGCGCTCCGGCATCGCGCCAGCCGACCTGCGCTGGCTGTACGCCGTCAAGGCCGCCGCGGTGGCCGCCTGCCTGGCCCTGTTCTGGCGCCACTACACCGAATTGCACGCCTGGCGCCTGAACGCGGCAGGCACCGCCGTGGCCGTGCTGAGCGGCCTGGCCGTGTTTGCCCTGTGGATTACCCTCAGCCATGGCTGGATGCAGATCGGCAGCCCCGGCGGCTTCGATCCCCGCATCGACGGGCGCATCGATTGGCCACTGGCCCTGGTGCGGGTGGCCGGCGCCGCCCTGGTCGTGCCCGTCATGGAAGAATTGTTCTGGCGCTCCTTCCTGCTGCGCTGGCTCGACAATCCCGACTTCCTCGCGGTCGATCCGGCCCGCGCCAGCTGGCGCAGCGTGCTGATCGTGGCGCTGCTGTTCGGTTTCGAACATCATCTGTGGCTGGCCGGCATTGTCGCCGGACTCGCCTACAGCTTCCTGTACCAGCGTCTGCGCAGCCTGTGGGCGGCGATTCTGGCGCATGCGGTGACCAACGCCGTGCTCGGCGGATGGGTTATCATGACGGCAAACTGGTCTTTTTGGTAATTTTCTCGGTCAATACGCGCACGCCAGAAAATCGCCAGTCACCGGCTTGATTTTTCGCATTATAATTATGCTTTTGATAAATTTATCTCCCCTATGTCCCTGATCTATCTGGTTGCCGGCGCCCGTCCGAACTTCATGAAAATTGCGCCCATCGTGCGCGCGCTGCAGGCCCAGTCGGCCCTGACTTTCAAGATCATTCACACCGGCCAGCACTATGACCGGGACATGAACGAGGTGTTCTTCGAAGAGCTCGGCATTCCCCAGCCGGACATCTTCATGGGCGCGGGCGGCGGCAGCCACGCCCAGCAGACCGCCAAGATCATGGTGGCGTTCGAGGACCTGTGCGTGGCCGAGCGGCCCGCCGCGGTGCTGGTGGTGGGCGATGTCAATTCCACGCTGGCTTGTTCGATTTCCGCCAAAAAGCTCAATATTCCCGTGGCCCACGTCGAAGCGGGCCTGCGCAGCGGCGACATGACCATGCCCGAGGAAATCAACCGCCTCGTCACCGACAGCATCACCGACTGGTTCTTCGTCACCGAGCCGTCGGCCGTGCAGCACCTGGAACGCGAAGGCAAAGCCGCGTCCGCCATCCATTATGTGGGCCACGTGATGGTCGACAATGTGTTGTTCCAGGCCGACAAGCTCAGCGCCACCGATACCTCGGCCTTCGAGGGCAGCGCCTTCAAGGCGGCCCGTGCGGCCGCGGGCCAGCGCTATGGCGTGGTCACGCTGCACCGTCCCAGCAATGTCGACGACGCGGCCATGATGACCCGCATCGGCGGCGCGCTCAAGGAGATCGCCGCCGAGCTGCCCCTGATTTTCCCCGTGCACCCGCGCACCCGCGCCAACCTGGCCAGCTTCGGCATCGATCTGGGTCCGAACATCACGCTGATGGGCCCGCAAGCCTACATGGCTTTCCTGAACCTGTGGAAAGATGCCGCCGTGGTGCTGACCGACAGCGGCGGCTTGCAGGAAGAAACCACGGCCCTGGGCGTACCGTGCATCACCATCCGCGACAATACCGAGCGTCCGGTCACGGTGGACGAGGGCTCGAACGTACTGGTCGGCACCGATCCCGTGCGCATCGTGGCCGAAGCGCGCAAGGTCTTGCGCGGCGAAGGCAAGCAGGGCCGCCGTCCCCACCTGTGGGATGGCAAGGCTGCCGAGCGCATTGTCGCGATCCTGGCGCGCGAACTGGCCTGATCCTTCCTTGTCACTGCGGCGCGCCGCCTCCATCCACATGCATAAGGTAATGCGAACATGAGTACAATCGGCGTCATCGGCCTCGGCTATGTCGGGCTTCCCCTGGTAGTCGAATTCGGCAAGCTGGGCCGCACCATCGGTTTCGACATCGCCCAGAACAAGGTCGATGCCTGCCTGCGCGGGGTCGACCCGTCGCGCGAACTGTCGGACGCCGAGATGGCCGCCGCCGTGCACGCGGTCTACACCAGCGATGGCGCCCTGCTGGGCGAATGCGACATGATCATCGTGGCCGTGCCGACCCCGGTCGACCTGGCCCATAATCCCGACTTCGGCCCCCTGATCGGCGCCTCGCGCAGCGTCGGCAAGTTCATGAAGAAGGGCGCCACCATCGTCTACGAGTCCACCGTGTATCCGGGCGCGACCGAGGAAGTGTGCATCCCCGAACTGGAAAAGGCGTCCGGCCTGAAGTGGAAAGACGATTTCTTCGTCGGCTATTCGCCCGAGCGCATCAATCCGGGCGACCGCGACCACACCCTGACCACCATCCTCAAGGTGGTGGCCGGCGACACTCCCGAGACGCTGGAAAAAGTGGCGCGCATGTACGAGAGCATCGTCAAGCCGGGCGTGCACCGCACTTCCAGCATCAAGGCCGCCGAAGCGTGCAAGGTCATTGAAAACACCCAGCGCGACCTGAACATCGCGCTGATGAACGAGCTGGCCATCATCTTCGACAAGATCGGCATCGATACCACGGAAGTGCTCAAGGCCGCCGGCACCAAGTGGAACTTCCTCAAGTTCACCCCGGGCCTGGTGGGCGGCCACTGCATCGGTGTCGACCCGTATTACCTGACCCACAAGGCCGGCATGCTGGGTTATCACCCGCAAGTGATCTTGGCCGGGCGCCGCATCAATGACGGCATGGCCAAGTTCATTGCCGAGACCACCATCAAGAACATGATCGCGGCCGGCAGCACCATCAAGGGCGCCAAGGTCAACGTGCTGGGCCTGACGTTCAAGGAAAACTGCGCCGACCTGCGCAATTCCAAGGTGGCCGATGTGATCGCGGAACTGAAAACCTTCGGCGTGGAAGTGTTCGTCCACGATCCGTTCGCCGATCCGGACGAAGCGCTGCACGAATACGGCGTCGAACTGTCGGCCTGGGACGACCTGCCGCGCGGCGACGCCATCGTGGCGGCCGTCTCGCACGCCCAGCTGTGCGCACTCTCGCCGGACGACTTCCAGAAAAAACTGATCAAGGGCGGCTGTTTCATCGACGTCAAGGCGTGCTTCGACGCGCCCGCGCTGCGCGCGGCAGGCATCAAGGTCTGGCGCCTGTAAGGGCTGGCCGGGACGGCGCCGCGCTCGCGGCGCCGCTTGTTTTCCCCCATTTACCGGGATATTCCATGCACATTCTCGTTACCGGCGGCCTAGGCTATATCGGGTCGCACACTTGCGTCGAATTGCTCGCGGCCGGCCACCAGCCCGTCGCGCTCGACAACCTGTCCAACACCACGCGCGCGGTACAGCAGCGCGTCGAACAGATCAGCGGCAAGACGCTGCCGTTCATCGAAGCGGACATCCGCGACCGCGCCGCACTCGACGCCGCCTTTGCCGCCTACGATTTCGGCGCCGTAATCCATTTCGCCGGCCTGAAGGCGGTGGGCGAATCGGTGGCCCAGCCGCTGCGCTACTACGACAACAATATCGCCGGCAGCGTGCACCTGTGCGAGGCGATGGCCGCGGCCAATGTCAAGACGCTGGTGTTCAGCTCCTCGGCCACGGTGTATGGCGACCCGGCCACGGTGCCGATCCGCGAAGACTTCCCGCTCTCGGCCACCAATGCCTACGGCCGCAGCAAGCTGTTCATCGAAGAAATCCTGCGCGACCTGTACGCGTCCGACCCCAGCTGGCGCATTGCGCTGCTGCGCTACTTCAATCCCGTGGGCGCCCATGACAGCGGCTTGATCGGCGAAGAGCCGAACGGCATCCCCAACAACCTGCTGCCGTATGTGGCCCAGGTGGCCGAAGGGCGGCGCGACAAATTGTCCGTATTTGGCGACGATTATCCGACACCTGACGGCACCGGCGTGCGCGATTATATTCACGTGGTCGACCTCGCCATAGGGCATGTCAAAACCTTAACCAAGCTGGCGACAGCCCCGGGCGTCCTTACGTACAATTTGGGCACGGGGCGAGGCAATAGTGTTCTGGAAATGGTGCGCGCGTTCGAGCGCGCCAGCGGCAAGGCCGTACCGTTCCAGATCGTGGCACGCCGTCCCGGCGATATCGCCTCGTGCTATGCCGACCCCGCACTGGCTCAGTCCGAGCTTGGCTGGAAAGCCGAACGCGATATCGCGCAAATGTGCGCCGATGCGTGGCGATGGCAAACCAAGCCCAAGTAGACTAAAGGAATGAGCTGATGAAAGCGATGATTTTGGCGGCCGGTAAAGGCACCCGCGTACGACCCCTCACTTACGATTTGCCCAAGCCCATGATTCCTATCCTGGGCAAGCCGGTGATGGCGTACCTGGTGGAGCACCTGGCCCGTTACGGGGTCACTGAAATCATGGTCAACGTCAGCTACCTGCATGACAAGATCGAGGATTACTTCGGCGAAGGTCACCAGTTCGGCGTCCAGATCGGTTATTCCTTCGAAGGCTATATCAATGACGAGGGCGAGGTGGTGCCGCAGCCGGTCGGCTCGGCCGGCGGGCTCAAGAAGATCCAGGAATTCGGCGGCTTTTTCGATGAAACCACGATCGTGCTGTGCGGCGATGCGCTGATCGACCTGGACCTGAAGTCGGCCCTGTTCGAGCACCGCCGCAAGGGTGCGCTGGCGACCGTCATCACGCGCGAGGTGCCGTGGGACAAGGTGTCTTCGTATGGGGTGGTGGTGAGCGACGCCGACGGGCGCATCACCGAGTTCCAGGAAAAGCCCGACCAGGCCGCCGCCAAGTCGAATTTCATCAGTACCGGAATTTATATTTTCGAGCCGGAAGTGATCGACCTGATTCCGAGCGGGGTGCCGTTCGATATCGGCTCCGAGCTGTTCCCGCTGCTGGCGCGCGAGGGTTTGCCGTTCTATGCCCAGGCGCGCGCCTTCAACTGGATCGACATCGGCACCGTGTCGGATTACTGGCAAGTGCTGCAAAGCGTGCTGTGCGGCGAGGTGGCGCAGCTGCCCGTGCCCGGCATCCAGGTCGAAGACGGCCTGTGGGTGGGCTTGAATACCCAGATCGACTGGGAAGGCACCACCATCGAAGGCCCGGTCTACATCGGTTCCGGGGCCAGGATCGAGGCGGGTGTGCATATCGTCGGCCCCAGCTGGATCGGGCACGGCAGCCACATCTGTTCAGGGGCCACCGTGGTGCGCAGCATCCTGTTTGAATATACCCGGGTGTTGCATGATGTAACCTTGCATGAAATGATTGTTTATAAAGACTATAGTGTCGGCCGCGACGGTGTCATGAAACACCTGTCCGACGACCTGGCAGACGAGTGGGCCAATGCGCGCGACCGCCGTCACACCCGCCGTACCGAATCAGCAATTGAACCGAGCAGTTAATAATAAAGAAGGCAGAACCATGAAAATTTACCCAGTCATCCTGTCCGGCGGCGCCGGCACCCGCCTGTGGCCCTTGTCGCGCGCGGTCATGCCCAAGCAGCTGCTGCCCCTGGTGACGGACAAGACGATGCTGCAGGAAACGGTATTGCGCGTGGCCGGCTGGCCCCAGCTGATGGCGCCGCTGGTGGTGTGCGGCAATGAGCACCGTTTCCTGGTGGCCGAACAGTTGCGCGAGATCGACGTCAAGCCGCTCGGCATCCTGCTCGAACACGTGGGCCGCAATACCGCGCCGGCCGTGGCCGCCGCCGCCCACTACCTGCAGCGCATCGATCCCGATGGCTTGATGCTGGTTTTGCCGGCCGACCACGTCATTGAAGACGGCGAGGCCTTCGCCGCCGCCGTGGCCAAGGCGGCGCGCCTGGTCGAAGGGGGCGCCCTGGCCACCTTCGGCATCGTGCCCACCGCACCGGAAACCGGCTATGGCTACATCCGCCGCGGCGGCGCCGTGGGCGAGGGCGGTTACCAGGTCGAGCGCTTTGTCGAAAAACCCGATGCCGAGACAGCGGCCTCGTTCGTGCGCGATGGCGGCTACTACTGGAACAGCGGCATGTTCCTGTTCCGCGCGGCCCGCTATTTGAGCGAGCTCGAGCGCTTTGCGCCGGCGATTGCCGCCGCCGCAGAAGCGTCGGTCCGGCTCGGTTATTCGGACCTCGATTTCTGCCGTCTCGATGAAGCGTCGTTTACCGCCTGCCCGTCCGATTCGATCGACTATGCGGTCATGGAACACACGGCCGACGCCGTGGTCGTGCCGTCCGACATCGGCTGGAGCGATGTCGGTTCGTGGTCGGCCCTGTGGCAGGTGCAGCCGGGCGACCAGGATGGCAATGTGCGGCGCGGCGACGTGTATCTCGATGGCGTCTCCAATTCGCTGGTGCGGGCCGAAAGCCGCATCGTCGCCGTGGTCGGCGTCAAGGACCTGGTCATCGTGGAAACCAACGATGCCGTGCTGGTGGCCCACAAGGACCAGGTGCAGCGCGTCAAGCAGATTGTCGACCACCTGAAACAGCAGGAACGCACCGAGCATTTGCATCACACCAAGGTCTACCGCCCGTGGGGCCACTACGAGGGCATCGATGCGGGCGACCGCTTCCAGGTCAAGCGCATCACGGTCAAGCCGGGTGAAAAGCTGTCCCTGCAGATGCACCATCACCGCGCCGAACATTGGGTCGTGGTCAGCGGCACCGCGCGCGTGACGTGCGGCGAGAAGGTGAGCCTGCTGTCCGAGAATGAATCGACCTACATTCCGATTGGCATGAACCATCGCCTGGAAAACCCGGGCAAGGTGAACCTGCACATCATCGAAGTGCAGTCCGGCAGTTACCTGGGCGAAGACGATATCGTCCGCTTCGAAGATATCTACCAGCGCGCCTGACGCGCTGCCAGGGAGCGCCGCGGCGCTCCCTTTTTTTGTCCCGCGCATTGGTCCGTTCGGACTAATCGACCGTCATCATCTTGTCACTTGTTCCATTTAGACTCGCTATTTTGCCAATTAACAATATATTTTGATAAGGTTGACTGGTGTTTTGCATGGTCGACCGTACAATATTGGTTCTCTTTCCCTTCTCATTTCAGGATCTTCGATGACAAAGTTCGACCTTACGATGCAGGCACCGGGCAAGCTGACGCTGCTGGCCGCCTTGCTGGGCGCCCTGTGCGCACCGGCCATGGCCGCTTCGCCCAATTTGGTGATCAGCCAGGTGTATGGCGCCGGCGGCAATACCGGCACCACGCTCTACAAGAACGATTACATCGAAATCTTTAACCGCGGCACCACCGCCGTGACCGTCTCGGGCTGGAGCCTGCAGTACGGCTCGGCCACCAGCACCGGCAACTGGAGCGGCAAGTCGCCGCTGCCGACCTTTACCGTCGAACCGGGCCAGTTCGTGCTGATCCAGGAGCAGGGCGGCGGCGGCACCACCCAGCCCGGCCTGCCCGAGCCGGTGATCGTGCCCATCAGCGGCGCCTTCAACCTGTCCGGCACTTCCGGCAAGATCGCCCTGGTCAATGACACCGTGACCCTGACCGGCGCCACCCCCAACACCGCCAATATCGTCGACCTGGTCGGTTTCGGGACCGCCAACGGTTTCGAAGGCGCGGTCGCGCCTGCGCCATCGAACACCCTGGCCCTGTTCCGCGCCGAGCACGGCTGCACGGACACGGACAATAACAGCGCCGACTTCGCCACCGGCGCGCCGGCGCCGCGCACCGCGGCCGCGCCGCGCCAGGCCTGCGGCAATGTCGAGCCGCAGCCGCAGCCGATCGTGCTCAGCTGCCCGGCCTCGTTCGCGGTCGACCAGATGGCGGGCGGTTCGGTCCTGCTGAGCGGCACCGACAGCGACAGCATTGTCGATGGCGTGTTCATCGTCAGCGGCGCCGTGCCCGGCCTGTCGCTGACCGGCTTCGTGCCGGCCAGCGCCAATGGCGGCGTGGCCAGCGTCACGCTCAAGGCCGATGCCGGCATGGCCGCCGGCAGCTACCCGCTGGTGGTGCGCTTTACCAACAACATGCAGCAGCAGGAAAGCTGCAGCGTGGCGGTGGCGGTCTCGGGCACGGCGACGATCCCGCAAATCCAGGGCGCCGGTCCGACCAGCCCGTTCAATAATGCAGTGGTGCAGACCGAAGGCGTGGTCACCCACAAGGTGTCGAACGGCTACTTCCTGCAAGACCCGGCCGGCGATGGCGATCCCGCGACTTCGGACGCGCTGTTCATCTTTACCCCGGGCGCCGTCAACGTGGGCGACCGCGTGCGCGTGCGCGGCACCATCACCGAATACCGGCCCACCGGCGCGCCGCGCACCTACACCGAAATGAAGGATGTGGTCGCGACCGAACTGGTTTCCACCGGCAACAGCGTGACGCCAGCGAACATCGTGTTCGACGGCAGCGCCGACCTGGCGCGCTACGAAGCGATGCTGGTCAATGTGACCAATTCGCTGACAGTCAACCAGACCACTTACCTGGGCGACCGCGGCGAATTGACGTTGGCCAATGGCCGTCGTGAAACGCCGACCAACCATTACCGTCCCGGCACGCCGGAAGCGCTGGCCATGGCGGCAGCCAACGCCAGCAATGCCCTGGTGCTCGACGACAGCCTGTTCTCCACCCCGACCGTGATTCCTTACGTGGATGGCGGCAACCGCGTGGTGCGCGCGGGCGACACCGTCAGCGGTCTGACCGGCGTGATCGATTACGGTGCCATCGGCGGCGGCGGGGCCGGCTTCAAGCTGCAGTACACGGTCGAGCCGAGCTTCTCTGCGACCAACCCGCGCACGGCCGCGCCAAGCCTGGCCAGCGGCAATCTGCGCGTGGCCAGCGCCAACGTGCTGAACTACTTCACCACCTTCACCAACGGCAACGATGTGCTGGGCCAGACCGGCCAGGGTTGCAAGCTGGGCGCCAGCACCAGCAAGAGCAATTGCCGCGGTGCCGACAACCTGGCCGAGTTCCAGCGCCAGTCGGCCAAGATCGTCAATGAACTCAAGGCCATCGATGCCGACGTGGTGGGCTTGATGGAAATTCAGAACAATGGCGACATCGCCGTCAACTACCTGGTGGGCCAGCTCAACGCCGCCATCGGCAGCCAGACCTACGCCTATGTCCCGGCGCCGGCCGCCACCGGCACCGACGCCATCCGCGTGGCCATGATCTACAAGCCAGCCAAGCTGGCGCTGGTGGGCGGCGCCCTGTCGGACGGCGACGCCGTCAACAACCGTCCGCCGATGGCGCAAGCCTTCAAGGCAGCCAATGGCGCCGTGTTCTCGCTGGTGGTCAACCACCTCAAGTCGAAGGCAGGCTGCGGCAGCGGCGGCAACGCCGATCTGGGCGACGGCCAGGGTTGCAACAACCTGACCCGCATGCAGCAAGCCACCCGCCTGGTCCAGTACTTCATTCCAGCGGTCAAGGCAGCAGCCAATGACAACGATGTGCTGGTCATCGGCGACATGAATGCGCACGGCGCCGAAGACCCGATCTACATCATGAATCAGGCTGGCCTGGTCAACGAACTCGAGCGCTTCGTGCGCCCGAACGGCTTGCCGTACTCGTATGTGTTCGATGGCGAAGCGGCTTACCTCGACCATGCCCTGGCCAGCGCTTCGCTGGACACCCAGGTGGCGGACGCAACCGAATGGCATGTGAATGCCGACGAGCCGGTGGTCATTGACTACAACACCGACAACAAGAGCCCGGCCGGCATCGCCCTGATTGCCGACACGCCTTACCGCGCGTCCGATCATGATCCGGTGGTCATCAGCCTGAACCTGGCCCCGACGTTTGTCGACGCCAGCGCCGGCTTCTCGTTCCTGCGCTCGCTGCCAGTGCTCAACAAGACGACTGGCAAGTACACCGCCACCATCTATGTGAGCAATGTCAGCGGCGCCGCCCAGGCCGGCCCCTTGCAGCTGCAGTTCGATAACCTGCCGGCGGGCGTGGTGCTCGACAATGCTACCGGCATGCACAACGGCGCGCCGTACATCACCGTGCCGGGTCCGGTTGCCGCCGGCGCCCGGGTGGCTGTCGCGCTGGTGTTTACCAAGCCGGCCAGTGCTGCCATCAGCTATACCAACAAGGTCTACCGCGGGACGTTCTGACGCACACGGGGCCGCGCGCCCCGTTTTTCCCAGCTGCAACAGACACCGGTGTTCGGAAACGACACCGGTGTCTTTTTTTTGGCGCTGCGGTGGCGCCTGCCGAACCCCTTGGCGGGCAGGGCGCCTGTGCCAGGCCGATTTAGTCGGCGTTCGAATCAATCCCCTAAAAAAATTGTATTAGTCAGCACTTCGCGGCCTCGGGCATAGTGATTTCCCATGCAATGTTGCCTGACTCTTTGCCGGAGACGTGCCCGATGGCAGCCCAATTCCTGGTGGTCGACCCCGATACCGCCATTCAAGACGTGCTCGCGCTGAACTTGACCCGCGCCGGCCACGCCGTGCAGCGCGCGGCGGACGCGCCGGCGGCGCTGCAGGGGCTGGCCGCCACACTGCCGGACATGGTCTTGCTTGAATGGGATCTGGCGGGCCAGTCCGGGATCGCCCTGCTGCGCCAGCTGCGCGCGGCGCCGCGCACGCGCGAGCTGCCCCTGATCGTCATCAGCGCGCGCAGCAGCGAACACGACAAGATCATGGCGCTCGAATCGGGCGCCGACGACTACATCGTCAAGCCCTTCAGTCCGCGCGAGACGGTGGCCCGCATCCACGCACTTCTGCGCCGGCGCGCGCCGGCCATGGCTGACGCTGCCCTGCAGGTGGCGGGCTTGCGCCTCGAGCCGGCCACGCACCGGGTCACGGCGGGCAGCCGGGCCCTGGCCCTGGGCCGCGTCGAGTTCCGCCTGCTCAATTTCCTCATGCATCATCCGGAACGCGTGCACAGCCGCGCCCAGCTGCTCGACCAGGTCTGGGGCCGCCATGTCTTCCTCGACGAGCGCACGGTGGACGCGCACGTGGGCCGCCTGCGCAGCGCGCTGCAGGCGAGCGGCCACCACGATGCCATCGAAACCGTGCGCGGCAGCGGCTACCGCTTCGTGGTGCGCGATGGCTGTGCCGGCCCCCGCTGCGCGCCCTGACGACCATGCTCAACGCTGCCGAGCAGGAATATTTTCTGGGCATTGCCGAGGCGGCCGTGGCGGTGCATAGCGCGCCTGACTTTTTCCTCTGGACCCAGGGCCAGCTGCAAGCGCTGCTGCCCCATGCCCTTCTGATCGGCCTGCTTCTGGACGGCAGCGGCTCCCCGCTGCGCTGCGAAGCCGTGCACGCCAGCGTCCTGCCGGCTTCGACCCTGGCCCTGCTGTGCGATGCCGACACGGGCGTGGTGCCGCGTCTGGCGCGCCTGGTTGGTCCCGCGCTGGCGCCCCTGCAATGGCAACGCGACGGCGGCGGCAGCGCCGCGCTGATGGCGTTCGACGCGCCATTGGCCGCCAGCGGCTTCAGCAATATGTTGCTGTATGGCAGTGGCAGTACGGGCGGCAGCGCCAGCGTGTTTGCCCTGTTCGACATTCCTCCTGACCAACTGGAGCGCACGGCGCGCTGCCTGGTGTTGTTGTTGCCCCAGTTGCATCTGGCACTGGGGCGGCTGGCGGCACCGGCGGCGCGCCAGTGGACGCCCGGCAGCGCCGCGCGCGCCTTGAGCGGGCGCGAACAGCAAATTCTCGCGCTGTTGCGTGAGGGCAAGAAGAACGCGGAAATCGGCGCCAGCCTCGGCATCAGCGCGCTGACCGTCAAGAACCACCTGCAGCGCATCTATCCTGTGCTGGGCGCGCGCAACCGCACCGAAGCGGTGGCGCGCTGCCAGAGCCTGCGCCTGCTGGCACGGGCCTAGCAGGAAGGCGTTACCGACGCCAATTTCCATGCATAATCATGTGGGGAAAATGCGCCGCTCGTGCGCAAAGTAAAGTTGAGTATTTTGCATGTGCTGTGGTAGCCTTGCACGCCCATGCGGGTCATTGAGGAGTCGGTCGGATGTATGCAGTAAGCCCATTGAACAAGTCGCCTGCGCGCCGCGCCGGCTTTACCCTGCTCGAGTTGCTGGTGGTGATCGTCATCATCGGCTTGCTGGCCGCCTACGTCGGCCCGAAATACTTCGCCCAGCTGGGCAAATCGGAAGTGACGATCGCCAAGGCGCAAATGGAATCGTTCGAAAAGTCGCTCGATACCTTCCGTCTCGACGTGGGCCGCTATCCCACCACCGAAGAGGGCCTGGCCGCGCTGATGACGGCCCCGCCCACCGCGGCCGCCAAGTGGAACGGCCCCTACCTGAAAAAAGGGATCCCGCCCGATCCCTGGGGCAATGCCTACCAGTACCGCGCGCCGGGCACCAAGAACGAGTACGAGATCGTCTCGACCGGCAAGGATGGCCAGCCGGGCGGAACGGGCGAGAACGCCGACATCGCCACCCAGTAAGCGCGCATTCCTGAAACGGCCACCCCATGCAGTTTGCTGTGCGCACGCTCGCGCCTGACCTCACCATCGCCAGCCAGACCGTCGACGCGCTCGACGCGGCCGACGCGCGCCGCCAGGTCGAGGCGCGCGGCCTGTTCGTCAGCGCTGTCGAGCCGGTGCGCGCGTCCGGCCTGCGCCGCGCGCGCGGGGCGCGCCTGTCGCTGGTGCTGTTCAGCCAGGAACTGCTGGCCTTGCTGACGGCGGGCCTGGGCATTGTCGAAGGGCTCGAAGCGCTGCTGGAAAAGGAAGCCAATCCGGGCACCCGCGCCGTGCTCGATCGCTTGCTGGCGGGCCTGCGCGAAGGGCGCCGCTTTTCCAGCGTGCTGGCCGAGCAGCCGGACCTGTTTCCCCCTTTGTATGTGGGCATCGTGCGCGCGGCCGAAGGCACCAGCGACTTGCCGCGCTCGCTCTCGCGCTTCATCGATTACCAGCAGCGCATCGACGTGGTGCGCGCCAAGATCGTCAGTGCCGCCATCTATCCCGTGATCCTGCTGTGCGTGGGCGCCGGCGTGTCGCTGTTCCTGATCGCCTACGTGGTGCCGCGCTTTGCCGAGGTCTACCAGGGCGCCGGACGCGATCTGCCGTGGATGTCCAAGATGATGCTCAGCTGGGGCCAGTTCGCCGCCCAGCACGGCGCCATGCTGGGCGCCATTCTGGCCGGCGCCGCCGTGCTGGCGGTGCTGGCCTGGCGCCGCCTGGCGCGCGACGGCGGCATCGGCCGCCTGCTGGCGCGCCTGCCCGGCATCGGCGAGCGGGTGCGCATCTATGAGTTGTCGCGCCTGTACCTGACGCTGGGCATGCTCAGCGAAGGCGGCATCACCATCGTCCATGCCATCGACACGGTGCAAGCCATGGTGTCGGCGCCGGTGCGCGCCGCCCTTGCCGGCGCGCGCGCCGACATCGAATCGGGCTTGCCGCTCTCGAGCGCCTTCGAGGCGCACCGCCTGACCACGCCGATCTCCCTGCGCATGCTGCGCGTGGGCGAGCGCACCGGCGACATGGGCCCCATGCTGACTCAGTCGGCCGCCTTCTACGACGGCGAAATCAGCCGCTGGATCGACCGCTTCACGCGCACCTTCGAGCCGCTCCTGATGGCCGCCATCGGGCTGGTGGTGGGCGCCATCGTGGTGCTGCTGTACATGCCGATTTTCGACCTTGCCGGAGATATGTCTTGAGTGCCGTCATGATCGATGCCGCCCTGCTGGCGCGCGCGCGCGCCCAGAGCGTCCAGTCCCAGCGGCCTTTGCTGGCCGAGCTGGAAGTAATGTCCGGGCTCGACGCGCGCGTGATCGTGCGCGAACTGGCCCGCCCGTTCGGCCTGACCGTGATGGAGACGGCCGAGATGCTCGAACAGGCCCCCGCCTTTGACCTGCTGCCGCTGGCGCAGGCGCTGGCGCGCCACTGCGTGCTGCTGCGCGATGGCGGCGGCGGCCTGACGGGCGTGATCGCCGACCCCTTCGACCTGGACTTGCAGACCTGGATCGAAACCCAGGCCCGCGTGCGCCCCGGCGCGCCGCTGTTGCTGCGCCTGGCGCTGGCGTCCGACATCCAGGCGTATCTGTCCAAGCAGGAGGAATCGGCGCGCGCCGTCGATTCGCTGGTGGCCGGCAGCAGCGAAGGACGGCGCGACGGCAAGACCGCCGCGGTGCTGTCGTTCGCCTCGGTCTCGGAAGCGGCCAGCCCGGCCGTCAAGCTGGTCAACTCGACCCTGTACGATGCCCTCAAGGCGGGCGCCTCCGACATCCACCTCGAAAGCACCGCCGGCGGCCTGGCCGTCAAGTACCGGGTCGACGGGGTGCTCGACCATGCCACCTCGGTGGGCGGGGTGGAAGTGGCCGAACACATCATCTCGCGCCTGAAGGTGCTGGCCGAACTGGACATCGCCGAGCGGCGCGTGCCGCAGGATGGCAGCTTCCGGGTCGAGTCGGGCGGACGCGAGATCGACCTGCGCGTGTCGATCATGCCCAGCATTCACGGCGAGGACGCGGTGATCCGGATTCTCGACAAGCGCGCCATGATCGAAGCCTACGGCGCGCTCACGCTCGAGGCGCTCGGCTTTGACAGCGCCTCGCTGGTGTCGCTGCGGGCGCTGGCCCAGGAAGCCTATGGCATGCTGCTGGTGACCGGGCCGACCGGCTCGGGCAAGACCACCACCCTGTACGCGGCGCTGACGGAAATTCATAATGGCCGCGAAAAGATCATCACCATCGAAGACCCGGTCGAATACCAGCTGCCAGGCATCCTGCAAATTCCCGTCAACGAAAAAAAGGGCCTGACCTTCGCCAAGGGCCTGCGTTCGATCCTGCGCCACGATCCCGACAAGATCATGGTGGGCGAGATCCGCGACCGCGAGACGGCCGAAATCGCGGTCCAGTCGGCCCTGACCGGCCACCTGGTGCTCACCACCGTGCACGCCAACAATGTGTTCGACGTGTTCGGCCGCTTCACCCACATGGGCATCGACCCGTATGCCTTCGTGTCGGCCCTGAACGGCATCTGGGCCCAGCGCCTGGTGCGCATGAACTGCCCGCACTGCGCGGCCCAGTACGATCCCTCGGACGAGGAACTCGCTTCGGTCAACCTGGAGCGCAGCGAAGTGGCCGGCTACCTGTTCATGCAGGGCAAGGGCTGCGGCGATTGCCGCGGTACCGGCTACAAGGGGCGCCGCTCGATTGCCGAGATCTTGACCCTGAACGATGAAATCCGCGAGCTGATCGTCGACAAGCGTCCGATCCGCCAGATCAAGCAGGCGGCCTACGACAACGGCACGCGCAGCCTGCGCCTGGCCGCGCTGGCGCTGGTGCGGCGCGGCGCGACCACGCTCACCGAAATCAAACGGGTGACCCTGCATGCGTAAGCGCTTCGGACAGACATTACGCATCGGCGTGGCTGCCGACGCGCTGGCGCTGGCGGTCACGCGGCGCTGGGGCGGCAAGGGCGCCGAGATCGTGGCCGAACTGCCGCTGGCGACGGGCAGCGCGGACGCCATCGGCGCCGGGCTGCACCAGCTGCTGGCCGACGCCGGCTGCGCCCACTGGCCGGCCAGCGTGGTGCTGGCTGACGACTTGACGCGATTGTGGCAAGTGGTGCCGCCGCAAGGCGCGGCCCGCCTGGCCGACCTGGAAGGCGCCGCCGCGCTGCGCTTCCAGGCCCTGTATGGCGAGGCGCCGCAGGGCTGGCGCATCGAAGCGGGATGGGACGCGGCGCGGCCCTTCCTGGCCGGCGCCATGCCGCGCGCGCTGCTGGCGGCCATTGCCAAGGCGGCGGACCAGCACCATCTGACCGTGGTCGGCATCGCGCCCCAGTTCGTGGCGGGGTTCAACCGCTGGCAGGGCGCGCTCAAGGCGGGCGCCTGGTATGGGCAGGTGCATGCGGGCGTGCTGACCCTGGGCGCCATCGAAGGCGGCGCCCTGCAGGCCGTGCGCGCCGCCGCGCTGCCCGACGGCGCCAGCCTGGACTGGCTGGCCACCCACGTGGCGCGCGAAGCGCTGCGCCTGAACCTGGCCGTGCCGGCCCGCCTGCAGGTGGCGGGCACGGCGCCGCCCGCCTGGCAGCACGGCGGCGCCGGCGCCCTGGCCTGCACCGTGTTCGAAGCGGGGCAGGGCGCGCCCTGGTCGCCCGCCGCCCGCCTGGCATTGACTGGAACTGCCGTATGACCCCGCTGCGCATCGATTTTTCCCCACCCAGCCTGCAGCGCACGCTGCGCCGCACCGGCGCGCCGACCTGGGCCGTGCTGGGCCTGGCGCTGCTGCTGTGCCTGGCCGCCGCGGTGCTGGGCGAGCGCTTGCTGGCCCAGCAGCGCGCCGACCAGGCCGAACTGGCCGCGCTCAGGCTGCGCGCGGCCGTACCGGTCGCGCTGGTGGCCGACCAGGCCGCCCCGCCCGTGGGCGAACTGCAGGCGGGCGCCGTCAACGCCGCCATCCTGCAATTGAATCTGCCCTGGCGCGCCCTGCATGACGCCATCGGCGCGGCCACCCCGCCCGGTATCGCCATGCTGGCGCTCGAGCCTGACGCGCGCAAGCGCACCATGAAGATCACGGCCGAAGCCAAATCGAGCGACGCCATGATCGGCTACGTGGAAGAACTCAAGAAGCAGGAACTGTTCGCCGGCGTGGTGCTGACGCGCCATGAAATCAATGAGCAGGATCCGCTGCACCCGATCCGCTTCCAGATCGAAGCAGAATGGGCGGCGCCATGAACGCACTGACCCTGTCCGCCCTGGTGCTGCGCGCACGCCTGTTCCTGATGGCGCGCGGCCCCGTGCTGTGCGGCGCCTGCGTGCTGCTGGTGGCCGCCGCCGGCGCGCTGGCCTGGCTGCTGCCGCAGCGCGCCCTGCAGGCGCAGCAGCAGCGCGTGGCGCTGCGTCTGGCCAGCGCGCCGCCCGCTGCGCTGGTGCAGGCGGCACCGGCGCGCGCCGCCGACAACCTGGCCGCCTTTTACGCCGCGCTGGGCGAGAAGCGCTACGCCGAGCAGCAGGTGCGCACCCTGTTCGCCCTGGCCGGCAAGTCCGGCCTGGCGCTCAACCAGGGCGAATACAAGGCGGGCTACGACCGCAATGCACGCCTGCACACCTACCAGGTCACGCTGCCGGTCAAGGGCAGCTACAACCAGGTGTCCGGGTTTTCGCTGCTGGCGCTGCGCACCATTCCGTTCGCTTCGCTCGACGAACTGAGTTTTAAGCGCGATAACATCGGCGACCCCCAGCTCGAGGCGCGCGTGCGCCTGACCTTGTTCCTGGCCGACGTCGCGGAAAAGGGGGCGCCATGAAGCCGCGCCACCTGGCCATGGTAGCTGCGCTCGCCGGCGCCGCCGCGCTGGCCGTGTTTGGCGACAAGCGCCCGGCCGGCGCCGTGGTCGAAGCGGTCGAGCGGGCGCCGCGCGCACGTACGGCGGCGCCGCCGCGCCCCAGCGTTGGCGCCGCCAAGGCCGCCAGCAAAGCCGCGGAACCGGTGATCCTCACGCTGATCCCGCGCGCCACCCTGATCGGCAATGACGACGAGGCCCTGGGCGCCAGCGGCGACCTGTTCGGCCGGCGCGACTGGAACCCCGCACCGCCGCCGCCCGACGCGGCCGCCCAGGCTGCCGCCGCTGCGCCACCGCCGCCGCCGATGGCGCCGCCGCTGCCCTTTACCTTTCTGGGCAAGGCGGTCGCCGACGGCAGCTGGGAAGTGTTCCTGGCGCGCGGCGACAAGACCTTCGTGGTGCGCGACAAGATGGTCATCGAAGGCACCTACCGTGTCGACGCCATCGCGCCGCCCAACCTGACCCTGACTTATCTGCCGTTGAACCAGATTCAACAGCTCAACATTGGAGTACTCGACTGATGCCTCGCCTTCCGTTCGCCCCCCATGGCCTGCACCTGCCGCGCCGCCTTGCCTTGCTGCTGGGAGCGGCGCTGCTGGCCAGCTGCGGCAGCGGCCAGATGGCCTACCGCGAAGGGCGCTCGCTGGTTGCCGCCGACCGCGTCGAAGCGGGCCTGGTCAAGTACCAGCAAGCCATTGCGGCCGACCCGTCCAACCCCCAGTACCGGGCCGCCTTCCTGCAGGCGCGCGACCGCAGCGCGCTGCGCCTGCTCGACCAGGCCGACCGCACCCTGGCCGAAGGCAAGGCCGAACTGGCATCCCAGGATTACCAGCGCGTGCTGGCCATCGATCCGGCCAACGAGCGCGCGCGCCTGGGCATGCGCGCCATCGAAGCGGACCTGCGCCACGTGCGCATGCTCGGCGAGGCCGAAGCCCTGTTCGCCAAGGGCGAGTTCGACGGCGCGCGCGAGCGCGCCTCGGCCATCCTGACCGAGCGTCCCAACCACGAACAGGCACGCCAGCTGCTCAACCGCGCCAGCGAGCGCCTGGCCGCCGCGCCGGTGGCCGAGACGGGCCTGTCGGCGGCCTACCGCCAGCCGATCAGCATCGAATTTCGCGACGCACCGCTCAAGCAGGTGTTCGAGGTCATCCAGCGCAGGTCCAACCTCAATTTCGTGTTCGACAAGGACGTCAAGGCCGACCAGCGCACCTCGATCTTCCTCAAGAACAGTACCGTGGAAGCGGCCATCCACTTCCTGCTGGTGACCAACCAGCTCGAGCAGCAAATCATGGATGGCAATACGATTCTGATCTTCCCGAATGTGGCCGCCAAGCTCAAGGAATATCAGGAGATGACGATCAAGACCTTCTACCTGTCCAACGCCGACGCCAAGTCGGTGGCCAATACGCTCAAGACCATCCTCAAGACGCGCGACGTGGTCATCGATGAAAAGCTCAATCTGGTGATCATGCGCGACAGCCCGGAAGCGATCAAGCTGGCCAGCAAGCTGGTGGCGCTGCAGGACATCGCCGAGCCGGAAGTGATGCTGGAAGTGGAAATCCTCGAGATCAAGCGCAACCGCCTGCTGGAACTCGGTGTGTCCTGGCCCGAAAAGCTCTCGCTCGCGCCACTGACCTTCCTCGACATCGATGGCAATCCGGCGCCGCTGACGATCGATAACCTGCGCGGCCTGAACCGGCGCAACATCGGCGTGACAGGAGTCTCGGCCACCGTTAATGCCAACCAGAACGATACCGATTCGAATACCCTGGCCAATCCGCGCATCCGCGTGCGCAACAAGGAAAAGGCCAAGGTCGTCATCGGCGACAAGGTCCCCAACATCACGACCACGATTTCGCCCGGCGCCAACGGCTTCGCGTCGGAATCGGTGTCGTACCTGGACGTGGGCCTGACGCTCAACGTCGAGCCGACCATTTACCTCAATAACGAGATCGGCATCCGCATCGCGCTCCAGGTCAGCAACCTGGTCAATACGACCACCACCAAGTCCGGCACCACCGCTTACCAGATCGGCACGCGCGAAGCGACCACGATGCTGCAGTTGAAGGATGGCGAGAACCAGGTGCTCGCTGGCCTGATCAGCAATGCCGACCGCAGCAGCGGCAGCAAGATCCCCGGGCTGGGCAGCATTCCTTTGCTGGGACGCCTGTTCGGCTCCCAGGGCGACAGCACCGACAAGACCGAGATCGTGCTGTCGATCACGCCCCACCTGGTGCGCAATATCCAGCGTCCGGCCGCGGCCGCGTCGGAATTTAGCGCCGGTACCGAGACCAGCTTCCGCCGTCGTCCCGATACCGCCGTGCGCGCGCCGACCGTACTGCCGGCCAATCCGGCCCAGCGCAGCAGCGCGCCGCAGGCTGGGCTGCCGGCGCTGCCGGCCGCCCAGCCTGCCACCGCCTTGCCACCGGCCCAGCCGGTGCCGCTGGCCGAGCCGCCCCAGGGCCCGGTGGTCACGCCCATTCCGGCGCCCGAACAGTCGCCCGTGAAAGCGCCGCAGGGATGAATACGCGCGCGCCAGGGCGGGGCTTTACGCTGATCGAACTGCTGGTCACGCTGGCCATCATCGGCATTCTGGCCGCGCTGGCCGTGCCGATGGGGCAAACCGTGGTGCAGCGCCGCCAGGAACAGGACCTGCGCCGCTCGCTGCGCGAGATCCGCACCGGCATCGACGCGTACAAGAAGGCGTACGACGAAGGCCGCATCGCCCGTTCACTGCAAAGCAATGGCTACCCCAAGTCGCTCGAGGAGCTGGTCGAGGGCGCGCCCGATCTGCGCAACCCCAAGCGCGCCAAGATCTTCTTTTTGCGGCGGGTGCCGCGCGACCCGTTCAACAGCGACACCCAGCTGAGCGACGCCCAGACCTGGGGCAAGCGCAGCTACGCCAGCGAGGCGTCCGATCCCCAGGAAGGGGAGGACGTGTACGATGTCTACTCGCTGTCCGACCGCGTTGGCCTCAACGACATCCCGTACAAGAAATGGTGAGCACGATGCGCAAGGGGTTCACCCTGATCGAACTGCTGGTGGTGCTGGCGATCGTGGCCTTGCTGCTGACCCTGGCCGTGCCGCGCTACTTCCCCAGCGTGGACAGCGCCAAGGAAGCCGTGCTGCGCGAAAACCTGCGCAACACGCGCGACGTGATCGACCAGTTTTATTCGGACCGCGGGCGCTACCCCGATTCGCTCGAGCAGCTGGTGGAAAAGCGCTACCTGCGCAGCCTGCCGGTGGACCCGATTACCGACAGCACCGACACCTGGATCGTGGTGCCGCCCGAGGACGCGTCCAAGGGCAATGTGTACGGCATCCGCAGCGGCGCTCCCGGCGCCGACAAGCACGGCAGACCGTATTCCGAATGGTAGCCATGCACAGGCCGATCGCGCGCGGATTCACCTACCTGGGGCTGATCTTCCTGCTGGTGATCATGGGCCTGGTGGGCGCCGCCGCGCTCAAGACCGGCACGCTGCTGCAGCGCGCGGCCGCCGAGGAAGAGCTGCTCGAAATCGGCGCCCAGTTCAGCGAGGCGCTGCGCAGCTACGCCGCCGCCACGCCCGCCGGCCAGCCCAAGCAGCCGCGCAGCCTGCAGGACTTGCTCAAGGATCCGCGTTTTCCCAATCCGCGCCGGCATCTGCGCAAGATCTTTGTCGATCCGGTGACCGGCAAGGCCGAGTGGGGCATCGTCTGGCTGGGTGACAAGGTCGGCATCCTGGGCGTGTACAGCCTGTCGAACCGCAAGCCGCTCAAGGTGGCCAATTTCGACATCCGCTTCCAGAACATGGAAAACCGCGACCGCATCTCGGACTGGAAATTCATGATCGCAGGCGGCGACGGCGTGCCGGGCGGCGTGACGACGCCGCCGAACTCGCCGCTGGCGCCGCTGTTCGAAGCGCCATTGACGCCTGGCGCCGCCGCGCCGATTGCGCCGGTCGCACCGACGCAGGCGGAAATCGATGCGCGCCAGAGCGCGCTTGGGGACACTCAGTCGGCGGCCGAGGCCCAGGCCGAAGCGGAAGCGGCCGAACGCGCCCTGGCCCAGGCCGAGGCCGAGCGGATGCAGGCGGAAGAGGAGGCGCGTCAGGCCGAAGCCGAGGCGGCAGCAGCCGCGTCGGCCGCATCCGCCATCGAGGGCGGCACACCGCCGCCCGGACGCAAGCGCTAGGCGCGTAGCCAGGAAAGCTCTAGTGCGCGCTGCGGCGGAAGTCGCCCACCCGGAAGCCCAGCGCGAACAGCACCGCAAAGTAGGCCAGGGCCGACACCGTGATGATCGTGCCCAGTTCGAGCGCGCGCAGCCAGCCGTGTACGCCGGGACCGGTCCAGACGAACAGCGAGCGCGCGTACCAGGCCAGCGCGCCCATCGCCAGCACGGCCACGCTCAGTTTGCCAAAGAACAGCAGCCAGCCCGGCTGGGGCGTGAAAATGTCGCGCTTGCGCAGCAGGTAATACATGCAGCCGGCGTTGATGCAGGCGCCCAGGCCGATCGACAGCGCCAGTCCCGCCACCGCGAAGACAGGCACCAGCACCAGATTGAGCAGCTGGACCGCGATCACCACGCCGATGGCGATGCGCACCGGTGTGCGGAAATCCTGGCGCGCGTAAAAGGCGGGCGTGAGGATCTTGACGACGATGATGCCCAGCAGGCCGGCGCTGTAGGCCACCAGCGGCGCGGCGGCAGCGTGGGTGGCGGCCGCGTCGAACTGGCCATAGTTGAACAGGGTGGCGATCAGCGGCTCGGCCAGGGCGGCCAGGCCGACGGCGGCCGGCATGGCCAGCAGGAAGGTCAGGCGCAAGCCCCAGTTGAGCAATCCCGAGTAATCTTTCTGGTCATCGTTGCTGATGGCTTTCGATAAGCCCGGCAGCAAGATCGTGCTGAGCGCCACGCCCAGCATGGCCGTGGGGAATTCCATCAGGCGGTCGGCCCAGCTCAGGGCCGACACGCTGCCCGGGCCCAGATGGCCGGCGATGGTGGTATTGATCAGCAGGCTGATCTGCGCGGCGGACACGCCCAGCAGCGCCGGCCCCATCTTTTGCAAGATGCGCCGCACGCCCGGATCGCGCAGCGCCGCGAGCGGATTGACGCGGATGCGCGGCAGCATGCCGATCTTGACCAGCGACGGGATCTGCAGCGCCACCTGGAGCAGGCCGCCCACCATGACGGCCACCGCCATCGCATAGATGGGCTGGGCCATGTAATGGGGCAGGAACAGCGACGCCAGGATGAAGCACATGTTGAGCATCACCGGCGTGAAGGCGGGAATCTTGAACTGGCGCCAGGTATTGAGAATGCCGCCCGCCAGCGCCACGAAGGACATGCACACGATGTAGGGGAACATGAAGCGCGTCATCCAGACGGCGGCGCGGGTGCTGTCCGGGGTCTGGCTGGCCGGGTCGACGATCCAGTAGATCAGCAGGGGCGCGGCCAGAATGCCCACCAGGCTGACGAGCATGGTGCTCCACACCAGGAAGGTGGCGGCCTGGTCGATCAATTCCTTGGTCTCGGCCTCGCCGTTTTTGTTCTTGTACTCCGACAGCAGGGGCACGAAGGCTTGCGAGAAGGCCCCTTCGGCAAACAGGCGGCGCAGCAGGTTGGGCAGGCGGAAGGCGACGATGAAGGCATCGGTATAGATGCCGGAGCCGAAGGCGCGGGCCATCAGGCTTTCGCGCAGTAATCCGGTGACGCGGGACAGCATGGTCATGCTGGAAATGGCGGCGAGGGTCTTGAGCAAGTTCATGGGCCGGGATTATAGCCCGGCAAGAGGGGGACGCAGCGCATCTTGATTTAAGAATTGCCCTGCCGGGAATTATTCGCTATAATCGAAGGCTGTACAGAATTCTGTTACGCAGACACTAATGTTTAGCAGACGCTAATGTTTGCAAACGCAACTTGACCCGATCTAGGAAATTCCATGGCAAATACCGCACAAGCGCGCA
>Ga0209023_10000579_pt1 | contig 54621 bp, 52 predicted proteins | sample LakOneMetagenome_FD_187468 | JGI IMG/M metagenome (GOLD analysis project Ga0209023, IMG submission 187468) | Freshwater and sediment microbial communities from Lake Erie, Canada (SPAdes) (version 2) | ecosystem: Environmental > Aquatic > Freshwater > Lentic | place: Lake Erie, Canada... | reverse complement strand
CAAATGACTTGGCTATGTTTTATTGATTTGCTAAGAAATCGCCGATGACACGGATAAATTTACGTGGCTCATTCATAAAGGGTGCATGTCCTGATCGTTCGAAGCGCACAACCTTAACCTGCTTTGCGAAGTCTGCAATTTGCATTTGACCTTGAGGATTGTAAAGCGCGGAATTCATGCCGACGATTTGAGTAATCGGTGTTGTGCAAGTTTTCAGACTGTCCCGATAATCATAACCTTCGCCTGTATACGATGCAAAATATGCTCGGATATGATCAATACGCGTTAATGGAATTTTATTCGATAACGGCAACAATCCAAGGATTAAGGGTTTGTGCCACGCTTTGATTTGTGAATCACCGCCTAACTTGGCACGTATTTGTTGAATTTTATCCACGATATCGCCGCGTTTGGACAATGGAATGTCACCCAGATATTTTGCCAACGGATGCTGTGCAAGCAGCGCATCAGTCTCTTTGATTAACTTAAACAGTACTTCTTGTTGCTCGCCCATCAAACCATAAGTCCAATCCGCTTGATTGCGGATACACGGCGTCTGGTCAATATGCAGATAACGCTTCACGCCATCAAACTGTCCAGCACGTTGTAAGTGCATAGAAATGGTTGCACCTAATGAATAGCCGACCAGCAACTTATCTTTGAGTTTAAAGTGGCTAATGACATCTTGAATGTCTTCCATGTGATTCTGGTAGACATCAGGCTGGTTAAAAGCAAGTTTGGCCGATAAACCTAATCCTCGAAAATCAGGCAGATAAAAACGATAGCGATTTGCAAACGGTGCAATGATGGGTAGCCAATAGCTCGCGCTCATGCCCAAGCCGGGCAACATCAGCACAGGTTGCCCCATGCTTGCACCGAATACACGAACTTTAAGCTGTTGACCGTCACGCAATGGAACGGCTGCAGTGTGGCTAAACTCGGAGAGCATCGAACGCACGATGGCAAGTGGCATTTTCTTCTATCCAAAAACAAAATTGAGATCGGTTAAAAATCTGAAAACGAAGTATAGCTAGCTCAAAATCGAGAGCTATATCTGCTTTGTTATAAAATGATTCTGTCGTATTCGTTTCGTATTAATGCTGCTCGGCTTGTTGTTGACGCCACATCGCCGCGTACTTGCCATCACTGAGCAAGAGGTTGGCGTGTGAACCGCGTTCCACAATTTGACCGTCCGCCATGACCAGAATCTCATGTGCATCAACAATCGTCGAGAGTCGATGAGCAATGACTAAGGTGGTATGACCACGACTGACTTCGCGCAGATTTGCTTGAATCTCACGTTCGGTATGCGTATCGAGCGCGCTGGTCGCTTCATCGAATAGCAAAATAGCAGGATTCTTGAGAATGGTTCGGGCAATGGCAACGCGTTGCTTTTCACCGCCTGACAATTTCAATCCGCGCTCACCGACGACGGTGTCGTAACCATCAGGCATCGCTAAGATAAATTTGTGAATATGCGCGAGCTTGGCCGCTTGTTCAATTTCGGCAGTCGTTGCAGCAGGATCACCGTAGGCAATGTTGTAGCGTATCGTGTCATTAAACAGCACTGTGTCTTGCGGAACGATACCGAGCGCTGCACGTAGCGATTCTTGCTGAACACTGCGAATGTCTTGTCCATCTATCGAGATAACGCCGTCATTCACATCATAAAACCTGAACAACAAACGACTTATCGTTGATTTACCTGCACCCGAGGCTCCGACAACAGCTAATGTTTGCCCAGCAGGAATACTGAAACTGACACCTTTAAGAATCTGTCGGCGTGGATCGTAGCCAAACTGCACATCTTTAAACTCAACCTGACCACCTGTAATAGTTAATGCTGGCGCATTCGGTACATCGGCAATTTCACGATTAACCGCGAGCAGCTCGAACATTTTTTCCATATCGGTAAAGGCACGTTTAATCGCGCGATAGACAAAACCGAGACCATTCAGCGGCGCATAGAGTTGTAGTAAATAGCTATTCACCAAAACAAAATCACCAATGGTCATCGTGCCATTCTGAATTCCATCCGCTGCCATCCACATCATGATGGTTAAGCCCACAGAGATAATGAACCCTTGCCCTACATTGAGCAGCGATAGACTGGATTGGCTTTTTACCGAGGAATCTTCTAATTTTTTTAGCAAATTATTATATTTGTTGGCTTCTAGTGCTTCATTACCAAAGTATTTGACGGTTTCAAAATTCAAGAGTGAGTCAATGGCTTGAGTATTGGCGCGGCTTTCGTCTTCATTCATTTCCCGATAAAACTTGGTGCGCCATTCGGTAATGGTAAAGGTAAAAATCAGATAGGTTACAACGGTCAATAAGGTGACTAAAGCAAACCAGCCATTAAACATTTTCCATAAAATAATCGTGACCAAGCCAATTTCAAATAAAGTCGGCACGAGGCTAAACAGCAAATAAGACAACAAGGTATCTATGGCGCGCGTGCCGCGTTCGATGGAACGATTGACGCCGCCCGTTTGCCGCGATAAATGAAACCGTAGCGATAAATGATGCAAATGATCAAAAACTTTAACACCAACGACGCGGATCACATGCTGTTGCACCCGCGCAAACACAGTATCGCGTAACTCGGTAAACAACAGCGCCATGACGCGCGTCATACCGTAAGCAATGATGAGTGCTATAGGCACCACTAACAACGCAGGATTTTTTAAACTGAGCGCATCGATCGCATGTTTATACAGGATCGGTAAATAACTGGTGGTCAGCTTGGCAACAAATAGTAAAAGAACCGCAACCACCACGCGAACACGCAGCCCACGCTCACCTTTTGGCCATAAATACGGCAGCAATGACTTAATAATGGCAAAACCACTCATTTCTTTAGAGGGTAACGGGGTTGTTGTCGGTTCTGACTTGGCGTTATTCGACACTGAAGGCGTATTCAAAATAGGCTACAATTGGTTAAAAGTATTCCTTAATCATAAGGCTATTTTGAATCAAGCGAGCGTTAAAATAAGATTTTTCACATCCACTCCGTCTGATATGATGCTTTTGTAATATAGTTAGAACCGTCCGAACCCTCTAGGTCGGGATAATGGTCTCAATAAAGAAACGTGAGGAACACAGTGGCAGGTAAAATTCTAAATCTTCCGAATATCCTCACATTATCGCGTGTTGCGCTGATCCCTGTTTTTTTACTCATTGCGTATTGGCCGCCTGCGATTGGCATTGCGGGGCATTCTGGCAGTTTGACCCGACATATCGTCCTTGCAAGTCTGTTTGCGCTGGCTGCGATCACCGATTGGCTCGATGGTTATCTAGCGCGCAAAATGAATCTCAGTTCGGCGTTTGGTCGCTTCCTCGACCCCGTAGCAGATAAGCTTATGGTTGCGGCAGCGTTGGTGGTATTGGTGCAATGGCAACCGAATATTTGGATGGCCTTTGCCGCGATCGTGATCATTTCGCGTGAAATAACGGTTTCGGCACTGCGCGAATGGATGGCGGAGCTGGGCAATCGCGCCAGTGTCGCCGTGTCATGGGTTGGTAAACTGAAAACGACGTTCCAGCTTATTTCGATTACGGTATTTCTGCTTAACATTGATGCGCTGATGCCGCTATCTTATATTTTGCTCTATATCGCAGTGATCTTAACGCTCTGGTCAATGATGATTTATATGAAAGTTGCTTGGCCTTATTTGAAAGCGGATTAAGATTTTCTTATTTTCTAGCCAATAGAGACATTGTCTCGCAAGGTGTATTCAGTTGTATCGTCGATACAGTCGGATACACTCCAAAATACACAGATAAAAACCCCTGAAACACCATAAAAAAACTCCCTTAGCTGGGAGTTTTTTTACGAGAACATTTTAATAGTAATTAGCTAAATTATTACTCAGCCAATGCCGCCATGACTTTGCCATGCAATCCACCAAAACCACCATTTGACATAATGACAACAACATCACCCGATGTTGCTTTGGTTTTCACAAGGTTAATGATTGTTTCGAGGTCATTGGCTACTTGCGCTGAATTGGTCGCCGCAGCCACGACAGGTTGTAAATCCCAATCCAATCCCGCAGGTTGATACCAGATCACTTGATCAGCAACACGTGCAGATTCAGCCAATTGCGCTTTGAAATTACCCATACGCATGGTGTTTGAACGTGGCTCAATAATCGCCCACAAACGACGATTGCCAATTTTCTTGCGAATGCCATCCAGAGTCGTTTCAATCGCGGTTGGATGATGCGCGAAATCATCATACACATCGACACCGCGAACTGTGCCCAACAACTCCATACGACGCTTCACGCCACCAAAATTAGACAAGGCAAGACATGCTTGTGCAGGTTCAATATTAATATGATGCGCCGCCGCAATCGCTGCAATACCATTCGCAACGCTATGCAAACCTGTCATTGACCAATTTACTACGCCAACTTCTTTACCTTGGTAATGCACGGCAAATGAACTGCCATCTTTAGATTTCAGCACCGCTTGCCATTCTGATGAACTGTTATTTTGGCTATTGGCATTTTGAATCGCTGTTTTGCTGATTGGTGTCCAGCAACCCATTGCCAAGACTTCATCTAAAGCCGCCACGCCTTCAGGCAAAATGATTTGTCCGCTCGCAGGAACCGTGCGTACAAGGTGGTGGAACTGTTTTTGAATGGCTGCGAGATCATCGAAAATATCGGCGTGATCAAACTCAAGGTTATTCAAAATGACTGTCCGTGGATGATAATGAACAAACTTCGAACGTTTATCAAAGAATGCAGAATCGTATTCATCGGCTTCAACCACAAAATAGTCTTTGCCATCTTTTAAACCACCACCTAGCCGCGCACTATGGCTAAAACCCAGCGGTACGCCGCCGATCAAGAATCCAGGATTTAGACCGGCTTGTTCGAGAACCCATGCGAGCATGGTTGTCGTTGTCGTTTTGCCATGAGTACCCGCAACAGCAAGCACGTGTTTGCCATGCAACACATGATCAGCGAGAAACGCTGGGCCAGAGGTATACGCAAGGCCAGCATCCAACATATATTCCACCGCAGGAATGCCGCGCTTCATCGCATTACCGACAATCACGAGGTCTGGATGTGGCTGCAAATGACTCGCCTCGTAGCCTTGCATGAGGGTAATGCCTGCATTTTCCAGTTGGGTAGACATTGGCGGATAGACATTTTGGTCTGATCCTGTCACGGTATGACCGAGCTCACGCGCAAGCAGCGCTAGTGACCCCATAAATGTCCCACAAATTCCCAATATATGCAGATGCATGACCGCTCCTCGATTTTCCAATATTTGCTGAGCGTTCTATCTACCCAATTAAAGCCCAAAAGCTTCGGCAAACAGAACACTATGATCTTTTTTAATTGGACAGCACGATAGCAAGACATACCAGTAAAAGATACTATTTCAACGTAGATGTTCTTAAACGATATTGCGTCAATATGAACCCTCAGAGATTAAAATAATGTTGAATGCTTTTCTGGGTCAGCCCTACTCACCCTTTGTCCTGCTGATTCTGTCGAATATCTTTATGACGTTCGCTTGGTATGGTCATTTAAAGTTTTTACACAATGCGCCCGTTTGGCAAGCCGTACTGATGGGCTGGGGGCTGGCATTTTTTGAATATCTCTTTATGGTGCCTGCCAACCGATTGTTGGAAGCTCGCGGTATGAGTTTAGGGCAAATGAAAATCAGCCAAGAAGTCATCACTCTCCTCGTTTTCGTGCCATTTATGCTGTTATTGTTTAAACAGCCCTTTAGATTGGACTATTTATGGGCAGCTTTTTGCCTACTCGGTGCGGTTTTCTTTGTTTTTCGCAGCGCATAAAGGCAGAAAATCAGGTGTATTTGCTGAGTAACCAGTAAAAATACGGTTAATTGTCATCGAACACTTGGTTGATTGCGCGAAATGCGTCAAACTACGCGGTCTATTTTACAGTCAATTTTGCACGATAAAGCCATGACCCAATCAGCAACTACAACACCTTCGTCAGATGCATCAAGCCAATCAAAAGAGCAGGCTTTGGTAGGCATCATCATGGGTTCACAATCTGATTGGGCGACGCTCGAACATACCGCGCAAATGCTGACCCAATTGGGCGTGCCGTTTGAGAGCGAAGTGGTTTCTGCGCATCGTACGCCTGACCGTTTATTTGAATATGCTGACACTGCACGTGCACGTGGTATTCAAGTCATCATCGCGGGTGCAGGGGGTGCAGCGCATCTACCGGGTATGTGTGCGGCAAAAACTGATCTGCCTGTTTTGGGCGTACCAGTACAATCGTCAATTTTGAATGGTGTGGATTCATTGCTTTCTATCGTGCAAATGCCTGCGGGAATTGCAGTCGGTACATTGGCGATTGGCAAAGCGGGTGCAACTAATGCAGGATTACTCGCTGCGCAAATTATTGGTCTGAATCATCCTAAGATTGCTGCAGCTGTGACCTTGTTCCGCGAACAGCAAACTGAAAAAGTGCGCAAGCATCCGATCCCAGGTCAAACGGGTTAATACCCACCTGCTTCGCTTTAACAAATTCTTTTATAACGCCGATGTGATGTTGTTGAATTTATGAAAAATAACGCTATTGAGACAATTGGGATTTTTGGTGGTGGTCAGTTGGGTCGCATGTTGGCTCAAGCGGCGTTGCCTCTGAATTTAACCTGCAAATTTTTTGAAACGCATCAAGATTGCCCTTCGGCGATCCTCGGCAAAGTGTTTGATGCAACCAATGGCGCTGAGCTCAAGCAATTTATCGAAAGCTCAGATGTCTATACACTTGAGTTTGAAAACACACCGCTCGCCTATGCCGATGCATTAGCTGCTGCAAATAAAGCATTGCATCCGCCTCGTAATGCGTTAGCAACGGCTCAAAATCGTATTGCTGAAAAAACTTTATTTGATCAACTCAACATTCCTGTTGCCGCATATCGCAAAGTGGAATCGGAAATAGAGTTGCAACAAGCAGTTTCTGCGCTCGGCCTGCCGTTGGTGCTGAAAACCGCAACTGGCGGTTATGATGGCAAAGGACAATTTGTCCTTCGTGATGCTGTGCAAATCGGTGAAGCATGGCAAGCACTTGGTCCTGCTGGCGTATTGATTGCGGAATCGTTTGTAAAATTTGAACGTGAATTGTCGATTATTGCAGTCCGTGGTCAAGATGGTGAAGTTCGCACATGGCCACTCGCCGAGAATCATCATCACCATGGCATTTTGTCACATTCAATTGTGCCCGCACCAAGTAGCGAAGCGTTGCAACCAATTGCACAAGACTATATTACTCGTCTGCTTGATCATTTGAATTATGTCGGCGTGCTCACGCTTGAATTGTTCGTTACGGCAAACGGTCTACTGGCTAATGAAATGGCTCCACGCGTGCATAACTCGGGACATTGGAGCATTGAAGGCGCTGTGTGTTCGCAGTTTGAGAACCATATGCGTGCGGTAGCAGGTTTGCCACTCGGTTCAACTGAACTGATTAGTGAATGCATGATGGTGAATATCATTGGTCGTCATCCAAAACGTGAAGACGTGTTGAAGCTTTCAGGTGCACATTTGCATTTTTATGGCAAAGAAGAGCGTGTTGGTCGCAAACTCGGTCATGTGACATTGATTCCGACACAGGGTAATACCTTAGCTGGACTCAGTGCGGAACTGGCGAAAATTTTGCCTGAACCGCTGGCGTTGCTGGGTTAAAAAAATCAAATGTAGGGGCAATTCCTTGTGGTTGCCCTTATTCGATGTTAAGAAAGGCGACCACAAGGGTCGCCACTACATGTAAAACAAATTCCGTTTAAAACACCCATAAAAAAAGCCACTTTATATAAAGTGGCTTTTTTACATCAGCTTAAATCAACCAAACAATTATTTTGCTGGTTGGAATTTTGCCAACAAATCATTTACGAAAGTTTTCAAGCTGCTTTTTGCTTGCAATGTTTCGTAGTTACCAACTACTGCAGTGCGCAATAGTGAGTAATCGTTTTTCAGAGCTTGGTAACCGTTAGTTTGAACTTCTTTCAACAGACTTGCTGCTTCAATGTTTTTCAATTGAGCGATCAGGCTTTTTACTTTTTCAACAACAGTGTTTGATTCTGCTTGAACGCGATCAGAAACTTTTTGAACTGCTTCAGTTGCAGAAGCTTTGACTTCTTCTGCCAATTTTTCAGCTTTTGCAACTTCAGTTTCAACAGCTTTCTTTGCTTTAGTTGCTGTTGCTTTCGCTTTTTCAACAGTTTCAGTAGCAGCGACTTTCGCTTTTTCTACAGTCTCAGTTGCAGCTTGTTCAACTTTTGCAAGGGTTTCAGTAGCAGTTTGTTCAATAGTCATAATAGACTCCAGAGATAATGGTAATTGTAAACCTATCATTAAGCAGCCATTTCGAGACAAAGCCTCTGTCCCAATACAACGCTTAACTATAATTAACGTGGTGCTATAGGCATCCTTACCATGCACCGGTTCTATTAGCGCCAAACCGAAATACATCGGCAATATTGGCGGTTTTCAGATAAAACGGTGACCCAATTCATCAGATGTGAATCAAAACACAGTTTCAGAAAACATCAAAAGTAAACTTTCAGCTAAGAAAGCCAACTTTTCATCTATTCTTTACATCCGAGGTTGCAATGTAATGAATAAAAATCTAAAAAAAACGTTTAATCAAAAAATAGTTACAGACAAAGTAGGGTGATATTGAATAACATCGCCATACCTCGTAACTGTAAACTTACATGCAATATTTAGGCTAAAGCCAAGCTAAAGCGTGTGACGTGAGGATAGTATCGAATATATAAGCAGCTGATTCAGTACTTTGTCTGACAAACGGGCAGCTTATGGAAAATACGACAAACGGTTACTAAACAAGCAACACGAAACCCTATTAATTTATAGATCAATGGAATACGAATATGAGTAGATTTGCTCCTGTTGCACTCGCTGTCATTTTGGCAGGTGGTGCATTAACCCCTGTACTGTTTGCCAATGCAGCAACACCCTCTGAAAAAAAATCTTCGACAGCTAAGTCATCTATCTCAGCAAGCAGCACAGACAATCAAAAAGTCGGTTATAGCTTCGGTTATTTGATGGGAAAAAGTAATGCAGAAGCGGTGACGGATCTCGATATCGAGAAATTCTTTGCTGGTTTCCGTGATGGCTATGGTCAAAAAGCCAGTAGCTTGACCGAAGATGACATGCGCAAAACGCTGATTGCTTACAAAGAAAGACACGATGCGCAAGCGATGAAAGAAATTCAAAAACTCAGTGGCGAAAATGAAGCGAAAGGCACGGCTTTCCTCGCTGAAAATGGTAAAAAAGCAGGCGTTACCACCACTGCAAGTGGCTTGCAATACGAAGTGATTAAAGCTGGAACAGGCCCTGCACCAACTGCTGATGATCAAGTTCAAGTCCATTACGAAGGTAAAATGCTGGATGGCACAGTGTTTGATAGTTCAATCGCACGTGGTCAACCGGTCACTTTTCCATTGGCGGGTGTGATTGCTGGTTGGACTGAAGGTTTACAGTTAATGAAAGAAGGCGGCAAATCACGTCTCTTCATTCCAGCGAAACTTGCTTACGGCGAAACAGGCGCAAGCACAATTCCACCAAACAGCGTATTGGTGTTTGAAGTTGAATTGCTGAAAGTGATTAAAGCTGGCTCAGAAGATAAAGCTGAACCTGCGAAGAAATAATTCTTAATGCGTTAAAAAAACCGCTGACTCAAAGTTCAGCGGTTTTTTTATGACCATGATCTTAATAGACGCCTTCCTGCTTAATGCTTTTCAGCAAAAACTGAATTGAAGAACAGACGCATCTCTTGCCAAGATTTCTTATCGGCTTTGGCGTTGTACGCCACATCAATCTTGTTTTCCTTACCTAGACGATCCGCATCAGGACTTGAGAAGCCATGCTTCGCATTCGGATAGCTCACTAATTTATACGGCACATTAGCAGCCTTCATCTCGGCTTTAAATGCCGCAACATCGTCAGCTTTCACCATCGTGTCCGCCGCGCCATGCAAGACGAGAATTTTAGCTTTGACTTCACCTGCTTTTGCTGGTGTCGCAGGAGCAAGAACGCCATGAAAACTCGCAACACCATTCAGTGGCAGACCAGCACGCGCCATATCAAGCACAATCTTACCGCCAAAACAGTAGCCGATTGCGCCGAGTTTAGTCACATCCACTTGCGGCTGCGCCTTGAGTAACTCCAGTCCAGCTTTGGCTCGAACCATTGATGTCGAAGCATCATTAAAGACACTGTGCATCATTTCCATCGCCTCACCAGCCTTTTCGGTATGCTTTCCCTCGCCATACATATCGATGGCAAGCGCCGCATAGCCAAGTTTTGCCAGCTGCGTTGCACGATGACGGGCATAATCATTCAGCCCCCACCACTCATGCACGACGAGAATTCCAGGCTGCTTTACTTTAATGGCATCATCGTAGGTATAAAAACCCACTAATTGAGTACCATCGGCAGCGGTATAGTTCAACTCTTTGCTTTGAATTGCGGCAAATGACATTGAAGCATATAAACTGGCACCGAATAAAAAGGACAGCTTTATCATTGTTTTCATCACATCACCATGAGATAAATTGAAAGCTGATTAAAGCGGATTTTGATTGAAATTGCGATCATCACCGTGTGGTTTTTTGTAGGCAAAACGATAAGAAACTTGCTAATGAATTATGATCTAGCTCTGATAATATTAATGTTTTCTTTGACTCAAACTAAAATAAACCAAAAACACCCAACCCCAACCCAACGCCCAGCCCGCCAATACATCACTGGGATAATGTACGCCCAAATAAACTCTTGATAAGCCCATCAATAACATCCATGTCAGCGCCAACCCCGAAACTGCAAATCGCCATTTCGTCCGCCAATACAACAGCATCAGAATACCCGCACAAGTCGCAGCATAAACACTATGCCCACTCGGAAAAGATGCACCATAATCCTGTACCAATCTCGGCCATAGCATTGGACGTGGTCGATCAACCCATACTTTTAGCGACCAAGAAATACTGATCGCACCGATCACCGACGTGAGAATAAATAGGATGTTCTTAGATTTTGTATATGTGCTATGCCAGACCAGCAAGAGCATCAATACAATCGCGGTCGGCATTCCACCTAGATAATTCAAGGCCATCGCGACTTGATCATAGAAGGGATTAGCAAACTGATGAACTTGCCAGATTAACTGTGTATCAAAGTCAAATAATGCAGATTGAAGAATATGTAGGGTGATGAATAATAGTAGCAATAAAGGCAATATCACAAAAAGAAATCGGATTGATTGCTTCTTAACGAGGACTTGTTGAATGGAAGGCGGAATATCTCGCATCACAACCTCGATTTATTCTTAATATGTCGATGCTTGGGAAGTTTATGGTAAAAAACCTACGGGTTCACGAAACCAACTTTCAATCAAAAGTACCGCTGCCATCGAATCGGCTGCGGGTGCTTTACCGCGACGCTGCGCAGTGATTTGACGCACATCTTCACGCGCTTCGCGTGTGGTCAACCGCTCATCAACCATCCACACAGGCTTATTCAGTCGATGTTTCAGACGGCGGGCAAACTTACGCGCGCGTAAACACAACTCGGACTCAGTATCATCCATATTCAATGGCAATCCCACCAAACAGGCATCGGGTTGCCATTCTGCTAGCGTCTTATCCAGCAAATTCCAATCAGGAATACCGTCTTTCATAATAAGAAGAGCCAAAGGCGATGCAGTACCAGTCAATGACATCCCATACGCGACGCCTGTTTTCTGTGTACCGAAGTCAAACGCCATAATGCTACGGTACGTTACATCAGAATCAGCAAGATCAGGCATGTCCGATTTCACTCGACAACCACGGTGAATTGACACCAAATTTAGCGGCTGCTGCTGACCAACGCTCGTCATACGGCAAATTAAATAACAGTTCCATATCGGGTTCACAGACTAGCCATTGTCCACGCTTGATCTCATCTTCTAGCTGACCAGGTGCCCAACTGGCAAAGCCGAGCATGATTTGATAATTATCGACCCCTTCGTTATGGGCAATCGCCTCTAAAATATCCTTGCTGGTGGTGATACAGACATTTTCACTGACCGCAATTGAGGAATGCCAAACGGGTTGTCCTGTATGCATCACAAAACCAACTTCGGGGCGCAATGGCCCACCTTGCAGTACAGCATGCGGATCGACCAGATCGGACACGATTTGCAAATCAGACAAGAGTTCATTGATCCCAACGGTGCTTGGACGATTGAGCAATAGACCCATCGCGCCATCTTCATCATGCCGCGCAATATAAACCACTGCTTCTGCGAAAAAGTCATCCCGTGCAATCGCTTCCGCATCGCGCGGCGCAATCAAGCAACGATGAGTTAAGTATTTAGGCATAGCGGCATCCATATTCATCAAAAAAGTAGTGTCGTTAAGATAATAAATGGAGTAATTCTAAAGTTTTGCAAGTTGCTGCTGACTCAAACCGAACAAAATATAGTGAATATGAACCAATATACGCTAAGCGGTAGGATTTAATCGACTACTGAGCAGTCCTCGCGCATGGGATAAAGTCGCTTCATTGATCTCAACGCCACCCGACATACGCGCCAGTTCACTGACACGCTCATCATCACTCAGTTGACGCAAATGACTTGCCGCCTGCTCGCCTTGCTGCTTCTCAACCAAAATATGCTGATGCCCTTGTGCCGCTACTTGCGGTTGATGGGTAATACAGAGCACTTGCACATCATCGCCCAAGGTTCGCAATAAACGACCCACCACTTCTGCCGTTCCACCGCTTATACCGACATCGACTTCATCAAATACCAGCACTGGTGCTTCAGCATGCGCCGCAATCATCACTTGCATGACTAATGCAATCCTCGACAACTCACCGCCCGATGCGACTTTTGCAAGGGGTTGCAGTGGTACACCGCGATTGGCGCTAAACAATAAACGAATTTGACTGACGCCATTGGCACTTGCAGTGACTGGTAAAAATTCAAATTCAAACCGCGCTTCTGGCAATGCTAATGGCTTAATTTGATCGGTTAAACTTTGAATGAGCGGCTTACTGGCAGTTTGGCGTGCTTGATCCAATTGAAAAGCAGCCGCGTGAAACGCCAGTTCGGCTTGCTCAACTTTAATCTGCAACGAATCGGCATCAGCCAAATCATCCAGCTTAAGTAACTCTGCTTCCCAGCTTTCATATTCTTGCTTGAGCGCATCCGGTGTAGTGCGATATTTACGCGCTAAACGATGAAACTCACCGAGTAACTCATCAATTTGCGCCAAACGCTCAGGATCTAAAACTTGTTCATCAGCGAATTGACGTAGCGTCGACACGGCTTCTTGCAGCTCTGTTTGTGCAGTACTGATCCCTGTGGCAACCGCCTCTAACGCTTGTGCGCGACTGGCCTGCATTTCTGCACGACGCAACAAAGATCCGAGCCGTGATAAGACATTGTCCTCTGCATCATCCAAACCTTCCAGCAACGCCGCAGTATCGAGCATCATGCCTTCAAAGTGACTCAAACGATCATGCTCTTGTTCTAAATTTGCATAATCGTGATGGATGAGCGGCTGGACATCTTCGATTTGTGAACTCAATAATGCTTGTCGTGCGAGTAACGCTTCACGCTCCTGCAATGCACTTTGTTGTTGCTTGATTAAGCTTTGCAATGACTTATATAGCCCACGCACATTTTCGACTTGGGGTTGTAATTGCGCGGCTGTATCCAGCCAATTCATTGGATATTCAGGTTTTAGTAGTTGTTGCTGGCTATGCTGACCATACAACTGCACCAATAACTCACCGAGTTCACGCAATTCGCCTAAACTGGTTGGCGTGCCATTAATCCATGCTTTACTCCGTCCTTCAGACAGAATAACCCGACGCAAGCGCACTTCATTATCATCATCAATATCTAATAGCTCACGCTCACTCAACCATACACGCGCAGCGTCACTTCTTTGCAAATCAAACTGCGCAGTAATATCCGCTTTGTCCGCCCCAAAACGGACACTTTGCGCATCCATTCTCTCACCCAAACACGCCGCCAGTCCATCCAACAGAATTGACTTACCCGCGCCCGTCTCACCAGTCAGAACGGTAAAACCCGCATGTAAATCCAGCACAACATCGCGTGCCAATGTGAAATTCTGCAAACTTAAACGGGTCAGCATGGGCAAACTAGCCTTTTCATAGGAATGATTGAAAAACGGTCTTGAATCATTATCACTGTATAACTATATCTTACGCAAGCCCAAATGAACATTGGGTAACCCGTCATTAACTTGCAGAATAAACACCGATCAAGATCAGACTAAGTTCAGTAACTCATGAAATATTTGGTCAGCCGAATTGAATCTTTACATCAATTAACAAACTGCTACACTAACCAATACAAATAGAATAACGGTGCGTGAGCAATATAATGTCGATCAGCAAATTGATTAGTCGTGCGCAGAGTGGGGATAAGCAAGCCCGCTTTGAACTCAGCATTGCACTAATCAAAGGCAAAGGGATTAAGAAAGATGCAGATCGTGGCATGGCCATGATTCATCAATTAATTGATGAAGATTATGAACCTGCAATGATATTGTTCGAAGAACTTGAAGATCATAAGAAAGCCGAACACATGAAACGGCAATATGAAGATCATCTAGATGCCTATATACGAGAGAATCATTTAACTCGAATTAAAAGCACGCCGTCATTAACAACGCTCAATAGTGTAGGGTTTGGGCTGCGCGGCGAATCAAAATTTGATTACAGTACAAGATCTTATGAAACAACACATTATTTTTTAGTGATGTTCTTACCCGTCATTCCAACCGCACGTTATCGAGTGATCCGTGCTGAGCGCGGTTATCGTTTTTTAGGTAAAGCGCAGTTAGAGCCGACGGACTGGATTCCTTTGTTCCTGTGGAGCATTGTAATCTTCGTCTTTAGCATTTTTAGTTAATCATTTATAAAGTCGATTCGATTAGCATATGCAAATAGGTTGATTAAGGAGTTGGGGTGTCATGCAAAAAGCATTGGTTTTGGGGGCGATTTTAGCAGCGCTGTTCCTCGGGTTAATTTATATCTATAACGTTGAAAGTGACATAATTGGCATTCAGCATACTGGTGAACGCGCCATTGTTGAACCAATCGCAGATTATGAAGAGACTGATATGAGCATCGGTGAAACCATCTATGTCGGAACCTTTCATTTTAAAACATCCGACGGACGAGACATTACCAAAGAGCGATCATTCCCAAGCGAATTACTCGACGATATCAAAGCCAATCGACCCATTGTGATCTGTTATAGACCGAATGATCCAGAGAATTTTTTCTTTGAAAAATCCACACCGAGCGTTTTCTTATTTCTTTTTGTGGTGCTGCTCTTTCATATCATCGCCATTGCACTCAGAAATGCATTACGTGAACTCAAAGCCCAACGTCATGATAATGATATTCGCATCATTGCCACACATTTAGAGAGGGAGTAATTCAATGCGTAAACCATTACCCATGAATTCACGTACTTTATTTGTTCAGCTCGGGCTTTTCGCCTTGCTAGGATCAGTAATATCAGTCACTTATGCAAATTCAAACAACTCGACTTACAGCGATGCCGTATTTGCAGCAAATGCGGTCAAAGTGCCTGTCGTTCAAGAGGATGACGATAATTATAGTAGCTATAACTATCGAGGACGTTACGCTGAGATGAGTGCAGCCAGATTACAAAAGCAAAAAGCTGACGAGGAGCAGAAAGCTCATGATGCTCAAATCTCATCAATCCCGCGCGCCAATGAATCCGATGCAGAATATCAAACGCGGATGGAGAAAGAGCAAAATCCAGTATGGCTGAAACGTCAAGCACAAGCCAAGCTACAAGCTCAAATCCTCGATCAACAAGAAGCAAAGCAGAACCAACAAGCTGCGAGTATAAGTTCAAACAACCTTCCGTCTGTTAGTGGAAGCACGACTCCAACCAACACTTTGAATACTTCTGGATTAGCAGAAAATCAGCTGTCGTCGAATACTGCAAGCCTAGAATCATTGAGTGTAGGACTTGCTACACCCAAAACTTCTCCTGACTCAATCCCTCGGATCATGTCGATGGATAAATATATCGGTTATTCGCTGTTTTATTGGGTGGGTATCCTTTGGTCTTTAATATTTTTCGTAGGACTGATGGGTCGGCGAAATGGGTGAATGACGCGAATGAAGTTCTTTAATATTTTCTTGAAAAACTTCTTCTTTACCCAGACTGAGGCCAACAAAAGCTGAATCTATCCATACAAATGTGACTTTGCATCCTGGACTGTCACATTGCCGATTTATTCTATGCACTCGCGTCTGTTTAGGCTGGCTCTCAAGTTCTGGGGTTGCTAGAATATGTCCATCTTTTTGGAGAGTGTTATGACCCCTGCGCAATTCGACCAAGTCAGTGTGATCAAGAAATCAAATGTTTATTTCGATGGAAAATGTGTCAGCCATACTGTTTTATTTGCCGACGGCAGCAAAAAAACAATCGGGGTAATCTTACCGTCGAAGTTGACCTTCAATACTGGCGCACCAGAGCGTATGGAAATTATTTCTGGCGAATGCCAAGTGACGCGCGTTGGCAAGCCAACGGAACAATTCCGCAGCGGTCAATCATTCTTTGTTGATGGTAATAGCAGCTTTGATATTGAAGCACTTTCTGTTGTGGACTATGTCTGTCACTTCGAAGGGTAATTCGATCTAAAATCGAAAAAACTCCTCACACGTTTTCAAGAAGGCTTTTTGGAACTCCTTAAAAGCGCTTCTTGGAAGCGAATGAATGAGGGCCATCATACACATGGCACCTCAAAAATCTTAGACCATAACCTCACTTAAATCTGATGAGCCGTATTCATAACAATATTTCTATATAGTCAGCATCATGATTATTAGATAATTGACAAATTGTGCTTTAAAAAGCAATTTCATCGAATTTCTCTTAATTTTTATATTAACTGAACATCAATCTATGTCCTCCAGCATGATTGATATCAACATTAGCGAGCGCATGTTTTATGGATTTTATGAGTTGGATGAGCAATCCTGAAGCTTGGGTCACGTTAGCCACACTAACGGTCCTTGAGATTGTGCTGGGTATTGATAACATCATTTTCCTGACGATTCTGGTCGCCAAGGTTCCAAAACGTTTACAACATCGTACTCGCCTCTTCGGTCTGGGCTTGGCAATGGTCACGCGGATCATGTTGCTTTTATCCATCTCTTGGGTCATGCGCTTAACTGAACCGTTATTTGCGCTGGCTGCTCATGGCTTTAGTGGCCGTGATCTAATTTTAATCGGCGGTGGCTTGTTCTTGCTGTATAAAAGTGTCGTGGAAATCTATGCCGAAACTGACGGTAGAACTGAAGAAGAAAGCGAACTCAGTCTGCGTGAAACCGCTGAAAAAGGCGTCCTAGCCATTGTCGTTCAAATCGCGATTATCGACATTGTCTTTTCATTAGACTCGGTGATTACAGCAGTTGGCTTGTCCAATGACATCCCAGTCATGGTGTTAGCCGTTGTAGCCTCCGTTTTGGTCATGATGTTTGCCGCGAAACCAATCGGCGACTTTGTTGAAGAACATCCGTCGATTAAGGTATTGGCTTTGGCTTTCTTGGTCATGGTTGGTATGGTCCTCATTGTCGATGGTTTCGGCTTCCATATGCCTAAAGGCTATTTGTATGCTGCAATGGGCTTCTCCTTAGCGGTCGAGTTATTGAACATCCGCGCCCGCGGCAAAGCTCTACGTCATGCAAAAAAATACCCGCAAAGCCAAGTCTAGTTGGCAATAAGTGGGTAAAAAAACCGACTTCTTATGGAGTCGGTTTTTTATTGCGGATCTTTTTATGGCAATTTTGACTATGCAAATGAACTGGGCATTCCACGTAATATGTACAGGTATTCTGATTCAAATTCGTTAGAATACGCACTTATTGCACTTCACCTTATTAAAGCGATTTTTAAATCAACTTTAACGGACCTATATTCGAGTAAATCATGGCAAAACCTACTAAAGCAGTTGAACATCACTTCGGATTACACGCCGTTGAGTCACTGTTAAATACCATGCCCGAACAAGTTCTCGGATTATTTGTCCTGCAAGGTCGTGACGATGAACGCCTACATGCGCTGATCAAACAAGCTGAACCGCATGGAATTTCTGTGCAAAAGGCGAGCAGAGATACGCTCAGCAAAATGTCTGAAGGTGCGCAGCATCAAGGCATCGTCGCCTCAGTCCGTCCTGCCCCGGTGCTGGATGAAAGTGACTTAGCACAACTGGTTGAAAGCACTGAAAATGTATTGCTCCTCGTGCTCGATCAAGTGACCGATCCGCATAATCTTGGCGCATGTATGCGTACCGCTGCGGCAATGGGTGTGCATGGTGTGATTGCACCACGTGATCGTGCTGCAGGACTCACGCCAGCCGCACGTAAAGTGGCTGCGGGTGCAGTAGAACTTGTTCCGTTTTTTCAAGTGACCAATTTGTCACGCACCTTGGTCGCACTGCAAGAACAAGGTGTGCAGACTGTGGGCACATTACTTGATGAAACTGCCAAACCAATCCATCAAATTGATTTAACTGGAAAACTGGCCATCATCATGGGTGCAGAAGACACTGGCTTACGTCGCCTGACCCAAACCAATTGTGATTATCTGGCTTATATTCCAATGACTGGAAAACTACAAAGTCTCAACGTCAGTGTCGCCACAGGAATGGCGCTCTATGAAGCTTGTCGACAACGACAATCTTCATAAACGCAGACCTTTTTCTGGAGCGAATCCGTGCAACATGTTGAAGATCAAACACAACAAACCTCATCGGCATTGGCCGATCAGGTCAAAAGAACACGTCTAATTGGTTATAGTCTGCTCGCAACGACAATGTTGATTTGGGGAAGTTTTACCCTGATTTCTCGTTTTGGTGCAACTCAGGTCATGACCACATGGGATATTGGCGCGCTGCGCTTCATGACCGCAAGTCTAGTCTTGATTCCCATTCAGATTTATCGTCGTGAATGGCGATTCTTATTTGATATCCGCATCTTAGTACTGGCATTGATCGGCGGCGTCGCGTATTCCATATTTGTCTACGAGGGATTTGGTCATGCTCCCGCCGCTCATGCTGCCATCTGGATGAATGGCTTGTTACCTTTTTGGACAGCGATTGCAGCACTGATTATCTTGCGCGAAGCACTCAGTCGAGATAATTGGCTCAGCTTGTCGGTGATTGCCGTGGGTTTGATCGGAATGAGTTCGCTTATGTATGAAGAACACGAATTCGCACTGGGTATTGGCGATTTGTTCTTTGTGCTGGCATCCATGTCTTGGGGTATTTACACCGCTTTACTTAAACGCTGGATGTTGCCTCCTTGGCAGGCGATGGCTGGCGTTGCGTTAGTTTCTACGCTGATTTACTTGCCCATCTACACAATATTTTTGCCTAGTCGATTGGCTGAAGCAACGCTACCGCAAATCCTCACACAAGCCATCTTCCAAGGGATTTTCGTGGTGATTATCGCAATGCTGACCTTTATTGGCGCAGTAGAACGATTAGGGGCGGTTAAAGTCGGTAGTATTTTGGCGCTGGCGCCTCTTCTGGCCGCATTGGCCGCCGTTCCGCTACTGGGAGAGCCTTTATCACTGGCAATGATTGTCGGCTTGATTGCGGTCAGTATTGGCGCGTTGCAGCCTTGGCGATTATTCCGTAAAGATTAACCTGGCGGATGTGCTTGTTGCCATTCATCAATCACCTCTTGCGCCGCTCGGAATGCTTCTTGAGCGGCGGGTGCTCCACAATAGACCGCACTATGCAGCAACACTTCTTGAATTTCACTCACGGTACAGCCGTTATTCAAGGCACCGCGCACATGACCTTGTAGCTCCTTGGGTGCTTTCAATGCCGCCAACATAGCGATTGTGACTAATGAACGCGTTGATCGCGGCAATCCTTCTCGCTGCCACGTTGATCCCCACGCATGCTCATTGATCCAATCTTGCATTGGCTCGGTTAGCGCTGTGGTGTTGTCAATCGCACGCTTGACAAAAGCCTCACCCATGACTTCAGTTCTAACTTTTAAACCATTTGCTTTAGATTGAATAGACATGTGTGTCGCTCAATATTTTTGAATAAAATAAGAATTGATAAAGCATTAACGTCGAGAAATTTGAATAGGAAATCTTATTCCAAAAGATCGGCTTATACAGCGCACATCTTTAAATATTCGTCATGCTTTACTTTCAACTGCGCATATAAATGCGCTAACTCACCATCATTCACCACGATGTCATCGGCCAATGCCACGCGCTCATGCCTCGCGATCTGCACGGCAATAATGCGATCGATCGATTCAGGTGTTTGCCCATCTCTTGCACCAGCACGTGCCCGCTGAACAGACTCAGGCACATCAACCACTAAGATACGTTGACACAAACTGGCTAAACCCGCTTTGCCAGATTCTAATAATAACGGGGAAACCAAAATCACATAGGGAGAGGTTGCGGCCTCTAGCTGCTTTGACATTGCGGCGTGAATACGCGAATGAGTAATCTGTTCTAATTTTTTTCGATCTTCTGGATGTTCAAAGACATGCTGGCGTAGCGCCAGTCGATTCAAAGTTCCATCAGGAAGGAGCGCCCAATCACCAAAAGACTGAGCAATCTCAACCAATGCCGGCTCACCTATCGCAACCACTTCACGCGCCACGACATCAGCATCGACAACGGTAATTCCTTGTGCGGCAAACCAATCACTTGCCGCAGTCTTACCACTGCCGATTCCACCAGTTAAGCCGACAATAAACATAGGCTTAGTGATACATGCCGAGGTACGAGGTTACTAGCTCAGGCCCCCATAGCAAAGAAATCCAGCCCGCAATTGCAATATAAGGACCAAACGCGAACGGTTGATTTTCTTTACGAATTTTTAGCAAAACAACCCCAATGATCACACCCACAAACGAAGATAATAAAATAATCAACGGCAGTTGCAATGGTCCTAACCAAGCGCCTAATGCGGCTAATAATTTAAAATCACCATAACCCATGCCTTCCTTGCCCGTAATGAGCTTAAAGACAATATAGACCACCCAAAGCACAAGGAAACCGACCACATACCCCCAAATTGCTTGGGTCGGTGAAACAAAGAGGCTTTGGGCATTCACAAACAAACCAGCAGCAGCAAGCGGTAGCGTAATGCGATCAGGCAATAACTGCGTATCAAAATCAATGCCTGTAAGCGCAATCAACGCCCAGGTCAGACCCAAAGCACAAAGCATTTTGACTGTTGGGCCGAAGACCAGAAAGACCGTAATCGATGCCAGCATCGTCAATAATTCAACTACGGGATAACGAATCCCAATTGAATCACCACAAGCACTACAGCGACCTCGTAAGGCGATCCAACTGATCAGTGGAATATTTTCATACCAGCGGATTTTATGCGCACACGAAGGACACCTTGAAGCAGGCTTACTTAAAGTCATGTTTTCAAAAACATACGGCGCACGATTAGGGTGTAATTGATCTTGTAAAAGAATTGAACAATCACTACGCCACTCACCTTCCATCATGCGTGGAAGTCTATAAATAACGACATTTAAAAAACTACCAACGCACAATCCCAAAAATGCAACTAATGACGCTGCTAACCACGGCGTAGCACTAATTGCATCCAACGTCTCCAGTATCAACATCAAATCACCGAACCCATTTGGAAGATCGGGAGATACATCGCAACCACCAAACCACCAACTAATACACCAAGGATGGCCATAATCAAAGGCTCCATAAGAGATGTTAAACCATCAACAGCGTTATCAACTTCATTCTCGAAGTGGGTTGCAACCTTATCAAGCATCGAATCTAGAGCACCTGACTCCTCTCCAATGGAAACCATTTGAATCGCCATAGAGGGGAATACGTTGGACGTACGCATTGAAAATTGTAGCTGTTGGCCCGTCGAGACATCCTCTCGAATTTGCATAGTCGCTTTGCGATACACAACGTTACCCGTTGCTCCTGCTGTTGATTCAAGTGCGTCGATCAGGGGCACACCCGCGGCAAATGTGGTTGCCAAAGTTCGTGCGAATCGGGCAATAATCGCCTTATAAATCAAATCACCAAAAATTGGTAATTTGAGCACGGACCTATCAATGAAATCACGGAATTTTTCACTGCGTCTATTTGCTTCACGAAAAGCACCTATTACTAAAACGATGATACCCACCAGAATAAACCAATAAGCCTGCATCCACTTCGACATATCCACGACCATTTGCGTGAAGGCGGGCAATTCTGCACCAAATGATGCAAACAATTCACTGAATACAGGTACCACTTTCACCATCAGAATAATAGTGACGATCAGTGCAACAATAATAACGGCTGTTGGATATTTCATCGCCTTCTTAATTTTCATTTTAAGAAGTTCGCTTTTTTCTTTATAAATCGCAACGCGATCCAACATCGTTTCTAACGCACCAGATTGCTCACCAGATGCCACCAGTGAACAGAATAATTCATCAAAATATTGTGGATATTTACGCAAGGAACCAGCAAAAGTATTCCCGCCCTCAACCTCACCTTTGATGCCAAGTACAACTTCACGCATGGAAGGGTTATCCAGCCCTTCCGCCACGATTTCAAACGACTGAACCAACGGAACACCCGCCTTCATCATTGTTGCCAACTGCCGAGTAAAAATCGCGATATCCATCGGACTGATTTTTTTCTTGGTCAGAAATTCAAGCGGATTTTTGGATTTTTGGCGAATAGTGGTGACATTAACACCCTGCTTACGCAACACGGCCTTAGCCAAAGCCATATTTTTACTTGGAATTTCACCCTTAACTTTTTGCCCACGCCGATTTGTTCCTTCATAAAGGAAATTCGGAATATCTTCTGCTTTATTAACGGCCATGTTTGCTCTCTTTCTTTATTAGTGTGTTGATCCTACGACTAAAGCAACACATCATCCTTATTTATTAATTGTCCTCATCAAAGACAGACAATCGCTCGCTCAAAACTTTTGCGCTATATTAGCTAATACCGATGCAAAGCAAATATTTGTAATACAAATAGATCTACTACTCACCAGTCACTCGATTTATCTCTTGCAAGCTGGTCACGCCCTGCATGACTTTATCTAATCCTGAACGTCGCAAATCATTAAATCCAGCACGACGAGATGCATCCGCAATATCAATAGAATTACCTTCTTCCATAATGATACGAGCGATCTCTGGCGTGACCTTCATGACCTCATAGACACCTACACGTCCCTTATAACCATCTCGGCACTCAGAACAACCGACCGGTTGGTAAACTTTAAAACCCGTGGCGAGATCTTCATCGGTAAAACCCATTTCCTTCAAGCTCGCAGCTGGAACGTCTACAGCCTTCTTGCACGCTGAACATAGTCTCCGTGTCAACCGTTGGGCGATCACCAAATTTACTGACGTTGCGATATTAAAAGAAGGAACACCCATATTACGCAAACGAGTCAATGTTTCTGGCGCACTATTGGTATGCAATGTTGACATCACCATATGACCTGTTTGAGCTGCTTTAACCGCGATTTCAGCAGTTTCAAGATCACGAATCTCCCCAACCATCACAATATCTGGATCTTGACGCAAGAACGCCCGTAATGCGACGGCAAAGGTTAGTCCAGTTTTGACGTTAACGTTGACCTGATTAACCCCTTCAAGGTTAATTTCAACTGGATCTTCCGCAGTCGAAATATTGGTATCAACAGTATTTAGAATATTAATACCCGTATACAAGGAAACGGTTTTACCAGAACCCGTTGGACCCGTAATCAAAAGCATTCCTTGGGGCTTTTCCAAAGCCGCCATGAATAGCTCTTTTTGGGCAGGCTCGTAACCAAGTGCATCAATGCCGAGCATGGCGCTAGACGCATCCAAAATACGTAATACGATTTTTTCACCATACAATGTTGGCAAGGAGTTCACACGAAAGTCAATCGCTTTAGTTTTTGAGACTTTCAGTTTAATCCGACCATCTTGTGGCATACGGCGTTCTGAAATGTCCATCTGCGACATCACCTTAAGGCGAGACGACAGCTTATTGGCCATTTGAATAGGGGGGCGTGCAACTTCACGCATCACACCGTCAATCCGATAACGAATACGGTAGCTTTTTTCGTAAGGCTCAAAATGTAAGTCTGATGCACCCATCCGAATCGCATCGACCAGCATTTTATTAATGAATTTGACGACAGGTGCCTCTTCTGCACCGCTAACATCATTCCCAGTATTTCTATCATCAGTACTTTCAGTTTCAACATCTAAATCGCCATCACCACCGAAGCCACTGAAATCAGCGGTACTCATATTTTCATATTGGCGTTCAATCAATTTGGCAAGTTTATCTTCCTCAACAACAACAGCCTCTACCGCAAGCCGACTCCCGAAGCGAATCGCTTCCAAGGCATCAGCACGGGTTGGATCACTCATCGCAACGAACAAACGAGAACCGCGTTTATATATTGGGACTGCTGAAAACTGGCGAACAATTTTCTCGTCAATGATGTCTTTGGGGATGATTTCAGGATCAAGCGAATCTAAATCAAATAAGGAATCACCGAATTCACGGGCAATCACCCAAGCAATCTTATCGGCTTTAGCGAGCTTCCTTGTCACCAAATAGCTAATCAGCGTTATTTTTTCCATCTGAGAGTCAGTAATCGCGCGTTGCATGACCTCAGCACTGACGATGCCTTCATTGACAATCTGGCGGGCTAACCCACCAAAAGATACTGGTTGTCCAGACATTAACTCGACCATCCGTTAGTTATCAGATATCTCACATCCGTGAGTTCCCTTGACTATAACGCACTCAGTCAGCGCGTACAATCAGATAAAACACGTTGTCGGTAATTTTAAACCTTCAACACGCCATTTAGACAAATTTTGAGCCAATCACTTGATGTCTTTATCTTTATTTTTTACACCCCATGACGCTTATTTTGATAAATCGTTCACCATTTCGGACTCATAAGCAAATCTCGGCACGTGTTGACCATTTTCTAAAGTCACCCATTCAACAAACATCGACAATGGACGCACCCAAAGACTAAAATCCTCATATAAACAACGGTAAACAACCTGCCATTCACGTGTTTCAGAATGCCGAGCCGTTGCCAAAACTTGATAATACTGCCCTTTATAATGACGGTAACGTCCTGCTTTCAGCAGACTCCCCGCTGGTTCTAGCCCTTCTTGCTTAATATCTTCCAACATTTCTTGAACCTCAATTGATGTTTTTTCAGGTGCAGTTTGCGCTAGAATTACCATAAATCTAAAATGAAAAGCACTTAATATGTTTACGTCTACACCGATTACGCCATCGACCACAGCCATTCGTCAGCCTTGGGTCATTGGCAACTGGAAAATGAATCCAAGCCTTGCTACCGCGAAATCACTTACCCAGAAGTTATCAGAAAATCTTGTAAAAACAACATTATTATCCCGATGTAAACTGGCGATTGCACCCACAACACTACACATGCTCACTATAGAAAGTATTCTTAAACAAGCTTCAGCTCAGATTCAACTGGTCGCGCAAGACACAGCAATCACCCGCAACACAGGTGCATTTACTGGTGATATTTCAGCAGACCTACTCAAAGAAGCAGGCGTCGAATGGGTCATTATCGGTCATTCAGAGCGTCGCACCATCCATCATGAAGATGAAAAGTTAATCGGTCAAAAAATTCGTGCGGCACTTGAGGCGGGTTTAGGTATCATTTGGTGTGTCGGTGAAACTTTAGAACAAAGAGAAGCAGGCCAAGCGATCAATGTCGTCACCGCTCAAATCCAAGCACATACCGATATTTTAACAAATATAGACATGAATAAACTGATCATTGCTTATGAACCCGTGTGGGCAATTGGCACTGGACGCACCGCCAGCCCTGAAGATGCACAACAAATGCACGGCTCATTACGCCAGATGCTGACTCAGATAAGAGCTGAGTTAAATCAGACCAGCCTACTTTACGGCGGCAGTGTAAAGTCGGATAATGCGCACTTGCTCGCCAAATGCCCTGATATTGACGGTGCATTGGTTGGCGGCGCATCGCTTGATGCTGACTCTTTTTTGCAAATCGCCCAAGCGTTTGATATCGCCTAAGCGTGGAGATGAACGTGGAAACGCTGGTTTTGGTATTACATATTTTGGTTGCACTAGGCATGATCGGTTTGATTTTGCTTCAACAAGGCAAAGGCGCTGAAGCTGGCGCATCATTTGGTGCTGGCGCATCAAGCACAGTTTTTGGCGCATCAGGTTCTGCTAATTTCTTAACAAAATCAACAGCAGTACTGACAACCATTTTCTTTATAACCAGTTTAACGCTGGCAATTTTCGCTAAACATAATGCGCAAGAATTGTACAGCTTGACTGCACCAGCGTCGACGCCTGCGACTTCCGCGCCAGCACCAGTCACAACAATTCCAACAACACCTGCACAAACCCCTTCCAATCCATAGTCGAATCAAGTAGACTTGTCGTCCTTCTTGCGGGGGTGGTGGAATTGGTAGACACGCTACCTTGAGGTGGTAGTGCTTAACGGCGTGGGGGTTCAAGTCCCCCCTTCCGCACCATGTTTTATAATTTGTTGAATTGAAATAATTTATTTTTCACTGAACACAAAATATAAATAATTGGAGTCAAGCAAATTAAACGTTGACAGAGGGTAAGGATAGGCATACTATGCCGTCCAGTTGATGCGGGGTGGAGCAGTCTGGTAGCTCGTCGGGCTCATAACCCGAAGGTCGTTGGTTCAAATCCAGCCCCCGCTACCACTTATTTTGGAAGACGCAGAGAACGAACAGCATTGCTTAAGTTCTTGTGATTTTTCGTACAGTAGTTTAATTATCACCAGATATTTAAATGACCTGTTAAAGAATGGGCTGATGCCCATTTTTTGTTTTTGTCGTTCACGTTCTTGAATGCTTCTTAAGTATTGTTTTTTGCGTGTGACGTCTTAAAGAACGAACGGCTTAATTACCCGTACTACACGATTACTATAGAACAGCGTACAGACCAAACATGAAGCTATCCCAAAAAACCCAAACTCTTTTTGATCTCATACAACCTGCGGTTGCAGTGTGTGGCGTCGAACTGTGGGGACTAGAATTTCTACCGCAAGGTAAACGTTCATTATTACGAATTTATATTGATCGCCCAGATGTGACTGGCGAGAAACCCGCACTGCCAGCGGGTTTTTCTGTACCTGCGTCGAATCCAGATCAAGCAGATATCGAACCTGTTGCTGATTTAGATGATGCATCAGATGAAGACTTTGATGGTGAAACGTCAGAAGTAGGTGTGGGTATCGGTGTGCAAGACTGTGTGAAAGTTACGCATCAAGTGAATGGCGTGTTGGATGTGCATGATCCAATTTCAGGTGAATATATCCTTGAAGTGTCATCACCTGGTTGGGATCGTCCGTTCTTTACATTAGATCAGATGCATGCGTATGTCGGTCAAACCGTTCATTTTCGTTTGATTGCACCCGTCGCAAACCGTCGCAAACTCACAGGTCTACTCGTTTCAATTGAAAATGAAGTATTAACCGTGACGTTAGAGGGTGCAAATGTCATCATTGACGCAGATAATATTGATAAAGCAAATTTGGTGTACGCGCCTGTTTAATGGCCTGACCTGAATAAATGATTGATGATCTCTACAGGTAAAAAGGTTCAGATTTAGCAGTATTGTTTTGGGTTTTATTAGATTAACTTTTTAAAATGATTTTCGAAATCAAAGGTGACCTATGAGTCGTGAAATTCTGACCGTCGTGGAAGTCGTCAGCAACGAAAAAGGCGTAAGCCGTGAAGCAATTTTCGAGGCTATGGAACAGGCGCTCGTTGCTGCAACCAAGAAAAAATTCTACGAACACGATGAAGTCGATCTCCGTGTAGCCATTGATCGCAAGACAGGCGAGTACGATACTTTCCGTGTATGGACGGTCGTTTCTGATGAAGATCACGAAATGCCAGGTCTGCAAGACGCACTCTCTGACTTGGATCCAACGAAGTGGAAATTGGGTGACGTTCGCGAAGAACAGATTCCGTCGATTGAATTCGGTCGTATTGCAGCGCAAATTGCCAAGCAAGTCATCGTGCAAAAGATTCGTGAAGCTGAACGCGCAATGATTGCCGATGAATACGCAGAACGCGTTGGCGAGCTGATCTACGGTGAAGTGAAAAAACAAACCAAAGATGGCTTCATCATTGATTTAGGTAATAACGCTGAAGGTTATTTAGCGCGTGACGAAATGATCCCGCGTGAAATGCTGCGTGCTAAACAACGCGTCACTGCGATTTTGTATAGCGTCAATCGTGATGGCAAAGGCGCACAGCTTTTATTGTCTCGCTCACGCCCAGAAATGCTGATTGCATTGATGCGCAAAGAAGTGCCTGAAATCAGTGAAGAAATCATTGAAATCAAAGGTGCGGCACGTCAACCAGGCGTTCGTGCAAAAATCGCGGTGAAAACCAACGATCATCGTATTGATGCGGTTGGCGCATGTATTGGTATGCGCGGCACACGTATTCAAGCGGTACAGCAAGAATTGGAAGGCGAGCGCATTGACGTGGTGATCTGGTCAGATGATCCTGCACAATATATCGCCAGTGCACTTGAGCCAGCAGACGTTTCAGGTATTGTCTTGGATGAAGATGCACACAGTGCGGACATTATCTTTGCAGCCAGCGACCAACTCGCGCGCGCAATCGGTACACAAGGTCAAAACGTGCGTTTGGCATCTGAATTAACTGGCTATCGTCTCGATATGATGCTGGAAGATGAGTACCGTGCTCGTCAACAATCAGAATCACAACAATATGTGGATCTGTTTGTCCAACGTTTAGAAATTGAACAAGATCTCGCTGGTGCATTGGTTGAATTGGGCTTCACTTCGCTGGAAGAAGTGGCGTATGTTCCTGCAGAAACCTTCCATGAAATTGAAGGGTTAGATGACGAAACCATCGCGCTGTTGCAATCTCGTGCAAAAGACGCATCGATTGCGGATGAGCTATTGCAGCAAGAAAGCATCCAAGATCCAAGCGATGAATTGCTGGCAATGGAAGGCATGGATCGTGAACTCGCATTCTCGTTGGCCGCAAACGGTATCGTGACGGTTGACGACTTGGCAGACCAAGCAGTTGGCGATCTCGAAGACCTCGGCGTTGATGCAGCGACTGCGGGTAAATTGATTATGAAAGCCCGTGAGTCGTGGTTTACCTAATCCAAGCGGCGCACTTTGCTCTTAAGATTAAGATCAAGGTGCGCCACAACATATTTAGCGTGCGTTTGATGATTTTCAGGCTCACGCCCTGACAACGATTGGAGTTGTACTGGCATGGTTTTCTTAATATGAGCGCCTGCGCGCTGGGTCATCAACAGGATGGCTCACATGATTTAACTTAATGATTTTGAATGATGGTTTTGAGTATATAAGGTAGCAGCACATGGCGGATAAATCCGTAAACGAATTAGCACAACAAGTCGGTCGTCCAGTCGAAAAATTACTGGCACAACTGGTTGAAGCAGGATTACCTGCGCGTGCAGCAACAGGGCTTGTCACCGATAGTGAACAAGAAAAATTGGTTGCTCATTTAAGACAGAGCCACGGTCAAGCCGCCCAAGACAAGCAAATTACCCTGCAGCGTAAAACGCTGGGGACGGCTAAAGTTGCCAGCTCTACCGGTAAAGCTAAAACCATTAACGTCGAAGTCCGTAAAAAACATACGTTCGTTAAACCAGATCCTTCAGTGCAAATTGCTGAACGTGCAAAACTTGAATTAGAAGCCAAAGCACGCATTCAAGCGAGCATCCAAGCGTCTGCACAAGAAAAAGCACAAGACAACAAATCTGATGAAGTGAAAGCCGCTGAAAAAGCGCGTGCTGAAGCAGATGCAAAACATCAAGCAACGCTCGATGCAATGCGTCAGCAATCTGACAAGAAAGCATCAGAGAAGAAAGAAGTCGTTGTTAAAAAACGTGCTGTTAAAATTGATGAAACGCCTGAACAGAAAAAAGTTCGTGAAGCTGAAGCAGCTCGCCTAAAAGCGGCTGAAGAAGCAGCGCGTCGCGTCGCAGCTGAAGCAGCGCAACAACGCACGCTTGAACAAATGCGTCAAATGGCGACGAAATACGCCGACGGTACTACACCTGAACGTAAAATTGATGATACTGCGCCATTGGCGGCAGGTCTGGTTGGTCGTGCGTATGAAGAGTCTTTCGATAAAGAAAATCGCGACATTAAACGTGGTACTGCGACACCAGGTACACCTGGCGCGGGTAAAGGCAAAGGTCGTACTCGCGGTGGTCGTCAGGAAGAACAATCTTTCCGTCAACAACCACGCGGTTTGAAAACCAGCCAAACCAACAAGCATGGCTTTGAAAAACCTGTTGAAAAACAAGTTTATGATGTGCAAATCACTGAACACATTTTGGTTTCTGATCTAGCACAAAAGATGGCGCTTAAAGTTCGCGAAGTCATTAAGACTTTGATGAAAATGGGCGAAATCGTTACTCAAGATCAAGTGATTGACCAATCGACTGCGTCGCTCGTTGTTGAAGAACTTGGCCATAATCCAGTTCTGGTCAGTGATACTGCGGTTGAAGACAAATTGATGGCATCGGTTGCGGATCGTGGCAATGTGAAGACACGTCCACCAGTGGTCACCATCATGGGTCACGTTGACCATGGTAAAACTTCACTGCTCGATTATATCCGCCGTGCAAAAGTTGCTGCAGGCGAAGCGGGCGGAATTACCCAGCATATCGGTGCATACCACGTGGAAACACCACGCGGTGTGATCACTTTCCTCGACACACCGGGTCACGCGGCATTTACCCAAATGCGCGCCCGTGGTGCAAAAGCGACCGATATCGTGATTTTGGTGGTTGCAGCCGATGACGGCGTAATGCCACAAACAGCAGAAGCGATTGAACATGCACGCGCAGCGGGCACACCAATCATTGTTGCATTGAATAAAATTGATAAAGAAGGCGCGGATCTTGATCGCGTTCTGAATGAATTGTCAGTTAAAGGTGTAACCACCGAAGCATGGGGCGGCGATACTCCAATCGCAAAAGTCTCTGCAAAAACCGGTGCGGGTATCGATGAACTGCTTGATTTGATTTCAATTCAAGCCGAATTGATGGAATTGACTGCTTCTGAAGAAGGCGCAGCTCAAGGTATCGTCATTGAAGCGCGTATCGACAAAGGTCGCGGTGCAGTTGCGAGCATCTTGGTTCAAAAAGGCACGCTGAAAGTTGGTGACTTGCTGTTGGCTGGTTCATTCTACGGTCGCGTTCGTGCCATGACTGATGAAAATGGCAAAGCGGTTAAATCTGCTGGCCCATCAATTCCAGTTGAAATTCTCGGCTTACCCGATGCACCGAATGCTGGTGATGAAGTGCTGGTTGTTTCTGATGAGAAAAAAGCACGTGAAGTGGCTGAATTCCGTGCCGCACGCGAACGTCAAGGCAAGATTGACCGTCAATCGGCAATGCGTCTTGAGAACATCATGGCTGGCATGGGCAAGAAAGATGTGCCAACCGTCAATATCGTGCTGAAAACCGACGTACGCGGCTCTCTTGAAGCCCTCACACATGCATTGAACGACTTGTCGATTGATGATGTGCGTGTTCAGATCGTTGGTTCAGGCGTGGGTGCGATTACTGAATCGGATATTACCCTCGCAGAATCAACTGGCGCAGCAATGCTCGGCTTTAACGTTCGCGCAGACAATGCAGCACGTCTGAAGAGCCAAGAAGACGGTATCGACTTACGTTATTACAGTGTCATCTATGAAATGATTGACGATGTAAAAGCGGCAATGAGCGGCAAACTGGCTCCAGAACATCGTGAAAACATCTTGGGTGTAGCTCAAGTTCGCCAAGTGTTCCGTTCAAGTAAGTTTGGTGCTGCTGCTGGTTGTATGGTGCAGGAAGGTGTGATTCATCGTAACCGTCCTATCCGCGTTCTACGTGATGGCGTGGTGGTATTCCAAGGTGAATTGGAATCATTGCGTCGCCATAAAGATGACGTCAACGAAGTTCGTGCTGGTATCGAATGTGGTTTAGGCGTAAAAGGCTACAAAGATATTCAAGAACTCGATCAAATCGAAGTCTATGAAATTCATGAGATTAAACGGAGTCTATAATGAGTCAACGCCTACAGCGTATGGGTGATCAGGTTCAGCGCGAGCTGTCTGACCTCATCCGAATGGAACTCAAAGACCCGCGTCTAGGCGGTGGCATGGTCACCATCTCAGGCGTAAAGATTAGCTCAGATTTAGGCTATGGCGACGTTTACGTCACCGTGATGAACCGTGGTGAACTGACCAACGATTTAACCGTACAAGCCCATCAAGAAACCCTTGATTTGCTCAACGGTGCCGCAGGTTTCCTGCGTCAAGAACTCGGTCGTCGGATCAAAACTCGTTTCACACCACGTCTGCGTTTTCACTATGACAAATCAACAGCGCATGGTAACTACATGGCGGCGTTGATTTCGGAAGCGGTCAAAGATTTACCAGCAGAAGATAGTTATGGTGTGGAAGAATCGAGCGCTGAACCTAAATAAGTGTTCCTTGTTTCCAAATAAAAGACCGCCTCAGGGCGGTTTTTTATGGTGTACAGTTACCAGAGTTGTTTATTTTGAATAGATGCAGTGTCCCAAAAAACTCTTAATGACAAGTATTTTCAGTGATAAGCGATAAATTTTCCTCATTACTTATCTATTAATGATTCAAAAATAAACTTGAAGTTCGTCTAAAAATAGCTTATTCAATCAATAAAAGCACTTTGCTGAGCGCTTCCTCGATCATCAATCTCACGTATTTGGAGAAATAATATGGATGGGCATGGCATTATTTATAGCATTATTATTGGCTTTTTCGCGGGTCTACTTGCGCGTGCTATATATCCAGGAAAACAGAAGATCGGCATGATTGTGACGATCGTACTTGGTATCGTTGGCTCGTGGGTTGCCAATTTAATCGGCAATGCATTAGGTTGGTATCATAACGGTGATGTCGCAGGACTGATTGGATCTGTTTTCGGTGCAGTGATTGTACTTGCTGTTTATCTTTTTGTTCATAAGCAAATGACTAAAAGTTAATCTTATTTTTAAGTTTAACAAAGTAGGGCATTGTGATTTTCTGTGGATTGTCGCAATGCTTAGTTATTAAATGTAGTTTTGTTAAAAAAGGATACTAGACGCAGGTCATTAACTGTAAAACAGATAGCATCCTCAAAGCCAATCATTGATCAATATATGCGGCTAGCCTATCCAGAAATATTTTCTCTCGATAAAAAGATCATAGAAAGATTCATTTCATTTTATAACCCACAAATGGCCTTAGAACGCTCAATGTCGTCCATCACACTGACTACAGTCAGTAAGTTCCCCTTCATGATGATACGCCTAACATGGCATGATTAAGGTGCTATTCAAATTCGCTTATTAGGCTTTGCGTTACACCTCGTCGAATTTATGAGTATTAAAATGGGTCTCAAAGCCTATTTTTAAATATCGAAACCTCACTCAATCATTAAACCCAAGCGTTTAGCCGATGTTCATCAAACGATGATCAATCATTCATGACTATGTCATATCCCATATGCAGACTTTAAAACTCATTAAACACTCTTTGAGATTAAAAAATGAAACATAAAGCACGGTTATTGAGCCTTTTAGTGAGTGCTGCAGTTTTTGGGGGTTTGACAGGCTGTAATGACAACAATGATAATAATCAGCAACCCAGCGTAATCAATCCAGTTCTAACCAAAAAAGCCATTGTATATGGTCATCGTGGTGCAGCGGGTTATTTACCAGATCATACGCTAGAGGGCTATAAAAAAGGGATTGAACTCGGGGCAGACTATGTTGAACCCGATTTGGTGATGACTAAAGACGGTGTATTGATCTGTCGCCATGAACCAAACATTAGTGGCACGACTGATGTCGCCAATCACCCCGAGTTTGCGAACCGTAAAAGCACTAAGATGATTGATGGTGCTGAGGTAAAAGATGACTGGTTTGTATCAGATTTTACACTGGCTGAACTTAAAACCTTAAGAGCGCGCCAGCCACTACCGCAAGATCGCTCCACCGCATACGATGGGCTATATCAAATTCCAACGTTTGAAGAAATGGTTCAAACTGTTCAGGCGGAAAATAAACGCCTCGGCAAAAACGTCGGTATTATTCCTGAAGTCAAACACTCAACGTTCCAAGCCAGCATTTTTGGTCAAAATAAAGTAGAAGATGAATTATTGCGTATTTTAGTCAAATACAACTACACCAAAAAAACAGACCCTGTGGTTATTCAATCATTTGAAGTCAGTAACTTAAAATATTTGCATGGCAAGACCAATGTCCGTTTGGTACAGTTGATTGATGGCGATGATCTAGATAAAGATGGCAACATGTTAGTTGCAGCACCATCTTTGCGCCCATACGATTGGACGGTTGCAGGCAAAAATGATAAAGATTATCGTGACATGGTGAAGCCTGACGGTCTAAAAGAAATTAAAACTTACGCGGATATGATTGGTCCATGGAAGCCTTATCTGATTAGTTCAAAACAAGTTGATGCTAATAAAGACGGTCAGCCTGATGATCTCAATGGTGATGGTAAAATTGATGAGCGTGATCGCGTGCTACTTCCCGCCAGTGATGTGCTGAAAAATGCACATGCGATCGGCTTAGAAGTCGTACCCTTCACCTTCCGCAATGAACCACGCCGTCTGGTAAGCGACTATAAAGGCGACCCAAAAGCTGAATATAGAAAATTCTACGATCTGGGTGTTGACGGTTTATTCTCCGATTTTGTTGATACTGCTGTAGCAGCACGTGATAGCAAATAATTTTTAACGTTCAAAAAAGCAGTGCTTAGGTACTGCTTTTTTATGGCTTAAATTCAATATTTGATACTTAGATTTGATCAGTAAATTTTAAAAAAGTAATGCAGGCGCGTATGTACGACTTCAAATGCTCGTTTTTTTTTGGCGTATTCGTGTTCAGTTATGCCTCATAATCACAGCACTTATCGATGGTAATATTTATAGACCTGAAACTGTTTTAAATCCTGTCTAACAATATAAATAGCTGATGCTGGAAATTTGAAAGTGTATCGTCTATTGTATCGATACATTTTTTAGAAATACACTACGATACACTCATGAATACACCGACTAATTTGACCATTTCCGCTGCTGCAAAACTTTATGGCAAGAGTAGAGCAACATTGTACAAGGCAATAGATAGCGGTACTTTATCGCAAAATAATGATGGAAAAGTGAATCTCAGCGAGCTCATTCGCGTGTATGGAGAAATCGGAAACAAGACAATCGTGACACATGAAAAACGTATCGAAGACGTATCGACAATACAACACGATACACTTATAAATACACTTTTAAAAGAACGTTTAGATCGAATTGAATCGTTAGAAAGACAACTTGCAATTAAAGATGAGCAACTCGCACAACTTCATGGCACGATCAAATTATTAGAATATAAAACTGAAATTCCTGCGCCAAAATCATTGCTTGATCGATTCAAAAAATTCATTGAATAAGCAAAAAAAATGGCGCATTCGATATGCGCCATTTTTTACTCGATAATTAAAAACCTACTTTCCGATACAAAACGACCCGAAGATTTTTCCAAGCAAATCATCCGCTGTGAATTCACCCGTGATTTCACTTAGTGCATTTTGAGAAAGTCTTAAAGATTCCGCCATCAGCTCACCCGCGCGATATTCGACTAACTGCACTCTGGCATCATCCAAACTAATCAAACAACGCGATAACGCATCAATATGACGTGTACGGGCAATAAAAGTGTTTTCTTCAGGCTGATAACCTGCTTGCTGGCTAATCAATTGCACCAAATCATCAATGCCGAGTTTTTGTTTGGCTGATAAAGTGACTTGTCGGAATCCGTCTTGTTCACCAATGCCGATTTTTTGCGTCGATAAATCAGCTTTATTGCCAATGAAAATCAAACGCTTTTTATCCAAATTGTGATGCAAATCATCTTCAAAAAACGCTTTCGCCAACGCCAACGGTTCAGTGTCTTGAGTCAAGTCATACACCAATAACAGCAAATCGGCTTGTTCTATTTGCGTGTATGCGCGTCGAATACCTTCAATTTCAACAAGATCATCCGTCTCGCGCAGCCCTGCTGTATCAGTCAAGGTTATCGGTAATCCATTTAAAGTTATCCGTTCATGCAGCACATCCCGCGTCGTCCCCGCAATATGCGTCACAATCGCCCGATCAACGCCCGCTAAGGCATTCAGCAAGCTCGATTTACCTGCATTCGGTTTACCAGCAATCACCACTTGTAAACCTTCACGTAAGAGCTGACCTTGACGTGCTGAAGCAAAGACACTTTTGATTGCAGCAATCACTTGCTCAAGCAACGTCAAAATTCGTCCATCCGCTAAAAAATCAATTTCCTCTTCAGGAAAATCAATCGCCGCTTCAACGTGCAAACGCAAATGAATCAACTGTTCTAAAACCGTTTGAATCCGCGTTGAAAATTCACCTTGTAGCGACCGAATCGCAGAACGCGCCGCTTGGCTACTTGCCGCATCAATTAAATCGGCAATCGCTTCCGCTTGTACCAAGTCCATTTTGCCATTAGCAAAAGCGCGCGATGAAAACTCACCTGCACCAGCAGCAGTCGCTCCTAAGGCCAGCAAACGCGCCAATAAGGCGTTTTGTACCACAATCCCGCCATGACCCTGCAACTCAACCACATCTTCGCCAGTAAACGAATTTGGCCCTGGGAAATACAAGACTAAACCTTCATCAAGGGTCGCATGACTACCATCCACATTAGCATCCAAGAATCGCGCAAATGTCGCTTGTCTTGCTTGCGCAATCGGTTTACCAGTCAGTTGTTCAGTTATCTGGACCGCCTTCGAACCTGACAAGCGAATCACACCAATACCGCCACGACCTAAGGGCGTTGCAATGGCTGCAATCGTGGTGCTATTTGGACGATTTGACATAACTAGACTCATTAACGATGAATTAACCAAAAGCAGTGACTAAAAATCCGCACATCCTGCTCAACATAAATGCCAAACAATATGGGCGGATCATGAATGAAAATAGTTTACTTGAACAGTTTTCATTAACAGCTACATCATAAAATAAACGCATCAGATGATGCGTTTATTTTTAAATCTTAGCTTGTTGCGTTCGCCTGATATGAGCGTTCAATCTGACGATTGACATATTTTTGCTGAATGATCGTCAACAGGTTATTCACGATCCAGTACAACACCAACCCTGACGGGAACCACAGCATAAATACGGTGAAAACAATTGGCATTAAACGCATCATTTTCGCTTGCATTGGATCTGCTGGCTGCGGATTTAATGCTTGTTGGAAGAACATCGTTGCGCCCATAATCAGTGGCAATACAAACCAATGATCCATCGATGATAAGTCAGTAATCCAACCAATCCACGGTGCATTACGCAGCTCAACGCTTTCCATAAACACAAAATACAGTGACATGAAAATCGGCATCTGCAGCAAGATTGGCAAGCAACCTGACAACGGATTCACGCCTTCTTTTTTATACAACGCCATCATTTCTTGTGAAAAACGCATGCGATCTTCGCCGTGTTCTTCTTTAAGACGCTGCATTTCTGGCGCAATGACTTTCATTTTTGCCATCGAACGATAGCTTTTTGCTGATAATGGGAACAACACCATTTTCACCAAAATGGTCAGCAAAATAATCGACCAACCCCAATTACCCAAGAAGCCGTGAATATATTGCAGACCAATAAATAAGACTTGCGCAATTGGCCACAGCCAACCGTAATCAACGGTTTGTTCCAAACCATTCGCCAGCGGTTTTAAATTTGCTTGAACTTTAGGACCGACATATAACGTCGCAGAAACATTTTGTTCTGTCCCAGGTAGAACGGTCATCAGTGGTGCAGTAAAGCCGATAAAATTATCATTACCACTGACACGCGAACTCAATAGTGCATTAGAACTCGCATCAGGAACCCATGCTGTCACAAAATAATGCTGCAACACCGCAACCCAACCGCCTTTGACCGTGGTGTTCAACGCTTCTTTTTGGAACTCATCAAACTTCAGTTTGTTATACAGTTTTTCAGGCGTTCCCCATGCACCACCCATAAAGGTAGCCATGCCCATCATGCCTTGATTAGCTTTGCTTGGATCGACTGAATTATCGCGTTTGACTTGACCAAACATCTGACCATGCCAAGGCGCTGTGCCACGGTTGATAATCTTATAGCTGACGACAACTGGATATTTACCTTGGGTAATATGGAAATTCTTTACAATTTGAACACCATTTGGTGCATCAAATGTTAATGGAATATCCAAGGTTTGTTGGCCAGTAGCCAAGCTATAAGCGGCTTGTGCCGACTTATACAAAGGACGACCTGTCGCCGCAGCATCTGGACCATCAGTACCCACCAAACCCGATTGTGCTGTATACACACGACCCGGACCTTGTTCAAGCAGGACAAACGGCTGCTTACTATCTGCATGTAAATGATTCAATAATTCAGCACGAACCACGTCGCCGCCTTTTGGATCAATTTGCAAACGGTAAATATCGTTTTGAACCGTAATCAAACCTTGGCTGCTCGCAGCTGTTGGCGCAACGACTGTAGGTACAGCAGGCGTGATCGATACCACTGGCGGAACATCACTGTTTGCCGCAGGTGTGGCAGTCGTCACTGCACTCGTTGAAGGAATATCAACTGACGCAGGTTGTGCCGTTTGAGCAACTGGCGTTGCGACAGCATCGGCTGCAAGATGCCCGTAATCTTTCTGCCATGCCAAAATTAGCAAATAAGCAGTGATAAACATTCCGATCAGGATGAAGGGTTTTGCCCACTTCTGCATGATATTCCCCAACATAAATAACTTTGATTAAGGTATTGCCTGCAAAACCATTCAAAAAAAGATTGGATGATGATGCGGCGGGTTAGTGTACGGCGTTAATTTGCGAATTTGATGACGATTTACAATTGGCTTACCGAATAAGCGATGAGAAGTATTCAATTTTAATGAATCTTTCTGTTCAACATCACAATTACATATTCTATTTCTGCTAAAAAACTGAATAAAAAGTGCCTTAACTACAGAATTCCTTTTTAAATCAGTCGTTTTAGAATCTTGATTGCCTTTAAGTGGCACGGGATCATAACCCGATCCGCCCCAAGGCTGACAACGTCCAAGACGTTTTATGATCAACCACAATGCGTAGCCAAGCGAATGCTGCTCTAAAGCCTCAAGCGCATAGACCGAGCAAGATGGATAAAAACGACAACGCGGCCCAAGCATTGGGCTAATAAATAAGCGATAAAATTGAATTAACCAGCGAAAAGCGGTTTTCATTCTAGATTCACTGAAGAAGTAGTCACAGAAGAAGTTTGAGTATTACTTGAGTCATCTTTCTTTAAATCAATGCTGGTCGCAGGATTTTTTTGAATTTTTGAATCGCTTTTTCGCGCGGATTGATCAATCACTTGGTTTTTCTGAAAACGCTTCGTGAGTTGACGCCACGCTAAATTCAATTCTTTTTGCAGAACTTCATTGGAGAGCGTTTGTGCATCGGCTTTCGCCATAAGCACAATATCGAGAGCAGGCAATTCCGCTTGATGTAAGCGAAAGCTTTCACGCGCGAGTCGTTTGACTCGATTACGCTCATGCGCACGTCGAATTTTACGTTTGGCAATCACCAAACCAATGCGTGCATGATCTAAGCTTTGATTCGTTTCGGGGCTTGTTCTTGGTACAGCAAGCAGCATAAAGCCTGATTGATGCACTTTATAGAGGGCACCATCAAAGACTGATTTAAAATCAGACGCTTGAAGTAAACGAAGTTGTTCTGAAAAACCAAAAGATAACATGCGATCAATTCCCATACGGTTTTGACCTTGCATGTTTTAGGATTGACACTGACAAGGCTATACTAATTGACTAGCTCATTCGAGAAAACTATATTTAAGAAACAAGTTTCTCGTGATCAATCCTTCAGATCAGGCTACTTACTATCATCTTTCAGCAAGTAAGCCATTAAGAATCAGGTTCACTACAAGAAAAAGTAGTGAACTCAGATCATACTGTCAAACGTGCACGGCCTTTAGCGCGGCGGCGAGCAAGAACGATACGACCATTTTTAGTCGCCATACGTGCACGGAAACCATGGACGCGTTTACGCTTCAATGAGCTGGGTTGGAAAGTACGTTTCATGGAAAAAACCCAAATAAAGTAAAAAAACAGGAAGCGAATTTTATAGCTCATTGCCTATAGTGTCAATCCCTATGTACAACTAACGTGAAATCATTATTCACAACGTAAAGTCTTGTTCAATGACACTTTTTATAACTTAGCCACAAATATGAGTAAAGTTATCCACAACTTTGGACTGGATTTTGTAGTTGATTTTTTTGTTTTTAGTTTTGGAAGTATTATTATTAGGGGGTCACTTTTCTGGGCATAACCGAAAAAAAATAATATAAATCAAAAAAATATCATGTTGACGAGGTTGTGGATGGTTTAGGTATAATTTGTGGATAAGTCTGTTGTTAAAACTATCAACAGCGTTGTCCACAAAGTTTTCCACAGAACTTATCCACAGAATGCGTAGTGATATTAACTGAATTTTGCGAAAATCATTTCAAAATTTGACAAAGGTGATGAAAAGCGATGACAGGCTGTGTGGGATTGGCTAGAATGTTTTCATTCCGTCGGTTTGACTGACCGCAATCCTTGCAGCGGTTTCATAAACGTATTTCATTTACGACCGCTGAATAAAATAGATGACAGACTGATTTGTTCAGTTAGGCTTAATCGCTCTTGTTCATGTCATTGATGGTTTCTACTTGCTAAGTATTGAAAAATAATCATTTTTTAATTTGATTATGGTTTTTCTATTCGCGTTTCATACACATATTATTCGATATTTTGGGGAAGTTAATGATTTGGGCGGATTGTCTTGAAGTATTGCGCCATGAAATGGCAGACAATTTGTTTACATTATGGATTCGTCCATTAAATGCAGAAGAGCAAGGCTCTATCTTGTCTCTCTATACGCCAAATGCATATTTTGTAAAATATATTACTGAACATTATATTGAACGTATTCGTGCGCTTGCTTATGAATATAGTAAAGGCGGAATTACTGACGTCCAAGTGAAATTTGACCCTCGACATGGTTCAATTAATGCTAATAAAATTAAACCCGCTTCAGTTCAAGATAATAATAAAGATGCTACATCAAATATTACCCATGATTTAAATATAAATAATGTCGATGCTTATAGTCAGTCGTCATTTAATATTCCACCAGAACAAGTTCGTAGAACTTTAAATAAGGGTTATGTATTTCAAGAGTTTGTCGAAGGCCCAACTAATAAAATGGCTTTTGAAACCTGTAAAACAGTTGTCGATCAACTCGGTGATTCAAAACATAATCCATTATTTTTATACGGTGCAACGGGTTTAGGTAAAACCCACTTAATGCAAGCGGTGGGTCATGCAGTATTAGATCGAAACCCAAGTGCCCGCGTCATGTATATGACTTCAGAACAATTTGTTTCTGGTTTTGTCACCGCATTACAGCAACAACGTATTGATAAATTTAAAAAAGATTGTCGTACACTTGATTTGTTATTGGTTGATGATATTCAATTCTTGGCAGGTAAAGCAGCCAGTTTAGAAGAATTTTTTAATACCTTTAATGAGTTATTAACTGAATCTAAGCAGATTATTCTCACCTCAGATCGTTATCCAAAAGAAATCACTGAAATGGATGCGCGATTAGTTTCTCGTTTCTCGTGGGGATTATCGATTGCAGTTGAACCACCCGAATTAGAAAATCGCGTGGATATTTTATTACGTAAAGCTAAGCTCAGTGATTATGAATTACCGAGAAACTGTGCATTATTTATTGCCCAACAAGTTCAAGCTAACGTACGTGAATTAGAAGGTGCTTTAAATAAAGTAATCGCGACAGCGCGATTTAAAGGCGTTGAAATCAGCGTTGAAATTATTAAAGAAGCACTGAAAGATCAAATCTCTATTCGCGCCAGACAAATCAGTGTCGATAATATTCAAAAGGTCGTGGTTGAATATTTCCGTATCCCCTTACGTGAATTAACTGGTACTAAGCGCACGCGTGTTTATGTCCGTCCACGTCAAATGGCGATGGGATTATCTCGCGAATTAACCGGTGATAGTTTCCCTGAAATTGGTCAGGCATTTGGTGGGCGTGATCATACGACGGTCATGCATGCATGCGATAAAGTACAAGAGTTGTGTCAGACGGATCCTGCATTTGCAGCTGATTACAAAAATTTGCTCAGGATGCTCCAAGGGTAATTCTTAAAGCCCTTTTTGTTGTGTAGAATCTTTGCATTAGCCATATTTTATTCAAGCATTTTTATTTGAATTTTCATTATTGTTTTCAGATAAAAATGCTATAACTCATTTACATCAATGATTAAATTTTTTAGATATCAGAGTACGACAGGATTATGAAACTTAAAATTACTAAGGATTTGTTTTTACGCGCATTATCTCAAGTTTCAAGCGCAGTTGAACGTCGCCACACACTGCCTATTTTGTCTAATCTTAAACTTGAAGTGACGTTAACTCATTTAACCCTGACTGCATCAGACTTAGAAGTGGAATTGGTTGCGGTTGTGCCACTACCAGATGGTGCATGTTTAGAGGCTGGCGCGACCACATTGTCTGCACGTAAGCTGATGGATATTTGTAAATCGCTGCCATCTGCAGCGTTGATTGACCTGCAGACTGCTGATGATCGTCGTTGCCAATTAAAGTCAGGTAATAGTCGTTTTATGCTGGGGACATTACCAGCTGAAGATTTCCCATTGCTCAGCGGCGGTACAAACGACTCGTTGAATAGTGGTACGCGTCTGCAGGTCGATCAGCGCGCACTGAAACGTCTTTTGGATAAAACCGCTTTTGCGATGGCAGTTCAAGATGTGCGTTTTTATCTGACGGGTATGTTGTTTGAAGCCTCAGAAGCGCAATTGCGCACCGTCACCACTGATGGTCATCGTCTGGCGATGTTTGAGACTGCAGCAGTGTTGGAGGGTGGTCAAAGTGTACAAGCGATTGTGCCACGAAAAGGCGTGCTCGAATTACAACGTTTATTGGGTGCGGAAGAGAGTCAACTTTCAATTCTCGTTGGTCGTGAATTTTTGAGTGTGACGTTAACCCAGCAAAATAAAGCGCAAGAAGGTCAGCAAACTGTTGATATCGAAATTCGTTTTACCACTAAATTGATTGATGGCAAGTTCCCTGATTACCGTCGCGTCATTCCAAAAAATGGTGACAAGGTCATGCAGGTTGCATTGGATGAGTTTAAGCAAACCTTGCAACGTGTTGCGATTCTTAGTAATGAAAAATTGCGTGGCGTGTTCTTACAACTGAATAATCATAATATGCAAATGCGTGCGAATAACGCGGAGCAAGATGAAGCGGTAGAAGATCTCTTGATCAGCTATCAAGGTGCGCCATTGGAAATGTCATTCAACGCGCAATATTTACTTGATATTATTAATGTTATAGAAGGATCTACCTTGCAGATGACATTAAGTGATGCTAATGCATCCGCTTTAGTCCAAGACCCATCAGAGAATGGTGCGGTTTATGTGGTTATGCCAATGCGTGTTTAAATCGTTTTTGAATTTAAAAACGGTTTAATTTTTCGCATATCATTTTGAGTTAGAAGCCTTATGCATCTTGATCGTGTAAGGATTGAACGTCTAAGAAATATCATTAATATCGACATGTCACCCCTCGCGCCATTGAATATTATTCATGGTGCGAATGGGAGTGGAAAATCTTCGGTCATCGAAGCTATTCATTTACTGGCAACAGGTCGTTCCTTTCGCACTGCAAATCCGAAGCACTATATTCAGTATCAGCGCCAAGATGCGTTGGTCTATGCGGAGTCAAAAAAAAATCGTCTCGGCCTTAATAAGGCGAGTGACAATCAAGCCACAGTTCGCTTAGATGGCGAAACTGTGAGTCAAAGTGAAATTGCTCGAATACTACCCGTTCAACTGATCAATCCTGAAAATATGGATTTATTAGAGAGTGGTAGTAAACCCCGCAGACAACTCTTAGATTGGTTAATGTTCCACGTGGAACATGAATTTCATGAATTATGGTTGCGTTATCAACGCGCACTGAAACAAAGAAATGCCTTACTCAAAACGACATCAAATGCTGCTGAGCTTTTGGTTTGGGAACGGGAAATGGCAAATACGGGTGCACAAATCCATTTGATTAGAACGCGTGTTTCGGGAGAATGGTCGGTGTTCTTTGCGCAGATTATTCAAGAGTTATTGCCCGCACAAACGATCACCATTGAATACATACCTGGCTTTGATATCGAACTGGGTCTGCTACAAACCTTGATTGATTCGAGGGTGCGGGATAAAGAACGTGGGCACAGTTTGTATGGCATTCATCGTGCTGATTTGCGCTTTAGAACAGCACATGGAACTGCTGAACAGACGCTATCACGCGGGCAGAAGAAGCTATTAATCCTTGCGCTAAAGCTATCGCAAATGAAGATGCTTTATGCCAAGGGGTGCGCTTCTGTGGTACTATTGGATGATATGACGGCAGAGCTGGATAGCACTGCCCAAGCCCGTTTAATCGCCTTGTTGATCGCTTTAAACAGTCAGATTTTCATGACTACGGTCGATCTGGTTGCGGTGCAGTTGGTGCTTGAAGATGTCGATTTTCAGACCGCGTTTTTTCATCTGCAAGATGGTTGTGTAGTCAAAGATGCAGATTAGGGAAGACTAAAATTGCATAGGATGTTGCAAGAAAGCCGCTTTCAATATGCGGCCTAAAAGATCGCATTTATTTGGTATTTTATAAAACAGAGCAGGTTGATCTTTGCTATCAGCTTCTGTTTTGAATGATTAGGAATATGTGTATGAGTCAAGATTCAGAACAACTCAATCAAACCACTGATGAGGTTGTCACCGCTGTTGTAGAGCCAGTAGAACCACCTACCTATGATTCATCAAATATTAAAGTCTTGCGCGGCTTGGATGCTGTACGTAAACGACCAGGTATGTATATTGGCGACACTGACGACGGTACGGGTCTACACCATATGGTGTTCGAAGTTGTCGACAATGCGATTGATGAAGCCTTAGCGGGCTATTGCAACGAGATCGTGGTGACGATCCATGCCGATGAGTCTGCAAGCGTGTCGGATAATGGTCGCGGCATTCCCGTCGATATCCACGCTGAAGAAGGCGTGTCTGCAGCAGAAGTGATTATGACCATCCTGCATGCGGGTGGTAAGTTTGATGATAATAGCTATAAAGTGTCTGGTGGTTTGCACGGTGTAGGCGTATCCGTGGTTAACGCGCTATCCAGTAAGCTTGAGCTGACCATTTGTAAAGCGGGCATTAAGTATCTGCAAGAATACACCGATAGCGTGCCTGATTATCGTTTGAAGCAAGTGGGCGCGACGACCGAACAAGGTTCTACAATCCGTTTTTGGCCTAGTCCTGTGACGTTTACCCAAACCATTTTTAGCTATGATATTTTGCTGCGTCGTTTACGTGAATTGTCGTTCCTAAACTCTGGTGTGAAAATCATTTTGCGTGATGAGCGCACTGCAGTTGAGCAGATTTTCAATTCGGAAGGTGGCTTGGCTGAGTTTGTTCAGTTCATCAATATTGGTAAGCACCCACTGATTGATATTTTTCACTTTACCGTTGAAAGTGATAACGGCATTGGCGTTGAAGTGGCGCTGCAATGGACCGATAGCTATAAACAAGACACCGTCTATTGCTTTACCAATAACATCCCACAAAAGGATGGTGGAACGCATCTGGCAGGCTTCCGTGCAGCGCTCACGCGTGCGATGAATAGCTACATGGAAGGCGAAAGTAGCCTGAAGAAAGAGAAGATGGACATCACGGGTGATGATGCACGTGAAGGTTTAACGGCTATTGTTTCTGTGAAAGTGCCCGATCCTAAATTCTCGAGTCAAACTAAAGAAAAGCTGGTGTCTAGCGAAGTGCGTCCAGCGGTTGAATCCGCGATGAACCGCGAATTCTCCGCATATCTGCTTGAGAAACCACAAGCAGCGAAAGCGATTGTCGGTAAGATTATTGATGCCGCACGTGCGCGTGATGCGGCGCGTAAAGCGCGTGAAATGACTCGTCGTAAGAGTGCATTAGATATTGCTGGGTTGCCTGGAAAATTGGCGGATTGCCAAGAGAAAGATCCCGCACTTTCTGAAATCTATATCGTGGAAGGGGATTCTGCGGGCGGCAGTGCGAAGCAAGGTCGTAACCGCAAAATGCAAGCGATCCTGCCACTCAAGGGTAAGATTCTAAACGTCGAACGTGCGCGTTTTGATCGCATGATTTCAAGTCAAGAAGTCGGTACGCTGATCACCGCACTGGGCTGTGGCATCGGTCGTGACGAATATAATCCAGATAAATTGCGCTACCATAAAATCATTATCATGACCGATGCGGATGTGGATGGCTCGCACATTCGTACGCTGCTGCTGACATTCTTTTTTAGACAAATGCCTGAGTTGTTTGAACGCGGCTATATCTATATTGCTCAGCCGCCATTGTATAAAATCAAACGTGGTAAGCAGGAACAATACTTGAAAGACAATGATGCATTGGAAGAATACTTGCTTTCAAGTGCGTTGGATGATGTCTCATTACATCTGGCGACTGATGCACCTGCTGTGGCTGGCCCACAGTTGGAAGCATTAATCCGAGACTATCAATCAACACAAAAGATTATGCAGCGCTTATCACAACGTTATCCGATGACCATGCTGCAATGCTTGATCCACCAAGAAGTGTTCCACGTGGAACAATCTAAAGATAAAGCGTTTGTTGAAGCTTGGGCACAGAGTTTGATGGAAGTGGTTGCGGTGAAGTTGCCATCACTCAAACCTGAAATCAGTGTCGAGACTTTTGGTGAGGGCGATAGTCAGCGTCATTGGCCACGTCTCACGATTCATGTCCATCAATTACCGCAGCACTATTTGCTGGATTTGAGCTTCTTCCAATCAGGCGAATATGCTCGTCTGATGAGCTTGAGCCATCAATGGCGCAGTATCTTGGAAGAAGGTGCTGTATTGAAACGCGGCGATAAGCAGTTCCAGATCAACTCCTTCAGCGAGTTGTGGGATCATTTAATGAATGATTCAAAGCGCGGTGTCACGGTTCAACGCTATAAAGGTTTGGGTGAAATGAATCCTGAGCAATTATGGGAAACAACCATGGATCCGGAAAACCGCCGCATGTTGCGTGTTTCTATCCATGATGCGATTGAAGCAGATCATATGTTCTCATGCCTCATGGGTGATGACGTGGAACCACGTCGTATCTTCATCGAACAGAATGCCCTATCGGTCACCAACTTAGATGCCTAGTTACTGGTGAAATTGTGGTGAGTTGAAAGAAAAATCGATGCCTGCTGGTGTCGATTTTTTTATGCAAGTTCAGGCTGACTTCTGTTGGTTTAGGGATGAATTGGTATAAGATAATGCGTGCTTAATTGAATACAACAACTTGTGCTTCTGTTGAAAGGATCTATTTATGGGTTTACGTGTCCATCATTTAAATTGTGGGACGATGTGTCCTGCATGTGCGAAACTCATGAATGGTCAGGGTGGTTGGCTAGAATCAGCTAAGTTAGTCTGTCATGTCTTGCTCATTGAAACACCGCGCGATGGGTTGGTTCTGGTGGATACGGGTATCGGTAAACTTGATATCGAAGATCCTAAGCGTTTAGGTCAACCTTTTGTTGCATTGACACGCCCACGGTTTGACTTGAGTGAAGCTGCTGTTTCGCAAATTCTACAGTTGGGTTTTTCGGTGAATGATGTACGCCATATTATTTTGACTCATCTTGATTTAGATCACGCGGGTGGTTTACCTGATTTTCCAAATGCGAAAGTCCATGTGTTTGCGCCAGAGTTTGAAGCGGCAATGCATCCTGATTTCCGTAGTCATTCGCGCTATCTACCTGTGCAATGGGCACATAGTCCACGATGGGTAAAGTATGACTCTGGTGTGGGTGAGAGTTGGTTTGGGATGAACAACGCCCATCCGATAAAGGGGCTTTCTGAAGACATCTTGTTAGTGCCGATGATTGGACATACGCGTGGACATTGTGGTGTTGCAGTGCGCGGAGAAGAGGGTTGGTTGCTGCATTGTGGTGATGCTTATTTCTATCGTGGGCAATTACAGCCTCATCCCGAGATGCCTTTGGGGATTCGTTTATTTGAACAAATCGTACAAACAGATCGCCGTAAGCGTATAGAAAATCTGAATCGGTTACGAACACTGCAGCAATCACATGGACATGAGATCAAAATCTTCTGTGCGCATGATCCTGTTGAGCTTGAGCGATTTTTATAAAGTATTAATGATGCTGATTGTTCCACGTGGAACCTAGACAATAAAAAACGACACATTGCGTGTCGTTTTTATTGGTAATCAACTTGGTTTTGAACTATGCCGATTCAAGCTCATCTAACTGCATCATCATTTCTAGTAGACTTTCATCGAGCTGAGTAATCGCAGTTAACGATTGCTGCTGTTGCTCCATGAGTTTGAGTAGCTCAGCTTTGCGCGCAGCTTCATATAAACCAGAGTCAGCCATGGTTTGTTCAAGCTGCTTTAACTTAGCTTGGTGATCTTTGACTTCTTTTTCTGCTTTCTCAATTTTGCTACGTAGTGGGCGAGTTTGTTCGCGTTTTGCAGCCGCTTCCTTCCGCGCCAACTCTTTATCAATTGGTTTGCTTGGCGCAGTTGATTTCTCAACAGTTGGCGTTACGACTTTTTTTTTGGCAGGTGTGATCTTAGCTGGAGTTGGCTCGCTATTTTTGTTTGCGAGAGCCTTCTCTGGCTTCGGTGTCTTTGCTGCCATTTCTTGTTGACGGGTCAGTTTTAGCCATTGCGCATAGTCGGCTAAGTCACCATCAAAGGTACTACAAACACCGCCATGAACCAGTAGTAAATCATCACAGACACTGGCAATCAATTGGCGTTCGTGAGAAACCAGAACAACAGCTCCCTTGAAGTCTTGCAGCGCTAAGGTCAGCGCATGGCGCATATCTAAATCTAAATGGTTGGTTGGTTCGTCGAGTACGAGGACATTTGGACGTTGCCAAACAATCAACGCCAGTGCAAGACGTGCGCGTTCGCCGCCAGAAAAACTACCGCACACTGTATCCATGCGCTCGCCGCTAAAACCAAAGCTGCCGAGATACGCACGTAACTCAGCATCAGAGATTTTCTTACCCGCTAAACGTCCCAATTGCAGCATTGGGCTGGCATCGGCATCGAGAGCATCCATTTGATGCTGAGCGAAGTAACCAAGGTTCAAATGTTCGCTGGATGTGCGTTCACCTGAAAGTGGTTCAATCACGCCTGCTAAGGTTTTAATCAGCGTAGATTTACCAGCGCCATTCATACCGAGTAAACCAATGCGACTATCGGGGGTGAGTTGCAAGCGGATGTTGTTGACGATAATGGTGGTGTTATAGCCTGCATTCACTTCATCTAATTGCAGCAGTGGTGAGCTCATCTTGCTCGGGTCACGGAAGCTAAAGGTGAATGGAGAATCGACATGCGCAGGGGCAAGTTTCTGCATGCGTTCAAGTTGTTTGACGCGGCTTTGTGCTTGCTTCGCGCGCGTGGCTTGGGCGCTAAAGCGATCAATATATTTTTGCAGATGGGCACGCGTGGCTTCTTGCTTTTCAAACGACTGTTGTTGTTGTGCGAGACGTTCGGCGCGAGTCTGTTCAAACGTGGAATAGTTGCCCGTATAGAGCGTGACTAAGCCTGCTTCAATATGCACGATATGATCGGTGATCGCATCCAAGAAGTCGCGATCATGCGAAATGAGGATGAGCGTGCCTGGATAATTCTTCAACCAGTCCTCAAGCCAAAGAATCGCGTCCAAGTCTAAATGGTTGGTTGGCTCATCGAGTAGGAGTAAGTCTGAGCGGCTCATCAACGTACGTGCAAGATTGAGACGCATACGCCAGCCACCCGAGAAGCTGGAAACAGGTGCGGATTGTTTGACGGTGGTGAAACCAAGACCCGCCATCATTTGTGCCGCACGTGCTGTCGCGGTATAGCCATCAATTTCACCAAAGCGCTCATGCAAGCTGGTCAGGCGATCTAAATCCATCGTGTCGGATTCATGCTCAAGCTGCTGGTTGATCGTCCACCATTCTTCATCGCCTGAGAGGACGAAATCAATTGCCGCGGTTTCTTGGCTTTCAACTTCCTGTGCCATATGCGCAACAGTCCAAGTTGCTGGACGAGAAAGGTTACCGACGTCAGCAGTCATCTCACCCATAAACGCTGCGAATAGTGTCGATTTTCCTGCGCCGTTGACGCCAGTTAAACCAACCTTCCAACCCGGATGGATCTGGAATGTTGCTTTTTCAAATAGTAAACGACCACCACGGCGGAGTGCGAAATCTTGAAGCTGAATCATGGATAAGGCCTAATTTATGCGGGCAAAATAGAAACAATATTTGAGAGGGCGTATTGTAGTTTCTTGTCGATAGAATAACCAGTAAATGGACTGATGATTAGTAACTGAAAAGGATCTGTAAACATCAAGGGAACCGCATTTGACATCATCAGAAAATGACTGATTTTTCTGGAAAAATATTGCAAGGTGTTGGACAGAATAGATATTTAAAAATAAGGAACGGAGTAGTATTCAATACTCTATCACCAAATTTGACGCATGAATGCCAGTAGATCGTCGTCAGATGTGATGCATTATCTTTACTGTAAATGACTTTACTAAGCAAGGACGGAAGGATTTCGTCGATTAAGGGATAAATATCTTATGAGTTTTAAAATGAAAATGGTCGTCGCGGCAACATTAGCAGTTTTAGCAACCACGTCATACGCTCAGAAAATTTGTGTTTTTGATCCATTGGGTTCGCAAGGTGATAACTTTTCATTAATCAAAGATTACGCGATTGAAGCAAAAAAATGGGGCGCGGATATTACGTTAAAACCTTACAGTGATGAGCGGCTCGCAGCATTAGATTTCAAGTCGGGAAAGTGTGATGCGACATCAATGACAGGAATTCGAGCACGACAATTTAATGGTTTTGTCGGTTCAATTGATTCAGCGGGCGGAGTTCTAAATAGCGAAGCCACCAAAATGGTGATTTCGCTCATGGCTAATCCGAAATTGGCTGCAGATATGATCGACCATGATACAGAAGTGGCTGGTGTCTCTACACTGGGCTCTGCGTATGTGATTGTCAACGATCGAAGTATCAACTCATTATTACGGTTGGCTGGTAGACGCTTCGGTGCTTTAAATTATGATAAGGCGATTGGAGTACTGGTTGACAAGGTGGGTGGAGAAGCAATCCCTGTTGAGCTAAAAGAAATTGGGCCGATGTTCAATACAGGAGGCATTGATATTATTTTCATCCCGCTCATTGCGTTCAAGCCATTAGAGTTGAGTAAAGGCGTAGGAACTAAAGGTGCAATCGTTAGATTTCCAGTCGCCACGACCACTTACGATGTATTGATCCATCCTGATAAATTTCCAGATGACTACGGTCAAAAAAGCCGTGCTTGGTTTGCCAATCAGTTAAATCGCCAATTGATGCTCGTCTACAAAATTGAGAAGGGTATCGATTCTAAGTACTGGATGGATCTTTCTCCGAATGTGACACCAGGCTATCTAAGAATCATGCGCGAGGCGAGAATTAGCTTGACCAAAGATGGTATCTACAATAAGAAAATGATGGGCATTCTAAAAAAAGTCCGTTGTCGCCAAGATCCAAAAAATTATGAATGTCCATTAACTGACGAATAATAAGGTAAAACTAACCCCAGATGATTTCATTTTATGAGCAGTGTCTCTCAATGATGAGATCATCTGGTTTTTTTTGTAGGTCAGTAGGTACGTGGATCTTAAAAACAATGGTCGCTATTTAATTTACAAATATATCCGATTTCGAAAGAAAGACTGAAATTTTCGGCGTAAAATGATATATAAGTCACATAAGAGTGGATTTCACATCCAGATGTGAGGAGTCGGGAACTCCGTCAAAATTAAATGGATATTATTATGAACACTACGATGAAGTTAATAGTTGCAGGAACCTTAACCGCTATAGCGATGTCCTCCTATGCGCAAACTATTTGTGTTTTTGATCCTCTCGGTTCGCAAGGTGATAATTATTCACTGATGAAGGATTACTCTGTGGCGGCTAAACAATGGGGTGCCGATATCAGCTTGAAGCCTTACCCTGATGAGAAGCTGGCGGCTGCTGATTTTATAAGTCGGGCAAATGTGATGGTGCTGCAATGACGAGTATCCGATCACGATCTCTCAATGATTTCGTCGGAACTATCTCCGCACCGACTGCAATCGTGAGTCGTGAACAAACCAAAACAATCCTTGCCCTGATGGGTAATCCGAAACTTGCTCCCGATATGCTGAGTAATGGGAGCGAAGTTGTTGGGGTATCTAGTCTTGGATTCGCCTATATCGTGACGAGAGATCGCAGTGTCAACACTTTGACAGAACTGGCGAAGTTGCGTTTCGGAGCGTTATCTTTTGATAAAGTTCAGAAACTGGTTATCGAAAGGATTGGGGGAACTGCAGTTCCGATGGAGCTGTCTGAAGTTGGATCAAAATTTAATAGCGGGCAAGTGGACGCTGTATTAGTACCTGCTGTTGCATTTAAACCGTTAGAGCTGAATAAGGGCGTGGGTACGAAAGGTGCAATCGTTACATTTCCCGTTGCACTCATGACGTTTAACGTACTCATTAATCCTGATAAGTTTCCTGAAGGTTATGGCCAAAAAAGTCGGGTTTGGTTTGTGAGCCAGATTGACCGTCAAATGGCAACGGTCGCTAAAATCGAGAAGAGCATTGATCCCAGTTATTGGAGTAATGTACCTGCTAATATTGCCCCTGGATATTTTAAGCTGATGCGCGAAGCGCGGATCGGTTTTACTAAGGATGGTGTTTACAGTAAGAAAATGGTTGGTATTCTGAAAAAAATTCGTTGTCGCCAAGATCCAACGAATTATGAGTGCCCATTGAAAGACGAGTAATCAGTGTTGTTTATAGTGGTGTTAAACACGCTGCTATGAATGTGTAAATGACGTGTCGTATGAGAAAAAGCAATGATTGAATTAATGGCTTTTTTGTTACTGTCAGGGGTACTACCAGTAGTTTTTGGCTTAAAAATGAGACAATATAGTCATATTATTGGGTCGTTCTGATTGTTCGGTGTTTAGAATAAGATGCGATCATGAATATGATGATGTCAAAAGGGCTGTATTGAATTGGGCGGGAAAGCTCGAGTAATTATAGGGAAGTAATCGATGAATATCAAAATGATCGTCGCAGGGTCTTTGGCTGTGGTAGCTACATCTTCTTATGCACAAACCCTCTGCGTTTTTGATCCACTCGGATCGCAAGGTGATAATTTTTCGTTGATGAAGGATTATGCGGTTGCTGCCAAGCAATGGGGCGGCGACCTTACTTTAAAGCCTTATTCCGATGAGAAACTTGCAACCAATGATTTTAAGTCTGGTAAATGTGATGGCGCGGCAATCACTGGAATTCGCGCGCGGGCAATTAATGAATTTGCGGGAACGATCTCTGCGGTAACCGGAATCCTGACCAATGAGCAAAGTAAAACAGTACTTGCGCTGGCTGGAAACCCAAAATTAGCCCCTGATATGCAAAGTAAAGGTTCGGAAGTTGTTGGTGTAACGAGCCTTGGTTTTGCATATCTGATGGTTAATGATCGATCTAAAAATACGATGGATGCCATTTCAAAAATGCGTGTTGGCACCTTATCTTACGATAAAGTTCAGCAAATCATTATCGAAAAATTAGGTGGTAAGGCTGTGCCGATTGAACTCAGTGAAGTGGGTTCTAAATTTAATAGTGGTCAATTGGACATGATCATCGTACCTGCCGTGGCGTTTAAACCCTTAGAGCTATTTAAAGGAATGGGTACTCAGGGCGGTATTTTTAAATTTCCTGTCGCTTTAACAACGTACGTAGTTGTAACGCATCCTGATAAGTTCCCCGATGGTTATGGTCAATCCAGTCGTTCATGGTTTGTTGGCCAGTTGGATCATCAACTGGGGACAGTCAATAAAATTGAAAAGAGTATCGATCCTCGCTATTGGGGAAACATCCCAACAAACTTACAACCAGGTTATCTCAGACTTTTACGTGAAGCACGACTGAGCTTAACGCGAGATGGCGTTTACAGTAAGAAGATGATCGGTATTCTCAAAAAAATTCGTTGCCGTCAAGATCCAGCGAATTATGAGTGTCCTCTGAAAGATGAGTAAGTTGGATTGTACTGCTCAAACCATCTGAAAAATCAATACGTTAACTAAGAAGCCATTAATGTGTTAATGGCTTCTTTTTTGTAGTCAGCATTATTGGTAGTTT